>Ga0318558_10000179_pt1 | contig 13786 bp, 10 predicted proteins | sample GRESIP065b5f20_FD_203669 | JGI IMG/M metagenome (GOLD analysis project Ga0318558, IMG submission 203669) | Tropical soil microbial communities from Luquillo Experimental Forest, Puerto Rico - GRE.SIPMG.065b5f20 | ecosystem: Environmental > Terrestrial > Soil > Tropical forest > Bulk soil... | reverse complement strand
TAGCCGATCTGGCCGGGCCGCTGGCGCCCGGCCAGATCGGCTATGACGCCCTGCACGATCCGCAGCTGACCAGATGGCTGCTGACGGCGATGGCCCGGCAGGACAGTGCCGGGGCGCTGCGATTCGGCGCCGAGCCAGGCGCGGCGATCCCGGCCGGAGCGGACAGCCTGGTGCTCACCGCCGAGCAGAGCAACACCAGCCTGGTCTTCGGCGAGGAAGCCATCCTCAAGGTGTTCCGGCGGCCGTCGCCGGGCCCCAACGCCGATCTGGAAATTCCCCGGGCCCTCGCCCAGCGCGGTTCCCCGCACGTCGCCCAGCCGCTGGGCTGGCTGACGGGCACGCTGGATGGGCAGACCTCGGTGCTGGCCATCCTGTCCCGCTACCTGAGGTCCGCCACCGACGGCTGGTCGCTGGCCGCGACCAGCGTGCGCGACCTGTACGCCAGCGACCAGATGCGGGCGGCCGACGCGGGCGGCGACTTCGCCCCCGAGGCCCACCGGCTCGGCGGGGCCACCGCCGAGGTGCACCGCACGCTGGCGGACGCGTTCGGCACCTTCAAGCTGCCACCTGGGGCGTACCGTGACCTGGCCGGGCGGATGCTGTCGCGGCTGGACGCAGCGCTGGCCGACGTGCCGGAACTGGCCCCGCACGCGGATCTGCTGGCATCGGCTTTCAGCGAGCTGGCCGCGATCGACGAGCCGCTGCTGGTCCAGCGCATCCACGGCGACTACCACCTGGGGCAGGTGCTGCGCACGCCGTCTGGCTGGGTGGCGCTGGACTTCGAGGGAGAGCCGGCCGCGCCGCCGGCGGAGCGCCGGGCCCACGCCAGCGTGCTCCGCGACGTGGCGGGGATGCTGCGGTCCTTCGACTACGCGGCCCGGCTGCAGGCGCCGGGACACCCGGATCCGGGCCGGATCCGGGCCGCCGCCCGTGACTGGGCGGGCCGGAACCAGTCGGCGTTCAGCGACGGCTACGCTCAGGCGGGCGGCACCGACCCGCTCAAGCACGCCACCCTGCTGCGGGCGCTGATCCTGGACAAGACGGTCTACGAGGTCCGTTACGAAGCGCGTCACCGGCCGTCCTGGCTGCCGATCCCGCTGGAGTCCATCGCCGATGCCTGACACCGCACCCCGCGACCTGGCCGGGGACGTCCTGGGGGGTGAGATTGAGGCCATCGTGGCCGGCCTCAGCCATGACCCGCACGCCGTGCTCGGCGCCCATCCAGCTGCGGACGGCGTCGTCATCCGGGTGCTCCGCCCGCTGGCGCGCACGGTGACGGTGGTGCTCGACGACGGCCGCCAGTATCCCGCCCGTCACCTGCACCAGGGGGTGTTCGCGGTCACCCTGCCGGTGACCCAGGTGCCTGGCTACCGGCTCGCAGTCAGTTATCCCGGCCCGGACGGCGGCGACGGCGCGGAGGCGGTCACCGACGACCCCTACCGGTTCCTGCCCACCCTGGGCGAGATGGATCTGCACCTCATCGGCGAGGGCAGGCACGAGGAGCTGTGGCGGGTACTGGGCGCGCACGTGCGCAGTGTGGACGGGGTGACCGGCACCTCGTTCGCGGTATGGGCGCCGAACGCCCGCGGCGTGCGGGTCATCGGCGACTTCAACCGATGGGATGGCCGCGGCCACCCGATGCGCTCGCTCGGCGGGGCGGGTGTCTGGGAACTGTTCGTGCCCGGGGTTGGCGAGGGCACCCGCTACAAGTACGAGATCTGCGGCCGGGACGGACGCTGGCTGCGCAAAGCCGACCCGATGGCCAGCCTGGCCGAGCAGCCGCCCGCCACCGCGTCGGTGGTCTTCACCTCCGCCTACCAGTGGGGGGACGCGGACTGGCTGGCCCGCCGGGCCGGCGCCGAGCCGTCCCGGGCGCCGCTGAGCGTCTACGAGGTGCATCTCGGCTCCTGGCGGCCCGGCCTGTCGTACCGGCAGCTGGCCGAGGAGCTGACCGCCTATGTGACCGACCTGGGCTTCACCCACGTGGAACTGCTGCCGGTGGCCGAGCATCCATTTGGCGGCTCCTGGGGTTATCAGGTCACCTCGTACTACGCCCCGACGTCCCGGTTCGGCAGCCCGGATGACTTCCGTCACCTGGTCGACCGGCTCCACCAGGCCGGCATCGGCGTCATCCTGGACTGGGTGCCCGCCCACTTCCCGCGGGATGACTGGGCGCTGGCCGCCTTCGACGGCACCCCGCTGTACGAGCACGCCGACCCGCGGCGCGGCGAGCACCCCGACTGGGGCACGCTCATCTTCGACTTCGGGCGGCCCGAGGTGCGCAACTTCCTGGTCGCGAATGCGCTGTGCTGGCTGGAGGAATTTCACGCGGACGGGCTGCGGGTGGACGCCGTCGCCTCCATGCTCTACCTGGACTACTCGCGCGCCGACGGCCAGTGGACGCCGAACGCCCGCGGCGGGCGGGAGAACCTGGACGCGGTCTCCTTCCTGCAGGAAGTGAACGCCACCTGCTACCGCCGCGTGCCAGGGATCATGATGATCGCCGAGGAGTCGACCGCGTGGCCGGGCGTGACCCGGCCGGTGCACCTGGGCGGGCTCGGGTTCGGTTTCAAATGGAACCTCGGCTGGATGCACGACACGCTCGGTTACCTGTCGCACGACCCGGTGTTCCGGCACTACCACCACAACGAAATCACCTTCTCGCTGATGTATGCATTCAGCGAGAACTACCTGCTGCCGCTGTCACACGACGAAGTGGTGCACGGCAAGGGCTCGCTGCTGGGGAAGATGCCGGGGGACGAATGGCGGCGTTTTGCCGGGCTCCGCTCGCTGCTTGCCTACATGTGGGCCCACCCCGGCAAGCAACTGCTGTTCATGGGCAGCGAGTTCGGCCAGGGCGCCGAGTGGTCGGCCGACCGGGGGCTGGACTGGTGGGTACTCGGCGACGAGCAGCATGCCGGGGTGCAGCGGCTGGTCCGCGACCTGAACCGGTGCTACACCGGCCAGTCCGCGCTCTGGGCGCTGGACAACTCGCCCGCGGGGTTCGGCTGGATCGACGCGAACGACGCGAGCGGGAACGTGCTGTCGTTCCTGCGCTTCGCCGGTGACGGCGGGGTGCTCGCCTGCGTGGCCAATTTCGCCGGCCATCCGTACAACAGCTACCGGGTCGGGCTGCCGCGGCCCGGGCGCTGGCGGGAACTGGTCAACACCGACGGGTACGACTACGGCGGCAGCGGTGTCGGCAATCTGGGCGCGGTCGAGGCCACCCCCGCACCCTGGCACGGCCAGCCCGCCTCGGCGACGCTCCGGCTCCCCCCGCTCGGGGTGCTCTGGCTGGCTCCCGCCTGACCGCCGCCCGGACCCGGACGCCCTGAGCGTCTGAGGCAAGCCGGGTGGGGGTCAGTGATAGGCGGTGAGAGCCAGCCTGACCGCCACCGCCAGGCCCAGCAGAGCGACCGCGACCCGCAGCAGCCGGCCCGGCAGCCGCCGGACCAGCGCGGGCCCGGTCCAGCCACCCACCAGGAAGCCGGCCGCCAGAGGCAGCACCGCGGCCCAGTCCACCTGCCCGAACACGGCAAAGCCGATGGCCGCCACCAAGTTGGCCAGCGCGCCGATGACGTTCCGCAGCGCGTTCGCCCGGGCCAGCGGCTCGGCCAGGGTGGCCATGAACACCGCCAGCATCACGATGCCGGCGGCCGCCCCGAAATAGCCGACGTACATCGTGACCCCGAGCACGCCGGCCACCAGCCACCCGCCCCGCCCGGGCCGGCTGAACCCGGCCGGGGCGGCTCCGGGTGGCTCCCCGCCGGCCGCCATCCCGCCCGGCTGCCCGCGGGCCGGGATGAGCAGCGTCAGGGACGCGGCCCCGATCAGGATGGGGGCAAGCCGCTGGAACGCCTGCCCTGGAGTGATTAGCAGCAGCGCCGCGCCTGCCGCACCACCCAGCGCCGCCGCCGGCCAGAGGCGGCGGATCCGGCTCCCCTGCCCGGCCAGTTCCGGCCGCGACCCGGCGGCCGCGCCGACCCCGGTGAACAGCAGCGCGACCGTGTTGGTCATATTGGCGGTGAGCGGCGGCAGCCCGATCGCCAGCAGCGCTGGGTAAGAAACCAGTGATGCCAGCCCCACCACGGTGCTGATGAAGCCGGCTGCTGCCCCGGCCACGAGCAGGGCCAGGGCCTCGGTGACCGTCATCGCTACGGTCCCAGCTGGGCCGTCAGCCAGCGTGGCCCGGTGACCGCCGCCCCCGCCGCCTGGCACCGCCGGCGCAGCTCCTGGTCGGCCGTCACCACCAGCCGCTGGCCCGGCAGCTGGCCGGCCAGCTCCGCGATGGCGTCGTCACCCGATCCCGGCGCCGCCACCACCCGCACCGCATCGCCGTCCGGCACCCGGCCCAGCACCGCCCGCGCCTTGCCCTCCACCACCAGCACGACCTGCGGGTACCAGCGGTCCAGCGGCGGGCTGGCCACATCGTCCGGCAGCCGGGGCAGGCCGGCCCCGGCCAGTGCCGCCAGTTCGGCGTGCAGCCGGGTCATCGCGCCCGCCCGGTCGCGCCACCAGCCGTCCGGCCGCGAGCCCATCACGTTGGCACCGTCCACGATCAGCGTGACCGGCGCGAGCGCCCCGGCGATGACCGGCCAGGCGGTGGCGAAACCGGGGTGCAGCGGCAGCGCGGTCACCTCGTCCGCGGGCACCCAGGCCACCGCGCTGGCCTCCCAGCTGGCCGGCCGGACGGCGAAGGGGGCGGCGGTCCCGCCGATCAGGGTCTGGTAGCACCAGCCGCCGTGGTCGTCGGTAAGCAGCCCATGGATGCGCACCCCGCCGACCTGCGCACCGCACTCCTCGGCCGCCTCCCGGAGCGCCGCCTGCGCCGCCGACTCGTGACTGTCCCGTGCCCCGCCCGGCGGTCCCCAGGTGCCACCGTGCTGGCTCCACCCCACCCGCTGGATCAGCAGCACGAGCGTGCGGCCGCCGCCGTCGCGGGCAGCGGCCAGCAGCCCGGCCGCACCGTGCCGCCCCCAGTGCCGGTGACCCAGCTCGCAGCGGACCCAGCCGTCCCCATCGCCGTGCGTCATTTCCGCCGACGATAGCCCAGACCGGGCCGCCGCGGCCCGGCCCGTAAGGTGGGAGCTATGGCCGAGGCGTTGCTGTACAACAAGATCACCCGGATGCGCCAGCGGCGGACCGCGCCGCTGGTGCTGGAACTCGACCTGACCGACGGCCTGGCCGAGGAGCCACCGGCCGACCCGCTGTCGGGTCTGCTGATGATGCGGCGGCCGCGGCTGGCCGAGGTGCTGGACGGGCTCCGCCGGGCCCGCGCCGACGACCGGGTCCGGGCCCTGGTGGTGAAGGTCGGCGGGCGGCCGATCGGGCTGGCCCGGGTGCAGGAACTGCGCGCCGCCGTGGCCGAGTTCGCCAGGGCCGGGAAGGCCACGGTTGCCTGGGCGGAGTCGTTCGGCGAATTCGCGCCCGGCAATGTCTCGTACTACCTGGCGACCGCGTTCGGCAAGATCTACCTGCAGCCGTCCGGCGACCTCGGGCTGACCGGGATCAGTTTCCAGCAGTTGTTCTTCCGCGGCGCGATGGACAAGATCGGCCTCGAGTACCAGGTCGGGAAGCGGTACGAGTACAAGAACGCAGCCGACCGGCTGACCGAGCACGGCTTCACCGGGCCGGCCAGGGAGGCGATGCAGCACCTGGCGGCCTCGCTCACCGGCCAGCTCGCGGATGCGGTCGCGGACCGGCTGCAGGTGACGGCGGCGGAGGCCAGGGAACTGATCGACCGTGGCCCGTTCCTGGCAGAGGAGGCGCTGGCGGCCGGGCTGGTGGACACGCTCGGTTACCGCGACCAGGTGTACGCCGACGTGCGGGAAGGCGCTGGGCCGGATGCCTACCTGCTCTACCTGGGCCGCTACCAGCGCTCCCGCGCGCTCGCGGGCAGGGCCCGCAAGCTGCCCAACCCAGCTGAGGATGTGGTCGCACTCATCTACGCGACCGGACCGATCCGGCGTGGCCGCAGCGGCCGCGGGCCGGCCAGCGGCGGTGCGATGGGCTCGGATACCGTTGCGGCCGCGCTGCGCGCCGCTACCGCCGACAACCGGGCCAAGGCGATCGTGCTGCGGGTGAACAGCCCCGGCGGGTCCTATGTCGCCTCCGACACGATCCGGCGGGCAGTGGTCCGGGCCCGCGGGGCCGGCAAGCAGGTGGTGGTATCGATGGGCGATGTGGCTGCCTCGGGCGGTTACTTCATCGCCATGGCCGCCGACAAGATCGTCGCTCAGCCCGCGACCCTGACCGGCTCGATCGGCGTACTGGGCGGCAAGCCGGTTACCACCAGCCTGCTGGCCCGGGCCGGGGTAAGCGTGGACGCGGTGACCGAGGGCCGCCACGCCGATATGTTCAGCCCGACCCGGCCGTTCAGTGACGAGGAGTGGACTCGCATCAACAGCTGGCTGGACCGGATCTACGAGGATTTCACCGGCAAGGTCGCCGCCGACCGGGGACTGCCCGCCGAGCGAGTGAACGAGATCGCCCGCGGCCGGGTCTGGACCGGCGCGGACGCAGCTGGCCACGGCCTGGTCGACCAGCTGGGCGGGCTGGACCTGGCGATCTCGATCGCCCGCCAGGCGGCGGGCGTGCCGCCGACCGCGCCGCTGCGGCACTACCCGCGGTCCCGGCCGCTGGACCGGCTGCGCCCCCCGGAGTCAAGCGAGGACCGGGCGGCGGCCCGGGCCAGCCTGTTCGCCGAGAGCTGGGGCCCGGTATGGCGGCTGGCGGCCGGCCTCGGCCTGCCGGCCTATGGGCCGCTCCAGCTGCCCGGGCAGTGGACGATCCAGTAACCGGGCCGGCCCCGCTGCCCGGGCTGGCCGAGGCGTTCGCGTCGTTCCCGGCCGGGGTCACCCTGGTCATGGTGGCCGACGGGCGGGACGACATCGGGACCACGGTCAGCGCGTTCTGCCCGGTCTCGCTGTCACCCCCGCTGGTGCTCGTCTCGCTGATCGCCGATTCCTACCTGGCGGAGGTGCTAGGCCGGGTGGACCGGTTCGCGGTGATCATGCTCGCGGTCAGCCAGCGAATGCTGGCCGGCCGGTTCGCGGCGGCCGGGCGGCCTGGTGCCCGGCGGCTGCTGGAGGGGGTCGCACACCAGCGTGGCCGGGTATCGGGTGCGCTGATCCCGGACGGCGGCCTGGCCGCGCTGGAGTGCGCCGCGGTGCGGCGGGTGCCGGCCGGTGACCACCTGCTGGTGATCGCCTCGGTGCTGGCCGTCCCCTACCTTGCCGAATCCGGTGACCCGCTGGTCCGCTTCGCCGGCCGCTACCCCCGGCTGGCCTGACACCGGTCACGCTTACCCGCGCCGGCGGGCCCGGCCGGCCCGGGGCGATGTGCACAGGAAGCTGCCCGGTTCTGTGGACCGCTTGTGGAGAATTCAGGCTTACGGGGGGATAACTTCAGCTGAACTGTGGACAATGTGTGGACGGCTAAAGAATCTTGAAAATGCTGGCAGAAACCTCTTGTGCAGGGCTGCCGGACGGGCGTAGAAATCTCTCACCACCGAAAACGGGGACCACCCGGGGGGCACCCCGGGAACGCTAGAGGAACTGGGAAACTGGGACTTCAGGCGGGTATCCGGCTCGGTAGTAGGTCTGGTAGCACGGGCGTCGAGCATGAGATAGCGGCGTTTTTACTGCTAGATCAGGCGGGCCCCTCCATCTCATGCATGGAGGGGCCTTGTCTTATTCTGCCGGTTTCCTCGGCGGCTGCTAGTAGCGACACGCCGGCAATTTGATTACCCCCCGTGATTTGCCGCGCCGAGAACGCGGCCGCCGCCGGGTCAGTTCACCGGCACCGAACCGGCCGCCAGTTCCCCCGCCTGCCAGACGGCGGCGACCAGCGGCACGCCGGGCCGGTACGCCAGATAGACGTGGGACGGGGCGTCCAGCAGCACCAGGTCCGCGCGGGCACCGACACCGAGATGGCCCACATCAGCCCGGTGCAGCGCGTGCGCCCCGCCGGCCGTCGCCGCCCATACTGCCTCCTGCGTGGTCATGCCCATCTCCCGCACCGCCAGCGCGATGCAGAACGGCATGCTGGAGGTGAAGCACGATCCCGGGTTGCAGTCGCTGGCAATGGCCACCGTGACGCCGGCCGCCAGCAGGCGGCGGGCGTCCGGGTAGGGCTGCCGGGTGGCGAACTCCACTCCCGGCAGCAGCGTCGCCACCGTGGTCCCGGCGGCCAGCGCATCCACATCGGCGTCCGCCAGGAAGGTGCAGTGGTCGGCAGAAGCGGCCCCGGCCGCCACCGCGAGCCGCACCCCCGGGCCCGGGCCCAGCTGATTCGCATGCACCCGGCCGGGCAGGCCGGCGGCCTGCCCGGCCGCCAGCACCGCCCGTGCCTCCTCCGCGCCGAACGCCCCCTCCTCGCAGAACACATCGACCCAGCGCGCGTATGGCGCGCACGCGGCCAGCATCGGCCCGCATACCAGGTCCAGGTATCCGGCCGGGTCGGCGGCGAACTCCGGCGGCACCACGTGCGCGCCGAGGAACGTCACCTCCGGCGTGATGGTGGCGGCGGCCGCCACGCTGCGCCGCTCGTCGTCGACGGTCAGCCCGTACCCGGATTTGCATTCCAGCGTGGTGGTGCCCTGCCGGAGCATCTCGGCGGCCAGGGCGGCCGCATTGGCCCGCAACTGGCGGTCACTGGCCGCCCGGGTCGCCGCCATCGTGGTCCGGATGCCGCCAGCCGCGTACGGGCGGCCCGCCATCCTGGCCGCGAACTCGGCGCTGCGCTCACCGGCGAAGATCAGGTGGGCGTGGGAGTCGACGAACCCGGGCAGCACCGCCCGCCCGCCAGCATCGGCCCGCTCATCGGCGGCCGGGGCCTGGGCGGCAGGCCCGGTCCAGGCCACCCGGCTGTCGTCGATCACCAGCGCCGCGCCGGTGACCGCCGCGAACGGCGCCGGCCCGCCGGGCGGCCCGGCGTTGGTGACCAGTTCCCCGATGTTGGTGATCAGCGTGCTCACGCGCCTCACGCTAGGGCATGGCCTGCCCTGGCCGCCCGGCTAGCTCGCAGCCACGCCGGGGCCGGCCCGGCCGCTGGCGGTCAGCTGGCCTCGCCGGGCGTGAACTCGCGGGGCTCGACCAGCACCATCCAGTTGCCGGATACATCGCGCATGACCGCTTCCACCCCATATGGGCGCTCGGACGGCTCCTGCAGGAAGGTGACGTCCTTGGCAGCCAGCTCGGCATAGGTCTTGCGGCAGTCGTCCACCCGCAGCCCGAGCCCGGCCATCTGGCCCGCCTCCAGCTGGCGCCGCACGAATACGGCCGCGTCGGCGGTGAGCGGCGGCCCGGGTGTCATCAGGGTCACCTCCAGTTCCGGCTGGCTGGGATGGCCGACCGTGACCCAGCGGAACCCCTCGCCCATGGTGACATCGGCGCGGGGCTCGAAGCCGAGAACGTCAACGTAGAAGTCCCGGGCGGCGTCCTGGTCCAGGCAGAAGACGGTGACGAGCGAAACGTTTGTGATCATAGGGCGAGCGTAGGCCGCCCGGCTGGGCGGGTGCTTCTCCCAGATTGCGCGATCGCGGCCGGGTCAGCGCCCGGCCGTGCCGCCCAGGTCCCGCACGCCGCGCATGAACAGGTAGCAGCCGGGAATGTGCGGGCCGCCCCGGGCCGCCCACCGGTCCCGGTAGGCGGCCGGGCTCTCGCCCACCAGCTGGGTGAACCGGGAGGAGAACGACCCCAGGCTGGCGAACCCGACCACCATGCAGATCTCGGTCACCGTCAGGTTGGCCACCCGGAGCAGGTCCTGCGCGCGCTCGATCCGCCGCCGGGTGAGATAGCGGATGGGCGTCTCACCGTAGGTGGCCTCGAAACAGCGGGCGAAGTGAAACTTGGAGACCCCTGCCACCGCAGCCAGCCCGACCAGATCCAGCGGCTGCTGGTAGTGCCGGTCGATGTGGTCACGGGCCCGGCGCAGATGCGGCAGCAGGTCCACTGCCACCGCCTGGGCCGGCCGCCGCGCCGCGCGCTGCTGCACCGTCGCGCTGGGAGCCACCCTGGCAGGATATGCACCGCCGCCGACAGTGGCGGGGCCGCCGGCGGCGCCCCGCGCCGTCACCGGCCGGGCAGCGCGCCGATCGTGGCGGCCAGCGCGGCCGGCACGTCAACCCGCAGGTGCCGGCCGCCGGCCACGACGTCCTGGCCGCCGGCCACCACGTTACGGACATCTGCTGCCGTGCCGGCGAAAATCACCGACTCCAGCGCGGTGGCGGCGGCGGTGCCGGCCAGCCGCGGGCTGTCCAGCGCCACGGTCACCAGGTCGGCCAGCATGCCCGGCACGATTTCCCCCGCCTCCGGCCAGCCCAGGCAGGCGTGCCCGGCCGCGGTCGCGGCTACCGCCAGCTCGGCCGCCCGGAGGTTGCCGCGCTGCCCGGATACCAGCCGCTCCCCCAGCTCGACCAGCCGGGCCTCGGCCAGCAGGTCGATCACGGCGTGGCTGTCGCTGCCCAGGCTCAGCGGGCAGCCCGCCGCGGCCAGCGCCCCGGCCGGGCCCACCCCGTCGGCCAGGTCCGCCTCGGTGGTCGGGCACATGCACACCACCGTCCGGCTGCCGCCCAGCAGCTCGATGTCGCCGCCGGTGAGGTGGGTGGCGTGCACCGCCGTGCTGCGCGGGCCGAGCGCGCCGGCCCGGTCCAGCAGGCCGGCCGGGGTGACCCCGTAGGCGGCCAGGCAGGCCTGGTTCTCCGCTGGCTGCTCGGACAGGTGCGCGTGCAGCGGCGCGCCGTAGGTGTGCGAGCAGGCGATCACCGGGCCCATTTCGCCCGGCGGCACGGCCCGCACCGAATGGATCGCCACCCCGAGCCGGGCCAGCGCGCCGGCCCCGGCCGGACCGCCCAGCAGCCCGTGCTCGTCCGCGCCCAGCGCCTGTACCCGCTCGGCCCACCGGCTGCCGTCGCCATCGCCGAACCGCAGCTGGGGGCCGGCCAGCGGCTGTGCTGAGCCGTCGGGAGCCAGCCCGCCGGACAGGTAGCACACATCGATCAGGGTGATCCGGATGCCCGCCTGCGCGGCGGCCTCGACCAGGGCCCGGCCCATCTCGTTTGGGTCGGCGTAGCGGGCGCCGCCCGGCGCGTGGTGCAGGTAGTGGAACTCGCCCACGCAGGTGATCCCGGCCAGCGCCATCTCCGCGTAGACGGCCCGGGCCAGTGCCAGGTAGCTGTCCGGCGTCAGCTCGGCGGCCACCTGGTACATCCGCTCCCGCCAGGTCCAGAACGTGCCGGGCCCGGCCTGGGTCACTCCCCGGAGTGCCCGGTGGAAGGCGTGCGAGTGGGCGTTGGCCAGTCCCGGCAGGGTCAGCCCGGGCAGCCGCACCGTGCCGGCTGGCACGTCCTGCGGCCGGGTGTCCGGGGTGACCGCGGCAAACCGCCCGTCTGCCGCCTCGATCAGCACCCCCGGGCGGACCCCGGCCGGCAGCCAGGCCAGCTCGGCATACCAGCGCCGGGCTGCCATCACTGGCACGCCAGCTCCGCCAGCACGGCGGCCAGCGCCCGGACCCCGGTCTCACAGTCGGCCGGCTCGGCGTGCTCGGACGGCGCGTGCGATACCCCGGTCGGGTTGCGCACGAACAGCATCGCGGCCGGCACCCGGGCCGCCAGCACCCCGGCGTCGTGGCCAGCCCCGGTCGGCAGCGGCACCGCCGCGATCTGGCGGGCGGCCAGCGCGGCCGCCACCGTGCTGCGCAGGCCGGGATCGAACTCCACCGCCTCGGTGACCGACTCCGGGCCGGCGGCCAGCCTGACCCCGTGCACCGCTGCCGCCGTCCCGGCCGCTGCCAGCACCTCATCCACCACCGCCTGCAGCGCCTGGTCATCCGGGCCGCGAGCATCCAGCCAGGCGGTCACCCGGGCGCTGACCGCGTTGACCGCGCCCGGCTCGGCGGTCACCCGGCCAACCGTCGCCAGCGCGCCGTGCGCCGCCGCGGCCTGCCGGGCGGCCAGCACGGTGGCCGCGAAGGGCAGCATCGGGTCGCACCGGTCGGCCAGCACCGCGGTGCCCGCATGGTCGGGACGGCCGGTGAAATCCAGCCGCCACCGGCCGTGCGGCCAGATCCGCTCGCCGATCCCGATCGGCGCGCCCGCCTCGGCCAGCGCCCGCCCCTGTTCGACGTGCAGTTCCACATAGGCGCCGAGGCTGGCGAGCAGGCGGTTATCCGGGCCGAGCCGGGCGGGGTCGTGCCCGGCGGCTGCCATCGCCGCGGCCAGCGTGACCCCGCTGGCATCGGTCAGGTCCCGCGCCACCGCCGGGCTGATGGTGCCGGTCAGCAGCCGGCTGCCCAGGCAGGCGACACCGAACCGGCCGCCTTCCTCCTCGCTGAAGGCGGCGATCCCCACCGGCCGCACCGGCACCCGGCCCTCCGCCCGCAGCAGGTCGATGGCGGCGAACCCGGATACCACCCCGAGCGGGCCATCGAAGGCACCGCCGTTCGGTACCGAATCAAGGTGACTCCCGGTCACCACGGCCGGGCCGTCGCCCGCCGGCGGTTCCCACCACGCCCACAGGTTGCCGTTACCGTCCGCCTCGGCCCGCAGCCCGCGCTCGCCCGCCGCCTGGCCGAACCATGCCCGGCAGGCGGCGTCGGCAGGGGTCCAGGAGAAGCGGTTATACCCGCCTGCGTCCGGGTCCCGGCCGACCGGCAGCAGCGCCTCCCACAGCCCGGCGAAGCTCATGGCATTACTCAGCCATCGGGATCCGGACGCCCCGCTCGGCCGCGACCGCCGACGCTGCCTCGTAGCCGGCATCCACGTGGCGGATCACACCCATGCCCGGGTCGTTGGTCAGCACCCGCTCCAGCTTCGCCGCGGCCAGCGGTGTGCCGTCGGCGACACAGACCTGCCCGGCGTGGATCGACCGCCCGATGCCCACCCCGCCGCCATGGTGGACGCTCACCCAGGAGGCCCCGGACGACGTGCTGACCAGGGCGTTGAGGATCGGCCAGTCGGCGATGGCATCCGAGCCGTCGGCCATGCCCTCGGTCTCCCGGTAGGGGGAGGCGACCGAGCCGCAATCGAGATGGTCGCGGCCGATCACGATCGGGGCCGCCAGCTGGCCGCTGGCCACCAGCTCGTTGAACCGGAGACCGGCCAGATGCCGCTCGCCGTAGCCGAGCCAGCAGATGCGGGCGGGCAGTCCCTGAAAATGCACCTTCTGGCGGGCCATCCGGATCCACCTGGCCAGCGCCTCATTCTGCGGGAACAGGTCAAGGATGGCCGCGTCGGTGGCCGCGATGTCGGCAGCCTCGCCGGACAGCGCGGCCCACCGGAACGGCCCCTTGCCGGCGCAGAACAGTGGCCGGATGTAGGCGGGCACGAAGCCGGGAAACGCGAACGCGCGGCCATAACCGGCCAGTTCTGCCTCGCCCCGGATCGAGTTGCCGTAGTCGAATACTTCCGCACCCGCGTCCTGGAACCCGACCATCGCCGCCACGTGCGCGGCCATCGACTCGCGGGCGCGGGTGGTGAACCCGGCCGGGTCCTCAGCCCGCAGCGCCGGCATGTCCTCGAAGGCCACTCCCCGGGGCAGGTAGGTGAGCGGGTCGTGGGCCGAGGTCTGGTCGGTGACCACGTCCACCCGGGCGCCCCGGGCGAGCATGGCGGGCAGCACGTCGGCGGCGTTGCCAAGCAGCCCGATCGACAGCGGCTGCCCGGCATTGGCCGCAGCCTCGGCCCGCCGCAGCGCGTCGTCGACGTCGTCGGCGGCGGCATCCAGGTAGCCGTGCTCGATCCGGCGGGCGATCCGGGACGGATCGCACTCGATGCAGATGGCCACCC
>Ga0318558_10000168_pt1 | contig 13994 bp, 19 predicted proteins | sample GRESIP065b5f20_FD_203669 | JGI IMG/M metagenome (GOLD analysis project Ga0318558, IMG submission 203669) | Tropical soil microbial communities from Luquillo Experimental Forest, Puerto Rico - GRE.SIPMG.065b5f20 | ecosystem: Environmental > Terrestrial > Soil > Tropical forest > Bulk soil... | reverse complement strand
CCCCGGCCCGGCCGGCCCGTGCTTGGCCGCCCAGCGGACTGACCGGACGATGTTCTCGTAGCCGGTGCACCGGCACAGCTGGCCGGAGATCGCCTCCCGGATCTCGGCCGGGGACGGATCGGGGTTGTGGTCGAGCAGCCACCGGGCGGTCATCATCATGCCCGGGGTGCAGAACCCGCACTGCAGCCCGTGGCACTGAGCGAACCCCTCCTGCACCGGATCCAGCTGGCCGTCGGCGGGCAGTCCCTCGACCGTCCGCACCCGGTGGCCGTCCGCCATCGGGGTGAGCACCGTGCACGACTTGACCGGGGTCTCGTCCAGCCACACCACGCAGGCGCCGCAGTTCGAGGTGTCGCAGCCCCAGTGGGACCCGGTGAGCCCCAGCTCGTCCCGCAGGAAGTGGATCAGCAGCAGCCGCGGCTCCACGTCCCGGGTCACGACCACCCCGTTGACCACCACGGTGACCTGCATGTCAGCTGCCTCCGCCGCGGGCCCGGCGGGCCGCCAGCCGCAGCGCCCGCGCGGTCAGCTCGCTGGCCAGGTGCCGCTTGTAGTCCGCCGGGCCACGCTGGTCGCTGGCCGGCCGGCAGTGCTCGGCGGCGATCTGGCCGGCCCGGGCGAAGCTCTCCTCGGTGGCCGGTGCGCCGCGCAGGAAGTCCTCCGCCTCCGCCGCCGCGAACTGCGGGGCGCCGACGGCGGTCAGCCCGATCCCGGCCTCGGCGATGGTGTCCCCGGCCAGCCAGATGGCGGCCCCGGCCGCGCCGACCGGCCAGTCCCCGGCCCGGCGGCCCACCTTCTGGTAGGCGCTGCCGCCGCCCATCCGGATCGGGATCCGGATCTCGGTCAGCATCTCACCCACCGACACCACCGTCTCGTACGGGCCGGTGAAGAACTCCCTGGCCGGCACCGCCCGGGAGCCATCCGTCTGCCGGATCACCATGGTCGCCTTCAGCGCGGCGAACGCCGCCGACAGGTCCTCGGACGGGTCGGCCTGGCACAGCGAGCCGCCGACCGTGCCCCAGCTGCGCACGATCGGGTCGGCGATCACCTTCTCGGCGTCGTGCAGGATCGCGAAGTGCTCGCCCGCCACCCCCGACGCGAGCAGCTGGGCGTGGGTGGTCAGCGCCCCGATCCGCAGCTCGCGGCCGGCCACGGTGAGGTAGCACAGCTCGGTCAGGCCATTGATGTCGATCAGGGTCTCCGGCTGCGCCAGCCGCAGTTTCATCATCGGTATGAGGCTGTGCCCGCCGGCCAGGATGCGCGCGCCCGGCCCGTACCGGCTGAGCAGGCTGAGCGCATCCTCGACGCTGGCGGCCTTCTCGTACTCCACATGCGCCGGCACCTGCATGCGCTTCCCCTCCCGCGGGCCGCTGCTGACGAGTTTATTGATTCCTCACCAACCTGCCGGCCCGGCCGTCACCGGCCAGCGCCAGCCGGCCCGCTGGGGGCCGCAGATCGCGGCCGGGAACCAGCGCGGCATCCCGCCCGGCCCCGGCTGGGCGATAATGGGAACGCCATGACGCTCACCCAGCTGAATGCGTTTGTGCTGGTTGCCCGCCTCGGCTCGGTGACAGCCGCCGCCAATGCGCTGGGTGTCAGTGAGTCCGCCGTATCCCAGGCCCTGTCGGCTCTGCGGCTGCACCTGGGTGACCAGCTGGTGTCCCGGGGCCCGGCCGGGATGACGCTGACCCCGGGTGGCTCCCGGCTGCTCTCCTCCGCCTCGCAGATCGTGGTGCTGGGCGCGGAGGCGCATGCCGCGGTGCGGGCGGCCCAGGGCGCACCCGAGCAGCTGCGGGTGGTGGCCACCTCGGCGATCGCCGAGTTCGTGGTCAGCCCGCTGCTGGAGGCGTTCACCCGGCGGTACCCGAGCCCGGTCGAGGTTTCGGTCGGGGTGGCGGTGAGCAAGGAAATGGGGGTGCTGGTCGCCAACCGGCTGGCCGACCTGGCCATCGGGCCGGAAGTGACCGTCGATCCGGCACTGGCGGTCGTCGCCGAGCCGATTTTCCGCTACCGGCTGGTGGTGGTGAGCGCCGGGCACGCCCCGCCGGTAGGTGACCCCCGCCGCTGGCGCTGGCTGGTGGACCCGTCCGGCACCGACCCCGGCACCGCCGCCGGGCGGCTGCTCAGCCTGCTCGGCATCCCGGAGAACCAGATCCGGGTGTTCCCCAACCAGACGGCCGCCTGGGCGGCGGCGGCCGACGGCACCGGCGTCGCCCCGGCGGTGGAGCACCTGGTCGCCCCGCAACTGCGGCGCGGCGGGCTGGCGCTGGTGGATCTGCCGGAGCTGCCACTGGACGCCTGCTGGCATGTCAGCCTGCTGGAACGCCAGCATCGCAGCGCCGCCGCCAGTGCCCTGCGGCGTTTCCTGGGAACGCCGGAGGCGATGCACCTGATCCGGGCGCCCGCGACCGGGGTGCCACCGTCCCGGTTCCGTCCCCCCGTCTATGTGACGATCTGGAGCTGACCGCCGTCCGCAGGGCAAAGGCCCAGTTCAGGATGAACTTAAGCAACAGCTTATTCGGCAGTTGCGGGGTCGGCTCCGCACGGCGATCATGTGGGGAATCGCCCGTGACGTCCCAGCGGGCCGTCTGACACCAGGAGCGGCGCCCATGCGGATCGAATCCGACGGCCACAGCCAGGGGAATCCGCGGCTGTATGAGCTGATCGAGCACGCGCCGAAGACCGGGAAGAGCCCGACCGTCTGGGCCTGGCCCGAGCTCATCGACTACCTCAAGATCGCCGGCCAGCCGGTGCCAGGGCCGTGGCCGCCGCACCAGGAGCCGCGCCCCGACCCGGACTACGAGTCGCTTCCAGTGGCGGTGCCCGACCCCGCGGCGCGGCAGCCCCGCGAGCAGTCCTGACCCAGCCGTCCCGCCGCTGACCAGGGCTGCCACGCCCGGGCACGCATTTCGGAGGATCACATGTATCCGTCTCGGTTCCGGTACGAGGCTCCGCGCTCGCTTGCCGAGGCGATCAGCCTGCTGCACGAGGCCGGGGACGACGCCAAGGTGCTGGCCGGCGGCCAGAGCCTGGTCCCGCTGATGAAGCTGCGCTTCGCGGCGCCAGCGCTGATCGTGGACATCAACAACATCGGCGGCCTGGCTTACCACCGGGCGGACGGCGATGGCACGCTGCGGATCGGCGCGCTGTGCCGGCACACCGACCTGGAGCGGTCGGCGCTGCTGAAGGACAGCCAGCCGACCATGGCCGCGGCCGCCCCGCTGATCGCCGACCCGATCGTGCGCAACCGTGGCACCCTGGTCGGCTCCCTGTGCCACGCCGATCCCCAGGGTGACTGGGCCTCGGTGGTGACGGCACTGGGCGGCTCGGTCATCGCGCAGGGGCCGGCCGGCCGCCGGGCCATCGCGGTGACCGACTTCGTCACCGGGCCGTTCGAGAACACGCTCAAGCCGGACGAGGTCGCGGTGGAGGCCGTCATCCCGGCCGCGCAGGGCACCCGCTCCGGCGGATACCTGAAGCTGGAACGCCGGGTCGGCGATTTCGCGACGGTCGGGGTAGCGGTCGCCGTGGAGACGTCGGGGGGCAGCGTGACCCGGGCCGGCATTGCGCTGACTGGCGTGGGCAGCACCACCATCGCTGCCACCGCTGCGGCCGAGGCCCTGGCGGGCCAGCCGCTGACCGCGGAGAGCATCGCGGCCGCCGCCGAGCTGGCCGCCCAGGCAGCCCGGCCGCGGACCGACCACCGCGGCAGTGCCGAGTACAAGCGGCACATGGTGCACACCTTCGTGACGCGGCTGCTGAGCCGGGGCAGCCAGCCCGCGGAAAGGGCGGCCTGACATGACCACCGTGTACGACGACCTGGACGGCCAGGAAGCCACCGGCGTGCCGATGCGCCGGATCAGGTTCAGCATCAACGGCGACAAGAAGGTGGCCGAGGTCGAGCCCCGGCTGCTGCTGGCCCACCTGATCCGCCAGGGCCTCCGGCTGACCGGCACCCATATGGGCTGCGACACCACCAACTGCGGCGCGTGCACGGTGCTGGTCGATGGCCGGCCGGTGAAGTCGTGCACGATGCTCGCGGTCCAGGCTGACGGGCACGAGATCACCACGGTGGAGGGCCTGGCCTCAGCCAGTGAACTGCACCCGCTGCAGGAAGGCTTCAAGGAAGAACACGGGCTGCAGTGCGGGTTCTGCACCCCCGGCATGATGCTGTCGGCCAAGGCGCTGCTGGATGCCAACCCCGACCCGACCGAGGAAGAGGTGCGCTGGGCGCTGTCCGGAAACCTCTGCCGCTGCACCGGCTACCAGAACATCGTGAAGTCAGTGCTCTGGGCGGCGGCCAAGCTGCGCGCCGCGGCGCCAGCCGACGAGTCCGCGCCCGCTGACCAGCCCGCACCGGAACCGGAGGCGTGACGTGACCGCACTGGACGAGATCAAGATCGGTGGGCTGGGTGCCAGCCGGAAGCGGGTGGAGGACAACCGCTTCATCCGGGGCAAGGGCAACTACACCGACGACATCGTGCTGCCCGGGATGCTGCACATGGAGATCCTGCGCAGCCCGCTGGCGCACGCCCGGATCGTCTCTATCGACACCAGCAAGGCGTGGCAGATCCCCGGCGTGCACCTGGTGCTGACCGGCGAGATGATGGCGACCCGCAACCTGGCCTGGATGCCAACCCTGTCGTATGACACCCAGGCGGTGCTGGCCACCGACAAGGTCCGCTTCCAGGGCCAGGAAGTCGCCTGCGTCATCGCGGACGACCCGTACATCGCCAAGGACGCCTGTGAGGCGATCGAGGTCGAGTACGAGCCGCTGCCGGCGATCGTCAGCCCACAGCAGGCGGTCGCCGACGGCGCCCCGGTCATCCGGGACGACAAGGAGAACCAGCACGACAACGTGATTTACCAGTGGGAGGTCGGCGACGCGGCGGGGACCGAGGCGGCGTTCGCCAGTGCGGGCAAGATTTCCCGGTTGCAGCTGCACTACCCACGCTCGCACCCGTCCCCGATCGAGTGCTGCGGCTCGATCGCCGACTTCAACCGGGCGACGTCCAAGCTCACCGTGTACATGACCACCCAGGCGCCGCACATCATCCGGGCGGCGGTGGCGCTGGTCGCCGAACTGCCCGAGCACATGATCCGGATCGTGTCGCCGGACATCGGCGGCGGGTTCGGCAACAAGGTGCCGGTGTACCCGGGCTACGTGTGCTCGATCCTGGCCTCCATCCTGCTGGAGCGCCCCGTCAAGTGGATCGAGGACAAGACCGGCAACCTGATCTCGACCGGCTTCGCCCGGGACATCTACCTGGACGGCGAACTGGCACTGCGCGACGACGGCAAGATCCTGGCCGTCCGCATGCACGTCGACTCCGACCACGGCGCGTTCTTCTCCGACGCCCAGCCGAGCAAGTTCAAGATCGGCCTGCTGCATTCGGCCTTCGCCGCCTACGACATCCCGGTCGGCCATATCACCGCGACGGGCACCTACACCAACAAGGCGCCGGGCGGGGTGGCCTACCGGTGCTCGTTCCGGGTCACCGAGGCGATGTTCTTCCAGGAGCGGATGATCCAGGCCGCCGCCCACGACCTGGGCATGGACCAGGCCGAGTTCCGGCGGATCAACCTGGTCAGGGATGAGCAGTTCCCGTACCGGACGCCGTTCGGCTTCCTCACCGACTCCGGCCAGTACGCCAAGTGCCTGGACATCGGGCTGAAGGCGGTCGGCTATGCCGACTTCCTCCAGCAGAAGGCGGCGGCCCGGGCCAGGGGCCGGCGGCTGGGGATCGGCATCTCCACCATGACCGAGCCGCTCGGCGCCGGGAACAGCCGCGAGTACGACATCCTCGGCATCAAGATGTTCGACTCGGCCGAGCTCAAGGTGCACATGACCGGCAAGGCGATCCTGCGGACCGGGGCGAAGACCCAGGGCCAGGGGCACGAGACCACCTGGGCGCAGATCGTCGCCCACGAGCTCGGCATCCCGGCCGAGGACGTCGTGGTGGAGGAGGGTGACACCGACACCGCCCCGTTCGGGATGGGCACTTACGCCTCCCGCAGCACGCCGGTGGCCGGCGCCGCCGTCGCCATGGTGTCCCGCAAGATCCGGGCCAAGGCCCGCAAGCTGGCCGCGCACCTGCTGGAGGTATCCGAGGAGGATGTCGAGTGGGAGCTCGGCCGGTTCTACGTGCGCAGCGCGCCGGACCGCGGGGTGACCATCCAGGAATGCGCGATGGCAGCCTACAGCAACATGCCGGACGGCATGGAGCCGGGCCTGGAGAACACCGCGTACTACGACCCGCCCAACCTCACCTGGCCGTTCGCCGTCTACATCGTCACCGTCGAGGTAGACCCGGAGACCGGTGTCTGGGACGTGCTGAACATGGTCGCGGTGGACGACTGCGGGGTCCGGATCAACCCGATGATCGTCGAAGGGCAGATCATGGGCGGGCTGACCGAGGCCTACGCGATGTCGAGCATGCAGTTCATCACGTTCGACGCCGAGGGCAACTGTATTGGCTCGAATTACATGGACTACCTGCTGCCGACCGCCTGGGAGACCCCCGGCTACGAGCTGCACAGTGAAGTGGTCACCCCGAGCCCGCATCACCCGATCGGTGCCAAGGGCATCGGTGAATGCGCCGCGGTCGGCGGCCCGGCCGCCTTCGTCAACGCGGTGATGGACGCGCTCGACGACACCGGGGTGCGCAACATCGACATGCCGCTGCTGCCCGACCGGGTGTGGGAGGCGCTCACCAGGCGCCACGACGTCTCCGGCGCGCCGCCGGTCCGTACCGAGTGATGGGGCGTGGCATGGACGGTTTCGAGGTTCTTGAGCGGGCCAGCGAACTTGCCCGCCAGGGCGAGCAGTTCGCGCTGGCCACCGTGGTCTGGCGGCAGGGGCCGTCCTCGGGCCAGCTGGGCGGCCGGGCGATCATCACCGCGGATGGGCAGGTGCACGGCTGGATCGGCGGCGCCTGCGCGGAGCCCGTGGTTATCCGGGAGGCCCAGCAGGTGATCGCCGATGGTGAGTCACGGCTGCTGCTGCTCGGCACCCGCGAGCAGTTCGGCGAGGCGGTGCCGGAGGGGATGACGGTGGTCCCCATTTCCTGCCAGAGCGACGGCGCGCTGGAGGTCTTCATCGAGCCGGTCCACCCGTCGCCGCGGCTGGTGGTGGTCGGCCGCTCCCCGATGGCGCAGACGCTCGCCACGCTGGCGGGCGAGCTGGGCTGGCGCGCCACGCTGGTGGACGGCCCGGACTTCACCGGCGCGGAGGTGGACTCCCGCACGCTGGTCGTGGTCGCCACTCAGGGCCACGGCGACGAGGAGGTGGCCGAGCGGGCGGCCACGGCCGGGCCCGCCTACCTCGGGCTGGTCGCCTCCGAGCGGCGGGGCGCCGCGGTGCTCGGCTACCTCGCCGACCGGGGGGTGCCGCGGGACCGGCTGGACCGGGTCAGGGCGCCGGCCGGGCTCGACCTGGGCCGCACCTCGCACCGGGAGATCGCGGTCGCCATCCTGGCCGAACTGGTGCAGCTGCGGGCCGCTGGCGCGCTGGCCGGGGACACCCCCACGGCGGCCAGCACGCCGGCGACGGCCACCGATCCCGTCTGCGAGATGACCGTGACCGCCGGCCCGGGCAGCTACCCTCACGAGCACGACGGCGTCACCTACTACTTCTGCTCGGCGGGCTGCCACCAGCGGTTCGCCAGCGATCCCGCGGCTTACCTGGAGAGAGAGTCCCATGCTGATCACAAGTGATTTCAGGGTGGCGGCGCCGGTCGAGAAGGTGTGGCAGTTCTTCGGCGACATCCCGCAGGTGGCCACCTGCGTGCCCGGCACCGAGCTGACCGGGGAACTGGGCGACAACAAGTACCAGGGTCAGGTCGCGGTCCGGATGGGCCCGGTCAAGCTGCAATTCGCCGGCACCGCCGAGATCACCGAGCGGGACGAGGCCGCCAAGCGGGTAGTCATCCACGCCATCGGCGCCGAGGCGCGCGGCCGCGGCGAGGCCAGCATGACCGTCACCGCCACGCTGGAGCGGAGCGGCCCGGGCACCCAGGTCGGCGTCGTCCAGGACCTTCACGTGTCCGGTGCGGCCGCGCAGTACGGCCGGGGCATGATCTCCGACGTGACCGCGGTGCTCCTGCGCGACTTCGGGGCCAACGTGACCGCCCGGATCGACGCGGCCGAGCGGGGCGAGTCGCCCGCGCAGGCCGCCACCCCCAGCCCGGCGGGCGGCTTCTCGCTCGGCCTGCGCGCCGCACTGATGGCGCTGGGCCGGGTCTTCCGCCGCTTCTTCGCCCCGTACCAGCCCAACCCGAGCTAAGGGGACACCAAATGATGGTCTTGTGGTGGATCGGTAACGCGGTCCTGCTCGTGGTCATCCTGCCGGTGGTGATCTGGCTGCTCAACCGGGTGCTCGCCGCCCTGGAGCGGATCCGCCGCGCGTCTGACGACATCCTGGCCGGGGGCGTGGCCCTGATCGGCGAGCTCGAGCCGGTGCCGGCGGCACTGGCGGAGACAGACAGCACCATCACGGCAGTGACGACCGGAGCCGTCCGGTATGCGGGCTCGGTCGCCCGCCTGCTGGGCTGAGCGGAAAGGAGAGGCCAATGCCAGGAGCCGCTATCGCGACGCTCATCATCGCGGGCCTGATCATCGCCTTCACCGCGGTGGCCCTGCTGCGGGTCATCTTCCATCTGCGGGCCACCTACGCCACACTCGGCAACGTCCTGGGCGGGGTGACCGTCATCGCGGATCAGACGAGCACCGTCCCGGCCCGGCTGGTCTCGGTCAACGAGCACCTCAAGCCGGTCTCCGACTTCTGCGAGTCGCTGTGAGCGCGCACGCCGCGGTGCTCGCCGCGTCCGGCTCGATCAACCACACCTGGTGGATCGTCGGCTACCTGATCGGCATCCTCCTGGTGCTGGTGGTGGTGGCACTGGTGGTCCCGATCCTGGTGCTGGCCCGCCGGATCGGGCAGGCGGCACCACTGATCAATGCCGAGCTGGTGAAGGCCAGGGACAATACCGCGCCGCTGGCCGCGCTGAGCACGACCATCACGTACGCGCAGACCATCGTGCCCGGGCTGGCCCGTGGCCGCGCCCGGCTGGGAGGTTAGCCATGCATGTGCTGGCGCTCGCCGACGGCACCAAGGCCGTCTGGTGGTCGGTGATCATCGTCGGCTTCGTCGTGGTGCTGGCCGTCGCCGCGCTGCTGAGCTTGCTGGTCGCCCTGGTCAAGACCATCGACCGGCGGGTCGCCGAGATCCGCGACACGCTGCACGCCGCCGCCGCCAACACCGAGAACACCGCGCTCATCGCGCCGGTCGCCGACGGGCTGGACGCCCTGCTCGCTGAGGGCCTGCAGCATCACCTCTTCCTCGGCCGCGTGCTCGGAAAGGTCAAGTCATGACGCTGCTGGTTGTGCTCACCATCGTCGACATCCTGCTGCTCGTCGCCGGGCTGGCCTTCTACCTGTTCTGGGTGGGCGGCCTGCTCACCAGAATCGCGGGGAACCTGGAGGACTGCGCCGAGACGGTTAGGACGATCGTCGGCCACGCCAAGCTCATCGGGCCGGGAGTGGAGCACATCAACGCCACCGGCGGGGTGATCGCCGGCGCGCTGCCACTGCTGTACGGGATGGCGGAGGAGATCGTGACCGACGTCACCCCGGCGCCCGAGCGGCCGCCGGTACCCGAGCCGGCCCGGCCCGCCTCCGGCTCCCGCCGGTCCCGCCAGCTCGACTCGGTTGGCTTCGCCCCGCCGCCGTAAAAAGCAAGGTCAGGACCCGCTGCCGCCGGGGGCGGTGGGTTCTGGGCCGCGCTTGGCCAGCGGGCCGGTGGTGGGCGCGGAGTACTCGCCGATCCAGCGGTCCTGCCAGGACTGCCCGTACTGCTCGGGGTTGCAGCCCGGGTGGTAGATCGCGGCCAGTTCGCGGGTGATCTGCTCCCGGTGCCCACGCCCGCCGCCGGGCACCTCATAGGTGCAGATGTGCACCTTCCACTTCGAGCCGGCCCGGCGGATCCAGCAGGCGGCCCGCGGATGCTGGAACGGGAACCGCTCGGTGCTCAGGTCGTCGGAGTGGCCGACATAGACCACCGCGTACTGGCTCTGCCGGGTCTCCGGCTCGGGCTGGTAGAGGATCGCGTACACGGCCGGCCGGGCGGGCGGTGTCCAGCCGGCCAGCAGCCGCGGCCCCTCGAACGGGTAGCCTGCGAGCGATCCCAGCCGGATCATCCGCCCGTGCCCTCGCTGGTGTCGTCCTCGCTGACTGCTTCGACCCGGACGATCGGGCCGGACGGCAGCCCGGCCTTCGCGGCCGCGGCGGCGAACTCCCTGGTGGCCCGCTCGATCGCCTGCTCCCGGGTGTCCGCCTGCACCAGCAGCTGGGCGCCATAGCGGTCGGTCCCGATCCCGGTGGCGATGCCGGAACTGGCGGCGACCGCATCGGCGAGTTCCACCACCTCTTCCCTGGTCAGCACGCGCTCACCCTGTGCCTCGATCCCCACGCTCCATCTCACGCGCACACTTCCCTAGTTCAGCGCCGGGAGCAGCGCGGCGAGCTGTTCCAGGCTGCTCAGGTCGTGGCCGGACAGCACCAGGTCGATGTGCTCGGCCGCGATCATCATGCCCAGAGTGCTCGGCCGGAAGTCGGTGCTGCTGCCTTTGTGCGGGTTCAGCCAGACCAGCCGGTGGCAGAGCCGGGACAGCCGTTCCATGGCGGAGGCCAGCACCGCCGGGTCGCCCCGGTCCAGGCCATCAGAGCAGATCACCACCACCCCGCCACGGCACAGGCCGCGGCGGCCCCAGCCACGGACAAGAGTGTCCAGCGATGCGCCGATCCGGGTCCCTCCTTCCCAGTCGCACACCGTCTTCGCGGCTTCCGCCAGCGCCTGGTCCGGGCTGCGGGTGGCCAGTTCGCGGGTGATCCGGGTGAGCCTGGTACCAAAGCAGAACACCTCGACCCGGGCAGCCGCACGCTTGGCGGTGTGCGCGAACTGCAGCAGGTTGCGGGAGTAATCGGCCATCGAACCGGAGATGTCCAGGACCAGGATGAGCGGGCGCAGCCGCAGCTTGCGCTGCCGCCAGAACAGCTCGGCCGGCTCACCGCCGATCCGCAGCGAGGCACGGATGGTGCGGCGCAGGTCGGGCGCGCGGCCGGCCGGGCCGGGCACGGTGCGCCTGGTCCGCCGCCGGGGCGGGGTCAGCCGGATCCGGGTCATGATCCGGCGCAGCGCGGCCAGTTCCTCCGGGGTGCAGGCGGCAAATGACTTGTGCCGGAGCGTCTCGGCGTCCGACGCCATCAGGCCGAGCACCGCCCGCTCGTCCGGCCGTTCCCCGCCCGGATCGGCGGCGGGAATCTCCAGCACCGCCTGGCTTTCGGCACCAGGCCGGGCCCGGAGCATGAGAACCTCGGGTCGCGGGTCCGTTTCGTCGAGGAAAAAATCCCGGAAGACGCGGTCATAGGTGGCGATCTGATCGTGCTGGGCGACCAGCGTGGCCCGGCCCGCCCAGTACAGGTCGACCAGGTCGGACGGGTCCAGCGCGGTCATCGCGGCGCAGTAGGTCTGCACTTCGCCGGTGCCGACCGGCAGCCGGGCGGCGCGCAGGGCGTGGGCGAAATCCACTAGCACCCCGACCATGGGAGCGCGGTCGGCGGCCTCAGGCACCGGAGGTGATCTCTTCCAGGTTGTCCCGGACGAGTTCGAGGTCGTCGCGCTCCTTCACCACCGCACCGAGGGTATCCAGCGCCAGTTGCGGGTCCAGGCTGGTCCCGCCCAGCAGGTCCACGGTCCGGGCCCAGTCGATGGTTTCGGCGACGCCTGGCGGCTTGGCCAGTTCCAGCTCGCGCAGCCGGTTGACGGCGGCCACCACCTTGCGGGCCAGCGCCTCCGGCACGCCCGGTTCACGGATCAGCACGATCTCCACCTCGCGTTCGGCCGTCGGGTACCCGATCCAGTGGTACAGGCAGCGCCGTTTCAGCGCGTCGTGCAGTTCCCGGGTGCGGTTGGATGTGAGCACGACCAGCGGGGCGCTGGTGGCCGCGATGGTGCCGATCTCGGGGATGCTGATCTGGAAATCGGACAGCACCTCCAGCAGGAACGCCTCGAACTCATCGTCGGCGCGGTCCACCTCATCGATCAGCAGCACCGCCTGGTCGCCGGCCCGGACCGCTTCCAGCAGCGGCCGTTCCAGCAGGAACTTGAGGCCGAACAGCTTGTCCACGGCATCCTCGGACACCGCCTGGTGCTGGGATAGCGCCCGGATCTGCAGCATCTGCCGCGCGTAATCCCACTCGTACAGGGCCTGGTTGGTGTCGATCCCCTCATAGCACTGGAGCCGGATGAGCCTGCGCCCAAAAACGCTGGCCAGCGTCTTGGCCACTTCGGTCTTGCCCACCCCGACTTCGCCCTCCAGCAGGATCGGGCGGGGCAGCGACATGGCCACGAACAGCGCCGTGGCCAGTCCTCGGTCGGCCAGGTAGCCGCCCTGGCGGAGCAATTCAGTCAGCTGGCCGATGTTCTCCGGGAGTCCGGCCAGGCGCTCGGTCGGTGCTGGCATCTGTGGCTTATCGGCGCATCTCCGCCGGTCCCAGCACGAGATCGGCGATGCTGCCCTCCGGGTTCAGCTTGCCTTCCCGCTGCAGCCGGGCCCGCCAGGCCGCACGCGTGTCCGCGTCGTCGCCGCCTGCGTCCCCGAAGCCGACGTCGGCCATCCGCTTGCACGACTTCCCGGTCCCCAGGGCCTCCTCGAGGTCGGCCGCGGTCTGGCCGCGCGCCGTCCACACCCCGCGGAGCACCTCAAGGGCCTCCTCCGGCTCGCGATTCATGTCAGGCACCTTCCGGCTGGCAGCGCTGTCCTGACACTGACTGTAACCGCCGCTGCCGGTAGCGGCGAGCGCCGATTAAGGATCCACTAATCCGGCGGGCTGGGGCCAGGCCCCCTTGCGGGCAGCGGCGGGGCTAAGGCGCCGCTGCCCGCCGGGCCAGGACCGGGGCACACGCACGCGCCGGTGCGGGAGGTCTCCCCGTCTGCCGCATCCGGGCAGCAATCCGGTCCAGGCCATCCGCGGCGGGCTCTACCGACTCGGCCACCTCATGCAGCGAGCGGCGCAGGCGGTCAGCGAACTCGCGTTCTGACCGCGCCTTGGCCGAGCCGGGCCCATGGAACCAGCCGCGCATGCCGCCCATGAGACTGCGCAGCGGGTTAAGACCAGGCCAAGAGATACTCAACAGCGAGGTGGCGCTGCGGCCGCCGGATGCGGGCTGGCGCGGGCTGGAGCCGTGCCGCTCGCGGACTTATCGTGAACTTGTGGTGAGTTCGGACTCCGGTCCGCAGCTGGTGCGCGCGTCGGACGACGACCGCGAGCAGGTGATCGAGGCGCTCCGGCTGGGGTCGGTCGAAGGCCGGCTGTCCTATGAGACGTTCCTGCACCGGCTGGATGCGGCCCTGCGCACCCGCGGGGTCGCCGAACTCCGTGACCTGCTCAGCGACCTGCCCCCGGTGCCCCGCCGGGACGGCTGGCTCACCCGTTCGGTGCGCTGGTGGTCGTCGCTGCGGCTGCGCGCACGGCAGGCCTGGCGGGCGCCGCGGCTGCCGGTGCTGACCCTGCCACGTGGCGACCGGGTGTTCGTGATCGGCCGCTCCCCCCACTGTGACCTGGCGGTGCCGGACATGACGGTGTCCTGGCGGCATGCCGAGCTGCGGCGGGCCGACGGCGAATGGCTCCTGACCGACCTCGGCTCGACCAACGGGACGCGGGTGAATGGCTGGCTGGCCGGCGGCGGATTCGTGGTCCGCCCAGGTGATCATGTGGCGTTTGGCGCCGCCAGCTTCCGGGTGGCGGGCTGACCCGGCGCAGCCCGGCTAGGGGCGGGTGTGAGGGCCTACGGCTTCGCCGGCCTCAGCGGCGGAAGCCGGATCCGGGAGGATGTCGGCGGGTTCGAGGCGCATCAGGTCGTCGCGGGTCCAGCCGCGGTGCAGGTCGGCGGCGAGCCGGTGGGCGTGGCGGAGCCGGGCGCGTTCCATCGCGTT
>Ga0318558_10000132_pt1 | contig 14942 bp, 12 predicted proteins | sample GRESIP065b5f20_FD_203669 | JGI IMG/M metagenome (GOLD analysis project Ga0318558, IMG submission 203669) | Tropical soil microbial communities from Luquillo Experimental Forest, Puerto Rico - GRE.SIPMG.065b5f20 | ecosystem: Environmental > Terrestrial > Soil > Tropical forest > Bulk soil... | reverse complement strand
GATACTGCAGGTTGACGTCGACCGCGGCTTCGATGAGAGCCGACACCGCGGCCGTGGCGCCTCGGGGCCACAGCAGCAGCGATACGGTCAGACCGACGGCCGCGCCCATCGCGATGTCTTGGATGCGCAGCAGGCCGACGCGCCAACCCGCGGGGGCCAGGAGGTTGAGGATGACCAACAGGCTCAAGGCAGCCATGGCCTGAGCGGCGGTGAAGGAAACGAACCGCGGCAGGTAGGTGGACGCGAAAAGCGTGATCGGCACCAGCAGCCACAGCACCACGGGTTGTACGCCGACAGCTGCGACGAGCAGCGCGCCGAGGACGATGCCCACCGCGGTACCCGTCACCGCCTGAACGACTTTGGTTCTGGTGGAAAGCGCACTGCTGCTGAGCACGAGCATCGTTCCCACCACGACCCAGAAGCCATGTTCCACCAGATGCAGATGCGTGACGGCGACGGCCAGGGCCAACCCGACCCCCATCCGGAGGCCGTTATGCGCCGCCACGGAGCGGCTGTTCAAAAAGCCCGTAACAATCGCGGTGCCGGCGGCGGTCTCCGACGACAGCCGGTCGGCGAAGCCGGTGGGCGGCAGTTGCAGGCCGAGGGCCCGTGCCCACACCGGCCGGGCGTCGGCCGCGGCGGCCGCGGCGACGACCCTGCCCGTCAAGCCGATGGTCGTCGTGATGACTCGGCATCCCAGCAGCTGTCGGCCGGTCGCACTGGCCGACGCATCGTCGGTGGCGCTGAGAATCAATTCCACGTCCTCGCGGTAACCCGCACGCGCCAGCGACCGCAATCGCGAAAGTGCCTGATCGAGAGCGGCGCGGTTCTCGGCGCGATGGGCCAGTTGCGTTTTATCGAGCAACCGGGCGCAGCATCGCAGGATGTCGAGGGCCGCCGGTCTCACCGTCCCCAACGTCGCCCCGGTGTTGTCGGCGACCAGGTCGGCGACCAGCTCGAGAACGTCGACGATGCGTACCAGCGCGCGGCTGCCGGCGCTGAGCCCGACCGGGCGGTGGCTAGCAGCCAAAAAGTTGGCGCGCAGCGCGTCCATTGCCGCGGTCACGTCCTCGGCCGAACCGATGCCCTCGATCCGGTCGGCCAGCGCTGCGCACACCTGTCCAACGTGACTGCGCAGGGCGCCGTAGTGCCGTGCGGGAAGGAAGAACAACGCCGCCGGCACGCACACCGCGACGGCGATCAGCCAGCCCAGCAGCCGTCCGCCGACTGGGCCGACCGGTGTGCAGACCGGCCAGACATAGAACAACAGGGTCGCGCGCTGACCGGCCGACATCGTCGAACTGAGCATGCTGGCCAGGGTCACCGCTACGGCGAGGAAGAACATCAACGTCACCGCCAGCCAGGCGATGGGAGCAACCAAAGTGCCGATCGCGATCAGAACGATCCCGTTGACGGTCAAGCCGAGGTAAGCCACCGCGCGCTGCTGTCGGTTGCCGGGAAACTCGGTGACCACCAGCAGCCAAAAGGCGCCGAGTAACGCATACAGGGGCGTCACCCTGCCGCCCACCAACGCGAAGGCGAGTCCGGCCGTCAGCGGCACCATGATCGCCGCACGGATGGCGCGTTTCAGCGCGTCGCGCTCCGGATCCTCCGTACGCAGCAGGTCCAATGTTTGCCGGATCGACGGGACCCGGATCAGCATGACTGGATGATAGAGCCGATAGCGCTGTCGTTATCGGGCGGCGGTGGATTCCTGCTCAGCGCAGAACAATTGGAACTACAGGCGCTCCTTGACCGCCGCCGACAGCCGAGCCCCGTCGGCCTTGCCGGCCGCGATAGCGGTGGCCGCCTTCATCACCAGTCCCATCTGCTTCATGCCGGGCCGCTCGCCGAGTTGCTCGGCAACCTGCGCGATCGCGGTGTCGGCGACATCTGCCAGCTCGGCCTCGGTGAGCGGTGTGGGGAGGTACTCGTCGATGATCCGCGCCTCGGCGTGCTCCTCGGCGGCGAGCTCGCCGCGACCGTTTTGGGTGTAGATCTCGGCCGCTTCGCCGCGCTTTCGTGATTCCTTGGACAGCACCTTGATGATTTCGTCGTCGGAGAGCTCGCGGGCCTCCTTGCCGGAGACCTCCTCGGTCTGGATCGCGGCCAGCAGCATGCGGAGGGTCGCGGTTCGCAACTTGTCCCGGGACTTCATCGACTGGGTCAAGTCCGCCCGCAGCCGGGATTTGAGTTCCGTCATGCCCGAGACGCTACGCGCAGGGGCGTCGGCCAAGATTGAGAAATGCCCGGACCGCCGACAGGATGGAGCCCATGACGCACGACGGGCCCGGCTTCAGAGCTGGCTTAAAAGGCCTTTTCGAAGGCCACCGAGCACGGTGACCGCGCCGCCGCCTGGTTATCCGGTTGGTCCGCCTCCCGGCTACGGCCCGCAGCCCGCCTACGGTCCAACGCCCACCTACGGCCCCCCACCGGGGTACGGTCCGCCGCCCGGCTACGGTCCGCCGCCCGGCTACGGTCCGCCGCCGGGCTACGGTCCGCCGCCCGGCTACGGTCCGCCGGCGGGCTACGGGGCGCCGCCGCCCGGCTACGGGGCGCCGCCCGGCTATGGCCCCCCACCGGGCCCGCAATACGGTCCACCGCAGTTGGTTCCGGGAGCGGCCAAACCGGGGATCATCCCGCTGCGGCCCCTGACCCTGAGTGAGATCTTCAATGGCGCGGTCGGGTACATCCGGGCCAACCCCAAGGCGACGTTGGGACTCACCACGATGGTGGTCGTGCTCATGCAGATCATCTCGCTGATGGCGACGGTCGGCCCGCTGGCCGCCCACGGCAGGATCACGCCCGGACGATCGGACGCGATGAGCTTGGGAGTCGCGGGCACGTGGTTGGCGTCGACGGCCGCCGGCCTCCTCGTCACCTGGCTCGGTGGCATGCTGCTGTCCGGCATGCTCACCGTCATCGTCGGCCGGGCTGTGTTCGGGTCGTCGATCACGATCGGCGAAACCTGGGCCAAGATTCGTGGGCGGGTGATCCCCTTGCTCGGCCTGGCGCTGCTGGAAGCCGCGGCGATGGCGGCCCTCTTCGGGCTGGTGGTGGTGCTAATCGCGCTGCTGGCGGTTGTCGGCAACGGAGCGGCGGCGATCCTCTTAAGCTTCCCGCTGCTGCTCGTCGTGGCCGCGTTGCTGGTGTACCTGTACACGGTGCTGTTGTTCGCACCCGTGCTGATCGTCCTGGAGAGGCTGCCGGTGATCGATGCGATCAGACGATCCTTCACGTTGGTGCGCGGCGGCTTCTGGCGGGTCTTGGGGATCCGGGCGCTGACGTTCCTGGTGGCATCCGTCATCGCCAACGCCGTCGCGATACCGTTCAGCATCGTCGGCGAGGTGATCCTGCTCGGGACCCCAACCACCGGAAGCCTGCTGTTGGGCACCGCGATCGCCTCCGTCGGATCGGCGATCGGCCAAATCATCACCGCGCCGTTCAACGCCGGGGTCGTCGTGCTGCTCTACACCGACCGCCGAATGCGCGCCGAGGCCTTCGACCTGGTGCTGCAGAGCGGCGCCGCCGGTGGACCGTATGCCGTCGGGTCCACCGATAACCTCTGGCTGACCCGGCCGTTCTAAGGGCTGAGTGAGGACCGGCTGACAGTGCCTTCCATCGACATCGACCGCGATGCCGCACACCAGGCGGCACAGATCGAGCTCGACAAGCCGATCTACTCCAAGGGTTCCGCGACACAACAATTCGCCGATTGGGTCAACGAACTGTTGTATCGACTGCTGCAGAAGACCTCCTCCATACCGGGCGGGTGGTTGACCACCACGGTGCTCCTGATCGTGCTGGCGATCGCCCTGGTGGTCGCCATCAACGTCGCACGGCGCACCATGCGGACCCACCGCGGCGGCGACTACCAGTTGTTCGAATCCGCTCCCCTTACCGCGGCCCAACATCGTGCTACGGCTGAAAGCTTTGCGGCGCAAGGTGATTGGGCGGCAGCGATTCGCCACCGATTACGCGCCGTCGCCCGCCAGCTCGAGGAGACCGGCGTGCTCGAGCCGGCTCCCGGCCGCACCGCCAACGAGCTGGCCCGGGATGCCGGCGCCGTGTTGCCCCATCTGGCGGGCGAACTATCCCAGGCGGCAACGGCATTCAACGATGTCACCTATGGGGAGCAGCCCGGAAGCCAGGCCGCCTACCAGATGATCGCCGAACTCGACGACCACCTGCGATCGCGGCCGCCCGCCGTCCCGCCGCCGACGGGGCAGGCCGCCGCGATGGAATCATGGGCGCAGGTTCGGTGATGGCGACCGTGGGAACACGACCGGAAGCCGTGACCGGCGCGGTGTCGCGGCGATGGCGATCATGGCGCTGGGTGGTCCTGACGCTCGTCGTGCTCGCGGCGATCGCCGCCATCGGTGCCTACCTGACCGCACCGCGTCCGGGGGCCCGGATGGATGCGAAATCGACTGAGCCCGACGGTGCCCGCGCGCTGGTGACGCTGCTGGGCGACGGCGGCGTCGAGGTCCTCGTGGCGAACAGCATCGCCGACGTCGAACAGGCGGCGCGGCCGGACACGCTGATACTGGTGGCGCAGAGCCAGTACCTCACCGACAGTTCGCTGCTCGACCGGCTGGCGCAGGCCCCCGGCGATCTACTCCTGGTCGAACCTACCTCGCGCACCCGCGAGGCACTGATGCCGCACGTGCGCATGTCGACCGTCAACCCTTCCTTCGATGTCGCCCCGAATTGCGCTCTGCGAGAGGCCAATCGCGCCGGAAAGGTTCGACTCGGACTGAGCGACACCTACGAGGCCAACGACGGCCGAACGATGACCAGCTGTTACGGCGGGGCGCTCATCCGCTACCGGGACCACGGGCGGACCGTCACGGCGGTCGGCAGTACCGACTTCATGACCAACGAGGGCCTATTGCAGGCGGGCAATGCCGCGCTGGCCATGAACCTTGCGGGCGACCGGCCGCGCCTCATCTGGTACGCGCCCCACCGCATCGAAGGCGAAACATCTTCTCCCGCATCGCTTTCCGATTTGATCCCGGAGAACGTGACGTGGATCGTCTGGCAGCTGTGCCTGGTTGTGCTACTGGTTGCGCTGTGGAAGGGCCGCCGGTCCGGCCCGCTGGTGGCCGAGCAGTTGCCCGTCGTGGTGCGCGCGTCGGAGACCGTGGAGGGCCGCGCGCGGCTTTACCGGTCCCGGCGGGCACGTGATCGTGCCGCCGCGGCGCTGCGGGCCGCCACGGTGCAGCGGCTGCTGCCCCGGCTCGGCCTGGGCCCGGGTGCGCCGGCGCCGGCGGTGGTGGCGACCGTGGCCCGACGCAGCGGGGTCGACGCCGGATTTGTTTCCCACCAACTGTTCGGCCCGCCCCCGGCCACCGACAACGACCTGCTACAACTTGCCCGTGCGCTCGACGAAATCGAAAGGCAGGTCACACAGACGTGACACAACCACCTCCCGCCCAGACCCTGCACGCTGAATCGGCGAGAGATGCGCTGCTGGCGTTGCGCACCGAGCTCGCCAAGGCCGTCGTCGGGCAGGAGGGAGTCGTCAGCGGCCTGGTGATCGCGCTGCTGTGTCGCGGCCACGTGCTGCTGGAAGGTGTTCCGGGGGTGGCCAAAACGCTGATGGTCCGGGCGCTGGCCGCCGCGCTACAGCTGGAGTTCAAGCGGGTGCAGTTCACCCCCGACCTGATGCCCGGCGACGTCACCGGTTCGCTGGTGTACGACGCGCGCACCGCGGCGTTCGTGTTCCGGCCGGGTCCGGTGTTCACCAACCTTCTGCTGGCCGACGAGATCAACCGCACCCCGCCCAAAACGCAGGCCGCGCTACTGGAGGCGATGGAGGAGCGTCAGGTCAGCGTGGAGGGCGAACCCAAACCGCTGCCCGACCCATTCATCGTCGCCGCCACCCAGAACCCGATCGAATACGAGGGCACCTACCAGTTGCCCGAAGCGCAACTGGATCGCTTCCTGCTCAAGCTGAACGTGTCGCTGCCGGCGCGCGACGCCGAGATCGCGATCCTCAGCCGGCACGCGCACGGCTTCGATCCCCGCGATCTATCCGCGATCGAGCCGGTGGCCGGGCCCGCGGAGCTGGCGGCCGCCCGCCAGGCCGTGCTGCACGTGCTGGTCGCGGACGAGGTGCTGGGCTACATCGTCGACATCGTCGGGGCCACCCGCTCCTCGCCCGCGCTGCAGCTGGGCGTGTCGCCACGCGGGGCCACGGCGCTGCTGGGCACCGCCCGGTCCTGGGCGTGGCTGTCCGGCCGCAATTACGTCACTCCAGATGACGTGAAGGCCATGGCCCGCCCGACGCTGCGGCACCGGGTGATGCTGCGCCCGGAGGCCGAGCTCGAAGGGGCCACACCCGACGGTGTGCTCGACGGAATCCTCGCGTCGGTCCCGGTGCCCCGCTAGTGATCCTGACCGGACGCACCGGCTTGCTGGCGCTGATCTGCGTCCTCCCCATCGCGGTATCGCCTTGGCCGGCAAGGGCTTTCGTGGTATCGCTGCTGCTGCTGTCGATACTGGTTGTCGTCGATGCCGCGCTGGCGGCGAGCACCCGCGGATTGCGCTATACCCGTTCACCCGACACCTCGGTCCGGCTCGCGCAACGGGTGGATGTGGGCCTGCAGATCCAGAATGACGCCGGTCGTACGTTTCGAGGCCAGATCCGTGACACCTGGCCGCCCAGCGCGCGCGCCGAGCCACGCATCCACGCCGTCAAAATCCCCGCAGGACAACGTCAGCACGTGCAGGCCCGGCTGCGACCGGTTCGGCGGGGCGACCAGCGCGCGGCAGTGGTCACGGCCCGATCGATCGGACCGCTCGGCTTGGCCGGGCGGCAGGGCTCGCAACCGGTGCCGGGTCAGGTCCGGGTGCTGCCGCCGTTCTTGTCGCGCAAGCACTTGCCGGCGCGGCTGGCCAAGCTGCGGGAGATCGACGGGCTGTTGCCGACGCTGATACGCGGGCAGGGAACCGAATTCGATTCGCTGCGCGAGTATGTCGTCGGCGACGACGTGCGCTCGATCGACTGGCGCGCAACCGCGCGCCGCGGCGACGTCGTGGTCCGCACCTGGCGACCCGAACGCGACCGCCGCGTGGTGATCGTGCTCGACACTGGTCGGACGGCGGCGGGTCGTGTCGGCGTCGACCCCACCGCCGCCGACCCCGCGGGGTGGCCCCGGCTGGACTGGTCGATGGACGCCGCCCTGCTGCTGGCCGCGCTCGCGTCGCGGGCCGGCGACCATGTCGACTTCCTCGCCCACGACCGGCTGAGCCGGGCCGGTGTGTTCGGCGCGTCGCGCACCGAGCTGTTGGCCCAGCTGGTCGAGGCGATGGCTCCGTTACAGCCGGCGCTTGTCGAATCCGATTGGCGCGCAATGGTCGCCGCGGTTGCGCGGCGCACCCGACGACGGTCGCTCGTCGTCCTGCTGACCGATCTCAATGCGACCGCCCTCGACGAGGGCCTGCTGCCCGTGCTGCCGCAGTTGTCCGCCAAACACCACATGCTGATCGCCGCGGTCGCCGACCCTCGGGTCGACCAGATGGCGGCCGGGCGTTCGGATGCGGCCGCGGTGTACGACGCGGCGGCCGCCGAACGATCCCGCAACGACCGCCGCACGATCGCGGCGCGGCTGCAGCGCGGCGGGGTGGAGGTCGTCGACGCCGTCCCCACCGAGTTGGCGCCCGCCCTGGCCGATCGCTATCTCGCGATGAAAGCCACGGGGCGGCTTTAACTTTCGCGCGACTCAGCCGGTTGGGACTACATCGGGTGCGTCGTCGATGTCGCCGGTCTCACCGGCTTTCACCCCGCGACGGCCGAAGTACACCACATAAGACAGGAACGCGACCTCGGCGACGACTCCGATGCCCACCCGAACGAACGTCGGCAATGGTGATGGCGTCACCAATGCTTCGATCAAACCGGACACCAACAAGACACCCACCAGTCCGACGGCGACCGATACGACGGCACGACCTTGTTCGGCGAGCACTTGTCCGCGGGGCCGATCCCCGGGTGATATCACCGACCACCCGAGTCGCATCCCCGTTGCCGCCGCGAGGAATACCGCCGTCAGCTCCAGCAGTCCATGCGGGGCCAGCAGGCCCAGCAGGATGCCGCCCTTGCCCGCGTGGAACATCAGCCCTGAGATCACTCCGAGGTTGGCGGCGTTCTTGAACAGGACGATGGGGATCGGCAATCCCAGCAGGACCGACATCGCGATGCTCTGTGCGGCAACCCAGGAGTTGTTCACCCAGACTTGCAAGGCGAACGCCGCGGCGGGGTGTTCGCTGTAATAGGACGCGACATCGTGGTTGACCAATTCGTCTATGTCACTTGGCGTTCCGATGGCCGACTGCACCTCCGGGTTACTGGCGACCCACACCGCGATGACCACCACCAGGGCGAAAAACGCAACCGCGGTCCCCAGCCACCACCGCCAGGTGCGATAGGCAACCACCGGGAAAGACACCGTCCAGAATCGGGCGAAGGTGCTGCTCAGCGGCGCGTGGGCGCCCGTCACCACGGAACGGGCGCGCGCGACCAGACTCGACAGCCGACCGATCAGCACCGAGTCCGAGGAATTCGACCGCAGTATCGACAGATGGGTGGAGACCCGCTGATAGAGCTCGACAAGTTCGTCGACTTCGGCGCCGGTCAGTGACCGCCGTCGCTTGACCAACTGGTCGAGCCGGTCCCAGGTGCCGCGATGGGTCAGCACGAATGCGTCGACGTCCACCCTGCGCAGCCTAATCGCATCGGCGCTGGGGGCACCTCCCGCTTGCGGGGGACCGAGTCCGGTCGTTGGCACCCACAAAACCTGTACCGTTCGGTGTTATGTCGGAGGTGGTAACCGGGGATGCCGTGGTGCTCGACGTGCAGATCGCCCAGTTGCCGGTGCGGGCCGTGAGCGCGCTGATCGATATCACCGTGATTTTCGTCTGCTGGATGCTCGGGCTGATGTTGTGGGCGGCCACCCTAACTCAGTTCGACAGCGCGCTCAGCACCGCCATCCTGCTCATCTTCACAGTGCTGGTCGTCATCGGGTATCCCCTGGCATTCGAAACCGCCACGCGAGGACGGTCAGTAGGCAAGATCGTGATGGGCCTGCGGGTGGTGTCCGACGACGGCGGCCCAGAACGCTTCCGGCAGGTGTTGTTTCGCGCGCTGGCATCGGTGGTCGAGATTTGGATGTTCGCGGGGAGCCCCGCGGTGATCTGCAGCATATTGTCATCGAAGGCCAAACGCATCGGCGACATCTTCGCCGGCACAGTGGTAGTCAGTGAACGCGGACCCCGACTGGTTGCGCCGCCGATGATGCCGCCTTCGCTGGCATGGTGGGCATCGTCTCTGCAGCTGTCCGGACTGAACGCCGGTCAAGCCGAGATCGCGCGTCAATTCCTTTCCCGTGCACCACAACTCGATCGGCGGCTACGCCTGCAGATGGCATACCGAATCGCCGGTGACGTGGTCTCCCACATCGCCCCGCCGCCACCGCCCGGCGCACCGCCGGAACTGGTGCTCGCCGCCGTCCTCGCCGAACGGCACCGCCGCGAACTGGCGCGGCTTCGCTTTTCCGTGCCCGCCCCGACGCCTCCGCCGGGAGCTGCGCCCTGGCCATCACCGGGTGCGCCGCACCCTGGCCCCCCTGGGCCGACCGCGCCGCCGGGGACGGTGCCGTGGCCCGAGCCCGAAACACCACAGCCGGTCGACTGGCCACAGGAGGGACCGCACACCGGCGGTTTCTCACCGCCTCGCTGATTGCCGGCCTAACTCGAGACGCTCGCCGCGATCAGCGCGACGTCAGCATCCAATAGCGCCCATCCGCACAGCAGTACCGCTACGCCGCCGCGGCGCTCTGCGGCGAAAAGCGATATGGCCAATCCCCCAGGTCAGGCCCTTACGGAATATCCCGTTGCATCGCGTTAGTTTACGATATATCGTGATATACCGAAACGCACGACCAGTGCGCAACCACAAGACGTTAAGGACTCCAGACAATGAGCAACCCATTCACTCCCCCGGACGGACCCTTCGGCGGCGGGCCGGGTTTCGGATTCGGCTTCGGCCCCACCGACCGGCGCGCCCTGCACGGCGCCCGGCGGCAGGCGCGCCGGGAATTCCGCGAACACCTCCGCGATCACGCCGGCGGCGCCGGTTTTGGCCCGGATTTCGGCCCGGGCTTCGGCCCTGGTTTCGGCCCTGGTTTCGGACCGGGCTTCGGTCCGGGCTTCGGCTTCGGACCCGGCGGCCGGCGCGGCGGATGGCGTCGCGGCGGCGGTCGCGGACGCCGCGGTGACGTGCGAGCGGCCATTCTCGTGCTGCTGGCCGAGCGGCCGATGCACGGCTACGAAATGATCCAGCAGATCGCCGAGCGCAGCAACGGAATCTGGCGGCCCAGCCCTGGGTCGGTGTACCCGACGCTGCAGCTGCTCGACGACGAAGGGCTGATCACCGCGAGCGAAACCGACGGCAGCAAGAAGCTTTTCGAGCTGACCGACGAGGGCCGCGCGGCAGCCGAGAAGATCGAGACGCCACCGTGGGACGAGATCGCCGAAGGCGTCGACCCGGGCCACGTCAACCTGCGGGCGGCCATCGGCCAGTTGTTCGGCGCGGTCGCGCAATCCGCGCACACCGCCACCGCTGAGCAGCAGCAGCGCATCGTCGAGATCATCAACAACGCCCGCCGCGAGGTCTACGGCATTCTCGGCGAAGACTGATTTCCAGCTGCCGCGAGCGCGCGCAAAATGCCAACCAACACGGCGTGTCGGTGTACAGACACGCGCGCTCGCGGCACGCCGAGCTCAGGACACGTCGACCCAATCCAGGGTCCGCTGCACCGCCTTGCGCCAACCCGCATATCCGGCCTCGCGCTCGTCGTCGCTCCACGCCGGCGTCCAGCGCTTGTCCTCTTGCCAATTGGCGCGCAGGTCGGACGGATCGGCCCAGAACCCGACCGCCAGGCCCGCGGCGTAGGCGACACCCAGCGCGGTGGTCTCGGCGACCACCGGCTTCACCACGTCCACGCCCAGCACGTCGGCCTGAATCTGCATGCACAGGTCGTTGGCCGTGATGCCGCCGTCGACCTTCAGCACCTCGAGACGCACGCCGGAATCCGCTTTCATCGCGTCGACCACATCGCGGCTCTGGTAGCAGATCGCCTCCAGAGTCGCGCGGGCGAGGTGCGCGTTGGTGTTGAACCGCGACAGCCCCACGATCGCGCCACGGGCATCGGATCGCCAGTACGGGGCGAACAACCCGGAGAACGCGGGGACGAAATACACCCCGCCGTTGTCGGTGACCTGCCGGGCCAGTGACTCGCTTTGCGCGGCGCCGCTGATGATGCCCAGCTGATCGCGCAACCACTGCACCGCCGAGCCCGTGACCGCGATCGAACCCTCAAGTGCGTAAACCGGCTTGGCATCCCCGAACTGATAGCAGACGGTGGTAAGCAGCCCGTTGTTCGAGCGCACGATCGTCTCGCCCGTGTTGAGCAGCAGGAAATTGCCCGTGCCGTAGGTGTTTTTCGCCTCGCCTTCGGCCAGACACACCTGACCCACCATCGCCGCGTGCTGGTCACCGAGGACCCCCGTGATCGGCACCTCGCCACCGACGGGCCCCGTCTCCAACGTGACACCGTAGGGCTGCCGCGGCGATGACGGCGCGATCGCCGGCAGCATCGCACGCGGGATGGAGAAGAACGACAACAGCTCGTCGTCCCAGTCCAGCGTTTCCAGGTCCATCAGCATGGTCCGGCTGGCGTTGGTCACGTCGGTGACGTGCACGCCGCCCCGCGTGCCGCCGGTCAGATTCCACAACACCCAGGTATCGGCGGTGCCGAAGAGGGCGTCACCGCTTTCGGCGTCCTCGCGCACCCCGTCGACGTTCTCCAGGATCCATTGCAGCTTGCCGCCGGAAAAATAGGTCGCCGGCGGCAGGCCCGCCTTGCGGCGAATCACGTCGCCGCGGCCGTCTCGGTCCAGCGCAGACGCGATCCGGTCGGTGCGGGTGTCCTGCCAGACGATCGCGTTGTAATAAGGCCGTCCGGTGCGTCGGTTCCACACCAGCGTGGTTTCGCGTTGGTTAGTGATTCCCAGGGCCACAAGGTCTTTCGGAGTCAGGTTGGCCCGGTTCAACACCGACGTCAGCACCGAGGAGGTCCGCTCCCAGATTTCGACCGGGTCGTGCTCGACCCAGCCGGGCCGGGGCAGGATCTGCTCGTGCTCGAGCTGATGGCGGGCGACTTCGGCGCCGTCGTGATCGAAAATCATGCAGCGCGTGCTGGTGGTGCCCTGGTCGATGGCGGCTACGAATTCAGCGGACTCGGCCAACTGCTCTCCTCCGGCGTGAGCTGGGACACTTCAAGTCAGAAGTCCATGATGGTCTACTCAGCCGGCGGGCGGGTGACCCCCTCACCCTTGCGTTACTGGCGGCAAACCTGTTGCATCGGCGTTGTGGGCGACGAGGTCAACCGCACCACGTATGACCGTGCACAGCGGCAGGAATACCGGCGCAAGCTGCGGCTCTGTCTGGACGTTTTCGAGACGATGCTTGCGCAATCCCGCTTCGATTCGAACCGGCCACTGACCGGCATGGAGATCGAGTGCAACCTCGTCGACGCCGACTACCAGCCGGCCATGGCGAATCGGTTCGTCCTGGACGCCATCGCAGATCCGGCTTACCAGAGCGAATTGGGCGCCTACAACATCGAATTCAACGTGCCACCCCGGCCATTGCCGGGACACACGGCCCTGGATCTGGAAGCAGATGTGCGGGCGAGCCTGAACGACGCCGAAACCAAGGCCAACTCCGGCGGGGCCCACATCGTGATGATCGGCATCCTGCCCACGCTGATGCCCGAACACCTGATCAACGACTGGATGAGCGAATCGAGGCGATACGCGGCCCTCAACGAGTCGATCTTCACCGCCCGCGGCGAGGACATCCCGATCAACATCTCCGGCCCCGAGCCGCTGAGCTGGCAGGCCGCGTCCATCGCACCCGAATCCGCTTGCACTAGCACGCAATTGCATCTGCAGGTGGCGCCGGCGGATTTCGCCGCCAACTGGAACGCGGCCCAGGTGCTGGCCGGTCCGCAGCTGGCGCTGGGCGCCAACTCCCCCTACTTCTTCGGCCATCGGCTGTGGTCGGAGACCCGTATCGAACTGTTCACGCAATCAACCGATACCCGGCCCGAGGAGCTCAAGGCCCAGGGCGTGCGACCGCGGGTGTGGTTCGGCGAACGGTGGATCAGCTCCGTCCTGGACCTGTTCAACGAGAACATCAACTACTTCCCGTCCCTGCTGCCCGAGGTTTCCGACGAAGACCCGGTCGCCGAGCTGGCCGCCGGACGCGCGCCTCAGCTTTCCGAATTGCGACTACACAACGGCACCGTCTACCGGTGGAACCGGCCGGTGTACGACGTCGTGGACGGGTGTCCCCATCTACGACTGGAGAACCGCGTGTTGCCGGCCGGGCCGTCGGTCATCGACACGGTGGCAAATTCGGCGTTTTACTACGGCATGCTGCGCAGCTTGTCCGAGGACGACAACCCGCTATGGAACAGGATGAGTTTCGCTGCGGCACAAGCTAATTTCCTCGCGGCAGCCCGTCACGGCATAGCCGCCCGGCTGCACTGGCCCGGCCTGGGCGAAGTGCCGGCGCGCGAACTGGTGCTGGACACTTTGCTGCCGATCGCCCACGCAGGGCTGCGCCGCTGGGGTGTCGACGACGAGGTGCGCGACCGGTTCTTGGGTGTCATCGAGGGCCGCGCCCGGACCGGCCGCAACGGAGCGAGCTGGCAGGTGTCCACCGTGCGTACCCTGGAGGACGGCGGCGTGAGCCGGTCCGCGGCACTGTCAGAGATGCTGCGGCGGTACTGCGAGCACATGCACGCCAACGAACCGGTGCATACCTGGGGTCAGTGACAGCGCATAGGCATAAGGAGAAACCGTGTCTGAAATCCTCGACTGGGACAGTGCGTACCGCGAAGAGGGGGAGTTCGAGGGCCCGCCGCCGTGGAACATCGGTGAGCCGCAGCCCGAACTGGCCGCGCTGATGGCGGCGGGCAAATTCCGCAGCGACGTGCTGGACGCCGGCTGCGGGTTCGCCGAGCTGTCGTTGGCGCTGGCCGCGCAGGGCCACACCGTTGTGGGCGTCGATCTCACGCCGACCGCCATCGCGGCCGCCACCAAGGCGGCCGCCGAACGCGGGCTGGCCGGCGCCAGCTTCGTGCAGGCGGACATCACCACGTTCGCCGGGTACGACGGCAAATTCTCCACCGTGGTCGACAGCACGCTGTTTCACTCGCTGCCCGTGGAGGGCCGCGACGGCTACCTGAGCTCGGTGCACCGCGCCGCCGCCCCGGGGGCAAGCTATTACGTGCTGGTGTTCGCCAAGGGTGCCTTCCCCGCCGAGATGGAACCGAAGCCCAACGAAGTCGACGAGGACGAGCTGCGTGCGGCGGTGAGCAAGTACTGGGAGATCGACGAAATCCGGCCGGCCTACATCCACGCGAACATTCCCCAAGTCACCGACGCGCCATTCGAATTCCCGCCGCACGACCACGATGAAAAGGGCCGGATGAAGTTGCCAGCCTACCTGCTAACGGCGCACAAAGCCTGACTGCGCCTTACCCTACGGTTGCGCCGCGCCGACGGGCGTGTTCGGCCGGTAATTGCCCTGGCGAAGAGGGCTGACATCCCCCATTCGGTGCGGAGTGAGCACGCTGAAAAAGACGTAAACATAACGTTTCAGAAAACACCACGGCGATGCTCGGACTAGCGGTACGGTCCGTTTGCCGGGTGCTCGACGCCGATGTTTGCATACCGGGCACCGCAACCCGTCGGGAGGCTTGCGATGTCCTTTGTGTTTGCAGCTCCGGAAACTGTTGCATCAGCCGCTTCGAATTTGTCCAATCTTGGGGCGGCGCTTAGGGCGGCTCATTTGACGTCGTCGACGG
>Ga0318558_10000113_pt1 | contig 15772 bp, 10 predicted proteins | sample GRESIP065b5f20_FD_203669 | JGI IMG/M metagenome (GOLD analysis project Ga0318558, IMG submission 203669) | Tropical soil microbial communities from Luquillo Experimental Forest, Puerto Rico - GRE.SIPMG.065b5f20 | ecosystem: Environmental > Terrestrial > Soil > Tropical forest > Bulk soil... | reverse complement strand
CTGCCACGCGGCCGACGCCGCGGCCTGGCGCGCCTCGCAGCACGCGCGCGCGATCCAGGTCGCCGATCCGAACACCGTGCTCGCCGACTTCCGCCAGCCGGGATTCTCGATCTCCGACGACGGCTACCGCATCTCCGAGGTCGGCAAGGTGAAGTACACCTTCGGCGTGGAGCCGCTGCAGCAATACCTGGTGGAGGCGCCCGGCGGCCGGCTGCAGGCGTACACGCACGCCTGGGACACGAACGCCAAGCGCTGGTTCGACCTCTACCCCGGCGAGACGCTCGCGCCCGGCGACGAGCTGCACTGGAGCGGGCGGCAGCAGAACTGGAACTACATGTGCGCCGACTGTCACTCGACCGACGTGCGCAAGGGCTACGATCCCGCGAGCCGCTCGTACGACACGCGCTTCGCCGAGCTCGCGGTGGGCTGCGAGGCCTGTCACGGGCCGGGCTCCGCGCACGTGGAGTGGGCCAGGACGAAGAGCGGGCCGCTCGGCCTCGCGGTCGATCTCTCGGAGCGGAGCGGGGCGCGCTGGGCGATCGATCCGGGCAGCGGCAACGGCGTGCGCAGCCGCCCGCGCCCGGACGACGCGGAGATCGAGGCGTGCGCGCCCTGTCACTCGCGCCGCACCCAGCTGAGCGAAGGCTGGCGCGCTGGCGACCACTTCCTCGACTTCTACCGGCCGTCGCTCGTCGAGGAGCCCACCTACTGGGCCGACGGCCAGCAGCGCGCCGAGGACTACACCTGGGGCTCGTTCCTGCAGAGTCGCATGTACGCACATGGAGTCACTTGCAGTGACTGCCACGAGCCCCACGGCGGGAAGCTCCGCGCCGACGGCAACGCGCTGTGCGAGCGTTGCCACTCGGCCGAGAAGTACGACGCGCCGGCGCACCACTTCCACCGCGCCGGCAGCGCGGGCGCGCAGTGCGTCGCGTGTCACATGCCCGCGACCACGTACATGCAGGCGGATGCGCGCCGCGACCATACCCTGCGCGTTCCGCAGGCGGCGCTGTCAGCCGCGATCGGCGCGCCCAGCGCCTGCGACGGCTGCCACCGCGACAAGGGGGCTGCATGGGCTGCAGCCGAGCTGCGCCGCCGTCTGGGACACGACCCGGCCGGCTTCCAGACGTTCGGGCCGGCCTTCCACGATGCGGCGCTCGGCAAGGATGGATCCGCCGCCGAGCTGCGCGCGGTCGCCGCCGACGCAACGCAGTCCGCGATCGCGCGCGCGTCGGCGCTGGCGCTGCTCGCCGAGCACCCCGACGCGGTCAACGCCGAGGCCGGCCTGCGCGCGCAGCGCGACCCGAGCGCGCTGGTGCGGCTCGGCGCGGCGACGCTCGCGGGTGGGCTCACCGCCGAGACGCGGGTCGCCGTCGCGGCGCCGCTCTGTGACGACGCCGCGCGCGCGGTGCGGATCGAGGCCGCGAGCGTGCTCGCGGGCGCGCCGCGCGACCTGTTCACGCCCGCCCAGGGCGCGGCCTTCGCGCGCGCCTCCGAGGACTACGTCGCGGCGCAGCGCACCGCCGCCGACCGGCCCGAAGCGCACGTCAACCTGGGCAGCTTCTTCGCGAACCTCGGTCGCCTCGACGAGGCGCAGGCCGAGTTCGCCGCCGCGCTCGCGCTCGAGCCGCGCTACGTGCCCGCGCTGGTGAACTCCGCCGACGCGTACCGCGCGCAGGGCAAAGAGGACGACGCGCTGCGCGAGCTCGAGCAGGCGCGCACGATCGCGCCCGACAGCGCGCCGGTGCGCTACGCGCTCGGGCTGGCGCTGGCGCGCAAGGGCGAGCGCGACGGCGCGCTGGCCGAGCTGGAGCAGGCTGCGAAGCTCGCACCCGACGAGCGGCTCTATGGCTACACGGCAGCCGTCGCGCTGCACTCGTTCGGCAAGAACGCCGAAGCGATGCGGCGGCTCGAGGCGCTGCGCAAGCGCTGGCCCGGCAACCCCGACATCCTGCTCGCGCGGCCCACTTGGCCGCGCGAGGCGGCCCCGCGCGACGCCGCGCGCACCACGGTCGAGTCGCTGCTCCAGGCGCACCCCGACGACCGCAACGCGCGCGCGCTGCTCGACTCGCTGGTGGGGCCGCCACCCCCGCCGAGCTAGTCCAGCTTCATCGCCCCCATCATCATGCGCACGCGCGCGTGGAAGTCGTAGGGGTAGACCAGCTCGAGCGCGGAGACGTCCTCGAGGCGCTTCTTCGCGTCGTCGGGCAAATTCAGGTCGGCCGCGCCCAGGTTGTCCTCCAGCTGCTCGAGCGTGCGCGCGCCGAAGATCGGCGAACTGACGCCTTTCTGTGTCGCCGCCCAGGCCAGCGCCACCTGGCTCGCGCTCTTGCCCAGCGACTTCGCCACGCTCGCGACCGCGTCGGCGATCGCCAGGTTCTTCTCGTTGCGGAAGCGCTCGCGGTTCATCGGGTCGACCGCAGCGCGCGAGCCCGCCGGAGCCTCGCCATCGCGCTTGATCTTGCCGGTGAGCAGACCGCCGCCGAGCGGGCTCCAGGGAATCACGCCGATCCCCTCCTCGATGCAGAGCGGCAGGTGCTCGCGCTCGATGAAGCGGCACACCAGCGAGTACTGCGGCTGCAGGCAGTCGAAGCGCGCCGTGCCGAGCTCCTTCGCCAGCGCCGTCGCCTTCATCAGCTGCCAGGCCGAGAAGTTCGAGCAGCCGATGTAGCGCACCTTGCCCGCGCGCACGCAGTCGTCCAGCGCCCCGAGCGTCTCGTCGAGCGGCGTGGTCGGATCGTAGGCGTGCACCTGGTAGAGGTCGAGGTAGTCGGTGCCGAGCCGGCGCAGGCTCGCGTCCACGCCGTCGAGGATGTGCTTGCGCGAGAGCCCGAGGTCGTTCGGCCCGCCGCCCATCGGCCCGGCGACCTTGGTCGCCAGCACCACCTGCCCGCGCTTGTTGCGGATCGCGCGCCCGGTGATCTCCTCCGACACGCCGGCCGAGTACACGTCGGCGGTGTCGATGAAGTTGCCGCCCGCGTCCAGGAACCGCGCCACGATCCGCGCCGAGGTCGGCTCGTCGCAGCCCCACGCCGTGTTCCCGAACGTCATCGTGCCCAGGCAGAGATTGGAGACCTTGAGCCCCGTCCGGCCCAGCTTGCGCAGCTTCATCGTCCCTCCATGGTGTGGGACGAAGCCTACCTCATCTGACCCGGGAAGAGCGCCCTGGCGATGGCCCGCGCCGCCACGACCCGCGCTTTCGCGGGCAAGTCACCCATGAGGACTTCGAGCTGATGGTGGAAGGCTGGGTCGATTTGCGCGATCTCCGGAAGAGCGCGGTGCACACTCTGCGACCAGCGGTCGTGCAGCACTTCGTACCACGAGCGGTGGGCGAGGTAGAAGAAGTACGTGAGCGCCTCGAAGAATGCGCCGGGCTGATCGGCGCGCGCCTCCATGCGCCGCAGGTTGCGCAGGAGGTCGTGACGGCGCGCATCACGCTCAAATTGCGTCAGTCCGCGCCCGCGGGCATAGAGCTCGGCCGCCCGCTCGCAGAGCCGGTTCGCGATGCCGTCCTCGCGGTCGAGCAGGATCCGCGCGTGCTGCAGGTTGGGCCCGAAGACCGCCAGGATCCGCTCGTCGGGAACCGGGAGCTCGACCAGAGCGATGTCGAGAAGCTCGCCGCAGAACTCGGCGGGCGCGGGCACCGCGCTCTTCGGATCGCCGGGCAAACGAGCGCAGAGCGCGTAGAGATCCCAGTCACAGCCCGTGCGCGCCGCGCCGTCGGCGCGCGAGCCAACCACGATGATCGCCTCGGGAGCGTGGCGCTCGCGCACGAAGGCGACGATCTCGTCCTCGATGGACATGGTCAATTCGGAGGCGTGGTCTCGAGGACGAGGACCCAGTCATCGTCTCCGTCGCCGTTCTGGCCGGGCGGCGCGAACACTCTCGCGGGATCGGTATTGTCGAGAGGGGGGCCCGCGATCGGCGAGAACTTCCCACGACTGGGGTCGTACCAGGATGCGAACGCGGGCCCGGCGAGCTGGGTCATGTCGACGGTGATCGTCCCGCCTGCGGGCATCGTGGGCAGATAGGCCATGGCCAGCGCACCGTCCGGAGTTCGTGCGGCCGTGACGTAGTCGTTGGTGCCGACGGGGTCGGTGGTCGAGAACGCACCGTATCCGGTGGTCACGAGCTGGTGGGTCTGATCCGGGACGAGGTCGTACCAGCGTCTCGGCGCGAACAGCCGCGGCACGTAGGCCATCTCGATCGCGCCAGGGCTGTCGAGGAACTTCTGCCAGCCGCGTAGGAATGGCCAGGTGTAGTGGTTCCCGTAGAGCTGTCCGGCGGCGCCGCTCAGGAGGCTCCAGTATGCCTGGCGGCGCAGGATGTTCGGCGTCCGCTCGCCTGCGGCCTGGTTCTCGAACTCGTAGTTCGCCTCGACCATGAACGTCGGCAGGGCGCCGGGCCGGTCGTAGTCGGTGAGCACCTGCGCGTAGGTCGGATTGTACGTGTAGGAAGCGTTCAGCTGGATGATCGGCGCCCAGCTCGGATCGTTGAGGGTGCTGCTGGTGAGCTCCGCCGTGTGGATGTGGCGCTGGTCGACCGACTGGATGCCCTGCGCCACCGCCTGAACCACGGGATCGCTGCCGGGGTCGCTCGCGAACGTGTCGAAGTCGTTCCCGCTCATCCACAGGATGTTGTCGAAGCTTCGATACCGGTTGCCGAGATAGCGACCGTAGGCATACGAGCCGTCCACGCCGTTGGCTTCCAGGACGCTGAGGAAGCTCCCCGTCTCGGCAGGATCGAGGATCACCAAGAGACCGTGCCTGCCTGCGAGGCGGATCATGTCGTCCATGCGCGCGAAGTAGGCCTCGTTCGGGGTCGCCAGGTCGAAGTCATTCGTGAAGGGCACGATCCCGTCGTAGGTGCTGCCGTCCGGGCGCCCACCGGTGTAAGTCCCGCAGAGCAGATTGATCCAGACCGTGTTGAAGCCGTGCTTCGCGCGATCGGCGAAGAAGGCGTCGGCTTGCGATTCCGACAGATCGACCATCAGCGCCTGTGGCGAGTCGCCCGTGATCAGGAACGGAGCCTCGCTTTGGTCGACCAGATAGCGGCCGGTCGCGCTCACCTTGACCGGGTACTTCGGGCTCGGCGGCGCGGACCCCGAATACTCGAACGCGGCGAGCTGCGCGATCCAGCTCGTCCCCGACTGGAGTGCACTGGCTTCATAGGGCCCGGCTGTCGCGGCGATGGCGTCCGCCGTCAGCTCGCAGCCCCGGCGGGCGCGCGCGTGGTAGCCGCGACTCGTTCGCTTGACCCCGCGGCCGTTGCACGCGACGGCCATGAAGAGGAGCTCCCGCGAGTTGCGTGTGTTCAGCGGCGCGGTATCGAGCGTCGCCGACTCGCCCGTGGCGGCGCTCGCGGCGTCGAACGGCACCAGTCGAGCCACTCCAGCGTACTCGTGCACGTACAGGGTTGCATGAGTCGAGATCGGACTGGCGAAAGTCGCGGTCACCGTATTCACGCCGCCGGTCACGTTGCTCGCAAAGAAGATCTGCGCACGGGTCCCGTCTTGCCCCTGCGTTGGACCCACGGCGCTTTCGTACGCGTTGCCTTCGCTGTCCGAGAGGACGACCGGATCGCCGTTGTCCCAGACGACGTACGCGACGATCAGATTCCCCGCCGCGTTGGCGCGCCGAAGCCGCACCGCGACGCTCCCGCCCGAAGCAATTTCGAGACGCTGCGCCTGTATGAACAGGCGTCCTGCCGCCGCACGAGCAGGCAAGATCGGAAGCGCGGCCCCGACGAGCACGAGCAGAGACAGCAGGAGCCGAAGGGGGGGCAGCGCCATGTGCCCCGGAAATATGTCACGGGGATGCTGGCGCGTCATCCCAGCTGCCCGTGGAGCGACGGGTCCTAGACCCGGAAGGCCGCCACCAGCGAGCGCAGGCGCTCGACTTCCCTCGCAACCTTGTTCGCGGCGCCGAGGGTCACGTTGGCGACGTCGCGGTTGTCGTTCGCGGCGGCGGCGACCTTGCGCACGATCTCGCGGGCGGAGCTCGAGCCGGTGACGGCGTCGACGGCGCGCTCCGACATCTCGACGGCGACGCGCTTCAGCTCTTCGGCGCCGCGCGCGGAGCCGGCGCTGGCGTCGGCGGCGCTGGCGATCGCGCGGGTGATCTCCTCGGTGCGCTCGACTGCGTCGGCGACCGCGGCGGCGATCTGGCCGCTGGTGCTGGTCTGCTGCTCGACCGCGACCACGATGGTGCGGGTGTTCTCGTGCATCTCGTCGATGATGCGGCCGATCGACTCGATCGCCTCGACCGCGGAGCGCGTGGACGACTGGATCGAGCGGATGCGCTCCTCGATCTCCTGGGTCGCGACGGCGGTCTGCTTGGCGAGCTCCTTGACCTCGTTCGCGACCACCGCGAAGCCCTTGCCGGCCTCACCGGCGCTCGCGGCCTCGATCGTGGCGTTCAGCGCGAGCAGGTTGGTCTGATCGGCGATGTCGTTGATCACGCCGACCACGTTGCCGATCTCCTGCGCGGCGGCGCCGAGCTTCTCGAACGCCTGGTTGGTGTCGCGCGCGGTGCGGGCGGCCTTGCCGGCGATGTCGGCGGAGTGGTTCGAGCTCTTGGCGACCTCGCCGAGCGAGGCGGAGAGCTCTTCGACGGCGGTCGACACCGAGCGGATCGAGCCGTTGATCGACTCGACCTGCTCGCGCGCCGTGGACATGCTGCGCATGACCACACCCGCGCCTTCGGCCAGCTCGGTCGCGCTGCGGCTCGACTGGCCGGCGGCGGCGGCGACGGCTCCCAGGTTCTCGGAGGCGCTCTCGGTCGCCTCGTCGACGATGCGCGAGCTGTCGCCCAGCGCCTCGGCGCCGCGCTCGATCTCCTCGGCGGCCGGCGTGAGCGACTCGACCGTGCTCGCCAGCACCTCGACCGAGCCCTTCACCTGGCCGACCAGCGTGCGCAGGCCCTCGATCATGCCCTTCAAGGCGCGGGAGACGTCGCCGAGCTCGTCGTCGCGCTGGATCTCGACCGTGCGGGTCAGGTCGCCGTCGGCGACCGCGGAGGCGAGCTCGGTGGTGGTCTCGACCACCTCCGCCACGATCCCGCGCGACAGCCGCGCCGAGACCGCGAGGCCGGTGGCGAGCGCGGCGAGCAGGGTCAGCGCCAGCACGATCGCGTTGTGGCGGGCGAAGCCGGCGATCGCGTCGAGCTCCTGCGAGACGGCGTTGGCGCGCGCGGCGCGGAAGTCGTCGAGCATGTGCGCGAGTCGCGCGGCGACGTGCGAGTCGCGCTCGACCTCGTCGCGCATCTGCTCGCTGGCGTGGCCGGCGAGCATGGCGGCGCAGTGCGCGAGCGAGTCCCGGGCGTACTTCTGCATCGAGAAGCGCAGCTCGTGGATCTCCGGCTCGGGCGCCAGCGTCTCGAGCTTCGCCATTTCGTCGTCCAGGTCCTGGGCCATGCCGCGCGCGTGGTCGAGCGCGGCCGCGTCGAAGCTCGAGCAGGCGCGGTCGGCGGTCGACTGGAACGTGGTGAGCCGGGACGCGGTGCGGCTGGCGCTCTCGAGCACGGGGTAGTGACTCTCGGCCAGCGCGCGGGTATGTCGCTGGACCTCGATCACGCCGCGGAACCCCCACACGGCCGAGCCGATGGGCAGCATCAGCACGGCGGTGAAGCCGAGCAGGAGTCTTCCCCTGAGCGAGAGTCGCTGCACTGCCCCTCCGGTCGCGCGGTCTGCGAGAAGCCGATCGGCGGGCGCGGAGTTGGACTTGACGCCTGCTAGCCCGCTTGGTGCAGGACTTCGCGCTCGTACGACGACGGGTCCGGAAACTCGCGGAAGGGCAGGCCGCGAGCGGCGCCGCCGTCGGGGAGCGGCACCGCGCCGCTGCGCGCGAGCAGCTGTGCGAGCAGCGCGCGCAGCGCTTCGAGCGCGCTGCCGTCGCCGCCGACGAGCGCGCGCGCGCGGAAGGAGTCACTGCGCAGCCGCAGCACCTCCAGACCGCCGCTGTGACTCTCCGTCTCCGCCCAGTTGAGCGCCAGGTCGATCACCACCACGGGCTTCGCGCCGAGCCCCGACACCAGCCCGACCCCGACCGCCTGGATGCGCTCCCACACCAGCAGCGTGGGCGCCGCGCCGTCGATCCGCAGCTGCAGGCCTGCGGGGTCGAGCTCGACCGGCACGGCGGAGACGATCTTCGCCGGGCCGGGGTCCTGGGCGGGAGCTGGCGCGGGCGCGGCGACCGCGTCGGGCGCCGACGCGGTGTAGATCACGGTGGGCATCTCGGCGTAGCTCGCGCGCTCGAGCTGCTGCGCGGGCGCGGGCTCGGGCTCGGGTGCCGGAACGTGTACGGGGGCGACGGGCGCCGGCGGGGCCGGGGAGTGCTGCACCTCGGTCGGCACCTCGCACACCTTGGCTTCGAGCTCGCGCACCAGGCTGAGCAGCTTCTCGCGCCGCTCGGGGGCGAGGTCGGCGGGCGCGAGTGCCCGTCGCGCGGCGGCGAGCGCGCAGGGCGGGTCGAGCTCGACCGCGAGCTCCGCAGCGCGCACGGCCTGGCCGACCGTGAGCGTGCGGTTGTCCGGCGAGACCACCGCGCGCAGCGCGGTGATCGCGGCCTCGCGGCGCGCCTGCACCACCAGCTCGGGCACCACGCGCAGCAGCACCGTGGTGTCGAGCTTCACCTCCGGCAGCACGCGCACCAGCTCCGCGTACAGCCGGGCCGCGGCGGCGAGCTGGCCGTGGCGGGCGTGGATCTCGATCAGCCGCTTCGCCGCAGCGGCGCCCTCGGCCTCGCGGCCCGCGGCCAGCTCGGCGCTCCAGACCGCCAGGAGCGCATCCGGATCGTCGGGCCGCTCCCGCAGCACGGACGTGGCCAGGCTGATCGCCTGGTCGTGCGCGCCGTGGGCGTGGGCGTCGAGCGCGCGCTGGATGCGCGGGTCGAGCTTCACGGCACCGCTCGGCTCGGCCCGCACCCAGCGCTCCTCGACGCGCAGCGCGCCCAGCCCGAAGGCCGCCGCGGCGCCGAAGACGAGCGCCGAGAGGCTGGGGGCGAGTGACTCGCCGGTCTCGACCCGCGCGTCGCCGAACAGGAAGTGGAGCGCGGCGCTCGCGCCGAGCCACACCGGCAGCGCGATCCAGGCGGGCGCGCTGAAGGTCCCGGTCGACAGGCGCATGCGCGCCAGCGTGATCCAGGCGAAGCGCACCTGGCCGCGGGCGTGCCGGACCGCGAACGCACCGAGCAGCCCCGCGGCCAGCCCCGAAGCGCCCACCAGCGGCGCATCGGCGGTCGGCTCGGCCAGCCAGTAGCCCGCTGCGCTCGCCCCGGCCGAGCCGACGCAGAGCGCGGCGAAGATCCAGCCGCCGAACACGTCCTCGAGCGCCGGGCCGGCCAGCCCGAAGAGCAGCAGCGCCAGACACAGATGTGCGTAGCCGACGTGCATGAACGGGTACGCCACCAGCCCGAGCGCACGCGGCGCGGCCGGGATCCAGCCGAAGCGGCGGAAGGGGTGGTCCGGACCGGGCTCGGCGTCCGAGCCGCGCAGCGCGAGCCGGGTCACGTCGTCGAGCTCCGCCTGCTCGCGCAGCAGCGTCGCGCCGTCGACGTGGGCGCGCGCTGCCGCGTCGCGCGCTTGGGCCACGCGCGCCTCGCTCGCCTCGTCGCCGCGCGCCAGCGCCAGCAGCGCAGGGTCCGGCTCCAGGTACGGATGCGACAGCCACACCTCGAGCGCGCTGTCGAGCTTCACCTCGGGCGCGTCGGAGGCGATGCCGACGCCGCCGCGCGCGGCGAAGAACCCGGCCACGATCACCGCTGCCAGCGCGAGCGACACCCAGGGCAGTCGCTCGAGGGTGGTCTGGTCGTGGCCGATCGGCAGGATCATCGCGCTCCGCGGCCCGCGCACGCGCGCGGCCCACGGCGTATCGTCCGCGCGCAGGCGCGCGCTTAGAGCCGCAGCTCTCCGGAGAGCACGCGCCGATGGGCCTCGGCGTCGAGGCGCACGTAGGAGCGCGCGCCGTCGTCGCGGACGAACAGCGGCTCGCTCACCCAGGCCGGGTCGTAGCCCTCGTGCTGCAGCTCGACCTTGCGCAGCTTGAACGTGCCCGTCAGCTCCGCCTCGTGCTGCAGGCGCACGAACACCGGCATGGCGTAGGCGGGCAGGGCCGTCACCGCGTGGGCGTAGAACGCGCGCGGGTCGAACTCGGCTTTCGCTCCCAGCACGAGCGCGACCATGCCCGCGCGCCCGTCGGCGCCGGGCACCGCCACGCCGTACACGTTCGCCATCTCCACGCCCGGGAAGTGGACGAGCGCCTCGGCGACCTCCTGGGTCGAGACGTTCTCGCCCTTCCAGCGGAACGTGTCGCCGATGCGGTCGACGAAGTAGAAGTACCCCCGCGCGTCGCGGCGCAGCAGGTCGCCGGTGCGGAAGAAGGCGTCGCCCGGCTCGAACGCGTCGCGCAGGATCTTGCGCTCGGTTGCCTCCTTCGAGGTGTAGCCCTCGAAGCGGCCGCGATTGTCGCCCGCGCGGCGGGGGAGGGCGCCGATCAGCTCGCCGATCTCGTCGGGCTTGCACTCGATCAGGTGACCCCGCGCGTCGCGCGGGTGCTCGTCGCGCTCGACGTCGTAGCGCACCAGCCGCGCGTCCATCAGCAGCCGCGACGGAATGCGGCCGACGGAGCCCACCGTGTCGTCGAGGTTCAGCAGCGACACGTTGCCCTCGGTGGCGCCGTAGAACTCGACGATGCGCGGCAGCCGGAAGCGGTCCCGGAACTCCACCCAAATGTCGGGCCGCAGCCCGTTGCCGATGCAGAACCGGAGCTCGTGGCGGCCGTCCTGGGGATCGGGCGGCTGGTTCAGGAGGTAGCGGCAGAACTCACCGATGTACTGGAACGCGGTCGCGCGGGTGCGGCGCACGTCGCTCCAGAACTCGCGCGCGGAGAAGCGCCGCCGCAGCGCCAGCGTGCCGCCGGAGAGCAGCGCCGCGCCCACCGCCATCGCACCGCCCGCGCTGTGGTAGAGCGGCAGCGAGCAGTACATCACCCCGTCCTGCTCGAAGCCGACCAACCGCGCCGCGCTCCCGGCGGTCATGAACTTCAAGTGACTGAAGCGCGCGGCCTTGGGCAGCCCGGTGGTGCCCGAGGTGTAGATGTAGAAGAGGTCGTCGCCGGTGCGGCACTCGGCGCGCACGTCGGCGGGGAGGTTGGCCGAGGGCCGCGCCGCGAGGTCGGCGTCGAGGTCCTGCGCGCCCGACGGGCGATCGGACGAGGACGCGCCTGGCTCGCCCGCCACCCAGAGCTGCCACGGCGCGCTCGCGCCGAGCTCGGCATACGCCGCGAGACACTCGCTGCCCGCGATCACGTGCTTGGCGTCCGCGGTGGTGAGCGCGTGCTCGAGCGCGCGCCCGGTGAGGTTGGTGTTGATCAGCGCGCTGGTCACTCCGAGCTTCGACAGGCCGCCCCAGATCTGCAGGAACTCGGGCCGGTTCTGCATCAACAGCACCACGCGCTGACCGCGGCCCAGCCCCTGCGCGCGCCCCCAGTGCGCGACCCGGTTGGCCGCGCGGTTGAACTCGTCGTAGCTCGTGCGGCGGTCCTCGAACAGGATGAACGGGTGCGGCCCGCGCGCAGCGGCCTGCTCCTCGATCACGTCGGCGATGGTGCGGGTGGACTCGGGGCGCAGTCGCGCCAGCGGGAGTCCGTACTTCGCGAAGCGCCAGAGCTGTCCCAGCCGCTCGAAGGCCATGCGCGGCAGCCTAGCACGCGCTGCGGGGAGATCCGCGCGGCCGGGCCGGCACGCGGATCCTGCGGCGCTTCGGCTCGCGGTTCTGCCGGAACAGGATGCCCACGTGGCCGACCAGGCCCACCAGCTCGGCCCGGGTGCGCGCCGCCAGCTCCTCCAGGAGCTCGCGTTTCTCGTCCTTCCAGTCGCCGAAGCGCACCTTGATCAGCTCGTGCGCGAGGAGCTCCGCCTCGGTCTTCGCGACCACTGCATCGGACAGGCCTTCCTTTCCGATCATCACCACGGGCTGGAGCCCGTGTGCGAGTCCGCGCAGGTGGCGGCGCTGGAATCCCTCGAGCTGGTCCATGGCGCGCCAGAACGTATCATGCGCGCGGAGAGGTGAGAGATGTACCGGGACCGCAAGGTCGTCGTGGTCATGCCTGCGTACAACGCGGCCAAGACACTCGTGCGCACCTACGACGAGGTCATGGCGCAGGGCATCGTCGACGACTTGATCGTGGTCGACGACGCCAGTACGGACGAGACCGTGCGGATCGCGAGCGGCCTGTCGCACGTGGTGCTGCGCGTGCACGAGAAGAACCGCGGCTACGGGGGCAACCAGAAGACCTGCTACCGCGCCGCGCTCGAGGTCGGCGCAGACGTGGTGGTGATGGTCCACCCCGACTACCAGTACACGCCGAAGCTCCTGCCGGCGATGGTCGCGCTCGTCGGGGGCGGCGTGTACCCGTGCGTGCTGGGCTCGCGCATCCTGGGCGGCGGCGCTCTCGCCGGCGGCATGCCGATCTGGAAGTACGTCGCGAACCGCGGGCTCACCCTGGTCGAGAACTGGCTGCTCGGCTCGAAGCTCTCCGAGTTCCACACCGGCTACCGCGCGTTCTCCGCAGAGCTGCTGCGCGAGCTGCCGCTCGAGACCAACTCCGACGACTTCGTGTTCGACAACCAGATGCTCGCGCAGATCCTGTGGCACGGGCACGAGATCGCCGAGATCACCTGCCCGACGGCCTACTTCGCCGAGGCGTCGTCGATCAACTGGCAGCGCAGCGTGAAGTACGGTTTCGGCTGCCTCGGCACGGGCCTCGAGTTCCGCCTCGCGCGCTGGGGGCTGCGCCAATCGCCGCGGTTCCCGCAGCTCTCCGAGTGAGGCGCTCGAAGCCGCTCGTCGCCGCGGGGCTCGCGGCGCTCGTGCTCGCCGCGTTCTGGGGCGTGCTGGACTGCGGCTTCGTCGCCTTCGACGACGACCTGTATGTGACCGACAACCGCTGGGTGCGGGCCGGGCTCGGTCTGCGCGGGCTGGCGTGGGCCTTCACCAGCTTCCAGGCCGGCAACTGGCATCCGCTCACCTGGCTCTCGCACATGCTCGACGTGTCGCTCTTCGGTGTCGCGCCCGCCGGCCACCACGCCACGAGCCTGGTGCTGCACGCCGTGGCCGCGGTGCTGGCGTTCGGAGCGCTGGCGGAGCTGACCGGCTCCACCTGGCGCGCCGCCCTGGCAGCAGCGCTGTTCGCGCTGCACCCGCTGCGGCTCGAATCGGTGGCGTGGATCGCCGAGCGCAAGGACGTGCTCTGCGGCTGCTTCGCGCTGGCCGCGCTGTGGAGCTGGGCGCGCTGGGCGCGGAGTGGCACTCGCCGCGCCTGGTGGGGGTCGCTGGCGCTCTTCGCTGCGGCGCTGGCGTCGAAGCCGATGGCGGTGACGCTGCCCTTCCTCTTCCTCGTGCTCGACGCCTGGCCGCTCGGTCGCCTGTCTTCCGTGGGCGAGCTCGGCGCGCGCGTGCGCGAGAAGCTGCCGTTCTTCGCGCTGTCGGCCGCCTCGTGCGCGGTCACGCTGACGGCACAGGCTTCCGGCATCGTCAGAGTGCCGCTCGGGCAGCGTCTCGCGAACGCCGCGGTCGCCCCGACCGAGTACTTGTGGCGCGTCGTGGACCCGCGCGAGCTGTCCGTGATCTACCCGTTCCACCCGCTGCAGGGGCGGCTCGTGCTCGCGTCGCTCCTGCTGCTCGGCGCGCTCGCCACGATCGCCTGGACCCAGCGGCGCGCGCGCCCCTGGCTGGCGGTTGGCGGGCTGTGGTTCCTGGGCATGCTGGTGCCGACGCTCGGGCTGGTCCAGGTCGGCGCGCAGGCCTTCGCCGACCGCTACACCTATCTGCCGTCGCTCGGCCTCGCGCTGGCACTGGCCTGGGAGCTGGGCGCGCTGGCGGCGCGGGTGCCCTTCGGGCGAGTGCTCGCGGGTGCCGTCGCGGCACTCCTGCTCACGGGCTGCGTGGTCCAGACGCGGGCTCAGGTGCCCGTCTGGCACGACACGGTGTCGCTCTTCGAGAACGCGATCGTGGTCACCCACTCCAACTGGTTCGCGCACACCGAGCTCGGCATCGCCTATGCCGCGCGCGGCGGTCCGGGCGACCTGAAACGCGCGCGCGCGCAGCTCGAGAACGCCGTGCGGACGCGCTCCGACTATCCGCGCGCGCTTGCGAACCTGGGACGGCTGGAGGCCGAGACCGGCGAGCCGCAGGCGGGGGCCACGCTGCTCGAGCGCGCGCTGGGGCTCGAGCCCGGCCTCGCGGGTGGACGGTTCGCCTATGCCTCGGCGCTGGAGCGCGCCGGCCGCTTCGCCGACGCCGAGGCGCAGTACCGGCTCGCGCTCGCCGACCCGCGCGGCGCACGCGACGCGGCGTTGCGGCTGGCGCGGCTGCTCGCCGCCCTGCCCGACCCCGCGCTGCGCAACGGCGCCGAGGCGCAGGCGCTGTGCGACCGCAGCTGCGCCGAGTCGCCCTGTGACTCGCCGCAGGAGCTCGACGTCTGCGCCATGGCCGCGATGGAAGCCGGCCGGACCGATGCCGCGGTCTTGCAGGCACGCCGCGCGCTCGCGCTCGCGCAGGCCCGCGGCGACGCGGCGCTCGCCGAGGCGATCCAGGCGCGGCTCACCCGCTACGGGCGCGGTGAGCCCTACCGGCTGGCTCCGACACCTAGCGGTGTAGTCCCGCCGAGATGAGCAGCCACAGGCCCAGCGCCAGGAGCAGCGCCGCGCCCTTCTCCACGCCGCGGTGCAGCGCGAGCTCGGCCAGCCGCGGCCGCGAGCGGCCGAGCGCGCGGCGCTCGCGGTAGAACCCGGCCACCAGCTTCGCGAGCTCGTCCTCGGACCCCACCGGCCGCAGCTCGCCGTGGCGCGCCACCGAGGTCGCGCCGCGCTGCTCGGACACCACCAGGCAGAGCGCGTCGGTCCGCTCCGACAGGCCCAGCGCCGCGCTGTGCCGCGTGCCCAGCCCGCCCAGCGCCGCGGTGCCGCGCGCCAGCGGCAGGTGCACGCCGAACCGCGTCACCCGCCGGTCCTCGACCAGCACAGCGCCGTCGTGGCCGGCGGAATGGGGATCGAACAGGCTCGCGAGCAGCGCGGCCGAGAGCTCGCCGCCGAGCGGGTGCCCGCCGTGCACGTGGCGTTCGAGTCGATCGCGGCCGGCCACCGCGACCAGCGCTCCGACCCGCGCCGCCGCCAGCTCGCAGAGCGACCGCGCCAGCAGCTCCGGCGCGTCGAGCCTCGGGCTGGGACCGCCGCGCCCGCCGACCGCGGCCGCTGCCAGCTCCTCGAACCCGCGCCGCAGCTCGTCCTGGAAGATCACCACCCCGGCGAGCGCGAGCGCCGCGAACGAGCCCTGGAAGATCCAGGTCGTGAGGTGCAGCCCCAGGAGCCGCGCGCCCAGATACACGCCGCCGAGCAGCGCGAGGCCGCCTGCGGCCAGCAGCGCGTGCGAGCGGCGCAGCCAGCACAGCGCGGCATAGAACAGCGCCGCGCCGATCGCGACGTCGAGCGCGTCGGCGGGTCCGAAGCTGCGCAGGGCCGCGAGCATGCATCCCTCGAACGGTGGAACGGAGGTCGTGACTCGAGGGGTGGGGCGACCTTACCGAATCCGCGCCGCGAGCTGTAGTCTCGCGCGGCCATGCCGGACGCCGGGACCTTGCGCGCGCGCTGCCTCGCGATCGTGTCGTCGCCCGAGCTCGAGCAGAAGCTCGCGCCCGGGATCGAAAGCCTGCCCGACCTCGACCGCGGCGCCCCGCTCTATCTCGAGCGGCCCGCGCGCGCACCCGAGCTCGCGCTACG
>Ga0318558_10000111_pt1 | contig 15879 bp, 10 predicted proteins | sample GRESIP065b5f20_FD_203669 | JGI IMG/M metagenome (GOLD analysis project Ga0318558, IMG submission 203669) | Tropical soil microbial communities from Luquillo Experimental Forest, Puerto Rico - GRE.SIPMG.065b5f20 | ecosystem: Environmental > Terrestrial > Soil > Tropical forest > Bulk soil... | reverse complement strand
ATCACCGCCGACGCCGGATACGACTTGACTCAGCGGTTGACCGCGCAGCCCAAATACGTGCAAGCCGGCGCGGCGTGGATCGACCCGCGGGTGCGGGGGCACGTTGTGGCCCTGGCCGATCCGGCCACCGGCCTGGCCCGCGACGTGAACCCGGTGGGCATGCCCTGGCAGGAGCCCGACGATGTGGGGTCGTCCGGCCGGGTGGACCTCAATGCGGCGATCGACACCGAGGGTCGTAACACCCAGGCGCGCAGCGATCTCGACAGTGCCTTCGGTGACTGGGAATCGATCCGTGCGCGGGTGCACGAGCTGGGCGCGCGCGCCCCCGAGCGGATCGACACCGACGTGCTTGCCGCGCTGCGGTCGGCTGAGCGCGATCCCGCCGGCTGCACCGACGGCGAGTATCTGGCGTTGGCGACCGCCGACGGTGCCGCGCTGGAAGCGGTTGGCGCGCTGGCGGATTCGTTGCGACGCGTTGTCGTTGGTGACGACGTGACCTTCGTGGTGAACCGCAATATCAATTTCACCAACATCTGCTACACGGGCTGCCGGTTCTGCGCGTTCGCGCAGCGCAAGGGCGACGCCGATGCGTATTCGTTGTCCACCGAAGAGGTCGCGGACCGCGCGTGGGAGGCGCACGTCGAAGGTGCCACCGAGGTATGCATGCAGGGCGGGATCGATCCGGAGCTGCCGGTCACCGGCTACGCCGATCTGGTGCGCGCCGTCAAGACCCGGGTGCCATCGATGCACGTGCATGCGTTCTCCCCGATGGAGATCGCCAACGGGGTGACCAAGAGCGGGTTGAGCATTCGCGAGTGGCTGATCAGCCTGCGGGAGGCCGGGCTTGACACCATCCCAGGAACCGCCGCCGAGATCCTGGACGACGAAGTGCGGTGGGTGCTCACCAAGGGCAAGTTGCCGACGTCGCTGTGGATCGAGATCGTGACCACCGCGCACGAGGTGGGCCTTCGGTCGTCCTCGACGATGATGTACGGGCACGTCGACAGCCCAGGGCACTGGGTTGCCCACCTCAACGTGCTACGCGGAATTCAGGACCGTACCGGTGGCTTCACCGAGTTTGTGCCGTTGCCGTTCGTGCACCAGAACTCGCCGTTGTATCTGGCCGGCGCCGCACGCCCCGGGCCCAGCCACCGCGACAACCGCGCGGTACACGCGCTGGCGCGGATCATGTTGCATGGCCGCATTTCTCACATCCAGACCAGCTGGGTCAAGCTCGGTGTCGAACGTACGCAGGTCATGCTCAACGGTGGCGCCAACGACCTGGGCGGCACGCTGATGGAGGAGACCATCTCGCGGATGGCCGGTTCGGAGTACGGGTCGTCGAAGAGCGTGGCCGAGCTGACCGCGATTGCCGAGGGCATAGGCCGCCCGGCACGCCAGCGCACCACCACGTACGCACCGCTGGCGGCTTAGTTGTCGTAGGCGGCGGGTATACCTGAGGCCGTGAAGCGACATATTGACGACGACAGATTCCCCGAATGGCAGCCGTTCCTCGACGCAGTGCAGCAGCGCCACCCGGAGTCGGGGACCTGGTGTGAAGCATGGACGGTGCGTGACCTCGTCGTCCATCAGGCCGGAAACGCTGAAGAGCTCGCCCGGGTGCTGGGCGCGCACCTGGAAGGCGAACCGGTCGGCACGCGCAGCTTTGAGGAACGCGAGGGCCGACTGCGCGCCATGAACGACTCGGACCTGTGGGACGCGCTGCATGACCGGATGGCCGCCCTGAACGACGTGGCAGCGGCGGCCGAGGACGTTCCGGCGGAAACGGACGTCGCGTGGACCGGTCGCACCATGAAGGTGCCGTGGTTCGCCGAGCACATGCGCGAGGAGCTCATCCTGCACGGCTGGGACATCACCGGGGACTGCGACGGCAGCCGGGCCTTCCAGGCCGCGCTGGGGGAGCCCTGGATGACGACGCACAGCGTCTTTGCGGTGGGACGTCCGCTGCTCGCCAAGGGCGCCAAACGACTGCGCCCCGGCGAGCGGATCGAAGCCCGGCTGCGAGTTCCCGACACCGACGATGTGTTGATCACCGCCGACGCCGACCAGACCACCATCTGTATGGCCGCCCCCGAAGGTACGGCCACGCTGGAAACCGATCCCGCCGCGCGGGTGTTACTGCTCTGGGGTCGTCGACCCGGGGACCCGGCACGGATTTGCAGCGACGCCGGACCCGAAGTCTTAGGCCAGGTGCGCCGGCTGCTCAGCGGCTACTGAGCTGTTTCGCGCTCGCTCAGTAGTTGTTGCAGCTGCCGGCCACCGACAACACGTCGTTGAAGTACGGCGCGGCCTGCGGCATGGCCTGGATCTGCTGGGCCATCTGCGCCCGCTTGCCCGGCGGCGAGGCGAGGAAATTGCGCAGGTATGCCTGCGCGATCGGCGACGCGTTCAGTTGCGCGGCAGCTCCCGGGTCGGTCGCGTTGAGCGCCGCCATAACCTGCCCGTAATTGCAAGTTGTGTTGATAACCGGATCCAGCGGATCTGCGGATGCGATCCCTGAGGCGGCCGTCAACGCGAACGCCGCCCCCCCAACCGCAGCGACCATTTTGGTCAACGACAGCCTCACCATTAGTGGACACCTTCCCCAAATCAATGCACCGTCAAAGAACGGCGACGACATCTGCCCAACGGTTGCCGTCTCCGATCGAGGCTACCAGGCCCCGTGAGCATGCTTCTATCGCAACCGTTATCGCTTACGAACTTCAAAATGTAACTAACCGCAGGTCAGCACCTGTTTACGGTTGGCTTTTGGTGAATCCGCAATAGAGCCTGGCCGCCAGCTCGGTGCCCTGTTTGATGGCGCGCTTCGCGTCCAGCTCGGCCGCCGAGGCCGCCCCGCCGATGACGTGTGGGTCGATACCGTCCCTAAGCAGTGCGGGCTGCAGAGCACGCACCGGCTCCTGGCCGGCACAGATCACCACGTTGTCCACAGCGAGCACCAGTGGGCCGCGTCGGTCCGGGCCGAAGCTGATGTGCAGGCCGTCGTCGGTGACCCGCTCGTAGTTGACCCCGCAGAGCTGGTGAACTCCCTTTGCCTTCAGGGACGCGCGGTGTACCCACCCGCTCGTCTTCCCCAGCCGCTTGCCCTGCGGACCCTTGCTGCGTTGCAGCAGGTAGACCTCGCGGGCCGGCGGCGCCGGCACGGGAGTGGTCAGCGCGCCGCGGGCGTCCGGCGGATCGGCGACGCCCCACTCGGCTTTCCACCGCTTCAGATCCTCGCGATTGCCGGTCGGCGAGCAATCGTTGACCAGGAACTCGCTGACGTCGAAGCCGATGCCCCCGGCGCCAACGACCGCCACGATTGGCCCGACCGGCTTGGTGCCCGTGATCGCCTCGGCGTAGGTCAACACCATCGGGTGATCGACGCCGGCGATCGGGGGAATGCGGGGTGCGACGCCGGTGGCCAGTATGACGTCGTCGTAGTCGGTCAACTCCTGAGCGCAGGCCCGGGTGCCCAGCCGCACCACGACGCCGTGCTTGTCGAGCATCGTGGCGAAGTAGCGGATGGTCTCGCTGAACTCCTCCTTGCCGGGAATGCGCCGAGCGAGGTCGAACTGCCCGCCGATGAAGTCGTTGGCCTCGAACAGGGTCACCCGGTGGCCACGCTGGGCGGCGCCGACCGCCGCGGCCAGTCCGGCAGGACCCGCGCCGACGACGGCCACCGAGCGAGCGCGCCGCGTCGGGGACAACACCAGCCGCGTCTCGTGCGCGGCTCGGGGGTTGAGCAGACACGACACCGACTTCTTGGCGAACGCGTGATCCAGGCAGGCCTGATTGCAGGCGATGCAGGTGTTGATCTCCGCGGCCCGGTCGGCCTGCGCTTTGAGCACCCACTCCGGGTCGCTCAGCAGCGGCCGCGCCATCGATATCAGCTGCACGCGCGTTTCGGTCAGGATCTGTTCGGCGGCCTGCGGCATGTTGATCCGGTTGGACGCCACCACGGGAATGTTGACCCCTTCCGCGATGGCGTCGCTGATGTGTACGAAGGCGCCGCTCGGCACCGAGGTGACGATCGTGGGCACCCGCGCCTCGTGCCAGCCGAATCCGGAGTTGATGATGGTTACCCCGGCGGACTCCAACTCCTTTGCCAAAGCTACGATTTCGTCCCAGCTCTGGCCATCCTCGACATAGTCGGCCATCGACATCCGGTAGCAGATGATGAAATCGCGCCCAACCGCGGCGCGGGCGCGACGCACGATCTCGGCCGGGAATCGGCGGCGGTTGGCGGGAATGCCACCCCAGGAATCGGTGCGCTTGTTGGTGCGCGGTGCCAGGAACTGGTTTAGCAAATACCCTTCGCTGCCCATGACTTCGACTCCGTCGTAGCCGGCCTCCCGGGCCAGCTGGGTGCAGCGGCCGAAATCCGCGATGGTCGCCTCGACGCCGCGAGACGACAGCGCGCGCGGCCGGAACGGGTTGATCGGCGCCTTGATCGACGATGCGCTGACCGAAAGCGGGTGGTACGCATAGCGTCCCGCGTGCAGTATTTGCAGCAGGATCTTGGCGCCCGAATCGTGGACCGCCAGGGTAATCCGGCGGTGCCGGCGGGCTTGGGCCGAGGAGACCATCTCCGATGCGAACGGCAACAGCCAGACGGTGCGGTTGGGCGCGTACCCACCCGTGACGATCAGCCCGACGCCTCCGCGCGCGCGTTCGGCGAAGTATTCGGCCAGCCGATCGATGTGGCGGGCCCGGTCCTCCAGTCCGGTGTGCATCGAACCCATGACCACCCGGTTGCGCAAGGTGGTGAACCCGAGGTCCAACGGCGACAGCAAGGTCGGGTATGGATCCGTCTTTGGGTATGGGTTTGTCACGATGGCCCCCGGTCCCGCGCATCCCGATCATGGGGCAGCGACATCCGCGCAGCATATATCCGACGGGCGTGCCGAATGGCTGACGTGTATGTGCAACGTCTAGTATCAGTAACCGAGAGCTTAGTCTGGAGCGGCCGAAGGCCGCGGTGAGCCGAACAGTAGCTCACCAGGCAGTATATGGAGGAGACCTTGAGGAGACGTCTGTGACGTACACGATCGCCGAACCCTGCGTCGACATCAAGGACAAGGCATGCATCGAGGAGTGCCCGGTCGACTGCATCTACGAGGGTGCTCGGATGCTGTACATCCACCCCGATGAATGCGTCGACTGTGGGGCCTGCGAGCCGGTCTGCCCCGTCGAAGCGATCTACTACGAAGACGATGTGCCCGACCAGTGGAGCGAGTACACCCAAATCAACGCCGACTTCTTCGTCGAGCTGGGGTCACCGGGCGGTGCGGCGAAGGTCGGCATGACCGAGAACGACCCGCAAGTGGTCAAGGACCTGCCGCCACAGGGCGAAGGCGACTGAGCGGGCCGGTGCTGGACAAGCCCGGGAGGGGCCGACCGGCAGTGTCGGCTTCCCTGCCCGAGTTTCCCTGGGACACCTTGGTCGACGCGAAAGCTCTGGCCGGTTCTCACCCCGACGGCATCGTCGACCTGTCCATCGGCACCCCGGTCGACCCCGTTGCACCGTTGATCCGAGAGGCACTGGCCGCCGCCAGTGCCGCGTCGGGATATCCGGCGACCGCGGGCACCGCGCGGCTGCGTGAATCGGCGGTTGCGGCGCTACGCCGCCGTTTCGGAATCACCGGGCTGATCGAGGCGGCCGTGCTGCCGGTGATCGGCAGCAAGGAACTCATTGCCTGGCTGCCGACCCTGCTGGGCCTGGGCGCCTCGGATCTGGTCGTGGTGCCGGAGCTCGCGTACCCGACGTATGACGTCGGGGCCCGGCTGGCCGGTGCGCAGGTGCTGCGCGCGGATTCGCTGACCCAGCTGGGCCCGCGGTCCCCGGCGCTGGTCTACCTGAACTCGCCGAGCAATCCGACCGGGCGCGTACTGGGCGTCGATCACCTGCGCAAGGTGGTCGGCTGGGCGCGCGACAGAGGCGTGGTGGTCGCTTCCGACGAGTGTTACCTGGGTTTGGGCTGGGACGTCGAGCCTCCAGAACCGCTGTCGGTGCTGCATCCCTCGGTCTGCGACGGCGACCACACGGGGCTGCTCGCGATCCACTCGCTGTCGAAGAGCTCGTCGCTCGCCGGTTACCGGGCCGGCTTCGTCGCCGGAGATCCGGATCTGGTCGCCGAGCTGTTGGCGGTCCGCAAGCACGCCGGGATGATGGTGCCGACGCCGGTGCAGGCCGCCATGGTGGCCGCCCTGGATGACGACGACCACGAGCGGCTGCAGCGCGAGCGATACGAATCGCGGCGGGCCGCCCTGTTGCCGGCGCTGCGCTCGGCCGGTTTCGCCGTCGACCATTCCGAGGCGGGCCTGTACCTCTGGGCGACCCGCGGTGAGCCGTGCCGGGACAGCGTCAAGTGGCTGGCCGGCCGCGGCATCCTGGTGGCGCCCGGTGATTTCTACGGGCCGGGTGGTGCCCGGCATGTGCGAGTCGCGCTGACCGCTGAAGATCAGCGCATCGCCGCGGCGGTCCAACGGCTAAGTTAACTTCCTAGGCGCGGTCAACCTCGGGTAAGGAACGTGGTCGTGACAACTTCGGTTAGCAAGCTGCAGATCCCGCCGACGATCGGGGACATAGCCAAGCGGGTCTTTCTGGGAAAGCCGCTCATCACCGAGAAACTGGCAACCGAGAAGCTGTCGAATCCGATTGCGCTTGGCGCGCTTTCGCCCGACGCCATCTCATCGACCGCGTACGGCACCGAGCAGATCCTGATCGAACTGCTCCCCGCTGCCGGGTTGGCGGCATTTGCGCTGTTGCTTCCCATCAACGTCGCGATTCTGGTGATTCTGGTGTTGGTGGCCGCGTCGTATCGGCAGGTCGTCATGACCTACACCCGGGCGGGCGGTTCCTACATCGTCGCGCGGGAGAATTTCGGACCCCGGGTGGCGCAGGTCGCCGCTGCGGCGCTGCTGATCGACTACGTGGTCACGGTCGCGGTGCAGTCGGCGGCGGGGACGGTTGCCGTGGCGTCGGCGATCCCGGCACTAGGCCCCTACAGCCTGCAGATCACGGTCGGCGTGGTGTTCCTCATCTGCTACTTGAACCTTCGCGGGTTGAAAGAAGCTGGATGGCAGTTCGCGTTCCCCACCTACTTCTTCGTCGTCATGGTCGGCCTCACGATCGTGATGGGCGTTGCGCGCGCAATGTCCGGCGATCTACCGGTTTACGATCCCGCGCGGATGCCCGGGACGGTGGAAGTTCATCAAGGCGACGGCCTGGTGATGGGCGCGACCGTCCTGGTGTTGCTGCGTGCGTTCGCCAACGGCGGTTCGTCGCTGACGGGGGTCGAGGCCATCTCCAATACCGTCGATGTATTCCGGAAACCGCAGGGCCGCAACGCGCGTCGAGTGCTGACCGCCATGGCTACCATCCTCGCGTTCTTGCTCGCCGGCGTCGCATATCTCACGTATGTAACCCACGCAACGCCGTACGTCGCCGGGTATCCGTCGGTGTTATCGCAGGTCGCGCGCGCGGTCTTCGGCAGCGGGACGACCGGCAATATCCTGTATATCCTCGTCCAGGCGTCAACCGCCGCCATCCTGTTCACCGGCGCAAATACCAGTTTCAACGGATTCCCCGCGCTGGCCAGTTTCGTCGCCGAAGACCGCTTCCTGCCGCGACAGCTGATGAAACGCGGTTACCGCCTGGTGTTCTCGAACGGCATCATCGCGCTCACGGCGCTGTCGGTGGTATTGCTGGTGACGACAGGGGGCTCGGTCAACGCGCTGGTCCCGTTCTACGCAATCGGCGTGTTCACGGGCTTCTCGATGGCCGGCTACGGGATGACCAAACACCATCTGACGCACCGGGAACCGGGATGGCGGTACCGGCTGGTGATCAACCTGTCCGCGGGGATCCTGTCGACCGTTGTGGTCGGGATTTTCGCCGTGGCCAAGTTCACCGAGGGCGCCTGGCTGGTGGTCGTCGTCTTCCCATTGCTGGTATTCGTGCTGATCCGCTTGAACAAGGAATACCGCGCCGAGGCGGCCATTCTCGAGATGTTCCGTACGGACCGCCCCGAATTGGTGAAGTACGCGCGGCACAAGGTGTTCGTGTTCGTCAATTCGGTTGACCTCGCTGTGATCGAAGCGCTGCGGTACGGCCGAGGATTGCGGGCCGACGAGTTGGTCGCGGTGCACTTCATGGTCGACTCGACCTATGCCGCGCAGCTGCGAAAACGTTGGGACCACTTCGAACTCGACACCCCGCTGCGGGTGGTGGACTGCCCGGACCGGCGGATCACCCGGGCCTCGCAGGTGTTGGTCGCCAAGGCACGCGAGGAACATCGGAACACCAATGTGACGGTGTTGTTGCCCCGTCGGACCTACGCGCCGCTCTTGGGACGCCTGTTGCACGACCGCACCGCGGACAAGGTCGCGCGGGCGGTCAGCCTGGTCCCGGACGCCGCGGCGACGATCGTGCCCTACGACGTGGAGACGCGGATCAAGGAGGCGTACCCCGACGATCTCGAGCATCGGGTCGCGCGCGGAGTCGACAAGGTCGAAGCGTGGATTTCACAGGATGACCAGGCGGTCGAAGCCTACGAGCACCCCGTGCGGCAACCGTCCGTGATCACGGTGGCAGGCCTGATCCCCGGGCAGCGCGCCACCTTCGAAGGACGGGTCAACGAAGTCGAGGACATCAGCAAGGGCAGGCGAACCCGGCGAGAGGTCGTCGTCGGCGACAACAGCGGCGAGATCACTGTGACCTTCCGTTCCGGGGCAGGGGGCGCTGACATACAGCCCGGCCAGCTGTTGCGGATCACCGGCAGGGCCCGCCAGAGCGGCACCCGGCCCATGTGGATGACCAACCCGGCGTACCACGTGATAGAGGATCCGGCGACCGTCGCCGAATCCGGAAAACCCGGGGATACCAGCGAAACGTAGGGCGGTGGCCAGGGGCGCGGAAATGGCTTGGCCCGCTTAGGCGTCCAACCGGGCGAATCCCTGCTTCCGATACTGCTCGACCGATGCGGCCCGCCGGACCTTGCCGCTCGTCGTGGTGGGAAGCGATCCGGGCGCTACCAAAACGAGGTCGGCGACCTTGAGGCCGTGTGACTTGGACATCGCCGCGGTGATGTCGTTCTTGACGGCGTTGAACTTCTGTTGTGCCTCTTGGTCGGAATCGCCGCGCTTATTGATTTCGATGATGATGACCAACTTCTCCGTCTCACCCACCGGAACCGATATCGCCGCAACCCGACCCCCGGTGATTTCCTGAACGGTCGACTCGATGTCCTCGGGATAGTGGTTGCGTCCGTAGACGATCAGCAGATCCTTCATGCGGCCGACGATGAACATCTCGCCCTCGGAAATGAACCCGAGGTCGCCGGTTCGCAGCCATGGTCCCTCCGGTGTGCCCGGCGAGGGGTCGACGAGCTTGCCGCCAAAGGTGCGCCGGGACTCGTCCGGCTTGTGCCAGTAGCCCTCGGCGACATTGTCGCCAAGCATCCAGATCTCACCGACCGTTCCCGCCGGGCACTCCACACAGGTATCGGAATCCACGATCCGCATCATCGGTGATCTCGGCATGCCGTAGCTGATTAGCGGTGCGCCCGTTGATGCTTCACACCGTTCGGCGATGCCTTCGGACAGCTTTTCGGGCTCGAAGTGGACGACCACCGGGGCGGCCCCATCCTTGGGGCGGCAGGCGGCATAGACGGTTCCTTCCGCCATTCCGTAGGAGGGAAGCATCATGTGGTTGGGGAAATTATATGGAGCAAATCGCTTGCAGAACCGGTCCAGCGTGGCGGGATGGACTCGCTCACTGCCGCTGATGATGCCCTGGCAGGCCCCGAGATCGAGGCCGTCCATGTCCTCGTCCGATGTCTTTCTTACGGCCAAATCGAAGGCGAAGTTGGGCGCCGCCGAAAACGGGTGGCTGGCGGCGGCCAGCGCTTCGATCCACCGTGCCGGGCGTTGCAGGAACGCTATCGGGCTCGTGAGCTCGGAGCGCCAGCCGCCCAGAATCGGTGCGACGACGCCGAGAACCAAGCCCATGTCGTGGTAGAACGGCAGCCACGACACGATGGTGAGGTCGCTCGGAGCCACGCCGTTGGTGGGCGCGAAATAGTCCGCCATCAGCTGTTGGAAATTCGCCAGGAGGTTCCGGTGGGTGATCATGACCCCAGCCGGAAGGCGGGTCGAGCCGGAGGTGTACTGCAAGTACGCCGTGGTCGGCGCGTCTTTGAGCCGAATACTCGAGGGACTCTTGGCGTCCAGATCCAGCGCATCGACCTCGATGATCGTCGGGACGGCACCTGTGCCCGGCCGGCCGACGTACTCGGCGACCGCTTCAGCGACCGCGGACGTCGTCAGGATCACCGAGGGCGATGTGTCTTCGAGAACGGCACTCACACGTTCGTCGTGCGCGCCGACCTGCGGCACTGTCAGCGGAACCGCGATGCATCCGGCCTGCATCGAGCCCAGGAAAGCCAGGATGTACTCGAGCCCCTGCGGAGCCAGGATCACGGCTCTTTCCCCGGGCGAGCTATGCCGCTTGACCTCGTGCGCAACGTTAAGCGTTCGCTGGTACAGCTGCGCCCAGGTCAGGATTTCTCGGACGCCCGTCCAATCCTGCTCGTAGTCGGTGAACGCGAAAGCCGCATCGTCGGGCTGTAGACCAGCGCGTTCACGCAGCAAAGATAGGACGGAGGATTCCTGCATACCCGCCACGTTACCGTCCCGGGTGAGGCCCGTATGACGTTTGTCCTCATCGCCCGACGCCCCAATGGAGCGCCCGGGAGGTTAGCAAGACGATGCCCAGGGACACCGACGCGACGACGGTGAGCCCGATGATGGCGACGACGAGCGGGCGCCATCCGGTGCGGGCGATCTGGCGGATGTCGGTGGTGACGCCGACACCGGCGAACGTGAGCAGAAACGCCCATTTCGACACGTTGGCGAGGTTGGCGGCTTGGCCCTTGCTGAGCCAGCCGGCGGTCGCAATCGCCGAGACCGCGAGGAAGCCCAGCACGAACTTGGGGAATTTCGCCCAGATGAACTCGGCCTTGGCTCTTGCGCCGGGGGCGATCTGATCGGCTTGACCGCGCGCGGCCCAAAACAGCGCGAAGCCCAGGACGACGAACCCGATCAGGGCGTTACGGGTCGACTTGACCAACACGGCGATTTTGCCGGCATGGTCGGAATACAGGTAGCCGGTTGCCGTCGTTTCGGCGGTGTTGTCCACGGCGAGGCCCGCCCACAGGCCGAATTCATGGTCGGTGAGCCCGATCGCGTGTCCTAACGGCGGCAATGCGAACAGCCCCACCGCACCCAAGGCCAGGATTGCGGCGATGGCGTAGCTGACGTCGGCGTTGCGGGCTCGGATCGCGCCCTTGGCGGCCACGATGGCGGACACGCCGCAGATCGATGTGCCTATCGCCAGCAGCGAGCCCAGCTTGCCCGATAACCCGAATGCGCGGGCAATGACAAGGATGATGGAGCCCGCGATCGCCATGTCCACCAGAATCTGGATCAGGCTGATGCCGCCCAGTTTGGCGATATCACCGAGCACGAATCGCGAGCCCAGCGCGACGATCCCGACCTTGAGCCAGAACTGGTATGTCAGGACGCCGGGCCGGAATACCGCATGCAGCCCAACCGTGTTGGTGATGAGGAGTCCAATCACGATGGCCCACAACACATATTCGATATCGGGGACGGTCCAATGCTGGTGCCTTGCGAGGGCATTCCACCAGATTTGGGCGTATTTGCCCAGCACCCCCACCGCGACCAGGAGCAGAAGCCCCGGCGCGTAGTCCAGGGGCCGGCTGCTGGTGAAGGCGGCCTCGGCCGACGTTTCGTCGGGTTCGATCTGAATCGTGCTCACGCCGATCACCAAGGAATCTTCGGGAGGAGGTCTGCCACGGCCAAAACGACGATCACACCGGCGACCAGAGTGGCCCACCAGTCTTCCGATAACCGGTTCACGTCGCAATAGTGGCGTGGCCGATCGCGGCGACCAAGTGATTGGCTCGCGCTGAATTTAGGTCTGCGGGCGGGTGCTGCGCTCGTTGAGCAGATCGATGACCCGGGCCGCGAGATCGTCGATATCGGCATCGGTGGTGTCGAGCACGAGGTCCGGGTTCTCGGGTGGCTCGTACGGCGCGTCGACCCCGGTCAGCCCGGTGAGCTCGCCGCGGCGCGCACGCGCGTACAGGCCCTTGGGGTCACGCTTTTCGCACTCCACCCGAGACGTGGCGACGTACACCTCGATGAAGGGCAGCTTGGCGGCGTCGTTGAGGGCGCGCGCGGTGTCGCGGTCCGACTTGAGCGGTGACACCAGTGACGCCAGGGCGACCACCCCCGCGTCCGCCAAGAGCCGCGTCAAATGGCCGACCCGCCTGATGTTTTCGGTGCGGTCGCCGGGGGAGAAGCCCAAGTCGTCCGATAGGCCGTGGCGCAGGTTGTCGCCGTCGAGGAGGTAGGCCACCCGCCCCGATTCGACGAGTGCGCGCTCCACGGCCACCGCGATGGTCGATTTGCCGGATGCCGGCAGGCCGGTGAACCAGATCGTCGCGCCCGCCTGTCCGGTGGCCCGCCACCGGTGGCCACGGTCCAGCGCCGAGGGGTGCCAGCGGATGTCGGTGCGCGGATGCGTGCCCGGCTTGACCTCCCGCGCCTCGATGATGGTGCCGGCGCCGACGGTGTCGTTGGTGGTTTCGTCGATCAGGATGAAGGCGCCGCAGGTGCGGTTGTCGGTGTAGCTGTCGGCGATGACGATCGAGCTGGTTCGCAGGGTTACGGTGCCGATGTCGTTGAGCGCCAATTCAACCGGCCCGTCGAGCTCGTCGAGCGTTTCCGGATCCAGCCGCGAGTGCAGCTCTTGCACGGTTGCCCGGACCGTCTTGGTGGTTTGTTTGAGCGCCAGTCGGTCGCCCGCCCGCAGCGGCGAGTCCACGAACCAGCACACCGTGGCGTCGAGTTCTCGGGCGAGTACCGGCAAAACCGCGTCTTCGGCACCGCTGACCAGCACGTCGCCGCGACCGACATCGATGTCATCGGCCAGTGCGATCGAAATCGACAGCGGCGCAACGGCTGTCGTGCGGTCGTCATCGAGCGTGTCCAGCGCGGTCACCGTCGACCGGGTACCGGAGGGCAGCGAGACCACCTCGTCCCCGACGCGCAGCGTTCCCGCCGCAAGCCGCCCCGTGTAGCGGCGACGCACGTCGGCGGTGGGCCGCGACACCCACTGCACCGGCAGCCGCAGCCGGGACGACTCGGCCTGCGGCGCGGCCAGTTCCACGCTTTCCAGATACTGCAGCAGCGTGGGGCCGCGGTACCACGGTGTGCGCTCGGAGCCGTGCACGACATTGTCCCCGTGCTTGGCCGCGATCGGGAGCACCCTGATGTCCACCTCGCCGAGACGTGCCGCCAACTGGCGCAGTTGGTCTTCCACCTCGGCGAACCTGACCTGATCGAAGTCGATGAGGTCGATCTTGTTCACGGTCGCGACAAAGTGCTTGATGCCCAACAGCTTTGCGATGCGGGCATGCCTGCGGGTCTGCCGCAGCACTCCGGCGCGCGCGTCGACCAGCAGGATGGCCACATGCGCGTTGGATGCGCCGGTGAACATGTTGCGGGTGTAGCGCTCATGGCCCGGAGTGTCGGCGAGGATGTAGCTGCGGGTGTCGGTGTAAAAGAAGCGGTAGGCCACGTCGATGGTGATGCCCTGTTCGCGTTCGGCGCGCAGGCCGTCGGACAGCGCTGCCAGGTCCGCGACGCCCTCGGAATCGGTGACGGCTTCCAGGTGGTCCAGCGGAAGGCTGTCGGTGTCGTGCAGCAGCCTCCCGATCAGGGTGCTCTTGCCGTCGTCCACCGAACCCGCGGTGGCGATGCGTAGCAGCTGACGCGTCGCGCCCTTGGGCATCAGAAGTAACCCTCGCGCTTGCGGTCTTCCATCGCGGCGGCCGAGGTGCGGTCGTCGGCGCGGGTTTCGCCGCGCTCGGAGACGGTGGCCGCGGAGATCTCGGCGATGACCCCGGTGATTTCGGTGGCCCTGGAACGCACCGCCCCGGTGATGGTCAGGTCGCCGACGGTGCGGTATCGCACCCACTCCACGGCGGAGGTTTCGCCGTTCCACGGCCCGGCGTACTCCGACACCGCCAGCAGGATGCCGTCGCGCTCGAATACGTCGCGTTCGTGGGCATAGTAAATCGACGGTATTTCAAGGTCTTCCAGTTCGATGTAGCGCCACACGTCGAGCTCGGTCCAGTTACTCAGCGGGAACACCCGCACCTGTTCGCCCTTCTTGATCCGGCCGTTGTAGAGCGACCACGGCTCGGGGCGTTGCGCGCGTGGATCCCACTGCCCGAACTCGTCGCGGAAGCTCAGGATGCGTTCCTTGGCGCGGGCGCGCTCCTCGTCGCGACGCGCGCCGCCGAAGGCCGCGTCGAAGCCACCGGCCTCCAGCGCGTCGAGCAGCGTACGGGTCTGCGCCCGGTTGCGCGAAGCCCCGGGACCCGGGTCGGGCACGCGGCCGTTGTCGATGGATTCCTGCACCGAGGCGACGATCAGCTTGTGCCCGTGGCCGGTGACCCTCCGATCGCGGAACTCGATCACCTCGGCAAAGTTGTGGCCGGTGTCGACGTGCATCACCGGGAACGGCAGCGGCAGCGGTCGAAAAGCCTTTTCCGCCAAGCGAAGTAGCACGATGGAGTCCTTGCCGGCCGAAAACAGCAGGACGGGTCGCTCCAGTTCGGCGACGACCTCGCGGATGACGTGCACCGCTTCGGCTTCCAACAGCCGCAATTCGTCGACTCGTCGCGTCTCCGCGGTCGCGGTCGCGGTCACGTTGGCAGCCCCTCCCTTTCGGCGTCGGCCCGGTAGCGGTCCACCCACTCGTCGGAGCGCTGGTCGGCTTGGCGCTCTAACACCGGGTGCGGCGCCAGTCGTGGGTCGAGCCCCAGTTCCTCGAGGATGGTGCCCACCAATTGAGTCAGATTGCGCCACAACACCGGGTACGCAATCTCCAAGGGTTTTATTTCTTCCTCGGCGAACCACGTTCGCCAGCCCTGCTCCTGGGCGCGCAGCATGGTGACGACGTGGGCGATCGCCCCGGCGTGATAGGTGGCACGCGCATCGCGGACCGGATCGGGCGTGCCCCGCCACACCCGCGTCTGCACCGCCCGCCAGAATGACACCGCCTGCGATACCGCGTCGGGCCGGTGGACGTAGATAAGGAGCGGTTCCTCGCCGACGACGTCACGGATCGCGGCCAGCAGACCGTCGCCAGACCGATTCGGCAGGTCTTTCGCGCGGTTCAACAGCAGCGGTGTCTGGTTCCACATCAGCTTGCCGCCCCACACGCCGTTCGGTGTTCTCCCGACGGTGCGGATGTAGTCGCGCCAGATCTCGGGCGAAGCGAGGTCGGGCGTCCCGGCGTCGAGCGGATCGAGCAGGCTCAGGATCGACTCGTCCTCGACCTCGGCGAACCACTCACGCGGCTGTGGGGCCTGGCTGGTGGCCGGCAGGTACTGGAAGAACTCCTGCGGCTCGCCGGCCACACCCGTCGCGCGCAGCGATTCCACCAGCAGCGTGCTGCCGCTGCGCTGGGAAGCCAGCACCAAGTATGACGATGGGCCTGGTGTCACCAAAGAAGCCTAACCGGAGGCTAATCCGGCGTAAGCCGTTCCTGTTAGCTTCACACTGAGCACAAATATTGCGCGAAATCACGCGTGGGGGCAGAAAATTCCGAGGACCTGCTGGCAGTTGTCTTTGTTGATGAGGCCCGGTGGCGCCGGCGGAGGCGGCGGCGGCGGATTGTCGCCGTCCCAAATGTTTTGGGCGACATTTCCCTGCCCGAAGTAGACGTAGTAGTAGGTGTGGCAGATGTTGTTGTCCCAAATTACCGGGTTGGTGACG
>Ga0318558_10000107_pt1 | contig 16035 bp, 17 predicted proteins | sample GRESIP065b5f20_FD_203669 | JGI IMG/M metagenome (GOLD analysis project Ga0318558, IMG submission 203669) | Tropical soil microbial communities from Luquillo Experimental Forest, Puerto Rico - GRE.SIPMG.065b5f20 | ecosystem: Environmental > Terrestrial > Soil > Tropical forest > Bulk soil... | reverse complement strand
AATCATGACGAGGCCGAACGATATCTCGCCTCTCCACATGGCGCGCATGTATGTCCCAATACCCCATCTAGCTGCACTCAAGGCTGTTTTGTCAGTCTATGGCAGGCGCCGCACGCAGCTACCCCCCCGCCCCACGCGGCGTCGATAGCAAGACACGACCAGGATAAATCTGCGCCAGGACCATCCCTGACAGCGCGACCGGCGCGTTACGCGAGAGAATGACGAGCAGGGTCACCGGACACGCGAAGGGATCACGATGAGCGAGAGCGATCTGGGGCCGCCCGCGCCCGATCTCGCGGAGCAGCAGCGTGACGTGATCGACGAGCCAGGCGATCACCAGGATCCCCTGCCCTCAGCGGCCGTTGGCCTGCCCTTGGACGTGAATGAAGCCGATGCCATAGAGCAGTATCGGGAAGTGGAGCTCGATGAGGACGACTACCGTTGACGGCCAAGGATCGGAGGCCGCGGTGACAACAACCCCCCAGGCCCGCCACGCCGCGAACAGGCTGCCGAAGCCCGCCAGGCGCAGGCAGCTTCTCGCCGCCGCGCAGGAGGTCTTCGTGGCGCAGGGATATCACGCCGCCGCGATGGACGACATCGCCGAACGGGCCGGGGTGAGCAAGCCGGTGCTCTACCAGCACTTTCCCGGGAAGCTGGAACTCTACCTGGCGCTGCTGGACGAGAGCGTGGCCGCCCTCACCGCGACCGTGCGCGCGGCGCTGGAGTCCACGACCGACAACAAACAGCGAGTGACCGCCACGTTCACCGCCTTCTTCGACTTTGTCGCCAGCACCGGCGAGGCGTTCCGCCTGGTGTTCGAGTCAGACCTGCGCAACGAGCCCGCGGTGCGGGCCCGGCTGGACGAATCCAGCCGGGACTGCGCCGAAATGATCAGCGAGATCATCTCCGAGGACGCGGGCATCGGGGACGAGGAAGCGTACCTGCTGGGCATGGGCCTGGTCGGCATGGCCCAGGTCAGCGCCACCTACTGGCTCGGCATGGACCGGGAGATCCCGAAGGATGCCGCGGAGCAACTCATGGCGAGGCTGGCCTGGCGCGGGATCAGCGGCTGGCCGCGGGCCGGCGATCCCGCGGCCGGGGACCAGTGAAAGGACCAGCGTGGAAGTAAAGATCGGAATCCAGTCGATCACCCGGGAACTGGTACTGGACACCCCTTCCTCCCCCGACGAAGTCGAGCGCTCCCTGCTGACGGCGCTGACCAACGGCGGGATGTTCACGGTGCGTGATGAGAAAGGCGGGAAGGTGCTGATCCCGGCCGACAAGATCGGCTACGTGGAACTCAACGGCGCGGAAGAGCGACGCATAGGTTTTGGGAATCCCTGATTGCCAGACCGAGGGCAGTTCACAGGCCCAGGGCAGCCAGCCTCCGGTCGTGGGCGTCGATGAGGTCCGCGAACATCCGCCCGATGTCGCCCTGACCGCCGGACGCCCCCGCCGCGCCGACCACCAGCCGGGCCAGCGCCGGCCGCTCGGCCGCCACCAGGTGAGCCTGGGCCAGCGCCTCGCCGACCAGGCGCCGCGCCCACAGCGCCAGCCGCCCCGCCCGCGTGGGATCCTCCTCGATGGCGGCCCGGACCCGGGCGGTCACGAAGTCGGCGTGGCCGGTGTCGGCCAGGACTTCCTTGACCAGCGCCCTTTCGTCCGGCTCCAGGACCTCGGCGATCGCCCGGTAGAAGTCGGCCGCGATGCCGTCCCCCACATACGCCTTGACCAGGCCCTCGAGCCAGTCCGCGGGCGCCGTCCTGGCGTGGAACGCGTTCAGCGGCGTCACGAACGGCTGCATGGCCCGCTCCGGCACGGCGCCGATCCTGGTCAGTTCGCCGTGCAGGGCACGGAAATGGCCGAACTCGGCCACCGCCATCCCGCCGAGAGCGGCCTTGTCTTCCAGCGTGGACGCCAGCGCCGCATCGCCGGACAGATTGAAGAACGCCACCAGTTCCGCGTACGCCAGCAAGCCGAAAAGGTCGGTCAGGCCATCGCTGCCGGCGACGCCGTCCGTGCCTGTCACCAGCGCAGCCTACATCCGTTGGTACACTGTCCCCGGTCACACGGGAATGCGGGATGCATTCCGTTGTGTTCTTCCCACAGGTGGGGCTGTAACCGGGCGCCTGGGGCGCCCATTTGGAGAGCTGGAACTCTGACGACTTTGATGCCTGCCGCCCGGGAACAGGGCGGCGAAAACGCTGGCCCGGCATTTGCCGATCTCGGCGTCGCCGGACCGATCTGCGAAAGCCTGGCCGCCCAGGGGATCTTTGCGGCCTTCCCGATCCAGGCGCTGACCCTGCCCATCGCGCTGGCCGGCCACGACGTCATCGGCCAGGCCAGGACCGGAACGGGCAAGACCCTGGCGTTCGGCATCCCGCTGCTGCAGCGGCTGGACGACCAGCCGCCGGTCCGCGGGGGCGCGACCCGGGCTCTGGTGGTGGTGCCGACCCGGGAGCTTGCCATCCAGGTGTCCTATGACCTGGCCGCGGCCGGCCGGGTCAGCGGGGCGCGGGTGATCACGGTCTACGGCGGGCGTGCCTACGAGCCGCAGATCGAGGCGCTGCGCGCGGGCGTGGACGTGGTGGTGGGCACCCCAGGTCGCCTGCTCGACCTGGTCAGGCAGGGTCACCTGCGCCTGTCGGACGTGGGCACGCTGGTGCTCGACGAAGCCGACAAGATGCTCGACCTGGGATTCCTGCCCGACGTGGAGCGGATACTCGAACTCACCCCGCCGGACCGGCAGACCATGCTCTTCTCGGCCACGATGCCCGGGGAAGTGGTCACGCTCGCCCGGCGCTACCTGAACCAGCCGATGCACGTGCGTGCCGAGCAGGACGGCGAGCCCGAGCACGTGCCGCTGACCGAGCAGCACGTCTTCCGCGCTCACCAGATGGACAAGATCGAGATGCTGGTCCGGGTGCTTCAGGCGGACGGGCGCGGGCTGACCATGGTGTTCTGCCGGACCAAGCGGACCGCCGACCAGGTCGCGGGCGCGCTGACCACCCGCGGCTTCGCCGCGGCGGCGGTGCACGGGGACCTGGGCCAGGCGCAGCGGGAGCGCGCCCTGCGCGCGTTCCGCCACGGCAAGGTGGACGTGCTCGTCGCCACCGAGGTGGCCGCGCGCGGCCTGGACGTGGAAGACGTCACCCACGTGGTCAACTACGAGTGCCCCGAGGACGACAAGGCCTACCTGCACCGCATCGGCCGGACCGGGCGGGCGGGCCGGTCGGGGGTGGCCATCACGTTCGTGGACTGGAACGACATGACCCGGTGGAAGGGCATCAACGACGCGCTCGATCTCGGTCACCCCGAGCCGCCGGAGACCTACTCCACCTCGGACCACCTGTTCAGCGCGCTGGGCATCCCGGCGGACGCGGGCAGCCGCCTGGCCCCCGACAAGAAGGGCCGGCAGGGTCTGGAAGCCGAGGAACTCGAGGACTTCGCCGAGACGGGCCGGCACCGCTCGGCGGACCGCCGGTCCGGCGGGGCCGAGCGCGGCCGTACCCGGCGCAGGTCCGGCTCCCGCCGCCGGACCAAGGGCGGCGTGCCCGTGGTGCGAGAAGGCACGCCCGCGGCGGAGCACGCGCCGGCCCACTCGGGCCACCCCAGCGCTCCGCGCCGGCGCCGGCGCCGCGGGCGGGGCCGCGCTGGTTCCTCCTCGGAGGCTACCGACTAGGTCCCGCCTGTCGATCAAGACGCACGGTGCTGAGCTGCTTAGCCCGGCTCCGCCAGCCCGTCCCAGGGCCGGTGCGCGGGCCCGGCGGCTGCCCCCTCCGGGCAGTGCGCCCGGAAGTCACACCACCCGCACCCGGGACCGGGGCGCGGCGGGAAAAGCTCGCTGGCGTTCATAAAAGCGGGTTCTGCCGGCCCGCGCTTTGCCTCACCGCCGAGGACCGCACCCCCGGGCGTGTCCACACCGCCGGGCGTGTCCACACCGCCCTCCGCGAGCGCCGTCCGGTATCGCTCGTCCGCCTGCCGGCATTCGGCCGCGATCGCTTCCGCGCGCCGCACGTGCCGGCTCAGCGTCGCCTCGGTGTGCTCCCAGGCGTGGATCTCACCGCTGGGCAGGTGGTGCAGTTCCACCCGGCGGCACGGCTTGTGGAAGATCCGCGCCGCGGCGAGCGCGTACAGCGCGAGTGCCAGCGAGGTCCGTGCGTCGTCCGTGGTGAGCGCGCGGCGTCCGGTCTTGTAGTCCACCACGGCGAGTTCGGTGCTCCCCGCGGGGCCCGGGCGCGCATCCAGCCGGTCGACGCGCCCGCTGACCACGATCTGCGCGGTGGGGGCGCCGACGGTGCGCTCCACCCCCAGCGGCTCGGCCGCGGGGTCGAGGGTCGCCACGTAACGCTCGACCATGCTCCGGGCCACGGCCCGATGCGCCCGCGACTGCGCGGGACCGGCGTAGCCCTCCTCGATCCAGCCGTGGTCCAGCAGGTCACCCCCGGCCAGCACGGTGCGCTCCGGGCGCCGCAGCCGCCACCAGCCGGCCAGTGCGTTGTGCACGCTGGCCCCGAAGCTGTTGTGCGCCCACGGCGGGCCCTTGGCCGGGGCCGGGCGGTCCAGGTAGGCCATCCGGTACCGGCGCGGGCAGTCCAGCCAGGTGCTCAGCCGGGTCGGGGTGCACGGGTAGAGCCGCCGGGGCATGCCCGGCAGTATCGGCTGGTCAGGCTGCCGCGTCTGGGTCACTGGACATCACCGCCAGCCCGTGTCACCGGAAGTCACAGTCAGTCAACACCATCCGAGATCTCGGGACCTGCGGTGACCCACGAATCGAAGCGCTTCTCCGCCGTCGCGATCGTGCTCTCCTCGCCGTGCCCCGGCAGCACGCGGGTCTCCCCCGGGAGCGTGAGCAGTTCCGCCCCGATCGCGGAAAGCTGCCCCGCGAAATCGGGGAACCCGCCGTCGTGCGGGCACGGCCCGTCGGCGGACAGCGCGTCGCCGGAGAACACCACACCCAGATCCTCGCAGTAGATGCTGACAGAACCGGGACTGTGCCCCGGCGTGTGCAGCACGTCCAGCGTCACGTCGGCCACCTCGAACGCGCCGCCCTCCTCCATCTCGATCTCGGGCAACTGGTCGCCATGCACCTCCCGCCAGAACAACCGGTCCCTGGGGTGCAGCGCCACGGGGGACTCGTCGCGCTCGGCCACCTCCAGCGCCGCCTCGACGTGGGCCGCGTGGCCGTGCGTGCAAATCACCGCGAGGATCTCCCGGTCGCCGGCCGTGTCGAACACCGCGCGGGCGTCCGTGCCGGGATCCACGACGATCACCTCCTCGTCGTCGCCGATCACCCAGGTGTTGCACCCGGCCTTGCCGCCGGCCGCGGCCAGCTCGACTCGCGCGTCCATCAAGGTTGCCCCTTCTCCTTAGCCTCCGGCGATGAAACTACCGATCGCCGCGCAGCGCCATCAGCCGCTCGTAGGACTCCGGCGGGCAGGTGTCCGCGCCGATCCGGTAACCGGTCAGGCTCCCGTGATCGTCGCTGCCTCCGCTGGGTATCAGGTCCAGGCTGGTGGCCAGGGCCCCGAGGCGCGATCGTTCCGCCGCGTCGTGATCGGGATGGAAGATCTCCAGGCCGGCCAGTCCGGCCCCGGCCAGCCGGGCAATCGTCTCTTCAGGGATCTTCCAGCCGCGGGAGACCGCGCCGGGATGCGCCAGCACCGCCACCCCTCCGGCGGCGGAGATGAGATCAATCGCCCGCACCGGGTCCAGCGCGTACCTGCTCACGTACGCCCGTCCCCCCGCAACGATCCATTCCGGGGTGAACGCCTGGGCCGGCTCGGTGATGGCCCCGGCCGCCACCATCGCCCTGGCGATGTGCGGACGGCCGACCACCCCGCCGGTGGCCAGCGCCTCCACCTGCGGCCAGGTGATCGCCACGCCGAGTTCGCGGAGCCGTTCCACCATGCGCCTGCCGCGGCTGCGCCGGGCCTCGACGATCGCGGCGCACTCCGCGGCCAGGCCGGGGTCCGCCGGGTCGGTGCCGTAGGCGAGCAGGTGCACGCTGTGGCCCGCCAGCCGGCAGGACAGCTCCAGGCCGGCGACGAGCGCCAGGCCCGGCGGCAGCGCCCGGGCCGCCTCGGCGTGACCGGCCATCGTGTCATGGTCGGTGAGCGCGACCACGTCCAGCCCGGCCTGCCCGGCGCGGCGCATCACCTCGGCGGGCGGATCGGTGCCGTCCGAGGCGGAACTGTGGACGTGGAGGTCGATGCGCACGAGCGCCAATGGTACGGCTACGCCGCCGCGCCCGGCAGGCGCGGCGACTCGGCGCCGAACGGCAGATCCAGGTCCAGTCCGGGGTCGCGCAGGTCGCGCAGGGGCAGCGGCTCCACGAGCAGGACCCCGGCGGTATCCGGCCACAGCACCACCCAGACCCAGTTGCCGAGCACCTCGCCGGCGAAGGCGGCCCGGTCCGGCGCGTCCACGTGCCACAGCGGGAACTCGTGATGGCCGTAGCCGACCAGGGCGTGCGGCGGCCCGGCCGCAAAACCCTCCCCCGGGTCAGGGCCGGGCACCCCGGCCAGCCAAGCGCCCAAGCCGACGCCGGGTTCCTCGGAGATCAGCAGCATCTCACCCGGGCCGCCGATCGGGTTGGGCCCGGACAGCGCGACCACGCAGGCCCGGGTCCCGGTGCGATCGTCACCGGCGCCGGCGAACCCGGTGACCAGCCAGCCGGCCGGCAGTGGCCAGGGCAGCCAGACCGGGACCATGACGTGGCGCAGCACGCCGCGCAGGCCGTCGGGGGAGGCGGTAAACGGCGACCGCAGCGGGTACACCTCGCCGTGCAGCGCGCAGTGCCAGCCGCTGGCCCAAGGACTGGGCTCGGTCAGTGGCCCCCCGCATCGCGGGCAAATGGGAGCCGTCTTCATGGACATCGACGTTGATCGCTAACGGGGCGCACGTCAAGCACCCGGGCTGTACAGACGATCCGCGCGGCGCCAGACGACGATCCACGCGGCGCCAGACGACGATCCGCGCGGCGCCAGCGGACCATCCGCGCGGCGCCAGCGGACGATCCGAACAGCGCCACGTGATACTTGGACCATGCCCGCACCGCGCATCCCCTGCGTCGGCGCGATCATCACCGCCGACGGCCGGATCCTGCTGATCCGGCGCGGACACGAACCGGAGGCGGGGCGCTGGTCGCTGCCCGGGGGGCGGATCGAGGCGGGGGAAACCGACCAGCAGGCCCTGGTCCGCGAGGTGCGGGAGGAAACCGGCCTGGAGGTAGTGCCCGGCCCGCTGATCGGTACGGTGGACCGGCCGCGCCCGGACGGCGGGGTGCTGGTCATCAGGGACTACGCGGCGACCGTCACCGGCGGCACGCTCGCCGCGGGCGACGACGCCGACGACGCCCGCTGGTTCCGCGTGCGCGACCTGGCTGGCCTCGCGCTCACCACCGGTCTGGAGGAGGCGCTGAACGATTGGGGCGTGCTTCGCCTGTACCCGTCGCCGGCCCTGATCGCGGAGGCGACCAGGCGCGCGGGGGTGATCTGGCTAACCGTGCCCGGGCGGGATCGGCCGGTTCCGGCCTGGCACATCTGGCGGGGCCCGCCGGGGGCCGCCTACCTGGTGACCGGGCCGGGTGAGCAGCCGCTGCCCGGGCTGGCCGACGCCACCCGCGTCGCGGTCACCGTGCCCAGCAAGGACACCGGCGGCGGGCTGGTCACCTGGGCAGCCCGCGTCCACCGGGTGGAGCCGGGGTCACCGGAGTGGGACGCGGTCATCGGCCCGCTGACGGCCGCCCGGCTCAACGCCGAGCTGGACCCCGGCTCGGCGACGGTGTACCGGCTGGCACCGGCACCGTCGGCCGGGTGACGCCGGGGCACCGGCTCGCACCGGGGCGTGCTGGCGATTGACCTGGTCCGGACATCCCGCCGACCGATTGTTCACTAGGGGACCTCATCACGTCCGTATTGCGTTCACCCGGCCGGCCGCCGGGCCGGCCATTGTCAGCGTCCGGGACCGAAATCGGGTGCCCGACAGCTTGCTGGTCAAGCGGCGGGCCTTGGCGCCGCCGCAGAGGAGATGAAGGGACATCGCCTTGCACATATTGCCGAAGGCAGGGCCCGCCGTAGTGCTCACGGCGGCGACGGCCCTGAGCATGGGCATCGCGCTGAGCGTTCCCGCATCGGCGGGCGCCGCTCAAGCCACCATCCACCGTGGCGGCGCGGGGGGTACGACCACGCCGATCAAGCACCTCGTGGTGATCTTCCAGGAGAACGTCTCCTTCGACCACTATTTCGGCACCTACCCGAACGCGGCGAACACCTCCGGGCAGCCGTTCCACGCCGCGAAAGGCACCCCGAAGGTCAACAACCTCCTGGACACCCCGGGCGCCGGCGGCACCGGGAACCTGCTGACAAACAACCCGAACAAGGACGCGGGCGGCAACCAGGTCAACCCCCGCCGGTATGACCCGGCCAACATCAACGACGTCCTGACCTGCGACCAGAACCACGATTACGGCCCCGAGCAGATGGCGTTCAACGGCGGGCAGATGGACAAGTTCGTCACCACCGTGGGTACCGGCAGCGGCACCAGCGGCACGGGACAGCCCTGCAACGCCGGCGACGTCATGAACTACTACGACGGCAACACGGTGACCGGGCTGTGGAACTACGCGCAGCACTTCGCGATGAGCGACAACTCGTTCAACACCACCTTCGGGCCGTCGAGCCCCGGTGCCCTCAACCTCATCTCGGGCGACACCGGCGGCGTCGGGCTAATGATCAACGGTGCCGACACCAACGGTGACACCGTCCCCGACGGAGTGGGCGGCCACACCCTCGTCTCGGACGCGCAGCCCTACTACGACGACTGCTCCACCCGCGACGCGGCGTCCATGACCGGCAAGAACATCGGCGACGAGCTGAACGCCGCCGGGCTCAGCTGGGGCTGGTTCCAAGGCGGCTTCACGCCCACCACGAGCTTCGCCACCGCGACCGGCGGAACGCAGCCCACCAGCACCTTTATCCCCGACCAGTTCAGTGGCAAGTTCAACACCCCGCCCGCCAGCAACGAGGGCCTCTGCAACGCCGTCCACCCGGTCGGCGCGGCCATCGGCGGCACCGGCGGCGTCGCCCCCGGGCCGACCAACTACGGCAACAAGAACGACTACATTCCGCACCACGAGCCGTTCCAGTACTACGCCTCGACGGCCAACCCGCACCACCTGCCGCCGGCGTCGCTGGCCGCGATCGGCACCGACACCCAGAGCTACGTCGGTAACGTCCCGCAGTTCAACACCGCCAACCACCAGTACGACATCAGCAACTTCAACGCGCTGGTGGGCGCCATCGCGCACGGTTACCTCTCCTCCGACCACCTCCCGGCGGTCAGCTTCCTCAAGGCACCGGGCTACCAGGACGGCCACGCCGGCTACTCCGACCCCTTCGACGAGCAGCAGTTCGTCGTCAACGAGATCAACGCGCTGCAGCGCACGCCGGACTGGTCCAGCACCGCGGTCGTCATTGCCTACGACGACTCCGACGGCTGGTACGACCACGTCTTCAGCGGCATCCACAACACGTCCAACACGTCCGGGGTCGCCAACCCGCCGGGACCGCAGGACTTCCTCACCGGCCCCGGGCTGTGCGGGGACACCACCGCGCACCCGCCGCTCGCCGGGCAGAACGGCCGCTGCGGCTACGGGCCCCGGCTGCCGCTGCTGGTCATCTCCCCCTGGGCCAAGCGCAACTTCGTGGCCCACACGATCAGCGACCAGAGCTCCATCACCAAGTTCATCGAGGACAACTGGAACCTGCCGCGAATCAGCGGCTCCTTTGACGCCATCGCGGGGTCGATCAACAACATGTTCAACTTCGGCCCCAGTGGCGGCAAGACCAAGATGCTGCTCCTGGACCCCGTCACCGGACAGCCGTTCTAATCAACGGGGTCAGCGTCCGCTGATCTGACGCTCTGGGGCGCGTGGGCCGGCCGGTAGCGGCCGGCCCACGCGCATAGCATGGGCACATGGCTGCACCCTCCGTCGTTTCGCCGCCCACCGCCGAGCAGGTGACCGCCGCCCTGGCCGGGGTCAACGACCCCGAGATCCGGCGCCCGATCACCGACCTGGGCATGGTGAAAAGCGTCGATGTCGGGCCCGGCGGCAAGGTCCGGGTCGAGGTGTACCTCACCGTGGCCGGCTGCCCGCTGCGCGACACCATCACCAAGGACGTCACGGCCGCCGTGTCCGCCGTCCCCGGCGTGTCCGGGGTGGCGGTGCACCTGGACGTGATGAGCGACGAGCAGCGCCGGGAACTGCAGGGCAAGCTCCGCGGCGGGCGCACCGAGCGCGCGATCCCGTTCGCCGAGCCGTCGTCCCTGACCCGGGTGTTCGCCGTGGCCAGCGGCAAGGGCGGAGTCGGCAAGTCGTCGGTGACGGTCAATCTGGCCGCCGCGCTCGCGGCCGCCGGGCACAAGGTTGGCGTGCTCGACGCGGACATCTACGGTCACTCGGTCCCGCGGATGCTCGGCGTGACCGGGCGGCCCACCCAGGTCGAGCAGATGATGATGCCGCCGTCGGCGCACGGGGTGAAGGTCATCTCGATTGGCATGTTCACCACGGGCAACACGCCCGTGGTCTGGCGCGGGCCCATGCTGCACCGGGCGGTGCAGCAGTTCCTCGCGGACGTGTACTGGGGGGACCTGGACGTGCTGCTGATGGACCTGCCGCCGGGCACCGGCGACGTGGCCATCTCGGTGGCGCAGCTGGTGCCCACCGCGGAACTGCTCGTGGTCACCACGCCCCAGCTCGCGTCCTCGGAGGTGGCGGAGCGGGCCGGCGCGATCGCCGTGCAGACCCACCAGCGCATCGCCGGAGTGATCGAGAACATGGCGGGCTTCGCCTGCCCGCACTGTGGCGAGATGGTGGACGTGTTCGGTTCCGGCGGCGGCCAGACGGTCGCGGACGCGTTGACCCGGGTGACCGGGGCCACGGTGCCGGTCCTCGGGCAGGTGCCGATCGACCCCCGGCTCCGCCACGGCGGCGACCAGGGGATCCCGCTGGTGCTCAGCGACCCGGACACGCCCGCGGCCAGGCAGCTCGTGGCCGTGGCCGACAGCCTGGTCAGCAGGACCCGCGGGCTGGCCGGGCGGCGCCTGGGCCTGACCCCGGCGTAGCCAGCGCCGGGCCCGCCGTCAGGTCGCTTCGGAGTCGTATGGCGGGGTTTCTCCCGGAGCCAGCGTCGTGGTATACGAGGTTTCCGCCGCCGGCTGAGAAATCACCGGGTCCGGCTCGAGCTCATCGAACAGGTGCTTGCGGACGAAGTTGCGCGGGTGGAGGTCGGCGATGTCGAAGTCCTGGAACTCCGGCCCCAGCCCCTCGGCCAGGTCCTGGCGGGCGCCTTCGGCCATCCGCCGTAGCTCCCGCAGCGCGCGGCCCGCCTGGGCGGCCACCTTCGGCAGCTGATCCGGCCCGAAGATCACGATGGCAATGATCGCCAGCACCATCAGCTTGGTGAGGGAGAGGTCAAACACTGTGCGTCTCCAGGCGGGCAGGCCAGCGCTTCCGTCCCCAGGACGTATCCCGCAAGTCCCTGTCTGACGGCAAAGACCCGCGGGACGCGCCCCAGCGCGTCTGTTTCACTGTAGACGGTGCGGGCGCCGAACGCTTCCGCCGGTTACGGGGTGAACCACGACAGTATCCGGTGCCAGCCTTGCCGCAGCCGCGCCAGCACCCCCGGGCTCCCGTGCGGGAGGGTCGCGACCACCTGGCTGACCGTCTGCGGCGGCGCGGCCGCGACCACGGCGTACACGAAACCCTGCGCCGACCAGACGAAGGTCTGGCCGCCGGAGGTGTCCAGGTAAACCGGGCTGCCCCGCATGACCACCCGCGACCAGCCGGTCATCGGCTGGAGATGGCCGCGCTGCAGGAACACCGAGACCAGGGACAGCCCGTCGGAATAGTCCAAGTCGATGACGGGGCCCCCGGGGGTGCTGTCCTGTCTCGCGCCGAGCAGCACCAGGCCGCCCGGCAGCGGCCCCGGCAGCGGCCAGCCCTCTGCCCGCAGCCGCGGCAGCGAGGCGGTGACCCACTGCCTCGGGGCGGCGCGTGCCGACCCGGCCGCCGCACCGGGCCCCACGGTCAGCTTGATGAACGCTGCGTAGCTCACCACGTTGCCCCGGCCGTCGAATGTCTGCCGGCGCAGCGGCAGGGCCGTGGCACGGTCCAGCCAGAACTTGGCGGCCAGCTTGCCGTTGCGCCGGGTTGCCGTGACCACCCGCGCCGGCCGGCCCGCCACCTGTCCCCAGCCCACCGTGGCCACCCGGTAGTTCGCGCTGAGCAGGGCGACCAGCCGGGGGCTCATGCCCAGCATGACGCCGCCCACCAGCGCCTGCCCGCCCAGCGGCGAGATCGGCAGGACGATGTGCCGCGCCTCCTGGTACGCGAGCGGCGCGGCCCCGGGCGTCTCGGCGAGCGTGACCCCGCCGGGGGCGTGCCAGACATCCACCACCGAGGCCGCCGGCCCGGGCCCGCTCTGCGCGCTGAGCACCTCCACGCCCGCGTAGGTCATCGTGTGGCAGGCCCGTGCGGCCTGGCCGAGCAGCCGCGCGGTGGGCTGCTGCCCGGAGGCCTCCACCGAGGCGGGAGAGGGGCCGGAGTGGCGCGAGATCACCACGATGCCGCTGACTACCAGGCCGGCCAGCACCGCCACCGTGATCAGGCGGAGTGAGGCCGGGTCGGTGCCCGGGCCGGACGTGCCGACAGCAGGGCGGGAGCGGGTGTCCATCGGCGGTCTCACCGGGCCGGGGCAGGCTGGAGCCGGTGGTGCCTGGCCCCGGTGTGCCCGGCCACACCACTCACCAACGGCGACGGCGACGAGGGCACCGGGGCCTCCCCGGTGCTGATCTCGTGCTGCATCACGAACAGGTCTACCGCGGGGGTGACGGTGGGGCCGGGCTCCCGCGGCCCGCCGCCGGCCAGGAACGCGGCCACAGGCAAGCCCAGCCCCGCTACGGCCAGGCCAGCCGCGGCGATCGAGCGCACCGGCCACCGGCGCCGGCGCACGCCCGGTCCGGCCTGCCCGGGGTATCGGGCACCCAGCGCGACCAGCCGGTCGGTCAGCGCGGTACCGGCCGTCGCCTCGCCCAGGGCGTGCATCCGCTGCTTGAGCGCCCGCAGCGCGGCCGCCTCCCCGCGGCACGGCTGACACCGCGCCAGGTGCGCCAGTACCCGCTCCCGCTGCGCGTGGCTCAGTTCGCCGTCGATCAGCGCCGACAGGCGGCGCCCAAGGTGACTCACGCCGGCCCGCCCGTAGCTGGGCCGGCCGCGGTGGCCGAAGCCACCGGACGCGTGGCCGTGCGCGGGCGGCGGTGCTCCAGGGCCACCCGGAGCTGTGCTCGGCCCCGGTGGATGCGGCTGCGCACCGTGCCCAGTTTCACCGCGAGGGTGGCGGCGACCTCCTCGTAGGAAAGGCCCTCGATGTCGCAGAGCACCACGGCCGCCCGGTACTCCGGCGCCAGGGCCGCGAGCGCGTCCTGCACGTCTCCGTCGAGGTGGCGGGCGTCGAACGCCTGAGCCGGTGTCGGCTCGTCCCCGCTGAGCCGGCCCGCCGCGTCCTCGCCGAGCCCTTCGAACCGGATCCGCTGCTTGCGCCGGGCCATGTCGAGGAACAGGTTCGTGGTGATCCGGTGCAGCCAGCCCTCGAAGGTGCCCGGGGTATAGCTCGGCAGCGACCGGAAGACCCGGACGAAGACCTCCTGGGTGAGGTCCTCGGCGTCGGGGACGTTGCCGGTGAGCCGGTAGGCCAGGCGGTAGACCCGGGCAGAGTGGGTGCGGACGACTTCGTCCCAGGTCGGCGGCGTCCAGAGCGCAGGCTCGGGCAGAACTTCCAGCTCAGTTCCCCCGGTGTCGCCCACCGCTGCCCTCCACGAGTCTCCGCTAGCCCATTATCACTCCCCAAGAACGCTCAGATGCCTCCGCTGGTTCCCGGCAGGCGGCGCGGGCCGGTAGGCTGCGGCCGGGGAAGGCCCCCGTGTGCACACCGGAGGGGGGCATCGTGAGCGCTCAGGCCACCGCGGACTACGTCGAAGGGTATCTCGCGGAGGACGAGCCACTGCTCATGGCGCGGCGCAACGCCGCCGACGTGGGTGGTGCGCCGCCGGTCAGCCCGGCCTCCGGCGCGGCGCTCCGGTTCATCGCCGCCGCGCTCAATGCCCGGTCGGTGGTCGAGATCGGCACCGGCTGCGGCACCTCGGGCATCTGGCTGCTTCGCGGCATGCGCGCCGACGGCGTCCTGACCAGTGTGGACGTCGACCCCGAGCATCAGCGGCTGGCCCGCAAGGTGTTCACCGAGGCGGGCTTCGCGGCCAACAGGTACCGGCTCATCGGCGGCAAGGCCGAGGACGTGCTGCCGCGTCTCACCGACGGCGGCTACGACCTGGTCTTCTGCGACGCCGACAAGCACGACTATCCCAGCTACCTCACCGCGGCGCTGCGCCTGCTGCGCCCCGGCGGCGTGGTGGCCTTTGACAACGCGCTCTGGGGCGGCCGGGTCGCCACGCCGTCTTGCACCGATCCGGAGACCTCGGCGATCAGGGAAGTGGTCGAGGCGGTGCGGCAGGACGACCGCCTGGTCCCGCTCCTGCTGCCGCTGGGTGACGGCCTGCTGGCCGCGGTCAGGCGGTGACGGGCGCGCCGCCGGGCTGCCGCTCACTGAGCCAGCGCAGCAGCAGCCGGGTGCCGAACCCGGTGGCTCCCTTACCCTGCTCTCCCTCGGAGAACCGGGCCGCGCCCGCGATGTCCAGGTGTGCCCAGGGACGGCCGCCGGTGAACTCGCGCAGGAACAAGGCCGCCTCGATGGAGCCGGCCCGCGGCCGGCTGCTGTGCGGGACGTTCGCCAGGTTCGCGATCGGCGAGTCGAGCGCGTCGCCGTAGTCGTCCACCAGCGGCATCCGCCACAGCGGCTCGCCGCTCGCCTGGCCGGCCGCGACCAGCGCCCCGGCCAGTACGTCGTCGCTGGCGTACAGGGCGCCCAGCACCCCGCCGAGCGCCACCCGCGCCGCGCCGGTCAGCGTGGCGAGGTCCACGACCACGTCCGGCTCCAGCACCGTGTCCGCGTAGGCGAGCGCGTCCGCGAGCACCAGTCGTCCCTCGGCGTCGGTGTTGAGCACCTCCGTGGTGCGCCCGCCGAAGTGGGTGATGACGTCCCCGGGGCGCATCGCCGAGCCCGACGGCATGTTCTCCGCCGCGGCGATCAAGCCGGTAACGCGGGCCGTGGCGCCGAGTTCGGCCAGCGCCGACATGGCGGCGATCACCGCCGCGCCCCCGGCCATGTCGGTCTTCATGAGTTTCATGCCATCGGCCGGCTTGAGCGAGAGCCCGCCGCTGTCGAACGTGATGCCCTTGCCGACGAGCACCACATGGGTGCCCGCCCCTCGCGGGTAGTAACCCAGCTCGATGAGGCAGGGCGGCTGGGCGGAGCCCGCGCCCACCGCGAGGATGCCGCCGAACCCCTCCGCGGCGAGTTCGCCGGGTTCGCGCACCCGCACGGCCAGCCCGCTGGCCGCCGCCACCCTGGCCGCCTCACCGGCCAGCCAGGCGGGAGTCTTCCGGCTGGAGGGCATGTTTGACAGGTCACGGGCGAGCGCGGCCGCATCGGCGGCCGCCCGGGCTGCCGATACAGCCGCGGTGGACTCCTGGTCACCGGCGGAGACCAGGAGCCGCACTTCACTGGGGCCGCCCTCCCCCGCCGCGCCCGAGGCGAGCGAGAACCGGTATGAGCCGAGCAGCAGCCCCTCGGCGAAGGCCCGAACCGACTCGGCCGGCTGGCCGAGGGCGGCGGCGGCCAGCATTCCCCGCTCGGGCGACGCCCGGCGGCCCAGGGCGGCTCCGGCCTTGCGCATGTCCGCGACGGACTCATCGCCCAACCCGAGCAGCAGCAGGCGCCGGGGCTTGTCACCCGCCCGCATCGCCACCGGGGTGATGTCGCCCGCCTGGCCGGTCGCGTCGCAGGCGGCGAGCACTTCGGCGGCGGGCCCGCCGAGATAGGGATCGAGTCCCGCCGTCTCGGCACCCTGGACCGCGAC
>Ga0318558_10000105_pt1 | contig 16102 bp, 18 predicted proteins | sample GRESIP065b5f20_FD_203669 | JGI IMG/M metagenome (GOLD analysis project Ga0318558, IMG submission 203669) | Tropical soil microbial communities from Luquillo Experimental Forest, Puerto Rico - GRE.SIPMG.065b5f20 | ecosystem: Environmental > Terrestrial > Soil > Tropical forest > Bulk soil... | reverse complement strand
TTGGGCATCATGGGAGACCTGGCGGTCGGTGTGCACCCCAACGGTGCCGACGCCTGGGCCCTGCAGGACGTGATGGCGCTCGGCGTGACCGCGGGTGCGCCGCCGGACGAGTTCAATCAACTAGGTCAAGACTGGTCACAGCCGCCACTGCGACCGGACAGGCTGGACGAGCAGGAGTATCGACCGTTTCGCGCGCTGATCCGCGCGGTGCTGCGGCATACCGGCGGGGTCCGCATCGACCACATCATCGGGCTGTTCCGGCTGTGGTGGATCCCGCGGGGCGCACCGCCCACCCAAGGCACTTACGTGCGCTACGACTACGAAGCGATGATCGGCATCGTCGCGCTGGAAGCACATCGCGCCGGGGCGCTCATCGTCGGCGAAGATCTCGGCACCGTCGAGCCATGGGTGCGCGACTACCTCTTATTGCGGGGGGTTCTGGGCACCTCGATCCTCTGGTTCGAGTTGGATCGGGACGGAAGTGGCGGGCCGTTGCCGGCCGAGCGCTGGCGAGAGTACTGCCATTCGTCGGTCACCACCCACGACCTGCCGCCAACCGCCGGATATCTGGCCGGCGACCATGTGCGCCTGCGCGAGTCCCTGGGCCTGCTGACCCGGCCGGTCGAAGACGAGCTCGAGTCCGACCGGGCCGAGCTGGCGGCCTGGATGGCCGAGCTGCGCCGGGTTGGGTTGCTGGCCGACGGGGAGGACGACCCGGAACTGATCGTTCTCGCCCTGTATCGGTACCTGGGCCGAACGCCGTCGCGGCTATTGGGAGTGGCGCTGACCGACGCGGTTGGTGACCGCCGGACCCAGAACCAGCCGGGGACCACTGACGAATACCCCAACTGGCGGGTTCCGCTGACCGGCCCCGACGGCCGACAGGTGATGCTCGAGGACGTGTTCACCGATCGCCGGGCGGCCACCCTGGTCGAGGCCGTGCGCGCCGAGATCGCGCCGTAAACACAGGGGCTACCTGTTAGCTTCGGGTGCCATGACGGCTTCCCTGAAAATTGGGGTTGTGGCCCCGGTCGCCGACGGGGTCACCGCGGACCCCGACTGGATGGTCGGCTTCGCGACTCACCTCGAGCGGTCCGGGTTCGAATCGATCGTCGTCGTCGAGCACACCGTCCTGGTCACCCGGTACGACAGCGTCTACCCCTACGACAGTTCCGGACGAGTCGGGCTGGCGCCTGACTGCCCCATTCCCGACCCGCTGGATCTGCTGGCCTTTCTGGCCGGCCACACCAGCCGGCTCGGGTTGGCCACCGGGGTGTTGGTGCTGCCCAACCACCATCCGGTGGTGCTCGCCAAACGGGCGGCGACGGTCGACGCGCTCTCGGGTGGCAGGCTCCGGCTGTGCGTGGGCGTGGGCTGGCTGAAGGAAGAGTTGGAGGCCTGCGGGGCGGAGTTTGACAGCCGGGGCAGGCGGGCCGACGAGCAGTTGACTGTCTTGCGGGCACTGTGGGCCGACCAGCCGGACGGCGTGTCGCATCACGGCGAATTCTTCAGCTTCGACGACGTCATGTGCTGCCCTAAACCCGTTGCGGCGGAAAGGCTTCCGATTCACATCGGCGGGCACAGCCGGGCGGCCGCCCGCCGCGCCGGGCGCTTGGGAGACGGCTTCCAGCCGCTCGGTGTGACCGGCCCGCAACTGGCGTCACTGATCGCCCTGATGCGTGCGGAGGCATCGTCGGCGGGGCGCGATCCGGCGGCCCTGGAAGTGTCACTGGGGCACGCGGTGACCAAGATCGATGCCGAGCGCGCGGCCCGCCTCATCGATCAGGGCGCCGACCGGATCGTGTTGGCCATGCCGCCGACCACCGATATCGAGCAGGCCAAAGACATGTTGTCGGCCTGTGCGCAACGGCTGTCGCTGGTCTGATCCCGCAATGACCCTTTCAGTCGATGACCGGGCGGCGCTCAGCGATTTGGTGCACCGGTACGCGGCCGGCGCCGATGATCGTCAATTCGACACTGTGGCAAAGCTTTTCACTGCGACGGCCGAACTGTCGGTGCCCGAGCCGCCGGCTACGCTACAGCCTGTCCATTCCCACCGCGGCGAGGAGGCGATCGCCGCGGCCGTCGCCGCCGTGGCCGCGGTCACCCGGACCGAACACGCGATCATCGGTGAGGTCTACGACGCGGCAGAACGGCCCGGCACCGCGCGTGGGCGCGTTGCCTGCATCGCCCACCACTGGAGTCAGCGCGGCGATGAGGTGGTCGATGTGGTTTGGCATGTGCGCTACGACGACGACTACGAGCTGACCGATGCGGGCTGGCGCATCGGCCGTCGGGCGTTGACGATCAATGCCATCGAAACCCGGCCGATCCGGCGATTGCTGCCGCGCGACCCGGCCTAGCCTGCCAGTCCAGGATGTTTTCCCCTGCTACAGCGAAGACCAAACGCTCGAGGGTGTAGCGGAAAGCCGATGTAGCACTTGGTTTTCGAGTCGGCGGGTGCCCTCGCGGCGCCGTCGCGGGCGGAGTCGTTTGTTCAGCTGGCGTTTTGGGTAGTCGCACCGAAGCGTTGGAGGGACATCTGAGGAGGCGCTAATGAGGCGCACTACGCGCGATACGACCGCACCGTCACGTGGTTCCGACCGATCGCCCGGGCTCGTCGTTGTTGCGGCCGCCGTGTTGGCATTCGTGGTGTGCGTGACCAATTTCGCTCTTGGAGAGGCGCACGCCGGCGTTGCCGCCGCGATCATCGGACTGCTGGGGTTCGGGGCCGGCCTGTCATGGCTTGCCATGGACCGCAGGCGGATCCGCGACGACGAACGCAACTGGCGGATGAGCCACCCGGCGCGGTAGCGGGGTCGCCGGAACCGTTATCGCAGGGCGGCGAGGTTGTTCAGCGACTTGCGCACGTCTGACCGCAACACCGTGGCGACCAGTCCCCCCATCGGCCCGCGCAGGACGCCGCCCCCGAATTCGGCGGTGAGGTGAAAATTCGATCTGGAACTATCGCCGCTGACGGTCATCGCGACCGCAATCCGGATCCCACCCCGGCCGCGACCTTGCAGCTCAATCGATTTCGGCTCGTCGTAATGGGTGACTTCCCAGTGAATGATATTTCGGAAGCCCTTGACCTTGATGCACGACGAGACGCGGGTGCCCTCTTCGACGGTTGACGGAACCGGTCCGCGCCAGCCGCCGAAAATCGAATGAACCCGGAATCTGGGTGTCCGCTTGGCTTTCTAGGGCCAGGCCTGGTCCAACCGGTGGGCTACATCGATGATCTGTGCGGCTTGCGATTGCGGCGTGTCGATTTCGTCGGCGACGTACGCGGCGATGAATCGCCGGATCTCACCATCGACACCCGCCAGGATGCGCAACACCTCGCCGCGAAAGGACTTGGACGACACGTTGACCGTGATGTCGGAAGGCCGCGGTTTTGCCACGTCGACGATCAGCAAAAGCGGCTCGGCGGCTCGTGCCGTGGCGCGCAATTGGATGTCGCCAGAGACCATAAACCGCTGCTTGTCGAGCCTCAGATCGAGGAGCAGATCGATCGACAAAGGAATGTGGATGACGAAAGTTATGGCGTCGCCGACGCGCCGGGTAACTCGGGGTTCGCGGATCTTGACGTTGGCGCTGACCTTGGCGATCCCGCCTGGACCCTGGGCGATCGGCTCCATGGCGAATTCGTTGCCCGCGATATCGGCGAAGGCGGCAGCGACACGGTCGGGCGTGACGGCGACTTCGAAGAATCTGCGGCCAAACTCTTCGTAGGTGACATAATCGTGATTCTGCATAGGCTTATACCGTCTCACGTCGCCTGCCGGAACGGTTGCTGATCGCGTCGCGTCGCGGCAAATTTCGCGTCGGATACGGCCGAGACCAGGCGAGCAAGCTGACGGGCATCACGAAGATGTGATCCGCGCCCACCCTTCGAACTGTGAACAACACCACATGCAGGCGATTGGATTCGGTGTGTCGGCCGCCGGCCTGCCAGGCTTGAAAGAACTTGGAGGTGTTTGGAGCTAATGTGCGCCCAGGAATCTGCTGAGAGGCGCTCGTTCGGGTCCCGGATCGAGGGTCTACTCACCTGGCTCGGCGGCGGACACTGGCGCGAACTCGGTGAGCGCCACGAGCGGTCCACCCACGCCGTGGCCGGGGCGGTAGTGCTGTTCGGAGCGGTGCTGGCCTGGCTCGTCGCGGGCTTGGCGGTGAGCGAGTCGGCACACTGGTCGATGCTGGCCATCGCGCCGCTCGCGCTCGTCTTCGGCCTGCTGGTCGGCGCGGTGACCCGCGGCGTCGCGAGCGGCCCCGACCGTGGCTGGCCGGGCATCGCTGGTCGCGTGGCCGTCGCGGTGGCGGTCGGCGTTGTCGTCGGCGAGCTCGCCGCGCTCGTCCTCTTTTCCACCTCGATCGACCACCGTCTCGACGAACGGGCCCTGCGCAACGCCGACTCGGCACCGGCCGTCTCACAGGCGTCGGCATCCCTGCAACAGACCAGGGATGCGCGCGGTCGCCTCGACAGCGCCGTCGAACAGGCCCGCGAGCACCAGGACCACGCCCTGGTCATTGCGCGCTGCGAATACAACCCGACACCGGCCTGCCCGCAGACCAGGATCACCGGCGTTCCCGGTGCCGGACCCGAAACACGAACGGCCAATGAGCTTCTCGCCGATGCGCAGCGTGAGCTTGACAGCGCGCTGGCGGCTCGCGACCGCCAAGCCCCCGAGCTGGACGGCAAAATCTCCCGCGATGAGCAGACCCTCACCGAGGCGCGCCACACCGTCGTCGCGGAGGCCGGTCGAGGTCTCGGGGCACGCTGGGTCGCCATGAACGACCTCACGTTCGCCAGCACCGGGGCATGGGTGCTGCGGCTGCTGACGATCGCGTTTTTCGCGCTGCTTTACCTGTTGCCGCTGATACTGCGGCAATGGCGTGGCGAGACGACCCACGATCGCCACGTGACCGCTCGCGCGGAGCGCGAACGGGCCGACCTGGACGCCGACACCGCGATCGCCGTCAGGCGGGCCGAGGTTCGTCGCGAGGCCGAAATCATGTGGGCCGAGCACCAACTCACGCAGGCCCGGCTTGCCATCGAGGCGCAGGCCGAAATCGACCGCGAACACCAACGCCGGCGAGTCATGGAAGCACTCGAGCCCCCGGTGCGCGCGTCGTCGCGGCGTACCTTCGAGCCAGTGGAGGAAGAAATGTACCTACCGATCGCCGCGGAAGCGGAGGCGGCCAGTCGGGCCATCACCCAGCACCCGGAGGACGCCCGGAATGCCGGGGTCGACAACCTGCCGGCACAGGTCGAGCCCGGCGGCGAGGTCGAACCACATGATGAGCGCGGCGCGCAGTTCATCCCGTCGATTCCGGACGCCACCAAGGCCGCGGCTCGCTGGATCCGCCCGCTGGTCCCGCCTTTCGTCGCGCGGGTGATCGACAACACGACTCAGCCTCTTCGCACCGCGCGTCAGGTGTTCGAAGAGGTCGAGGAGATCACCTTCGCGCTCAAGCGGCACCGCAAGGTGACGGTCGACTCCGAAACCACCGACACCGGCGCGGGCGACCAGGCACCGAGCCAGTCCGCGACCAGCGAAATCCCGTCCCCTCCCGGTCGGATCGCATCGTCGCGCGGAGAGGCCGGCCACGGAACCTACCACCAGTCTTTCCCGCAGGTGGGTGGCAACGAGCAGCACTCGTCGATGCCGCCGTTATCCGAAAAAGATAGGAAGAGCCCATCGCTCGGGTCCGCGCGGCGCGACCGCAGGCCCGAGTTGACGGAGCGGGAAGGGCCGCGCGAGCTGCCGCCCGCAAGCGATTGCGACTAGCCGTATTCGCGTTGGCATACCTGGCTTTTGACACTTCATCGAGGTGGAGGCTATCGGTCAGCTTCCGTTAACGTTCCGTTGGATGCATGCTTACCGGCGTTTTGCGACAATCACGGAACTATGAGACTCGTTCTGCTGCTGGCAAGTGTCGCCGCGGTGATCGGCACCGCCGCCCCCGCCTACGCCGACCCCGATGGCAAAGACCAAAGCTTCCTCAACGCCCTCTCGCAGGCTGGGCTGACTTACTTGAGCGCCGACCGTGCGATAACGGCGGGCAAACAGGTATGCAGTTTGGCCGACGGGGGAATGACCGGCGATGAAATCGTCAAGAACCTGCAGGACCGCAATCCGGGGTTTGCCGGTCTTGGCGCCGCCAAGTTCGCGGCGATAGCGGCCTCCGCGTACTGCCCCGAAAAACTGACGCAGACCGAGGACCAGGGCCCCCCGCCAAAGAGCGGCGCCTAGCGGAGTAGGCGCACGGCCGACGTTCGGTCGAAGGACCGACGGGTCAATGCGCCGACGGTTCGGTACGTGGCACGCTGATCGGCCGTTCCGGTCGGCAGAGCGAGACGAACGGCCGTTGGTGGCCGTGAGCGTGCGGGGCCGAAGTGGCCGATCATGCCGCAGCGTAATATCCAGCGAACAATGTCAGATGAAGGATCTCGTGGATCTCGTGAGGCGTCAGCAATGGCGGGGCAGGATCTAGCGGTGACAAAGCAAAGATCGATCGCCGCTCTGGCCGGCGCATGAAGATCAGCCTGTTCCTCGCGGACGCGGCGCAGGCCGACGTCCAATCCGGAAAAGTCCATGCGCTAGGGCTGGGATGGCGGCAGTGCCAAACACCAACGCCCCCTTTTACTTTGGTGTTATTCCTGGACATCGACTGGGACGAGACCAACAAGCAGCACAAGCTGACATGCCAACTATTGACCACCGACGGCGATACGGTGGTCGTGATGGGAGCACAGGGCCCACAGCCGATCTCGTTCGAAGCGTCGGCGGAGGCCGGGCGTCCCCCGGGGGCAATCCACGGCACTTCGGTTCGCATGCCGCTCACTCTGAACATCCCGGGGGGAATACCCCTCGAGCCGGGAATCTACGAGTGGCGTGTGGAAGTCGAGGGTTTCGAGCAGTCCACCGCTGTCGAGGCGTTCGTTGTGATCGGTCCCGCTCCCCCACCGGCCACGTCTGCGTAATGTTTGGCATCGACGCCCGAGAGTCCGGGCACGGCAACGAGTTTCGCGCCTAGTCGTCGCCGAATTGTTCGTAGAGCTCGGGCAGAAAACCCGCCAGGTGGTTCATCTCCTGCGCGCAGTGCACCAGCAGGTTGCGGGCGGTCGCATCCGGGACACCAAGTATCCGCGACGCGATCGGACGCACGGCCCGGGACGCCGCCCCAGGGGCCTTGCGCACCTCGATGTAGGGTCCGCCCATCCAGAACCGTGACCGCATCTCGGCCCCGCCCGGCGTCGACCGGATGTGGTGGACGAACCATCCGACGTCCACGGGGGCGTCGCCGGAGCCCAGCCGGGCACAGATCGCCACCGCGCCGTCGCTGTCCGGGGGCAGGCCCATGGTGGCCGGTTCGACGAATTGGATTGCGCCATTGAGCATCGTTGAGCCGATGTACTCGCTGATCATCGAGCAGCGGCCGATGTAACGCCGGGTGCCCTGGTCCCCGTCTTTCCACGCGGCGGAAAGGTGCGCTCGCGGATGCCACAGCTTGTAACGGCGGCTATCGCAGCCGTGCCACCCGAACCACCACGACCACATCGCCGGGGTCACCCCGGGCATGTCGGTGCGTACCGATACCTGGAAGCCGCCATGCTCGAGAACTCCGTAGCCGTTCTCGGTCTGCTGATATCCCTCGTTGGCGACGCTGGCCGCGTCGTCGAACGCCGACAATGCCATTCCGCCCTGCGGGCCGTGTTGCAGTGCCTCAACGACGTGCTTTGGGAGCGGGGCCATCTCGGGTTTGAAGAACTTGCCGAACGGCGTATTCGCGTCGCCGTTGCGATAGCCGAGGTAAAGGTCGCTCGTCATCAGAGCCGCCCCATCCAGCTGTTGAACAAACCGTCCGGGTCATAGACGGCGCGCGCCTTGTCGAGGCGGTCCATCGCCTCGTCGGTGGCGAACCGGGCGGGACGCCGGCCGAGGTTTTCGTCGGCAAGTTGAATGCCGGTGGCCAGGTGGGACATCGCGGCCATGTTGGATCGTGCCCAGTCACCGTACTTGTCGTCGTCGACGGCGTCCTTCCACGAGCCGTACAGCGCCAGGTAGATCTCGTCCTCCACGCTGTAGGCCATGTCTTGACGGCGTGGGGACGGCCCCCAGTTAAGCCAGAGGAAGTGCGACGGGTGCGGTGGCATCGTGTCGAGGATCGTCCGGATGCCCGGCAGCAGCTCGTCAGCCGACGCCGATGTCCACATGTTGTCCGCGGTGTAGCGGTAGTCGCCCAGGTAGTGGGTCATCACGACGTCATACCAGGTGGCCAAATCGATTTGCATGTAAGGGTTTTTGATGACCGCCCTGTCGGCTACCGGGCAGGTGCCGAACACCGCGAGGGCCTTTTCGGCCTCCGCTTCGGAGTCGGCGAACGCCGGCGACATGCACACCATGGCAGGAATGTCGAGGCCCATCTCCGGGAGACCGCGGGTCGCAAGCATCTGCATCTCCACGCGGCGGTCCACTTCGGCGCTGACGCTGCGGGCCCAGGTGTAAACCTCATCGGCGACGTCCCACGGGTAGACATACAAGCTGGTGCCACACACAGCCGGGCGCGGATACAGCTTCAGGTAAAACGACGTGACGACGCCGAAAAAGCCCGGGCCCGCACCGCGGGCAGCCCAGTAAAGATCGGCGTGATTGTCCGCGTCGCAATGAATCTGTTCGCCGTCGGCGGTGATGACGTCGAGCCCGATGACGCTCTCGCAGGCCGGGCCGAAGACGCGGCTGTTCCAGCCGTACCCACCCTGCAGCAGATAGCCGCCGAGGCACACGCCCCTACAGTGCCCGCCGGGGAAGAAGAGGCCCTGCGCCTCCAGGTCGGCCATCAGCAGGCTGCCGCCCTTGCCCGGACCGACGACGGCGACGCCATTGTCAGCGTCGATCGTCGCGTGATCGAGGCGGCTCACGTCGAGCAGGACCGCGCCGTCGCGAAGATGGTTGGCAGCGAAGCTGTGTCCACCCGAAACGATGCTGACCCGATGGCCGTTGGCCTTGGCATAGCGGATGCCCGCGACGATGTCGTCGGCATCGACGGCCTGAACAATCAGCTCGGGGTAGCGCTCGGGCACGAGCTGGTGCCACACCGTCCCGCGGCGCGCGGCCTCATACCCTTCGTCGCTCCGGAAAAAGTGCCGAGCGGCAGGTAGCACACTCATCTAGGCTCCCGTGATCCACAATTCGGTCCTTGGTAGTCCGCGGTGCGGAACACTATCTCGGTGCGGGCTCCCACCGAGCGCTTTCGCGAAAAGGAGCAGATCCACTGCAGGTTGACACGGCCGCGATACCCCCCGGGGGACCCCGGCCGTGCCAAGCTATTAGTCGCCGCTCAGCAGCTCGCAGCGGCCGAGGTGGCGAATAGCGAGCCCCACTCGTGGCGAGCCGCGGACTGCGCATCGATGAAGCTGGGTGTCTTCTCGCCGTCACCCGCGAGATGAACCAGCGCCCAGGCCATCGCGAATACCGGCACCTTGTGACGTTGTGCCGCACTGTGCAACTCGTCGAAAGCCGCGTGTGACGGACACCGGCGAAGGCCAATGATGATGCCCCGCGCGGTGTCGAGAATGCGGCCAGAGTTCGTGCCATACGAAGTCTGAGCGGGAGCCCAGTTCGCCGTCATACTGTCGATACCTCCTGTGGCGCCCCTTGCGAAATCGATCAGAGTTACCACCGCTCGCGGCCGTGATAACCAATGGCGCCATGTGCCATGATTTGTGCATCCGCGCCGCTGTGCCAGATCGTCGTCGGCATCGGTATGCAGCTGTGACCGTTTCGGGACCGGCCGGTGGCCGCCAAACGAGGCAGTCGGGCGCCGGCCGCAACGTCCCGCGAATCAGCCTGCGAGCGCTAATACTTCGTCGAAGCCAGCAACGAGCGCTTCCCGGAAAACCTCGTGGTCGGGGATCGCAACGGTATCGACGTCGATGCCCAGAGCGCACGTGTCGACGTAGGTGAGGAGGGTGACGTTGACCGCCGAGCCGATCGTCGGGCCGAACGCGTATTGCGCGCGCACCGGGGCGCCCCCCAGAAAGACCGGCACCGGCACGCCCGGCACATCGCTGGCAAGGAAATCGACGTGGCGCAGAACCGAGCCGATATACCACCGCGGCATCAGGTTGAGAGCACCGGCGATCAACTGTGTGTGGGGAAGGGACCTTTCAGTGCGTACCGCGCCGGCGCGCTGGTGTATTGCCCTGATTCGCGCCGCCGGGTCGGCCTCGCCCACGGGAACATCGAACCGCATCAACGTGATCCGGTTTCCACCCACGTCATCGGCGCTAGTGCGCAGGCTGATCGGCATCGTGAGATGCAGGTCGCCGATCTGCACTCCGTGCTTCTCGTGGTAGAGACGCAATCCGCCGGCCACCCCGGCAACGAACGCATCGTTCAGCGCCCCACCGCAGTGGTGCGCCGCCTCCCGCAGTTGCGTCATCGGTACCTGATGGACCGCCAAACGCCGGATCAGGCCGCGTTCGGTTACCAGCGGAGACCCGGTTCGGCTTATCGGCCGAATCGTCCGGTAGACGGATGCGGTGGTGGCAGCGGCCGTTCGGACCGTCGCAATGGGCCGCCGAACCGTGTCGGATACCAGTCGTGGTGCCGCTTTAGCCGCGCCCGCCACGGCGTTCGCGATCAAGCCGATGTTATAGCGCCAGCTGTCCCGGTAACCGCCGAGCCACGACGGCCTCGACACCTCCGGTGCGGGCGGCAGGGGTCCGCGCTCATATAGCTCTTCGGAAAGGTTGAACAGGGTCATCGCGATCTGCACGCCCCCGATCCCATCGGTGAGGGCATGGTGGAATTTGCAGACCATGGCCGCGCCACCGTTTTCCAGGCCGTCGATGAACGTTGTCTCCCAGAGCGCCCGCGCCCGGTCGAAGTCCTGCATCTCGGCCAGTCGGGCCACTTCGAGTACGTCCTCGAGGGTGCCGGCCCCGGGGGCGACGGACCGCCGGATGTGGTAGTCGAGGTCGAAGTCCGGGTCGTACTCCCAGCGGGGCGGGGCCGGTGGTGGCGACGGCACCACCCGTTGCCGAAACACGGGCAGTTCGCGACTCATCAGGTCGAATCGTTCGCGTACCGCCTCCCAGTCCGGTGATCGATCCAGCAGCACGACGCTGACCACGGTCGATCGCAGCCGTGGATCGCTTTCCATCGCCCACGTGAAGGCGTCGCTGTTGCGCAAGAAGTGAGTCATCGTGTGCTCCGGGCACAAACGTACGACTCGCGGCGGCAAAGGTCAGCAGATTCTTGGCACGCAATGACTTTGGTCCTCGCACATCGGGCCATTCGTCAGGGCGGCCGGACGGGCATCGCCCGGCCGGGGTCCGCGACGCCTATGCCGGCATGGCGTCGGCGAATTCGCAGAATGCCGTGTAGGCCCGGGCGCCGTAGATAGTGGCCGGGCCGCCGTGCATCAGGAAGGTGACGCCGATGGCCTCCGCGGCTTCCTCCGGAGTGGCACCGGCACGAGCAGCCGCCTGGGCGTGCGATGCGATGCACCCGTCGCAGCCCTGCACAATCCCGATCGCCAGCGCCATGAGTTCTTTGACCTTCCGGCTGAGCACTCCGTCCGTAAGGGCGGCTCCGCTCAGGGCCGCAAATCCCTTGTAGACTTCTGGGATTTGCTGGCGCAGCGCGCGATGCTGGGGCAGCAGCTCTTGCAGGATTTCGTGATGATGCTGTTCGTCCGACATTCCTTCATCGTATACCCCCATGGGTATGGCTCCGCTACCGACCGGAACCCCGCGCCGCGGTTTCGATGGCTATTCGTCGGCGGTAACCGGCGAACCGCGCTTGAGCGAGTCGATGGCCGCTTTCAGTCGGTCGGTCACCTGCTCGGCGACCGGGCGCAGCTCCGGGTCGCCGGTGACCTCGACCAGCAGCCCAGGATTCATCGCTTCGACAAGCACCGTGCCGGCGTGGTCCGGATCGGTGCGGACGACTACATTGCACGGCAGCAGCAAGCCGAGCTGGCGATTCGCCTCCACCGCGCGATGCGCCAGCGGCGGGTTACAGGCGCCGAGGATCAGATAGTCCTCCATGTCCGTGCCGAGTTTGGCTTTCAGCGTGGCCTTCATGTCGATTTCGGTCAATACTCCAAAACCCTGCTCCGCGAGTGCTTCGCGAGTCCGCGCAACCGCGTCTTCGAAAGAGGTATGCAGCGGCGTTGCAATTGCGATATTCATAATGACTTCTCCTTCCATATCCGGGTCCCGCGTCAGGCGAGCGCCAGGAACAGCTTCTCCAGCTCGGCTTCGCTCAACTGTTCCGGACCGTCCGCCGTTGTGCCAGTGACACATTCCTTCAATCCGGTCGCCACGATCTTGAATCCGGCGCGGTCGAGAGCGCGCGAAACCGCGGCAAGCTGGGTGACGACGTCCTTGCAGTCGCGGCCCTGCTCGATCATCGAGATCACCCCGGCAAGCTGTCCCTGCGCGCGGCGCAGCCGGTTTAGCACCGCGTCGATGCTGTGTTGATCACCAATCACTGGATCCTCCGTCTCGTTGCGCTACCCAACAGGGCGCCCACCGGGGTATCAATAGACACATCTGGGGAATATACCCTACCGGGTATCGGTTGTCATGGGGGTAGGGCCGAATCGTAAGGAAGAAAGATGACCATCACCAACCTCACCCGTGAGACGTTCGAGTCAACCATCGTGGATAACCCCATTGTGCTAGTTGACTTTTGGGCCGCATACTGCGGGCCCTGTCGGGCCTTTGGTCCGATTTTCGAGCAATCGGCCCGGATGCACCCCGAAGTCGTGCACGCGAAGGTTGACACTCAAGCCGAGCTCGAGTTGGCGGCCACGCTAGGGATTCGGTCCGTTCCGACCATCATGGCGTTTCGCGACGGTGTGCTGGTTTACAGCCAAGCCGGCGCGATGCGTCCGGACGTGCTGGAGAACCTAATTGCGCAGGTGAAATCGCTGGACATGAATTCGGTGCACGCCAAAATTGCCGCCGGCAACGCCGGCGCGGTTCGATGACGGCGGAGGGCGGCAATCAGTGCCGCCTCACAGGATGGCTTTGAGGTCTTTCGCCCTGGCTATGTCGTCCCAGTCGACGTCGAGTTCGAGCAGAATTTCCTCGGTGTGCTGCCCATGTTCGGGCGCGCGCGCGGGAGCCGGCGGCGTCTCGTCGAATTGAACCGGCGCGGCGACGATTCGGTACTTCTCCCCATGGTCGTCGACGTTCGTGACCACGTACCCATTCGGCTCGACTTGCGGGTCGTTGAGGGTTTCCCGCGGCGTCGCCAAGGCGCCCCACACGCCGGGTTCGTCCTCGAGAACCTTCTGCCAGTGCGCAAGGTCATGGCCGGCAAAGGCATTCGCCACGATCTCGGTGGCCGCTGCGGCGTTGGCTATCAGGTTGCTCGACGGCACAAATCGCTCGTCGGTGGCCAACTCCGCCAGACCCATCCGTTGGCAGAAGCCGGCCCAGTATTTGTCGGGTTGCAAGAAGACAAGCTGAATCCACCTGCCGTCTTTGGTCTTGTACCTGTTCACCAGCGGATTGATGGCCAGCCCGGGCGGTGCGCCCGGAATGCCGTCGATATCGAAGAAATCGGCCGCTGAGATCGACGGTGCGATCGCCCACATCGCCTGGGCCAGCAGCGAGGAGTCGACGATCGTCGGCTCACCGGTCCGCTCCCGGTGGAACAACGCGGCACACACGCCGCCCGCCAGCGTTGCTCCGCCCTGCAGGTCACCGAATGCCGGGCCCTGAACGGCGGGCGTCTCGGTTCCGAACGGCGTGAGCGTGTACGCGACCCCGCCACGCGCCAAATACGTGGCGGCGTCGAACCCGCCGCGATCCCGATCCGGGCCCCGGACCCCCAGCCCGGTGCCGCGCGCGATGATGATCTTGGGGTTGAACGCGCGGACGTCGTCGACGGTCAGCCGGGCCCGTTCGAGTGGTCCGGGCAACCAATTGGTCAGGAAGACATCCGCACTGGCCAACAACCGGCCGAACAAGTCGCGGCCCATCTCGGATTTGATGTCGATGGCGATGCTGCGCTTGCCGCGGTTGCCCAGCTCGAGGATGAAATCGGCATCCGGGCGGGCGGCTTCGCGTGTGAAACCGCCCACGACCAGCGCGCGCCCGGGGTCACCCGAGGCGACGCCTTCCACCTTGATCACGTCGGCGCCCCAGTCGGACAGTGCGGCACCGGCCGACGGCACGTAGGTCCACGACGCCAATTCGACAACTCGGACACCGCTGAGCACGCCAGACATCGCAATCCCCCGCTCTGACCATTTCTTGCTATTTTAGGTATTTACCGTAGCCGAACGCACGTACGAAATCGCCCGGTAGGCGGTTTGCTAGCTAAGCCAAAAGCCAACGGGTGCAACGCTTTTAGTACGACTAGCGTATGGCTACGGTACTTAGAGGGTACGCGGTAGGTACGGCTGCGTCGGCGGTACGGAGTAGGTACCGGATGCCTGGTGGGGGCCTAGTGAAGAGCGGTTACGTTTGAACAGCAGCGCCCACCCAGGTACTTCAAAGGGGTTCACAGACAGCGGTGGCGGGATAGGACAAAAACCACCGCTGCCGGCGGCCACCTCGGGGTGCTCACCGGCGCCAAGGCGGCCACCACCACCTGGGCGTACATCGACGACTTCATCGACAGCCACGCCGCCCGGCTAGGGCATACGACAGTTCGCCCCCTACGACGGACTGGCCTTGGACGGCGGCGCGGCCGTGGGCGTCACGGCGCCCAGACCACTCGGCATCTTCAGTACGCATGCGACGACGAAGAACAGCCCTATGAGAACGCCCACGATCAGGGCCAGCGCACTGACGATCTTGCCCTGGATCAATGTCACCGAGAGGAAAGCGGCACTGAGAACGAGATGGCCGAGAACGACGTAGCGCACCGATCGGGAAGCGCCGGAGACGGCGCGGTGTCGATACGTGAATGCGGCGACGGCGGTGTTCGTCAGGAGCCATGCGCCGGCCAGCACCACCTGCATGCGAGGCCCGACGAGCAGGGCGAGAACGAAGAACAACGGCATCGCCACAGTGCTTATCGCCGGGGCGGTGAAATGTTCGACGAGCGCGAGGCCCGAGACGATCACACTCAACCCGAACAGGATGACGAACGCCACGATGAGCGGCCGGTACCAGTCCAGGCTGAAGACCGCCGCCTGGAAGAGCTGAAACAACGCAGACAAACAGAAGAAGACCAGTACGACGGATGACACGGCGGCCGCGGCCGCATCAGTGATGGAGACAACTCGTCCGGAACGAACTGACACCGGCGACCTCCGACCGAGAGTAAGTGTGCCTGAGAAGCAGCGTACCGCCTTCCCGTCGCGGCATGAACGCGAGCAGGCGGGCTGCTGATCGGCTAGCTAACTCCCGACCGCGCCATGGACGCCGCGTTCATGCCGCGACGGGAAGGCATGGCGTTGTTAGCTACGGGGCGCACCTCGGGCTCGCCGTGATCGCGATCGGGATAGATCCTCAGGGATCACGAATGGTTGTCACGACGAGTTCAGTTCGCCGCAGCAGCGGAGATCGGCGCTCGGCCGGGTGTGCGCTTTAGCTCCTTAAGCATGTACCACGTGGTCAAGCAGATATAGCCGCCCCAGATGGCGACCGGCAGGTAGAAGGCCAGCAGCCCGTGGTAGGCAAACGGTCCGCTCTTGAAGAAGGCTGGGCCCCCCGCGAAGAAGACTGTGAAGCCTCCGGCGATTGTCAGCCAACTGAACCAGCGCGGGACCATCGGCTCGGGCCGTTGGTCCATCAGTTCCACGATGGCGGTCGCGAACATCTCGGCCGCCAGGTAGATCCAGCCGAGCAAGAACGCGAACCACGCCCAGTCGCTAAAGCCCTGAAGGACGCTGGCCTCGCTCTCCTTTCGATAAGCGGACACCATCCACGCGCATGCGTTGAAGAAGACGATCAAGGAGATGAAGACTCCGCACACCGCCGTGGTATACGACCACACCGGCCAGCGTCCCTCGATCTTCGCCAGCATGATGCCGAACGCAACGGAGCCCGGTGTGAGGAAGCCGGCGGCGATATAGAACAGCGTCAAACCGACAATCACGGCGGGGTGATGCGTCTGGGTGAACC
>Ga0318558_10000098_pt1 | contig 16374 bp, 11 predicted proteins | sample GRESIP065b5f20_FD_203669 | JGI IMG/M metagenome (GOLD analysis project Ga0318558, IMG submission 203669) | Tropical soil microbial communities from Luquillo Experimental Forest, Puerto Rico - GRE.SIPMG.065b5f20 | ecosystem: Environmental > Terrestrial > Soil > Tropical forest > Bulk soil... | reverse complement strand
TTCAGCGCGATGCAAGCCGTCGCCGATCAGCTCTGCAAGCCGGTTTTGTCGTTACGCGACGTTCGCATTTCCGAGCCGCGCAGCATGCAAAGGACATGGAGCGGCGTCCTCGTTGCAGATGCATCGCCTTGTTCGACCACGTCTGGCCCATTCGAGATCGAGTTCACCCGCCTCAAGGAGACCGCGCCTGATCTGCGTTTCACGGAGCGGTTCACGTGGGCTTCGGGGCGATCCGAGGTGTCGATCGACGTATGGTGGGACGAGTGGGTTGAGGATTATCGGATCGCCCGCATCGCCTCGTGCCCATGTCGCGACTAGCGCCCTCCTTGCGCCGATGTCGCGATGGCGGGCCGATTCACCAGCGCCTTGCGAGGTACTCCTCCACGCATGCCGCCGACGCCTTGGCGTAAGTGCCGCGGCGGCTGACCACCGAGCCGGTGAGGCGGCGTAGCGCAAGCGCCATCTCCGCCGCCTTTGCCACCACCGCGATGCCGTTGAGCACCAGCGCGCCGTCGATAATGAATGGGCGCTCGCGCGCAAACAGCAGCATCGGCAGGCCGCCGGCCGGGATGATGACCTCCGCCCCCGCCGCGACCAGCGGACGAACCTGTTCCACGAAATCGGCGCAGACCTGGGCGTAGCTTGCATCGTCGGTGAAGGCGCGCATGAAACCGGGCAGGTGCACGTGAATGGCCCGCACGCCGGTGACGCGCTGCTCGAGGCCGTGCGCCCTCACCTGCCGCTCATGCCAGTCGATAAAGATCGGATCGATGGTCACCAGACCAAGTTGGCGCCCCATGCTCAATGCTGCAAGCAGTGTCGCTTCGCCGAGACCAATCACGGGGATATCGACCGCACCGCGGATTTCCAAAAGGCCGGGCTCCTGGAAGTGACCGATGACGAACGCGTCGTATCCTGCGCGCTCCGCGTCCAGAGCGTTGCGGATGGTCTGCGCCGCGCAGCGGAATTCCGTCAGCGGATGGAAGAGGTGGTCGGGCGGGTCGAGGCCATGGACCTCGAACCGAATGTCGGGACCGGCGGCTGCGTCGAGCAACGTTTGCAGCCGCTCGATGTAGGGCGCCTGTTCGATCGGATGGACGAAGCTCTGATACCACAGCCGGGCGGGACGGGAAGGTTCGGCCATACGCTATACCCCAGCATCAACACCGCGCACCGGCGTGGCGGCTATGCGTCTGATCGCGAGCGGACTGCGGACATCGCGGCAGGCCCCAATCGTGCCCGGACCAGATGTCACGAAGCTCAAGATGCCGGCGCGGTCTTGGGCACGCGCGAAACGAGCGCACCTTACTCGGTCCCAATGTCGCGGTCACGGCGCCGCTCCTGCCTCCGGCGTCAATTTGTCGACGCGGCGAAGTTGCGGGAACGCCCACATCCAGATCAACATCACCACGATCGTGCCTAGGCCCCCGATCAGCGCGGACGGCACCGCGCCCAGCGCCGCCGCGACGGCGCCGGCGCGAAATTCCCCGAGCGAGCCCGATGAGCCCGTGAACATCGAGTTGACCGCCAGCACGCGGCCCAGCATGCCATAGGGGGTGCGCATCTGCACCAGCGACTGCCGGATGACCACGCTGATCGCGTCCGAGGCGCCGTAGATCACGAGCGCGAGGAACGACAGCGCGACCGACGTCGACAGTCCGAAAGCGAGGCTCGCCAGCCCGAACGTTCCGACCGCGGCATACATGATGCGTCCGGCGCTGCCGCCGATGGCGCGGCGCGCCAGCACGACCGAGATGGCGAGCGCCCCGACTGCCGGCGCCGAGCGCAACAGGCCGAGCGCCCACGGCCCGGCCTGCAGGATGTCGCGGGCGTAGATCGGCAACAGCGCGGTCACCCCCCCGAGCAGAACCGCGAACAGGTCGAGCGAGATCGCACCCAACAGGATCGGATGGCCGCTGATATAGCGAAAGCCGACGAACAACGTCTCGAGATTGATCGGCTTGCGCTCGTCGCTGCGGCGCGCGACGTGGATGAGGCTGATCAGCACGCTCGCCGCGATGAAGACCACGGTGCAGGTCGCGTAGACCCCGGTCGGGCTGAGCATATACAACAGTCCGCCCAGCGAGGGCCCGCAGATGACGGCGGTCTGCTGCGCGCTCACCGAGGCGGCGATCGCGCGCGGCAACAGCGTCACCGGCACGATGCCGGGCAGCAGCGCGTGGATGCTCGGCATTTCGAACGCGCGCGCCGTGCCCGACACGAACAGGATGGCCAGCATGGCGTCGCGGGTGAGCGAGCCGCGCGCGGTGCCGACTGCGAGCGCGAGCGCCGCCAGCGCCTTGCCCACCTGACAGGTAGCGACGACGACGCGCCGGTCGAAGCGGTCGGCGACCTGCCCGATCACCACCGACAAGGCCACCAGCGGCACGAATTGCACCAGCCCGACCAGGCCGAGGTCGAACGGATCGTTGGTGAGCTCGTAAATCTGCCAGCCGACCGCCACCCCCTGCATCATATAGGCGCCGTTGGTGAAGGTGCGCGCGCACCAGAACAGCACGAACGAGCGGTGGCGCGTCAACGAGGCGGCGGCGGGCTCGTGCATGGCGTGCGGGCTAGAGCGGAATGGCAAGCAGCGTGTCGATCAACCGGCTGTCGAGGATCACAATCTTCTCGGCGAAGCGAGCCTCGCCGTCGTCGAGCACGACGTGGTCGTGGTAGCGGCCGGTGGCGAACAGCGTGGTTTCGCCGTTCTGCATGATCCGGGCAACGATGAAGCTCGTCTGCGCCCGCGCGGTGCTGCCCTCGGCGGACGCGATCAGCGGTACCCCGATCACATGGCGGTAGCGCTGGGCTTCGTAGACGTTGGCATCGCGCAGCGAGCGCACGCGGTCGCGCAGCATGGCGCGCGAGGTCGCATAGATCATGCCGAGCGGCAAGCCACGCTCGAAATTCTCCGCCGTGGTGACGCGGTAGCGGCCCTGCTCGGTGAAGAAATCCGGCCACGCTTCGAGCTTGTCGTCGTCGATCGCCTGGACATAGCGGGCGTTGAGGTCTTCGACCTTGAGCTTGAGCTCGATGTTCATGTCAACCTAAACCGCCGCCACGGACGCCCGCGGCGCCGCTCGCGCCCTCGCCTACGCCGAATTGGGACCTGTTCATCAACCGCTAGTCTTTCAGACCAGCCTTGCGGAGTCCCTCGAGAAAGCGGGACCGATCGGCCGGGTCCGCGTAGACCGTGTTGTCCGCGACATGGGCACTCGATAGGTCGGGCTGCATCGTGAGCGTATGCGCGAGGGCCTCCCGCGCTTCGTCGATCCTGCCGAGCAATCCTAAGGACACCGTCATCAGCCGCCAAGCGCCGGCGTGGTGCGGATGCAGTGCCGCCGTCGCGCGGCACACCGCGATGGTCTCTTCGTATCTTTTGAGTGCGAACAGCGCCATGTACTGCACGATGGGCGCATAGATCGCCAGAAACGGATCGCGCGGGCTCAAGCGGTGTGCTTGCTCCAACGCCTGCAGCCCGCGTTCCGGCTGGCCGCCAACCGCCATGGCATATCCGAGCCCGGCGTGGCCGAGCGCAAAGCTGGGGTTGAGTTCGATCGATTGCGACAGATGCTGGAGCGCGAGCTCGGGACGCCGCCGGCGCGCGTGACCGAGTCCGACCACGAGGTGACCCCAGGGGTCTTCATCGTCGAGCATCACGGCCGTCGTGCCCGCAGCGAGCGCGCGGTCGGTGAATTCACCGATCGGCCGGCGGGTATCCAAGTTGAACATGGTCACATAGGTCCAGCCCAACAACGCATGCGCATGGGCGTAGCCGGCATCGAGCGCAATGGCCCGCTGCAGCAGCTCCTGCGCACGTCCGTGGTCTTGCGTGCTCATGCGCCACATGTGCGGCACCGCCTGCATGACCAAATCCCATGCGTCGATGCTCTGCGGCGGCTTTCTTCGCACGCGCGCCGCCTCGGCCACGAGAATCTGCGGACCGACCGAGCCGATGACGCGGTTGGTGATGTCATCCTGAAGCGCGAAGATATCGGCCAGTTCGCGATCGTATTTGTCCGCCCATAGATGACTGCCGTTGGCGGCGTCGATCAATTGGCTCGTGACACGAACGCGATTATCGGCCTTCCGAACACTGCCCTCCAGGACGTATCTCACGCCAAGCTGCGAAGCCACGTCGCGGATATCGATGGCTTGGCTCTTGTAGGTAAACGTGGAGTTGCGGGCAATGACGAAGAACCATCGCTGTCGGGAGAGGCCCGTGATGATGTCTTCGGTGAGACCGTCGGCGAAATATTCCTGGTCCGGATCGCGGCTCATGTTTTGGAAAGGGAGCACCGCAATCGAAGGCTTGTCCGGGAGCGGCAGCGGCTCGGCATCCGGCACGAGTTTGGCTGCCTCGTGCGCCGCCGCCGGCGTTGAGGGCGGTTGATCGCCCGCGCCGGCAGCCGGCGCAGAACCAGCCTCGTCGACGTCCCCGACGAAGCGAAACCCGCGCTTGTGCAGCGTGCGGATGAAGCTCTGGTCGTTGCCGCTGTCTCCCACCGCGCGCCGCGCCGCGCTGATGCGGGAGCTCAACGCCGCGTCCGAAATGGCGCGGCCCTGCCAAATCGCGTCGACCAATTCGTCCTTGCTGACGATGCGATCCCGGTTGCGAACGAGATGCACGAGCAAATCGAAAACCTGCGGCTCGATATGAACGATCGCGCCGGCGCGGCGCAACTCGTGGCGCAAGATATCGATCTCGAAATCGGCGAAGCGGAAGTGCAAAGCAGCCCCCGTTGCTGAGACGGTTCTCGTCGCCGCCCGACGGTGCCTTGTCAAATAGTCATCGGCGGCGACTGGAGCGGTTGCACTCTACCATATGCAGAAAATCTTCAGGGAATCTCCACAGAGATTCCAGACGGGCTGTAGTTCGACTTCAAGTCTGTCATCTCGTCCGCTCCTAAGGATACCGCCCGTGCCTGCGGCACCCATTGAACCCCGATTCACAGCTCACGCGCCTCTGTGCTGAGGCCAAATCTTCGAAAGGACTTACGACCATGGCGATTAAGGCCAGTTTTTCCCCGACCGCCGGCTTGTTGTCGGTGTTCGGCGACAGCCTCGATGACACCATCGTGATGAGCCGCGACGCGGCGGGTCAAATTCTCGTCAACGGCGGCAACGTCTCCATCACGGGCGGCACGCCGACGGTCGCCAACACCGCGTTAATCCAAGTGTTCGGCCAGGGCGGCAACGACACGATCACGCTCGACGAATCAAACGGCGCCTTGCCCGCCGCCCAGCTGTTCGGCGGCGCCGGCAATGACGTGCTGACCGGCGGCTCGGGCGCGGATCTGCTCTTCGGCGGCGCGGGCAACGACACCCTCCTGGGCAAAGGCGGCAACGATCTGCTGTTCGGCGGCGCCGGCAACGACGTGCTGACCGGCGGCGACGGCGACGACCAGGTGTTCGGCGAAGGCGGCAACGACCGCATGATCTGGAATCCCGGCGACGACAGCGACCTCTTCGAGGGCGGCGACGGCGTCGACACCGCCGAGATCAATGGCGGCAACGGCTCCGAAACCTTCACGATCACGGCCAACGGCACGCGCGTGCGTTTCGACCGGCTCGACCCGGCGCCGTTCTTCCTTGATATCGGCACAACCGAAAATCTCGTCCTCAACGCCAACGGCGGCGACGATACCATCACCGCCGGGAACGGCCTCGCCGGCCTCATCAAGCTCACAATCGACGGCGGCTCGGGCAACGACACCATCACCGGCGGCGACGGCAACGACACGCTCATCGGCGGCGATGGCAATGACCTCATCATCGGCGGCCGCGGCAACGACACGGCGCAGCTCGGCGCCGGCGACGACACGTTTGTCTGGAACCCGGGCGACGGCAGCGACGTCGTCGAGGGCCAAGACGGCATCGATACGCTCGTGTTCAACGGCGCCAACATTAACGAGAAAATCGACATCTCGGCCAACGGCAGCCGCGTGCGGCTCACCCGCGACATCGGCACCGTCACTATGGATCTCAACGGCATCGAGCACATCCAGCTCAACGCCTTGGGCGGCGCCGACAACATCACGGTCAACGATCTTTCCGGCACCGGCGTGACGCAGGTCGCCATTGACCTGGCATCGCCGCCCGGCAGCGGCGCCGGCGACCTCGCGGCGGACAGCGTGACTGTCAACGCCACCAAGGGCGACGACGTCATCGAGGTGCTGGGCCAGGACGGCTCGCTGACGGTCGCCGGCCTGCCGGAGCTCGTCACCATCAGCGCCTCGGAGGCGACCGATGCGCTCGTCGTCGCTGGTGGCGCCGGCAACGATACCCTCTCGGCCATGACGCTGCCGGCGCTAAACACGATGCTCACCCTCGATGGCGGGGCGGGCAACGACGTCCTGCTCGGCAGCCGCGGCGACGACCGTCTCCTTGGTGGCGATGGCAAAGATTTCGTCGACGGCAACCAGGGCAACGACATCGCCCTCCTCGGCGCCGGCGACGACGTGTTCCAATGGGATCCAGGCGACGGCAGCGACACGGTCGAAGGCGAGGCCGGCACCGATACGCTTGTGTTCAACGGCGCCAACATCAATGAGCGCATGGACATCTCGGCCAACGGCGAGCGCGCGCGGCTTACCCGCGACATCGGCAACATCACCATGGACCTCAACGGCGTCGAGCACATCGAGGTCAACGCCCGAGGTGGCGCCGACACCGTCACGGTCAACGATCTCACCGGAACCGACGTCAAGCAGGTCGCCATCGATCTGGCGGGAACGCCGGGAAGCGGCCAGGGCGACGGAGCGGCCGACAGCGTGACCGTCAATGGGACCGGCGGCAACGATCACATCACCGTCGCCAGCAGCGGCGCATCGGTGGTCGTCAACGGGTTGGCGGCGCAGGTGACGATCGCCGGCGCCGAGCCCGACAAGGACTCGCTCGTCGTCAACGGCGCTGCCGGCAACGACACCATCAACGCCTCTGCGCTCACGGCCGGCCAGATCAACCTGACCATCAACGGCGACGCCGGCGACGACGTCATTACCGGCAGCCAGGGCGATGACCAGGTCATCGGCGGGCAAGGCAGCGATACGGCCCTGCTCGGCGCCGGCAATGACACGTTCATCTGGAACCCGGGCGACGGCAGCGACACGGTCGACGGTCAGGCCGGCAACGACACGCTCCAGTTCAACGGCGCCGCCATCGCCGAGAAGATCGATGTCTCGGCCAACGGCGGGCACGCCCGGCTCACCCGCGATATCGGCACCGTCACCATGGATCTCAACGGCGTCGAGCACATTGACGTCAACGCCCTGGGTGGCGCTGACACCATTAACGTCCACGACCTGAGCGGAACGGACGTGACGGTGGTCAATATCGACCTCGAGAGCGCCCCCGGCTCGGGCGTCGGCGACAGCGCACCGGACAAGATCACCATTGACGGGACTGCCGGCAACGACGTGATCCAGATCGTCGGTGACGCCAGCGGGGTCACCATCTTCGGCCTTGCCGCCACGGTACACATCACCGGGTTCGCCGCCGCCACGGACCAGCTCGTCATCAATGGGCTCGCCGGCGACGACGTCATCACGGCGTCCGGGCTGGCGGCGGGCGCCATCCAGCTCACCGCCAATGGCGGCGACGGGGACGACATCCTGATCGGCAGCCCCGGCAACGACACCTTGGCTGGCGGCGCAGGAGACGACGTGCTGATCGGCAACGGCGGGCAGGACGTCCTCGACGGTGGACCGGGCAGCAACACCGTCATTGCATCCGCCACCGTCGCCCCGATGAGCAGCAACACCACCGACAGCGTGACACCGACCGACGGCTCGAGCTCGGCGAATCTCGCTGTGCTGGGGCAGTTCATGGCCTCGAGCTTCGTCACTGCCGGCGATGCGCCCGGTACGACGCCGATCACCGATCAGCCGTCGAACCAGCAGCCGCTGTTGACGCAGCCGCACGCCTGAACCCCGCGTAGCCCCGGAGAGCGCAGGTGAGCACTAACGCCGACAGCGCGAGACCAGCCGATCCGGGGCTCGAAGCCCTCGTGACGTTGCTGCAGTTCCAAGGCGTTGCCGCTGATCGCGAACAGATCAGGCATCGGCTTGGAACGGCCAAGATCGGCGCACCGGAGATGCTCCGGTGCGCCAAAGATCTCGGGCTCAAGGCCCGAGCCTACCGCACCGATTGGTCGCGGCTTGCCAAAACGCCCTTGCCCGCCATCGCGGCGCTGCGCGACGGCGGGTTCATGGTGGTCGCCAAGGCGGCCGAGGATAAGGTCTTGGTGCAGTCGCCGCTGGCGCCCCGGCCCGCCTTGATGACGCGGGCGGAGCTGCTCGCGGTCTGGGACGGCGAGTTGATCCTCATGACCCGCCGGGCGGGACTGTCGGACGTCACCCGCCGGTTCGACATCACCTGGTTCCTGGGCGCGATCCACAAATATCGCCATCTCCTGAGCGAGGTGCTCCTCGCGTCGTTCTTCCTGCAGCTGTTCGCGCTCGTCTCGCCGCTGTTCTTCCAGGTGCTCATCGACAAGGTGCTGGTGCACCGGGCCTTGAGCACCCTCGACGTGCTGGTCATCGGCCTGCTGGCGATCTCGGCTTTCGAGACCATTCTGGGCATCCTGCGGACCTATCTGTTCGCGCACACCACCAACCGCATCGACGTCGAACTCGGCGCGCGCCTGTTCCACCACCTGCTGGCTTTGCCGATGGCCTACTTTCAGGCGCGCCGCGTCGGCGATTCGGTCGCGCGGGTGCGCGAATTGGAGAACATCCGCAATTTTCTCACCAGCTCGGCCCTGACCCTCGTCATCGACCTTTTCTTCACCTTTGTGTTCCTGGCGGTCATGTTCTTCTACTCGCCGCTGCTGACTGCGATCGTATTCGGCTCGTTCCCGTTCTATATCACGATCTCGGCAGCGGCGACGCCGCTGTTCCGGCGGCGGCTGAACGAGAAATTCCAGCGCGGCGCCGAGAACCAGGCCTTTTTGGTCGAGAGCGTGACCGGCATCGAGACGCTCAAAGCCATGGCGGTCGAGCCGCAGATGCAGCGCCGCTGGGAAGAACAGCTGGCCGGTTACGTGGCCGCGAGCTTCCGGGTCGTGAGCCTCGGCAACACCGCGAGCCAGGTGGTGCAGCTCGTCAGCAAGGTCGTCACCGCCGGCCTGCTCTATTTCGGTGCCAAGCTGGTCATCGACGGCAGCTTGTCGGTCGGCGAGCTCGTGGCCTTCAACATCCTCGCCGGCCGGGTCAGCACGCCGGTGCTGCGCCTCGCGCAGATATGGCAGGATTTTCACCAGGCACGCCTGTCGGTCCTGCGGCTGGGCGACATTCTCAACACCACGGCCGAGCCCACCTACACGCCGGGGCGCGCGCGGCTGCCTGCGATCCGCGGCAACATCAAGTTCGACCATGTCACGTTCCGCTATCGCATCGACGGACCGGAAGTCCTGCACGACGTCAGCTTCGAAGTGCCGCCCGGGCAGATGGTCGGCATCGTCGGACCTTCCGGGTCGGGCAAGAGCACGTTCGCGAAGCTCGTGCAGCGGCTCTACGTTCCGGAGAGCGGGCGCGTGCTGGTCGACGGCATGGATCTCGCCATGGCCGACCCGGCATGGCTGCGGCGCCAGATTGGCGTCGTCCTGCAGGAGAACGTGCTGTTCAACCGCTCGGTGCGCGAGAATATCGCCCTCGCCGACCCCGCCATGCCGATGGAGCGCGTCATCGCGGCGGCAAAGCTGGCGGGAGCGCACGAATTCATCCTCGAGCTGGCCGAAGGCTACGACACGATCGTCGGCGAACGCGGCTCTACCCTCTCGGGCGGCCAGCGCCAGCGCATCGCGATTGCCCGCGCGCTCATTACCGACCCACGCATTCTGATCTTCGACGAGGCGACGAGCGCCCTCGATTATGAGAGCGAGCGCATCATTCAGCAAAACATGAAGGAGATCGCCAAGGGGCGGACGGTTCTCGTCATCGCACACCGGCTTTCAACCGTGCGGACGACGGACCGCATCGTCACGCTCGAGCGCGGTCGCCTGGTCGAGGACGGCACCCATGACGCGCTGATCAAGACCGGCGGCCGCTATGCATCGTTGCATCGGTTGCAGGCAGGAATCCATGAAGTCGCCTGAACCCGCCACGCCCGTCAAGCCGATGCGGCGCGTGATCCCGTTTCGGCGCGCGCACGAAAGGCGCGGCGAAGAGCTGGCGTTCCTGCCGGCGGCGCTTGAAATCGTGGAGACGCCGCCGTCGCCGATCGGCCGTACGATCGGCGCCACCATCATCCTGCTGTTCTGCGCGGCGCTGGTATGGGCCTGGTGGGGCACGATCGACATCGTTGCGTCGGCGAGCGGAAAAATCGTGCCGAGCGGCCGCACCAAGATCGTCCAACCGTTCGAGACCGGGGTTGTGCGCTCCATTCGGGTAGACGACGGGCAAGCGGTCAAGGCCGGTGACGTGCTGATCGAGCTCGATCCGACCGTAAACGCCGCGGAACGCGATCACCTGCGCAGCGACCTCCTCGCCGAGCAGCTCAACATCGCGCGGCTGCGCGCGGCGCTCGCCGCCGGGGACGATCCTCTCGCCGACTTCACGCCGCCCGCCGAAGCAGACCCGGCACTGCTGCGCACTCAGCGTCAGCTCTTGCTCCACCAAGTGGCCGAGCACCGCGCCAAGCTCGGCGCGCTCGACCGTCAGCAGGCGCAGAAGGAGGCCGAGCAAGCCACGACCGCGGCCACCATCCATAAGCTCGAAACCATGATCCCGGTCATCCAGCCGCGCGTCGACATCCGCAAGACGCTCATGGAAAAGGAGCTGGGCTCGAAGCTCACCTATTTCGAAACCCTCCAGCTGCTGGTCGAGCAACAGGAGGAACTCAGCGTTCAGAAGAGCCATCTGCACGCAGCGGAGGCGGCCGTCGCCGCGATTCGCGAGACGCGCGGCCAGACGGTGGCCGAATATCGGCGCACGCTCTCCGGCGAACTCGCCAAGGCCGAGCAAAAGGCGAACGGGCTCACCCAGGATCTGATCAAGGCCGAGCAGAAGACCAGGCTTCAGCAGCTCACCGCTCCCGTGGACGGCGTGGTGCAGCAGCTCGCGATCCACACCGTCGGCGGCGTCGTCACCCCAGCGCAGTCTTTGCTGATGGTCGTGCCCAGCGACAGCCGGCTCGAAATCGAGGCCATGGTGTCCAACCGCGACATCGGCTTTGTCCAACCCGGACAAGACGCCGAGATCAAGATCGACACTTTCAATTTCACCCGCTACGGCCTCTTGCACGGCCAGGTGCTCAGCGTCTCGCAGGACGCCATCATCCGCGACCGGCAACAAGACCGCTCCAAGGACCGGGCGCTGGGGACGCAGAGCGAGAGCAGCGAGCCGACGGGCCAGGAGCTCAATTACAGCGCGCGCATTTCGCTCGACCGCACCAAAATGCAAATCGACGGCCGAATGGTCAATCTATCCCCCGGCATGGCGGTGACGGTGGAAATCAAGACCGGATCGCGCACGATCCTGAGCTATCTCTTGTCGCCGCTCATCCGCTACCGGCAGGAGACCCTGCACGAGCGCTGAAGCGCGCGGCGGATAAGCGAAACGGTGTCGTCGGTAAGCGATGGCATCCTCGACCTCCTCGATGCCGAGATTTCTGACCGCGAGTGCCATTAATTCGGAAATCTCCAGAAAATCCCCAAAGTTCCTTCAAGCCTCTCACTGCGGCCGCGGCTAGACATCCCGCCATGTGCTGCCCGCTGCGGCGGAGATCCGTCGCGTCGAGCAGCTTTGATCTTGACCCACTTACGCCGAGCGAGCGGATTTGCGCGTTCGGCCGCGCAGGAGGCGAACTATGTCCCAGACACACAATTGCGCCCCGCTGTTCTCGTTCTTCGAATGCGAGCAGCAGGCTCGCATCAAGCGCAACCTCGTCATCCAGGCCTGCATCCGCGGCACCATGCGCGCGTTTGCGCAGTGGCTGCGCGTCCTCGTCCTGCGCAGCACGCGCTGGGCGCGCGGCCTGGCCGCGAAGCAACGCCTGCGTAGCGCTGTACGCGAGCTCCAGCGGCTCGACGATCGTATGCTTCGCGACATCGGCGTCACGCGTGGCGAGATCGAATCCGCGGTGCGCGACGGCCTGCCCATACGCGTGATGCACCAATCCCGTCGTCGCGACTGGAACGGCAATCCTGCACGACGGCAGGCCGCTTAGCCGAAAAACAAAGCCGCGCGCCGCCGCGCCCTGTCCCTTCAAAGGGCGACATCGCGGCGGCCCGCCGGGAAATGGCGCCGCCCCCGCACGACCAAGGCCTTCTGGATTGAACCCGGTCGAAGCCGAAGGGCGGCGCGCCGCCCGCATGCTGGCAGACCCCATCTGAGATCAGGGATTGACGGGATGATCGAGGACGCGCGCGGTCGCATCGACTACGAAGAGCGCGGGGCTGGTCCGACCATTGTGCTAGTGCCGGGATCATGCAGCACCGGCGCCGCGTGGCGACCCGTGATCGCCGCCTCGAACGGCCGGTTTCGCTACGTGACGACGAGCCTCCTCGGCTACGGGGGCACCGTCGAGCGCCGCACCGCCAGCGATCCCGCCATTTCGCACGAGGCCGAAATACTGGAGTCCGTCGTTCGCAGGGCGGGAGGCCGCCCGCATCTTGTCGGTCATTCCTTCGGCGGTTTGGTGGCGCTGGCCGTGGCGGTCCGCAACAAAGTACCTCTGGCAAGCCTCGTGATCCTCGAGGCGCCGGCGCCGGAGGTGTTGCGAGACCGGGGCGAGCGCGAGCACTATCGCGCCTTTCGCGAGATGACGAAGGCCTATTTCGCCGCCTTCGAAGGCGGGAACGCGGAAGCGATCGCGGCAATGATCGATTTTTACGGTGGCGCCGGCACGTATGCCTCCTGGCCGCAACGGGTGCGTGACTACGCAGTCGCAACGACACCGGTCAACATCCTCGATTGGGCGAGTGCGTATGGTTTCGCGCTGCCGGCGGCATCTCTGGCTGCCCTCGAAATCCCGGCGCTCGTGATTCGGGGCGGAGCGAGCCACCCGGCGGTGCAACGCGCCAATGCACTGCTCAGCGAGTGCATGAGCAGGGCAGCGCTTGCCACGATCGAGACGGCCGCGCATTTCATGACTGCAACCCATCCCCATGAAGTGGGTCGCTTGGTTGCCCAGCACGTCCACCGGGCAGAGGCTGCGTAGCGCGCCGTTTCAAGCCCCCCTAACAGGGGCCGTTGGCACGAACTGGACGGGCCGGGACGCCTGGTCCGCGCCCGCTTCCGGAAAACCTTGAAAACATTTGCTCCGCGCGAGATGTCCTCGGCTTGAACCGGAGCGGTCGTTCGCGCGTGCGTCAGCTGGCAGACTGCCAGCGGATGTCTGTTATGCGAGCTGGAGCGATCGTCGGTCGCGTTCCGCGGCTTATGTGCGAAGCCGGCCCTAGCTGAGCTTGTTTCGCCGAATGCGGCATTCATCCAATCTCTGCCTCGCCACGGACTGGCCCTTTCGTCTCGCCCGCTGGTATTGATCTGCTGATAGAATCGCTTAACGTCGACGATGCTCATCTTGTTTCTGGCCTGTTGCCCTCGCGGTTCGAGCCAACGGTCGAGTTGCAGCCGAGAATGCCGTGCTCGAACGTCGGCGCAGCAAGGTTCGTGGTCGTGCGCACGTCATCCCTTGGTTTAGGTTGGAGATGCTGAAGCCGCGATTGCTCGGTATTTTTCTCCTCGCAGCGGCGCCGATATTCACAGGCGCCGAATTTGCGGTCGCTCGCGATGCGCGTGAGATTGATATTTCCGTGCCGTTGGAGTGGAAGAACCAAATCATCGCGGATCTCGAGCATAACAAACGCTATCTGTCCGGGACTCGAACCCGCGGCAGGGGCGGCATTGTGAGATTCGAATTCAACATGAGTCGCGCCGGGTGGGTGCTTCCGGGAACCCGCATTGTAACCATGAACCCTGAACTCGGCAGGGCGGCGCTCCTCCTCATTCAGCAATCACAGCCGTTTGCGCCGCCGGAACATGTCAAGCTTCCCGATACATCGTTTCGTGTCGTGGTGCCGATCCGCTTCGAGAGTACCCCTCCTCGGGACGCAGGGCTTCAGGATGCGGAGCGCAAGCTGCTCGAGTGCTACGAGGCGGATCGTCAGGAGCTGGAGTATCAGCGTCGCAGGGCGGCGTATCGCAACGCGGAGCCTCCGACCACGGTCAATCGCATGCCGGAGGGTTGTCGCGAGGCAAAGCAGCAGGAGGAAGAGCGTCAGCGGCAGCAGACAGAACGCAAAGAGAAAGAAGCGCGCGCCGCGCTGGAGGAACGCCAACGGCAAGAGGCTAAACCGAAGGGGCTGGAATACGCGCAAACATCGGGGACAACCTGGAAGATCACGCGCCAGAAAAATGAGGCCCCCGACAAGGTCGAGGTAACGGTCGAATCCGTTCAGAAAAACGAAGATGGCGCCTTTGCGTCCGTGGAGGGAGTTTGTAAGAAGGGAACGATTGTCTTTTTCGCTACGCTCGTCGACGAGGCGGGAGCGGCGTCATTGGATTTCTCCGATCGCGTCGACGGCTACCGCGGAATTCGCACCTCTTATCGCGTCAATGATGAAAGCCCATCGCAAAAACTTATTCCGCAATATCAGTATTCCAACAGATTTTTCATCGTCGCCTTCAGCGCCTACAAGCAACGGGTGGAGTGGTTGGATTTGGGCACGCATTTTGGCGTTGATGAACTTCTCCTTCTCGATTCTCCACCGCTCGACACCACTTGGCGCATCATTGTTGAGATAAGCGCCGCGCCGAAGCCGATCATCATCCAGATTCCGATTTATGACGACAACATTCAAGAATTGATCCGCACGTGCAAGTGACGCCTATGGCCGCGTCTCGGACGCGTCGTGATGTTCGACGTCAAGCCGGCAAAGCGCTTCAACGCGAACATTGATTGGCCGCGCTTGGTCGCGCGACCTCATCTAGATCCCCATATATCCGCGATAGGCCTTCCAGAAGCCGCGGACTGCTGCCTCGGTAACGCGGTTGTCGTCGGAGGCGACGCTCGCGCCGCCCATCTCCACGACCGAAAGCAGATCGGCGGCGGTAGAGACCGCGCGCTGCACGAAGCCGGGCGCCGCGCCATCCTCCATCGAAATATAGCCAGCCGGGCCGATCAGGTTGGCTTGCCGCAAACGCCGCTCGGTCATGTCGGCGTCGTCGGTGGTGAAGCCGAAGCAGGTCCACGCGAGCTCGGTCTTGTCGAGGCCCTGCGGCACGAGGCGCCGCACCGCCAAGCTGTTGCGGGTCTGCTGCAGCACGAAAGTCGGGAACACGGAAAGAATTTGCAGCCCGACCCCGTCCCCGAACTCGTCGACCGCCTCCAGTAGGTGCGGCGCCTCGAGCCCGAATCCTTCCTGCGCCGCGCGCATGCCGGCCTGCTCGTATTCCTTGCCGCCGGTATCGGCGGCGAGCGAGTAGCTCACGTGGTGGCCGCCGGAATCGCTTACCACGATGCCGCCCTGCTGCGACAACCGATTGAGCCGAAAGGTGGTGAAGAACGTGTGCAGGAGGCTCGCATGGTAGGTGTCCTTGACGTTTTCCATGTAGAGCTTCCAATTGCTCGGCAGCGTCTGGCTGTAACCGCCGAGGATCTTCACCGGCGCGCGCATTACGCGGCGGATGCGCGCGACGATCTCGGGCCCGAGATAGCGCTCGAGCGGCGGCGTCTCCGCTGAAAGCGTGCCGAACACCAGGCCCGCGAGCGTCTCGAGCCGCAGCTTGCGCGGCCCGTAAGTCTCGGGGCGGCACTCTTGCGGCATGCCGCCCTTGCCGCGCAGGCCCTTGCGGAAGGCAACGCCGGTGAGGTTGCCGCAGAGATCGTAGCTCCAGTTGTGGTAGACGCAGACGATATCGCGCGCCTCGCCGCGTTCATTGAGCACCAGCAGCGATCCGCGATGCGCGCAGCGGTTCTCGAAGGCGTGAAGCGTGCCGTCCTGGTCGCGAGTCACCACGACCGGCATCGCACCGAGACTCGAGCGGCAATAGTTGTTGGGGTTGGGCAACTCGGCTTCGAGGCAGAGGAAATGCCAGGTCGGCCCGCGAAAGATGCGCGCCTGCTCGTCCGCGTAGACGTCGCGATCCGAATAGACCCAATAGGGTACCCGGGTCAGCCCTTCCGCCGGCCAGCCGCGTCGCTCCGTTGCAATCGTCATGGCGTCCTCGCGCGCGCGTTCTCGTCTGATGCGCACCGGCGCCGCGATCTCGGTGCGTGCTTCTCCGGCGTGGCGGATCCGCAGTGCACGCCGGGCTGACATCGCATAGCACCGATTGCGGGCTGCAATCCACCAAGCGGTCGCTTTGCAACCGCCGCCGCCGGGGTGTTAAATTCAACCGACGCGGACCCCCGCCGCCGAGGACGCCC
>Ga0318558_10000088_pt1 | contig 16675 bp, 19 predicted proteins | sample GRESIP065b5f20_FD_203669 | JGI IMG/M metagenome (GOLD analysis project Ga0318558, IMG submission 203669) | Tropical soil microbial communities from Luquillo Experimental Forest, Puerto Rico - GRE.SIPMG.065b5f20 | ecosystem: Environmental > Terrestrial > Soil > Tropical forest > Bulk soil... | reverse complement strand
CGGCGGGGACTGCGGCGAGGGCCGCGGCGTGGGACGCGGCGGGGACTGCGGCGTGGGCCGCGGCGTGGGACGCGGCGAGGGACGCGGCGTGGGCCGCGTTGGCGCCGACTGTGACGACCCTGCAAGCGAGCGCGCTCGACCTGGTGCATCGCATGCTTGCGGACGGCCGATGAGCGGCCCCCGCGCGAGGTCGGCCGCCGTCGCGGCGGATCCGCCCGTGCGGCGTCGGCCCGTCGACCGGCAGAGCCGGTGTCTGATCTGCTGGCACCCGATTCGGGCGCGGTCGAGTGCGGCGGTGGCGGTGGCGCTCACGGATCACTGGCGGATCGTGCATCCGGAGGCGTGGACGGCGGCGGATCCGCACACGCTGGGGATCATCTGGGGGGCGTAGATGACTGGATTGATGCGGTATGACGCGGCAAAGACCTCAGTAGAGGACTGTAGGAACGTGTAGGGAATACAGGTAGAGGACTGTAGGAACGTGTAGGGAATCAGGTTCCCGGGTGCGGAACGCGACGGGCAGATGCCCCCACATCCCGCTTGCGTCAAGGTCTTGACACGGCTACACTGCGTCACATCCGTGACGCTGCCGGACCCTCGTTCCGTCACCGGCTCCCGCCGCCACCTCGCGCAGCTCCTGCGCGACGCCGCTCCCATCATCAACGCCCACGCTGACCAGATCGAGTGGCTCCGCTCCACCGTCCGGAACCTGGAACGCCGCCTCCAGCTCGTGGAAACGCAGCTCGAGCGGCTGATGCCGCCACCCGGGGAGGCGCACTAGCCGTGGCCACCTTCGACCTGCGCGACGAGGCGCCGCCGGCTCGCAGGGGCCGCGACGATGCCGACCTCCGCGACCGGCACCACGCCGCACTCCAAGCGTTCAAAGCCAGCGCCTCCTATTTCGAGAAACAACGCCGTCGCGAGGTCGAAGACCTGAAGTTCATGGACTTCGACGAGCAGTGGGATCCGACGGTCAAAGTCCAACGCGCGGGGAATCAGCCGGTCAGCGGGTTGCCGCCGACGCCGCCACGTCCGACCATCGTCGTGAATCAGATCCGCGGGCCGGTGCAGCAGGTGGCGAATACGCGGCGCGCGGCCCGGGTCGCGCTGGAGTTTGCGCCGAAAGGGGCGGGCAGCTCGGACGACGTCGCCGAAGTGTTCGAGGACATCGTCCGCGCATTGCAGCAGGAGAGCCGCGCGAGTGTCGCCCGGAATTGGGCGGCCGACCGGGCCGAGAAAGCGGGCATGGGCTGGTATCGGATCGACACCGAATACGCGCCGGAGGTGCCGACCGACCCGGCCGCGTGGAACGACCAGGACATCGTCTGGCGCCGGATCCTGAATCAGGCGAGTGTCTATCCGGATCCGTTCGCGCAGGAGCCGGACTTCTCCGATGGCCGGCGCTGGTTTGTCACGGAAGATTTGCCGTGGGACGTGTATCGGGAGCGGTATCCGGACTCCGACCTCGCGGGCTATGGGGACGCGGAGCTGACGGCGGTCGGCGACCCGCTCAAGCACTGGATCTTCACCAGTGCGGATGCGGATGGCCTCGCCACGCAGATCGTCCGGGTGGCCGAGTGCTGGGAAGTGCGGGAGACGACGCAGACCCTGGTCCGGCTCGCGGACGGGACGGCGAAGCCGGAAGACGAGCTCGCCGACACCGACGTCATCGCCGCCGGGGTGCTGGCGCGGAGCCGGACGAAGACCGTGCGCACCATCGACTGGTCGCTGCTGAACGGGGTCGAGTATCTCGAGTCGCCGCGGCCGTGGGACGGCGCGTACTGTCCGCTGATCCCGTGTGTCGGGGTGGAAACCAACGTGGACGGCGAACGGCGCTGGACCGGGATTGTGCGGCCGGCGCGCGATGCGCAGATGGCGTCGAACGTCCTGAAGTCCGCGCGGCTCGAGTCGATTGCGCTGGCGACCAAAGCGCCCTATCTCGGCTACATGGAGACGATCGAGCCCTTTTTAGAGTGGTGGAAGCAGAGCAGCGTCCGCAACTACTTCATCCTGCCGCTGAAAGCCGCCTACGACCGCGCCGGCAATCTCTTACCCTTCCCGAAACGGAACGTCGAAGAGCCGGCGATCCAGGCGATCACCATCGCGGCAGCCAGTGCGGACAACGACATCCACGTCACGACGGGCGTGCCGCCGGTCGCGCTCGGGCAGCTCGACCCCACCGACCGCAGCGGACTGGCGATTCAGAAGCTGCAGGGGCAGAGCGAAATCGGGGCGAGCGGGTATCTCGACAATCTGGTGTCGATCACGCTGGCCTACGAAGGCAAGGTGGTCCGCGACCTGATTCCGCGGATCTACGACCGGCCGGGCCGGATCGTGCCGGCGGTCGGGGTGGACGAGAAGCGCCGCTTGGTGATGCTGAACGTGCCGTTCGTGTATGGGCCGGATAATTTGCCGCATGCGCTGCCGGGGTGGGTGGAAGGGATGCCCGTGCCGAAGGCGATTCCCGGGCCACCGGGGCCTTCAGGCGCGTCGGGACCGATGGGGATGCCCCAGGGTGCCGGTCCCGGGCCGCTCGCGCCACAGGGGCTGCCAGGGCCGATGGGGGCTGGTCCTGCCGGGATGCCCGGACCTCCCGGGTCGATGGGACCGCCGCCCGGACCGCAACCCCCACCTGGACCGATGGGGCCGGCACCCGGGATGCCGGGACCGCCGCCGATAATGCTCCCGGTGTCGTATTACAACCTCACGAGCGGCGCGTATACGGTGGCGCCGACCGTCGGCAAGTCCTACGCGACCCGGCGCGACGAGGCCAGCGCGGCGATTGCGGCCGTGATGCAAGCCGTCCCGCCGGAGATGGCGATGGCGATTGCGCCTGCGTGGCTCGACGAGCAGGACTATCCCGGCGCGAAAAAGATTGCGGAGATTGCCAAGAACGCGCTCCCGCCGCCGATCCGGGCCGCCTACGATGACCAGGGCCAGGGTGGGCTGCCACCGCAGGCGCAGGCGCTCATTCAGCAGCTGCAGGCGCAGAACCAGCAACTGCAGCAGGTGATTCAGGGGAAGCAAGCCGAAGGGCAGATCACGCTGCAAAAGACGTCCATGCAGGAGCAAGCCGAGAGTCAGCGCGCCGCGCTCGACCGGCAGGAGCGGCTGACGGAAACCGAGCTGCGGGTCAGCGGGCAGGTGTCGATGGCGCAGGCGAAGGTCGATGCGGAGAACCTGCGCAGCTACGTCGATGCGCTCGAGACGCGGATCTCGAACGTCCTCGGGTTGCACATGCAGAAGCTGGATCAGATCCACGACCACGTGCAGAACGCCTTGCAGCAGGGACACGAGCGGAATCTGGCGATCGTACAGCATCAGCAGGCGCTGGAGCAGGCGAGCCAGGCCGCGCAGCTGCAGCCTGCGCAGACGCCGGATGCGGGTGGGCAGCCGCCGCAAGGGCCACCGATGGGGCCGGGACCGGGCGGGATGCCGCAGGTGGGGCCATGAGCCGCACGCGCGTCGTCGCGGTCTCCTGCCCGCGCTGCGGCTGGACGACCGCGCGCCGCCGCAGTGCGTCGTTCGGGCGGTGTCCGTGGTGTGCCCAGGGGTTGGTCGCGCGGGGATCGGGCGCCGTCGTTCCCGTGGACGCGCCGCATCCTCCGGCGGGGTTGCGGACGCACGATGCGCCGTGGCCGGAGCTGGTGGCGGCTGCGCTGGCCGCCGCGGAGGGGCACCGATGAGTGAACCGAGGCCGTTCGGAGGCGCACAAGCCACGCATGAATCATGGCTTCGTGAGAAAGTGGCGGACGGGTGGGTCTACGGCCCGACGAAAGATCCCGCGCGCAAACAGCATCCGTGCCTCGTGCCGTTTGCCGAGCTGCCACGGGAGCAGCAGGCGAAGGACTATCTGTTTCGCGCGGTGGTGCTGACTGGACAGGCGTTATGACCCGTCTCATCTGAGAAAGGCTGACGCATGCCCGCCAAATCGGTCGCCCAGCAGCGTCTCTTCCAAGCCGCGGAGCACGGAGCCGACTTCCCGATGGCGCAGAAGCTGCGCGCGTCGATGACCCATGACCAGCTGCACGACTTCGCCGCCGGCTCGGAAGCCGGGAAGCCGCTGCACGTCCGGAAGACCCCGTCGGTGACGCGGACGGCCAGTACTGGCACGCCGCTCGGGCCGCACTTCGCGCAGCACGGCTTCATGCGCCGGCCCATGAAAGGGACATAAGCCATGGCGACTCAGAGCAATATCACCGAAGAACGGGCCGCGCGTCGCTTTCATCAGATGGCGGTGCTCGAGCGGCAACTGACGCTGAAATCGAACGAGATGGCCGCGACGCGTGCGCACTTGAAGGAACTGACGGAGGAACGCGACGGGTTGATCCAGCGGCTGCGGTCGGCCGCACGCAATGAAGGCGAATTACCGCTCTTTGATCTCGATGGTGACTGAGATGGCAAGACTGACTGCCGCACGACGCGCGTCCTTACCGACATCCGCCTACGGCGTGCCGTCGAAAGCGCCTGGGCCGGGTTCCTATCCGATGCCCGACCGAAAGCACGCCGCGGTGGCGAAAGCCTACGCGTCGCGCTTCGCGAGTCCGTCGGAGAAAAAAGCCATCGACGCGAAAGCGAACCGCATCCTGCACGCCGGGAGCGAGACGCATCGCGGCATCCCCGGCGGCCGTGAAAAACTCGGCTCGCACCACGCCGACCACGGCTTCATCCGGCACTCGAAGCAGGGGTACTGAGTGGGCACCAGCAGCGCGGCCCTGCCGACCGGCACCGAGCCCGTCGCGGCCGACGCCCCGGGCGACGACCTCTGGACGTCGGATACCGACCGCGGGATCTCGGCGTCGGACGCCGTCCCTGGGGACGAGCCGCCGGCCGCGCCGCGTGCCGCGCCCGCGCGGGCCGCGACCCCGGCGCCAGCCGCCGAGACCCCAGCCGACACCGCGCCGGACCGGAACGAGGCCGGCCAGTTCACCAAGCGGGGCAAGGCCCGGGACAATCCCTATGCGCGGATGACCCGCGCGACGCAGGCCGAAGCCGCCGCCAAGGAAGAGGCCCGGCAGGCGCGCGAAGACGCGCAGAAAGCCAAGGACGAGGCGGCACGCTGGCAGCGCGAACTGGAGACCGCGCGCCGTCCGGCCCCCGTCGCCGCTGCACCGCCGCCGCCCGCGCCCGTGCCCCAGGGGCCGGCGCGGCCGACGTGGGCGCAGTTCGAGTCGCAAATCGGCGCGCGGTATGACAGCTGGGGTGCCGCGCAGGATGCCTATCAGGATGCGCGCGACGGGTGGAAAGACGCGCAGATCGCGCAGGCCCGCGCGGTCGAGGCCCATCAGACCCGCGTGCAGCGGTATCAGGCCTCGCTCGCGGAGGCCGAGAAGAAATATCCGGATGCGAAGACCGTCTTCAGCTACGATCACGGCTTCCGGGCGCCGCCCGCGTTGACGGAAGCCGTGCTCGACGCGGAGAACCCCGGAGACCTCGCGTACTACCTCGGGACGCACCCGGAGGAGTATCGCCAGTTGGCGCAGGATACCGTGAACACGCCTGCGTCTGCTGCCGTCTGGGTGCGCCGTCATCTGCTCGCGCAACTCGTGTCGTCGGCGGGTGCTGTCGGAGCACCTGGGTCAGCCTCGCCGGCCGTTCGTCCATCCGCCGCCAAACCCCCGATCACCCGGGTGGGGGGCACGGTGCAAGCGCAGCCGGCAGACCCCGACGACCTCGACTTCGGTCCGGACTACATGCGGATCGGCAACGAGCGCGAACGGGCGCGGAAGAAGGCCGGCCGATGGTGAACGGCGATGGCGAATGCGCTCATTACGCCGCTGTGGACCCTGAAACGGGTCGGGCGGCTCGCGATCAACAACCTCAAATTCGCGAATAACGTCGACCGCCAGTACGACGACGACTACGTGCAAGCCGGCGCGAAGGTCGGCGCCACGATCAATCTGCGCCTCCCGCAGCGGTTCCAAACCACCAAGGGGCAGGCGTTCCAGCAGCAGTCCATCACCGACGCGATCGTCCCCGTCACGCTGACGGACCAGGCCAACGTGGGCATCTCGTTCTCGTCCTTCTCGATGACGGTCGATGTGGACGACTACACGGAACGCTACATCGAACCGGCGGCCGTGCAGCTCGCGAACACGATGGACTTCGACGGGCTGTCGCGCATCTCGCAGCAGGTCTCGAACTCGGTCGGATCGCCGGGCACCGACCCGACGGCGAACACGACGTATCTCGCCGCGAATACGCTGCTCTCGAATTTCGCGGCCCCGCCGCGGCGGATGGTGATCACCAATCCGCAGATGCAGGCCGCGATCACCGCGACCAATTTCTCGCTGTTCAATCCGCAGACCACCATCAGCGATTCATTCGAGCGCGGCATTTACTCGACCAACACGCTCGGGTTCACCGAATGGTACTGGGACCAGAACGTTGCGCGGTTCACCAATGCGACCTACGGCGGCACGCCGCTCGTGAACGGCGCCACGCAGACCGGGTCGTCGCTCATCACGGACGGCTGGAGCTCGGGCGCGACGACCCTCGTCGCCGGCACGATCTTCACGCTCGGGGCGTCGGCGGTTGGCGGCACCTCCGGCGTCTACGCGGTGAATCCGCAGAACTATCAGTCCACCGGCGCGCTGCAGCAGTTCCGTGTCGTCAACACGGTGTCGGATACGACCGGCGCGATCACGATGACGATTGCGCCGCCGATCATCACCTCGGGCCAGTTGCAGACGGTGACGCAGTCACCCGTCGACAACGCCGTGATCACGGTGGTCGGCACGACCGGCATCAGCGCGGCGCGCGGACTGGCGTGGGTGAAGGAAGCCGTCGTGATGGTGATGGCCGATCTCATCATGCCTGAAGGCGGCGCGATTGCGGAGCGCATCTCGAGCAAGCCGCTCGGGTTCGCGTTGCGGATGGCGAAGCAGTGGAATGGCCTGACCGACCAGAATCTGTGCCGCATCGATGCGGTGTATGGCTGGGCCGCGTACCGGCCCGAGTGGATTTGCCTCATTCAGGGAGCGTAGGAGCGACGCCATGAAGGACACCACGTCGACCGTGATGACGACCAAACTGCACGAGCACGGCCCAGACGCGCCGGCTGCGCACGCCGCCGACGCCCCCGGGGTCACGCCGTTCGCGACCACTACGCTGGCCGGCGCCAAGGCGCTGAGCGATACGTTCCTGTCGATTGCCACGACGACCGGCATGACGCGCGGGATGATGTTCCAGATCGACAACGAGTACTTCCTGGCGTCGAGTGACGCGGTGGGGACGCAGGTGCCGGTGCTCTGCGGCCAGCGCGGGTCGGCGCAGGTCGCGCACAGTGCGGGGGCGACGGTGACGTGGGGGACGCCCAGTTCGTTCCCCAACGTGTCACTGACGACCTACACCGCCGGCGTCTCGCTCGCGTAAGGCGGCACGCATGGCCGGCATTCAGACGCGTGTGTCCGACGGACGCGGCGGCTACGACGAGTTGACCCATCACGATGCGCGCTACTGGGAAGGCCCGTACGCGCATCAGGACTACCCGAAGGCGCTCTACCGGCAGGTCGAGCCAGGCCGCACGGACGCCACGGAAGTGAAGACCGCCGAGGCCCACGCGCAGCTGGGGCCGGGGTGGTACGAATCACCCGTGGACGCGGAGGCCGCCTTCGAGCGGCGCGAGGCTGAGGAGGCTCGCGTAGCCGCCGCACGCCTGTATGCCGACCAGCGGCTCAGTGTCCGCGCGCAGGAGGAAGCCCTCGCGCGCGACCGGGCCACGGACCTCGTCCTGCCGGACCTCGGCGCGGCACCGACGAAGAAGCGGTCGCATCAAAAACAAACGCCGGTCGAACGCCCCTAGATGGCGACCTCCGTGGCGGCCCTGGACCTCATCACCCGCGCGTTGCTCACGCTCAACGTGATCGCGCCGGGTGAGACGCCGGATGCCGCGTCGACGAAACTCGTCTTCGACACGCTGACCGAGCTCGTCGACCAGTGGACCCTGCAGGCGCTGACCGTCACGCTGGTGACGCGCACGGTCTACGCCCTGACGGCGGGGAAGGGCGGTCCGGGGAATCCCTATACGATTGGGCCGGGTGGGGACTTTGATACGGCGACGCAGCCGCGGCCGGATGTGATTCAGCACGCGGCGCTGCTGCTGCAGCAAGTCCCGTATGTGGTGGAACTGCCGCTGGCCATCCTGACCGATGCGCAGTATGCCGCGCAGCCGATCAAGACCATCAGCAGTGCGTATCCCTCGACGCTCTACTATCAGCGCAGCGTGCCGCTCGGGCAGATGCAACTCTGGAATGTGCCGAACACGAGCAGTAATGCGCTGGTGCTGTATCTGCCGCTCTACACGACGACGTTTCCGGACTACACGACGCAGGTGGTGCTGCCGCCGGGGTATCTGACGGCGCTGCGGCTGTGTCTCGCCGATGCGTGTACGCAGTTTTTCAGCGTGCCGCCGGCGATTGCCCAGACGCTGCCGGCGCAGGCGTGGGACGCGCTGAACTGGGTGAAGACGGCGAATGCGAGCGCGATGATGGCGGATCTGGCGATCGATCCGGCGTTCACGCCGTCGCGGCACGGCACGTATGTCATTCAGACCGACGAGGGGGCGTAGATGGCGAGTGTGCTGACCGGCCCGTTCAATGTCGTCAAGCCGATCACGCCGAGCGACACGGTCAATCTCGTGATGCCGAGCATGCGCCTGCTGACCGATGCGCTGCTCGCAGGCGGGGCGGGCACGGTCGCGGCGGTCCTGCAGGACGGCAGCGTCGCGAACCTGACCGTCGTCGCCGGGCAGGTCGTGCCGATCGCGGCGGTCCGCATCAACGCGACCGGGACGGCGGCCACCCCGCTCTCCGCGTGCTGGCAGGTGTGACGCCGTGCCGCGCGTCTCGATCGAGGGGTTCGTCGGCCCCGCCAACGCGCAGCAGAGCCGCACCTTGGACGTCGAGCGGACCGACAACCTCTACATCGCGCCGGCCGCCCCCGGCGTCAGTCCGAAAGGGCCGGGCGCGCTCGCCTGCCGGCCCGCCATGGTGCCGTGGACCGTCTTCCCCGACAGTCCGATCCGCGGCTTGTTCGCGATGAACGGCCGGCTCTGGGCGGTCGGCGGCACCACCTACGCCGAGATCATGAGCGATGGCACCTTCGGCACCGGCCACCCCGTGGCGACGGACAATCGCCCGGTGTCGATCATCACGAACGGCACGTTCAAGAGTGGGGGCAAACAGAACCTGATCGTCTCGGCCAACAAAGGCTATGTGGACGCGCTCGATACCGACGCGTTCGTGCAGATCACCGATCCGAATTGGCCGACCATCGTGCATCAGGCCGAGTACATGGACGGCTACGGCCTGGTCGGCGTCGGCAATGCCTCGATCCGGTTTCAGTGGAGCAAGCTGTTCGACTTCACGAGCTGGCCGGCGCTCAATTTCGCCGAACGCTCGACCGCCATGGACAGCATCGGCGCGCTCATTCGGCTGCAGCGCACGCTGCTGGTCTTCGGGACCGACACGATGGAGCCGTGGTACGACGTCGGCCAGGGGAACACCGTGTTCGCCCCGACCGGGTCCGTGCTCGTCGAGCAGGGCATCAGCATGACCTTCACCATGTTGCGGGCCGACAACACGGTCTACTGGGTGGGGACCAATGCGGACGGGCACCGGCTGGTGTATCGGCTCGACGGGATGACGCCGCGCCGCGTCTCCACCTTTGCCGTCGAACAGGCGCTGCAGCGGTGGGATGTGGTGCAGCAGTTCTACACCTACGCGATCGTGTTCCAGCTCGAGGGGCACTCTTACTACGCCCTCATCTGTCCGACCGACACGGACGGCTCGTTCGTCTACGACATTACGCTCGACCGCTGGTATCAGTGGGGGCACTGGGATCCGACCGCGGGGATCTTTCGGCCGTGGCGGGCGATGGGGCATGCGATCGCGTTCGAACGGTGTCTGGTGGGCGACTACAAAAGCGGGACCATCTTCGAGCTCCGCACGGACACCTACGCCGATACGCTGCCGGGGGGAGTCTAACCCATGGCGGGGATCCAGGCCTGCGTGGGCACCTTCACCCTCCCCCTGGGGCCGACGACCGGCCCGCAGACGGTGACGGGGATTGCCGATGTGACGGGGACCCCCTTCACGCCGAAAGCGATCATCATCTGGGGCACCTACAGCGGGCAGTACGCGCCCGGCGGGTCACAAGTGTGGGATAGCCTCGGCCTGGATGACGGCACGCAGCATTCAGGCCAGTGTCTGGTGAGTCAATACGAAGTCGGCACGCCGTGGCGCGGCACGGTGCAGAGTACGGCCTACTCGATTCTGACGTGTCAATCGATCTTCTCGGCCGCGGCGCGCACCGAAGGCTATATCAGCGCGTTTGGGTCGGGGTCGTTTACCTACACGCTCGACCTGAATGAGGACGGGACGGAGACCTTCGGCTTTCTCGCGCTCGGTGGGGATGCGCTCCTGGTGACGTCGCTGATCTTCGGGAGCGGGATCGCGGGCACGGCCGTCGCGGGCGAGACCTACACGGTCACGGGCGTCGGGTTTCCGCCGACCGGCGGGATCTTCCTGAACAACGTGCCGGCGAATGGCGCCTACAACGGCGGCAACAACTCGTTGAGTCTCGGGTTCTGCGACAGTGCGTGCACGCAGTACAGCCAGTGCGCGAGTACGCAGGACGATACCGCGCCGGTCAATGCCGTGCGGCATCTCCACAGCGGCGTCATCGTGAGCGACAACGACGCCATCGGGGCCGGCCAGCAGCAGGACAGCTGTACGCTCACCGGCTGGACGAGCGACGGGTTCACGGCGACGTGTCTGAACGGCCTGCGGCCGAAAGCGGCCGCGCTCCTCATCGGTGGCGTCACGACCCTGGTCGGCACCTTCGCCGAACCGGCGACCAACGGGAGCCAGACGGTGCCGATCGCGGGGATGGTGCCGGCCGCGGTCCTGCTGATGAGTGTCGGCGCCACCGCGGCCGCGGGCAGCCCGGAGACGACGAGTGAATCCTGGGCGGTGGGCGCCTATGACGGGATCCACGCGTGGGCCTACTGGCACGGCTTGCTGCAGGGCGGGACGAGCACCACGAACGGGGGCGCGGTCTGGGGGGCCGCGAACGTCCTCCAGTTCGCGCAGAACAATGGGCCGGATTCGACGACCGTGACGAAGCAGGGCACGCTGACCGGCACGGCCTTGACCAACGGCGCGTTCGCCGGGACCTGGAGTCAGACAGACGGGACCGCTCGCAGTGTGGCCTACTTCGCCTTTGGGCTCCCGGCCACCCCGCCGCCGCCGCCGACCACGGTCGCGATTCGCCGCCGCCGGATCGTGCCGCTGCCCTTCGCGCAGCACCAGCAGCTCTTCCTCGGCCGGCTCGAACTCCTCATGCAGCTGGGCATGGGGACCACGACGAGCGTCGACCCGCAGGTCCTGGTCCGGCTCTCGAAAGACGGGGGTTTCACGTGGAACGCTGAGCGGAGCCTGCGCGTCGGCAAGATGGGGGAGTACCTGCGGCGCTGTTATAGCGTCAATTTCGGCCAGGGCCGACAGTGGGTGCTGGAGGTGTCGATGACCGACCCGGTGGCGAGCTACTGGCTGGACGCGTTCGTGGCCGTCGTGCAGGGGACGTCGTAGTGGCGATCAGCTTCCCGACCACTGGCGACAGCCTGATCCGGACGAGCGGGCTGCTGCAGCCGACGACGGACTTCACGGTCGCGCTGTGGGGCCAGTTTGGCACCCTGAATACCGCCTCGCAGCAGATCCTGGTCGTGTATGGGCCGCCGGCCGCCGGGCCGACGAACTACTGGGAGCTCGGGAGCGAACCCTTCACCGACCAGACGCAGCTGCAGGCCGCGGCTGCGACGGCGCAGCGGATGGGGGGGCCGACCCTGCCGGTGCTGACGTGGGCCCATCTGGCGGCCACCTACAGCCACACGACGCATGTCTGGACGTTCCTCGTGAACGGCGCGGCCCTCGGCACCTTCACGAACGACCTGAGCGCGGTGACGTTCACCGATGCCCGGGTCGCGAACAACGGCGGCTACGGCGCGCAGCCGGGCGTCAGCGTGCAGTACTACCGCGAATGGCAGGCGGTCCTGACGCCCGCGGAGATCGCCGCCGAGATGAGCAGCGCGACCGTCGTGACGACGGCGAACCTCTGGACCGATACCCCGCTCAGCTCGGCGACGGACCTCGCGGACCTCAGCGGCCACGGGCACGACTGGACGGTGGTCGGGAGTCCGACCACGGTGCCGCCGCCGACGCTGACCGGCGGGTCGGCGGGGAAGTGGATTCCGCAACCTCATCCGATCAGTGACCCGACCACCGGCAACCGGGTGACGACGCCGTGGTATCTGTATTTCCAGCACCTGACCACGCAGGCGGCCGGGGCGGCGGTCGCGGGCTCGACGGTGAGCGGGATCCTGGTGACCGACCCGCTGACCTCGACGGGCGGGCCGACGCCGATCCTCGGCCTGTCGCCCTCGGGCGTGACGCCGGGCACCTACGGCGATAGTACGCACGTCGGGCAGTTCACGGTGGACACCACCGGCCGGCTGACCTTTGCGGGGAACGTGCTCATCACGGCCGGCGGGGGCGGGGCCGGCGGGTCGTGGGTGCCGCTCTCGCTCGGGGTCGAGCAGGACTACAGCGACTATCTGGTGGTCGATACGCCGCCGTGGCCGCCATCGCAGGTCTTCGTCAGTGACGGCGCGGGACAGACCATCTTCGTGGCCTTCGCATGAGTGACCAGACGCTCAACCGGTACCTGGCGAGCGGGCCGACCTCGGCGCGGACGGCGTTTGTGCCCAATCCGGGGACGCCCGCGTCGGGTCCGTCGCCGGGGTATACCTGGTTCGATACGACGCTCAATCAGCTCTTCGCCTGGTCGGGGTCGGCGTGGGTGAGTACCGCCGGCAGCGGCGGGATCACGCAACTGACCGGCGATGTGACGGCCGGACCGGGGTCCGGCTCCCAAGCCGCGACGCTGGCCGCAAGCGGCGTGACGGCCGGCACCTACGGGGACGGGACGCATATCCCGGTGGTCACCGTCGATGCGACGGGACGGGCGACGGCCCTCTCGACGGTCGCGACGGCGGCGGCCGGGATCACGCAACTGACCGGCGACGGCACGGCGGGCCCTGGGAGCGGATCGCAGGCGCTGACGCTCGCGGCCTCCGGGGTCAGTGCGGCGACCTATGGCGATGCCACGCATGTCCCCCAGATCGCGGTCGACGGCAAGGGCCGCGTCACGGCCGCGGCGAACGTGGCGATCAGCGGGGGCGGCGGCGGCGGTGGCGGGCTGGTCCTGCTTGAGGAGCACACGGCCGCCTCCTCGGCCTCCTTGGCTTTTACGACGCGCAACGTGACGGGACAGAGCGGTCATACGTTCCAGAGCGATTACGATGTGTATCAGATCGAGATCGTCAATATTGCCTTATCCACCGACCTCGCTCAGTTACAGTGTCAGGTTTCATCAGATGGGGGCTCGACATGGGTAGCGAGCGGGAACTACTACTCCGCATTCGGAGGCGTCACGAATGGCGGGGCTACGTTCGTCTCGGCCCTGGGCAACCCTGCGAGCGCATGGATTTTGATGGGAGATTTGGCGAATAACTGGACTGTGAATGGGTCATTACATCTCTACACCCCACTCTCGACAACGACCTACAAACAGATGACTGGGAATCTCATCTACGCCGATCATGTGAACATGTATGCCGGGAACAACCTGTCTGCGCTGACCATCTCCGGCACCGGCTATAACGCCGTACAGTTCGCAGCCAGCACCGGCAACATCGCCAGCGGCACGGTGCGCTGTTACGGACTGGCGAAATGACCGAGTGGCCGTCGCGGACGGCTCGGGCGTGACGCGCGACGGGCTAGCATGAGACTCGATGAAGTCCTCCTCGCGCCCGCGCCGCTGGCGCAACGCCCGCCGGCCAGTCGTGTGCCGCCCGGGACCGAGTTCTGCGCCACCGACTCGACGCCGCCGAATCAGCTCTCTCGCAGCAACGGGACGAGCTGGGACCTGTATGCGCCGAGTGGCAGTGGCAGCGCGGTGGTGCCGCCCTATCCGAACGATGCGACGCAGTTCCTGAACGGCACGGGCGCGTTCTCCACGCCGCCTGATACCGGCATCACCCAGCTGACGGGCGACGCGACCGCCGGGCCGGGGAGTGGAGCACAACCGCTCACGCTGGCGGCCTCTGGGGTGACGGCCGGAAGCGCGGGGGACGCGACGCATGTGCCGGCCGTGACCGTGGACGCCAAAGGTCGCGTGACGGCGCTCTCGCCGGTCGCGATTACCGGCCTCGTGCCGACGCTCCCCGGCGTGGCGACCGAGTACCTGAATGGCACCGGGGCGTGGACGACCCCGCCCGACACGGGCATGACCCAACTCACGGGGGACGCGACCGCCGGTCCGGGCAGCGGGTCGCAGCCGCTGACCCTCGCGGCCTCGGGGGTCACCCCCGGGAGCTATGGCGACAGCGCGAACGTCCCGATCGTCGTCGTAGACGCCAAGGGGCGCGTCACGAGCCTGTCCACGGTTCCCGTGACCGCCGGGCAGTCCACGGTGTTGAACTACACGTTCTCCACGGGACTCACGCCGCCGCCGCCGACCGGGCGGCTCTTGCTCAATCAGGCGTATCCGTGGACCAATCCCGGCCACCTCTACGTCAGTGTCCAGACCCGCGACAACCTCGATGTCTACTGGACCTTGCTCCTCGCCCCGAGCGGGTCGCGGATCGTCATCCAGAACACGACCGACCACACGCAGTACGGCGAGTGGACGACGACGGCGGCCGGGGTCGATAACGGGACGTATGTCGATTTCGCGGTCACGACGGTGAGCACCGGTGGATCCGCGCTCAGCAACAACGAATCGGTGGTGTTGCGGCTCGGGTCCCCAGCGCAGGCGACCGGGAATGTCAGCGGGCCCGCGTCCTCGACCACAGGCGACCTCGCGAGCTATGCCGATGCCACGGGCAAAGTGCTCGCTGACAGCGGCGTCCCGGCAGCGCAGGTCGCGCGGACGGATCAGGCGACGACCTTCACGGCAGGGCTGGGGACGACCCCGTTGAACGCCTCGCAGCTCACCAGCGGCACGGTCCCGGCGGCGGCGCTCCCCTCGGACCTCGCCAAGACCGACGCCGCGAATGTCTTCACGGCGTTCCAAACCCTGTCGCTCACAAGTCCGTCACTGCTGCTGAAAGACACCAGCCAACCGGCTGACCAGAAAAACTTCTTCATCGAGAACGCGGCGGGTCAGCTCTACTTCATCGCGAACAACGATGCCGGGACCGCGAACAGCGGTGTCGTCAGCATCAGCCGCACGGGCGCGATTGATGCCCCCGGCGGCCTCAACGCCAGTCAGCTCACGACCGGCACGGTACCAGCAGCAGCATTGCCCGCAAATGTCGCCAAGACTGATGCGTCGAACTACTTCACCGCGAACCAAGTGCTTCAAGCGAGCAACCCGGTCTTCTATGTCGTGGACACGGCGCAAGCGGCTAACTCGAAGTGGTGGCGCAATTGGAGCAGTGCCGCACTGCTCCTGTTTGATGCGCTCAGTGATGACCTCGGTACGCTGTACGGGCGGGTAGCGTTCAGTCGAGGGGGAAATGTTGCGATCACGGGGTCGTTCACTGAGCACAGCCGCTCCGCACCACTCGGAGAATGGATCAGCGCCCCGCCCGCCAGCTACGCGACCGACATCGGCGGCCCGTGGACCGTCCCCGCCGCGAGCGTCCTCCAGTCTTATTATACCCTCATCGGCAAAACGATCATCTGGCACCTCGTCATCAGCGGGTCTACCCTCGGCGCGCCGTGTAATCAACTGCTGATTCAATTGCCAAGCGGGATCGGCCCGTTCTATGACATGTACGCCGTTCAAGCCCTACTGGCCTATTCTGCTGATGCCGGGGGCTTCGCCGTCTCTCACGCAGGAGCCTACAACGGGAACACCTACTACGTCGGGGTCGCGAAGTGCGCGGGTGGGCAGTGGGCCGCTGGCACGATTACCTTGTATATGTCCATCACCGGGAGGCTGGCATGAGCGTCGGCTATGTGACCACCAAGAGCGAGATCGACACGCGCGCGGGCGACATCGCGCGCCGCTTCCAGCAGACCTTCGGCGATGTCGCCACGCTCAAGTCCTTTCTCGACGAGACGCCCGACGCCGACCTCGTCGCCCTGGGCTACACGGCCCAGGAGGCGACCGTCCTCAAGTCGGCGTTTGCCGACCTCTGGACGCTGACCGGGATCTGGTCGGGGCAGAGTGCGCCCAGCGCGGCCTATGATTACCGGACGTTTGTCCGGCAGCTCTGGGGCGTCGGGAGTTTCTAGGAAAGGGCAGGACGATGCCGGCTGGAGGGGGACAGACCATCATTCAGGCGATGTACGCGGCGGGGGCCAACGCGAAGACCCCCGAGCAGCGACAGCTGTATCAGGACTGGAAAGACGCCGGACAACCGTCGAGTGCGACCGATCCGCACGTCGTCGCGATTGTGCGCGCCGGGATGCTGCCGGTGGACTACGGCAACACCACCTACAAGGGCTTGCTGTACATGGCGGCGATTGTGGGCGGCGGCTATACGCTGGCCATGCTGCCGGGGATGAGCGCCGCAGGCATGGATGTCGCGTCGCTCGGCACCACGGTGCCGGCGGGGACCGCGATTGCGCCGTCGGTGGATATCGGCGCGGGCGCGCTGGGAGGG
>Ga0318558_10000078_pt1 | contig 16911 bp, 29 predicted proteins | sample GRESIP065b5f20_FD_203669 | JGI IMG/M metagenome (GOLD analysis project Ga0318558, IMG submission 203669) | Tropical soil microbial communities from Luquillo Experimental Forest, Puerto Rico - GRE.SIPMG.065b5f20 | ecosystem: Environmental > Terrestrial > Soil > Tropical forest > Bulk soil... | reverse complement strand
GTCGCCCGGCCAGTTCACCCGCCAGGCGACTGTCGTACCATCCGGTCCCGGCCGCTGCGCCCGGCCCGGGTTGCCCTTGATCCCCGCGAACGGCAGCGGGATGTGCTCGTCGCTGTTCGACGGGATCTCCACGACCTGGTCAGCGGTGGGCGACGGCGGCACAATCGACACCGACCCCCGGGCCGTGTGCTCGATCTCCGGGGTCCGCTCGTTCTTCTGCGTGTTACCTGCGCTCATCGACGACGGGCACAGGGGGGTGCCGTACCTGCCGGTCAGATCCTGCAAGGCGGCCTCCTACGTGCCAGGCCCCGAGAACCCGGGGTGCCGGTTCGTGGCGGGACGGCGGCCGTTGAGGAAACCGCCGTACATGATGTGACCCGAACTGCCGGCCGGGGTGGCGTCGGTCTGGAACCGGTCCTGGTCCCCGGGGGCGGGCGTGTTCCCCGCCACGCCCGGCATCTGGAGCCGGTCGTCGGCCTGGTAGCCCGCCATGTTGGCCTGCGTCCAGTCGCCCTTGCCGTTGACGTTGCCCTGCGCGGTGTCCTGGGCGTAACCCATCTTCCCGGACGGGTCGTCGTAGGACCCTTCGTCGCGCTGCCCCTTGTACAGGGTGGGGAGCTGGTAGGTGACCGAGTCCTTGCCGCCCGTGCCGTCATACGGCGCGCCCGCCGACCCGGGGGCGCCAGTCCCGGCTGCGCCGCCGAGGCTGTACGGCACCCCGGTGAAGTCGTCGCGGGCCGGGTACTGGCCGGGCAGGTTCGTGCTGCCCTGGTCTTCGGCCGTGGACGGCGGCGACGTGCCCGCCGCGCCCGAGCCGAAGTTCTGCTGGGGCAGGCCGAACTCGTCCCAGGCCATCGTCGGGTACTGGCCCGGCTGGTTGACCTTGTTGCTGTTGTACGTCGCCATGCAGCCCTCCCGGCGCTAGCTCACGCCCAGCTTGATCGCCCCGGTCGTGTCGATCAGGGTGCCGTCACCACGGATCAGCGCCCGGAACGCGACCAGGTCCGACCCGAACAGGTAGTCATCGGACCGCTCGAACCGGACCGGGCCGACGATGCGGACGAAGAACTGGCTGAAGTCCCCGAACGCGATGCACTTGTTCCCCGTCGGCGCCTGCGCCGGCATGAACGGGTCAGCCACGATCGGCTTGCCCAGCAGCAGGTCAGGCGACCCCAGGACCATCGACGGCTCCCAGATCGGCCGGCCCGTCGAGTCGGTGATCAGCCGGAAGTTCCCGACCGTGTGGTCAGCAGCCAGCCAGTAACACGACCGTGACTGACGGTACGGGGCGATCACCGAGTATTCGAGGTTCACCAGGCCCGTGTACTCCGCCGACGTCGGCGTCGCGCCCAGCCCGGTCACGCCGGTCGTCGCGACCGCGAGCAGCCCGTTCGGCTGCAGGGACGCGCCGGTGCCGGTGACCAGGTCGGAGCCGAACTTGTTGCCCAGCGCCCGGCCGGACTGCATGGCCAGGTAGCCGACCAGGTCCACCCCGGAGTCGTCGAGCAGCTCACGCGCGACCTGCAGCAAGATCCCGTACTTGTACGCCGACAGGGTGGTCAGCGCGAACGTCGGGTCGGACTCGTTGATCGCGCCGCCCTGCGCAGCCGACGCAGCGGTCGAGTGGACCGTGGTACGCGGGATCTGCAGCGTCTCGCCGCCAGCAGTGTTGAGCACGGTCGGGCCGGTCTGCAGAATGCCGCTGACCTCGATCAAATGTGCGATGAGCTGGTCGTAGAAGTCGGTCGGGACCAGGTTGCCGCCGACGCCGCCAGCGGAAGTGGACAGGGTACGCCACTCAGTCTCGGCCTTGCGGACCTCGGGCAGGTTGACCGGCCCGTAGTTCCAGTTGATCCGCGACGCCTCAGGCTTGGTGAACTCCAGGAACTTGCGGGCGTGCTCGCCGCGCAGGAACGTGCGCAGTTCCTCGTTCAGCTTCGCGTACTCAGGCTGCTTGGCGATCTTCTTGCCCTCAGCGTCGGCGTGCAGCCGGGAGAACGCCAGGTCAGCCTCAGCGGACCGCTGCTCGGCGTCCAGCGCAGCCTTGATGCGCTTGTCGAGGGTGTCCATTTCCTCGTTGAGAACTTCCCACTTCCCCTGCTCTTCGGCAGAGAAGTTCCGGTTCTCGGTGGCCGCCACGTCGGCGATGGCCTTGCACTCTTCCCAGACGTTCAGACGCCGGTCACGCAGCCGCTTGGTAACTTCGCTGGGCATTCCTGGCCTCCTGGTCAGCCCGCGTAGGGATAGGAATCCCTGGCGGGCTCCAGCCAGGTGACCGGCTCAGCGGTCCTGCGGCCCTCAGACGGCCTGGCCTACGCCGTCCTGAAGCGAACTATACCCTTAACTCCGCCATCTCCGAATCCCACTGGTCACGGCGGCGCACCAGGATCTGCGCCATCGCCGCCGGGCCGAACAGGCCCTGCCGTGGCCCGGCCGCCGGGAGCGTGGGCTTGTCGGACCGGACGAAGAACTTGCGCAGCTCGTCGTTCTGCGCGTACGACCGCACCTCTTCCACCTCGGCCTGCACGAAGTCAGCGATCGAGAACAGCGCCGCGTCGAACGCTCTCATCATCGCCGTGGTGTCCATGTAACCGGGGGCCAGCACCGGGCTCACGTCGATGCAGTCCGCCGAGTGCAGGGTGCGCCGGGCCAGGCCGTCGCGCCATTCCCATTCGTCGCCGCCTTCGTGGACGCGGAACCCGAACGAGCTGTAACGGATGTCGCGGCGCTGCACCAGCTCGACGATGTCGGCGCGGGCCTCGGGCGGGTTGACGACGTAATCGACGCCGACCCGGTCGGTGCCCAGGCGCAGCGTGTCCGCTTCCTGCGTGCCCAGGATCATGTTCGAGTCGTGGTTGAACCGGCACACCGGGTGGGTACCGTCGGTGTTGCGCCAGCCCTGCGCGGAGACCACGTGGAACAGCTCGGGGCTGACGCGCTCGGTGAACCCGCCGAGGTTGCGGGACTCGCGGGGGATGAACACGGTGGCGTAGCCGCCGATCCACTTGCGCCCGTCGCCCTGGTCGCGGAACTCGATCGGCTTGTCGAAGTCGCGGTACTGGCTGGTGATCCGCAGCTCGCGGCGCTCGAAGTTGTACTGGGGGCTGTTCTCGCCGACGTGCACGCCGAACCGCTTCGCGGCGGCCTTGATCTTCCCCATCGCCTTCTCCCCGAACGGGGACGAACTGGCACGGGCCAGGGCATTCCGCACATGAGCGGCGTCGTGGACAGGGAAATGGCGCAGCGACCGGGGAACCGTCTTGCCCTCTTTGTCCTTCGTCCCGCCGTCCTCGATATGGGCGAAAGCACTGTCCGGCAAGTCGTTTTCAGTCTGAGCGGTGAGTTCGGCCACCCTAATGCCCCTTGCCGTTAGTGGCGGCCAGCGCCGCCTCGTCGTTCATCGCCCTGCCGTGCAGCAAGGCCATCGCGGCCGGGCCGAACAGGAGCGGGGGCTCCTGGCTACGGTCCTCTTCCGGTGCGCGCGAGGCGGCCATCTCAATCACCGGCAAATCTGCGAACAGCTTAGCAAGGTCGCCCAGGGTAACGGCCTCGCCAGCAGCAGCAGACCGCATGTCAGCCTCGGCCTGGCGCAGCCGCCCCGCCGCGCCGTGGTCGGCCAGCATCCGCCGGGCCAGGTTCCGTTCCCGGTCCCCCACCCGCATGCCTGCTGACCGCGCGGCGCCGGGCAGCCGGTCGTCCTGGAGCTTGGCCAGGTACTTCCACTCGGCCGGGTAGTTGTCGCGGACGTGCTTGGCCAGTTTCACCGCGTGTTCCAGCGACGCGTCCAGGTGCGTGTGCAGGTGCTCCATGTCGAACCCGGCTTCAGCCGCCGAACGGTCACCCGACGCCGATTCGGCGTGCCGCTGCGAATGGGCGATGTTGTGCGCGACGCTGTCCAGCAGGTGAGCGAACGTCGCCATCTTCTGCTGGCCGTTCAGCGCCTTGCCCCGCAGCGTCGCCGACTTCTGCACCGCCGCCAGTTCCTTCGCCTCGCCGTCGTACTCGCCGGGCAGCGCCCGGGACAGGTCGTTGCATTCGGACTTGGCGTCGTCCAGTGCCCTGATCACGTGCCCGAGGTGGTAGCGGCGCAGGGTGTTGTCGCCGCAGACCTTGCTGGCCTCGGCGGCCCGCTGCTTGGCGTGCTGCAGCGTGTTGTTCATGTTGTCAATACGGTGCGCGATGATCATGTGGTGGGCGGTGGGCTGCTCAGGCAGCGGGAACGCCGGCGTCACCCCGCCCGCCGAGCGGACCTGCGTCATCAGCCGGCCCAGGTAAGTCTCCGGGGTTAGCTGCAACGGCGGGTTGCCCACGGACTGCGGGTTGACCAGCTCGGGATGCTCGGTCTCCAGTTCCTCGATCGTCTGCGCGATGTGGTCGGCCTCGAAGTCGATCAGCGGCACGATGGTCTTCGGGATCGTCCGCGTCGTGGACGCCATGCGCTCCAGCACCGGCAGCGGCAGCGGGTCGTCACCGATCGCGCCCAGCGACGGCCGGTCGTCGAACTCCCTGGCCTCGTTCGCGGTCAGCGTGCCGATGTTCCGCTGGATCTGGTACACCGTGTTACGGGTATGCGGGTCCATGCGCAGCAGCGCGTCGGTGTCGAACTTCACGTACTGCGTCGAGGGCAGCAGGCTGGTCAGGAAGTTCTCCCACCGGGTCAGCCACGGGTGCAGCGTGGACTGCAGCTCCTCAAGCTGGTCCTGCGTCACGTTCGAATACGACAGGCCCTCCGCCCTGGTGCCGCCCACGCGGACCGGGTTCACCCCGTAGATCGCGGCGATCTGCGTCGCGTTGAGCTGCATCCCCTGAATGAAGATCGCCTCGTTCGGGGGGACGCTCAGCGCCTTGAACTCCCAGTCCCGGCCGAACACCAGCGGCATGTGCAGCCGGATCGTGTCGGTCAGCCGGGTGCGGATCTGCCGGGCCTGCTGCTCGTCGATTTCCTCGTTGATGTTCTGGAACGTGCCGGTCGGGAAACCGCCCCCGGTGAACCACGAATGCGAATAGTCCAAAGCCTCCAGGCCCTGCGCGATCAGCGTCGCGAACGCCATGATCGGCGAGATCCCCGCCGTCCGCCCGGGAACGCTGAACGCCTTCAGCTTCACCAGCTCCGAATGATCCATCAGCCGGCCGTTGTAGTAGATCCGGGCACGGCGCGGGTCCTCGGGGACCATCTCGTCGTCCTGCACGTCCATGCGCTCGGGCGGCAGCCACGCGATCCCCGTCGGCAAGCCCAGCCCGTCCGGGCCGGGGATCCCCGACCGGTTGGTCACCAGGCCCCAGGACGTGCCGTGCAGCATCGCCGCCGCCGTCCCCGCGAACATCCAGTCATACCGCGACTCGCCGGGGACCTGGGGGCCACCGCCCGCCACGTCGTTCCCCAGGAGCGGCGATGAGTAGACGCGGCGGGCGGTGCCGTCCGGGCGCTGCGCGTACACCTTGATCGGCATCGACGCGACCTGGTCGGAGATGTATCGGACGCAGCCGTAAACCGCGCTGAGGCCCAGGACCGATTCCTGGCCCTGGATCTCACGAGAAGGGTGGACCTAAAACAGGGCCTCCGATATTGAACTAGTAAGAAGCGCCAGTACGGGTTGCGGGCTTAATCGCCAGGGCTGCCAGGGGAGTCAAATCCATAAAACTCCCCCGATAGTCCGGTACTCAGCGGCAATCCGGTCAACGAGGCTCATGGTGGGCACCACCCCCTTCCCGCACTTATGGACTGGCTACCAGCCCTGTCGTAAGACTAGGACACTCGCTGGAGTTCGGCCCGCAGCATCGCGTTTTCCCGCATGACGTCGTCGAGTGACGGCTGGTTCAGCGGCTCGCCCCGCGCCTGCCGCCAGCCCATCTTCGCCGCGCTGAAACACCACGCCGCCGACAGCCACAGCACCGCGAACGTCTTCGCGATCACGAAGCCGGTCGCGTACAGGAAGCCGCCGATCAGCCAGAGCACCGCCCGGCCCGGTTCGGCCTTGCGCGCGTCAGCGGTGATCTCGTCGATGGGGACGCGGTCCTGGAGCCGCTTGGCGGGAGCGGGTGCGGTTGCGGTGGTCATCGCATCACCTCATGCCATTCGCCCGAGCCGGGGTCGTGGTCGTCGTCGTCGCCTTCGGGGGCGGGGGCGGGCAGGCCCTTGATGCGCGCCGGGCCGGCTGACAGGGGGCGGCCGGCTGGCATGTCGCTCACGCTGACGCCGGCGGGGGCACCTGGTGTCAGCGGCAAGGGCCTGCCCTCGGGGTGGCCTGCCCAGCGTGCTCTAGGCAATCAGATCACCGACTTCAGCACGTCGTAACCTCCGCCGAATTTCCTGGCTGCCCACGCGGCCATCGTAACACTGCACAAAGGGGATATATCGGCCTCGGTGTCTTTCCTGGCCCACGCGTGCTGGCCGTCGCCCACATCCCGCTGCACCGCGCACGCCACCGCCCGGTTCAGGTCCGGCTGCCCCGCGTGCACGATCGTCCGGTCCTCCACCCCGCGCAGGAACTGGGCGTGCGCCTCCGCCACGTCCCGCAGCTTGACCACCTCCAGCAGCACCTCCAGGCGGTGATCTTTCTGGCAGTCCGACACCAGCTCGACGCCAGGCCCGGCCGGGTCGATGACCAGGCGGCACACCCGGTTGCGCGCCGCCAGGGCCTTGAGCCGGGGCAGCAGCCACGCCGTGCCCGCCCGGTGGTCGTCGAAGCGGCCGTCGGAGCCGATCTCCACGGCACACAGCCGGATCCTGGCCACGTCGCCGGTCACCGCGTCGCGTACCTCCCGGACCTGGCGCAAAAGGCCGCCGATCGCGATCGTGGACGCCGACTGGTCCGGGGTGATGTCCACCGAGATGGCGATCCGGTCAGGACGCGGCATCTCGCTCATCCGGCTTCCCACTGGCAGGCGTTCCACTTGTGCTCGGGGATCACCGACCACGACTCGCTGTCGAGCGGCCACTGGCCGATGCCCAGCCGCTCCCGGTCGAACCCGGCCTCGGGCATCGAGTCCAGTTCCCAGGCGATGTGCTCGGCGGAGATGCGGATGTTCATCCCGGGGTTGGCGCGAGCCCAGCTCCGGGGGTCGTCGCGGCGGTCGTGGCCGTTGGGACAGCGGGGCTGCCTGGCGTACGGGCACAGCTCGGGGCAGTATTCGCACGACCATTCCAGGAAGGCCAGCGACCGGTCACCGCCCTTGATGCCGCGCCTGCGGACCGCGCCGAGCTGGATCGAGTCGGGCATGCCCGCTGAGCCGGTGTACCAGACCTGCGGGTTGGGGACGGCGGACATGGTGGGCAGCGACGCGGACACCTGCTCGTCGGAAAGGATCATGGCTTCGTCGTAGTAGACGACTTCGGCGGTGAACGACCGGCCTGATCCCCGCGACCTGGCCATGAACCGCAGCCGGGGGGCGACGGACCGGCGGACCATCCGGCCGCCTGGGCCGAACACCAGGGTGGGGGTGGCGCGCAGTTCGATGGCCTCTTCGCCGTGGCTGGTGCGGATGCCGTTCGGCTTGACCCGTTTGAGCAGCGACGGGTTGCCCCTGATCAGGGCCTGCATTTTCAGGAAGTGCTCGGAGCTGGCCTTGAACTCGTGGGCGGTGTGGATCTGGAGTTCTTCGCCGATGACGTACAGGCCGGCGAGCTGGCGGGCGCGGATGGCCTCGTTCTTGCCGTTCTGGCGGGGGATGATCCACGCCACTTCGCGGGCGGCCCACCGGCCGCCGCGTTTGGTGCCCATCGATTGTTCCAGCGACCAGGACTGCCAGTCGTCCAGCTCGACGCCGTTGGACCCGGCGAATTCGGCGGCGTCGGCCCCGGCTGCGTGCGAGTAGGCGCCGGGCAGGGAAGACAGCCGTGGCCGCTGGCACCCGGTGACGGGTGCTTCAGCGGCCACGATGGTCATACGGGCAGGCTAGCTCACCACCAGCGCCACCGTTTCCAGTCGATGAGCGCGGCGGTCAGGCCCCCGAGCGAGAACCATCCGATTGTTTCGAGCAGGATCAGCGTGATGTCCCGTACTTGACGCGGAAGGTCTTGATGTGCGCGGCGATGTCGTCGAGCTGGTCGCCGGTCAGGCCGGTCAGGTCGTCGCGGATCATGACTTCGAGGATGTTGATGCAGGTCTTGCAGGTGACCGGGCGCTTGGTAGGGTACCAGACCCGGCATGTCTCGCCGTCGAGGACCCGGACGGGACGGACTTGCTTGCAGAGGGATGCCTGGCCGTCGGCGGCCTCGTAGTGGATCTTGCTGCCTGAGCCCTCACGGTGGTCGTACGAGGGGTTGGCGAGATGGCGCAGTGGGTCCATGTCAGGGTTCTCCTACTAGAGTGCGTCTGTGCTACCCAATGCTACCAGACGTTCTTAGGGGAGCCATCCCCTGCTGATGATCCACTCATCCCAGTCCGCAGGCTGATCAGTCCGCGCATTCCCCGGGGGCCGCTTCAGCCCCGCCTCGTCATAGGCGTAACACGCCAGCGACGAGCACACCACATGACCGGGCACCTGGCCCTTCCCCCACGACGGCGACCAGTCGAACCCGAGATCATCAGCCGCGTCAGCGGCGATGGCATCCCAGTCATAACCAGTCTCCAGCAGGCTCACCATCTGCTCGCACACCTTCACCCGCTGCCCGGGTGTCTTCGGCTGCGCGAAGTTGGTCAGCGCGTACGGGCTGGCCAGGTAGCCGTCCGCCTGCGCCCAGCCCACCCCGCCCGGACGGCCCTCGATGCACCAGCCCGTCCCGTGCGGGTCCCGGTGGTGGAACACCGCCACGTGGTTGGACAGGTCCGGCTTGCCCGCGAGGGCGGCGCCGAGCCTGATCCACCACCCCGCCCGGCCAGGCGTGCGCAGCGCTAGCACGTCACCCGGCTCGGCCAGGACCGGTTCCCCGGTCATACCGGGTCGGACTCCAGCGCCGCCCATGTCTTGCCCCCGCAGACGCCGTCCTGGGCCAGCCCCCGGCTGCCCTGGAACTGCTTGAGCCGGGTCGTCGTCGCCGGGCCGAACGACCCGTCCACGGTCAGCACCGTCGCCCCGCCCCCGATCGTGTGCACGTTCAGGTCCGCCTGCATCTTCTGCACGTAGAAAGGGGACGGCCCGGGAGCGGCCTGGCTGATGGTGGGCAGGTTCATGGTGGTGGTTACCTCCGTCCACTGGACCGGCGGCGGTGCCGAGAAACCGTACATCGCCTCAAGCTGCGCTACGCCCATGCCGTCCGCGCTGTTGATGTCGCTCGGCCCGAACGGCGGGGTGCTGAAGTTGTCGGCGAACTGGTGGGCGTACTTCCCCGGGTACGACGGGTTCGAGCCGTAGGCGGCGACGATGAGCCTGGCCCCGGACGGCTTGGAAGGCCACAGCGCGTTCAGGTCGGAGACGTTGCCGTAGCCGACGACGCGGCGGGGGTCTCCCAGCCACGCGGCCAGCTCTTCGAACTCGGCGTTGATCTGCGCGGACTGGTTGCCGCCGATCGCGCCGCCCGCGCTTTCCACGTCGATCATGGCGACCAGGCGCGAGTCCGGGGTGCCGACACGGGCCTTCAGCACCGCAGCGCCGTTGACCCCCGGCCGGTAGAAGTAGTAGACCATGAAACCCCAGAGCCGGCCCGACGCGCGGGCGCCGTGGCACCATGCCATGTTCTCGGCGAACCGGTGGTCGAGATAGTTCCCGTCGTTGGACCGGAACGCCAGGAACCCGTACGGGTATGAGTTGCTGACGGCTACCTGGAACTCGCTCACATCCGACCAGAGCGTGTCCGTCACGGCGCGGCCTCCTAGCTGGGATCGGTGCCGGTCATCCTGCTCTCGCGCCGCCTGGACAGCTCGTCGGCCTTGTCGTCCTTGCTCTTCTCGGGAGCCAGCTCGTGCAGGGCCATGTACGTGAGCCGCATCTCGCGGGCGATGGCAGCAGCATCTCTCGCCGGCGGCCGGTAGTCCAGTTCCCGCGCCAGCAGGAGATAGGTTTTCGCCAGCCCGGAGTCCCCGTGCGCGGTCAGCGCCCGCACGTCACGGCGGGCGGCGGCCTCAACTGAGAGGGGGCGCTGTGCCATCGGGCCGCACCGTCCCGTCCGCGTTGCGCGGGTGCCCCGGCGAGAGCAGGTCAGCCAGCGCGGCGGTGCCTTCCTCGCGTTCGAAACGGGGCGGGCTGCCGTCTTCGGGGCCGTGGCCGTGGCTGATGGTCGCGGGCGCGGTCAGCGGCGGGAGCATGCCCTCGGCCCTGGTGCGGGCGTCGGCGGCCTGGACGGCCCTGGCGAACTGGCCGGGAGCTGACTGCGAAGACTGGACCACCCTGGAGCCTCCCTCGCTGAGAGCCGGCCCGTTTGTTTCATGAGCAACTCCCAAAGGTGCCGTGACGGGATCTCCCCGCCCACCATGCCAGGCCGGCTACAGCAGCAGCATAATACGAAGGCCCCGCTACTGTGCGCTACTATAGGTGCATGCCTCTCAGTGACCAGGAAGAACAGCAACTGAACGCCGGGATCGAGCAGCAGGCCCTCATCAGCGAGCGGTCCGCCCGCGCCCGCGCCGCAGGCTATCCCGGCGACAGCCCCGACGAGTACCGCGAGCGGCCCGCCCGCGCCAGTCTCCACTACGACCGCGTGTACCTGCCCACCGGTCATTCCCTGTGCGACGGCAAGGCCCACCTGAAACCCGCCTCCTACTACGGGGTGCTGTGCAAGCGCGGCTATTACGCGTGCTGCGTCGCCGACGCCGGCTGCTGCTGCTCGCTGAAGCTCAGGGATGCCCCGTACGACATGATCGACCGGGCGCTGGAATCGGGGGCCTGCGCCTGCGCGCACGAACTGAGCCCGGACGAGTGGATGGGCACCGGCAGCCAGGACGAGCGCGACCTGGCTGCGATGCTGGACCTGTGCACCGGTTGCTTCGCCGCCCGCGAGCGCGAACTACCCGACCCCCGGCTCGGCCGGGGCCACGACCAGGAGATGACATGATCCGCCGGACGCGCGCCGAGAACCGGATTCTCGCCCTCACCGTGACCGCCCTGGCCCTGATCGCCGTCCTGGCCCGGAGGGGGGCCGGGTGGCCGCCTGCACCTGGCATTACGGCTACCACCTGAACGGAACCGGCTACGGCGACTATTTCCGGGTGTGGCTGTACGGGTCTACCTGCGGGTCGTGGCCGCACTGGCGGGCCAGGCTGTACTGCATCTCCCCCCGGCTGGCCGCGCAGACCATCTACGGGTCGTGGCGGGCCGAGCCGGGCAGCTCGTCCGGCAACTACAGCCAGGCCCAGTGCGGCACGTCGTGGTACCCCGACATCGGGTATGAGAACGTCCAGTATTCCAACGGCAGCACGCAGACGTTCGAGGACTGGCACCGTTGATCCACGTCACCGCCGATGACGCCGCCGAGTACGCCGAGATCGCGCGGCGGCACGACTTCGCGCCGCTGTTCGGGTCCAGCTACCAGGTCCGCATCAAAGACGGCACCCTGCCCGCGTTCGGCGCGAGCCGCAGCGTCACGGTGGCGTTCACCGTGACCAACGGCAAGCCCCGCTGGGCCGGCGGCGGTGGCAAGCGGTGAGCAGGGGCAGGCACCGCAAGGCGCGGTGTGACGGCTGGGGCGAGATCGGCGGCATATTCATGATGGTCGTGATGGGCGGGCTCGCGATCGGGGCGATACTGTCGGGCCAGCCGGTGAGGGCTGTGGTCGCGCTGGCTGGCTGGGGCCTGGCCCTGACGTGGGCACTCGTGTCTCTAAGGCGTCAGGACGCTCCTGTGCGCTACGCGAAGCGCCGTCGTAAGCACTGACCTGCACCGGGCGCCGCCAGGCACCCCGCTGTCCAGGTGACCTGGACAGCGGGGTCAACACGAACGGGAGCAGCCGGTGACCGGCCTGGAGCAGCCTGGCGCGGACAAGAAATGGCAGGCCGTGCACGAAGCGTTGCGCAGGCTCCAGCGAGAACTGGAAGGCAAGTGGCCCGAGCCCAAGCCCAAGCGCAAGGGCAGGCAAGTGCGCGGCTATTCACGCGAGCGGGGACGCAGGCCGGTGTGAAACCCGGTTGCGGTCCGGCAAGCTGCCGGCGGGCGCGGCGTAGCATAGAGCTGGCCGCTGAGGGAGGAACCGATGGACCGCATCCCGCCCGTCTCCGCGCCTGGCCAGGTCGCCGCAGGGTTCCGCCCGCCGGGTGAGGTGCGGCGGCAGGCCGCGCCCGCGATCCACGCCGCCCCGCAGACCGCCAAGCCGTCCACCGGCCAGCACGACCACGCCGGGAACGCGGGCGGCGACTCGATGGGGACGCATGACCATCCCGACATCATCCGCGCGGTCCAGCAGCATGACGGCACGATCGACCGGCACGGCGACCGGCTGGCCGACCTGGAACGCAAGGTCGCCATCTTGATGCATCCCAAGCGCCGGCCACGGTGACGCCTGATCCCGGGGCGCGGTCGTCGTTGTGGTGGCCGCTGATCGACGCGGTCCTGATCGCGGTCCTGATCGTGGTCCTGGTCGTGCGGTAGCGTAAGGGCTGCACGGCGGCGGCCGGGGTGCAATAGACCAGGGTGGCCCGGCCGCTGCCGCCAGGCCGGGAACTGGCGCAACGCACACGACTTTCAATCGTGCTTACAAAGCAAACAGGGGCCGCCCCGGAGGGAACCGGGGCGGCCCCGCTTTGTAGCGCAGAGTAGAATGGAAGCATGTCAACGCTGAAGGTGCGCGGCCTGGCCGCCATCGCCCGCGACGGGCCTGCCGGCGCCCGCAGCACAACCGCCAGCCTGCACCAGTACATGACCGGCCCCGGCGAGTACCTGATCGGCGGCTACCGCATCAGGCGCACCTCCCGCCGCTGGATCGCGGACCGGCCCGACGGCAGCAGGCTCGGCTGCCGGCCCACCCTCACCGAATGCGCCGAGCTGGCCTGGAAAGACGCGGCAGCAGCATGAGCACGAGCGTCGATCAAGACCTGGTCAGCGCGGTCAGCTACGCCCTGGCCAGGCACGGCTATGAAGTGACGCACCTGTCCGCCCAGGGCGGGATCGCGGCGACGGGCTTCATGCAGATCATGGTCTGCTGCAAGCGCGGCGAGCAGGTCCGGGCTGACATTGTCACGACGAGTGACGACGGCGAAGGTGAGTGATGGCCGCTAACTGCCCTCGCGCCGGGGACTGTTCCTGTTCCTGCCACCAGTGCCGTTACGGCGGCCACGCCTGCTCGGCGCCTCACGAGGGCGGCTGCCACGTCCGCTGCACCCCGCCCCGGAGGAAGCGGTGAGCGAACCTCAGTTCGTGCCGTTCCACCGGGACTGGAACCGCTGGTCCCAGCTCGACTGCATGAAGCTATGGGGCGTGTGCCCGTGGATCACGCACCGCGACGCGAAGGGCCGCATCGCGACCTGGTGCCCGTTCGACGGGGCCGGGGTCTGCAACTTCGACCCGGACACCGGCGAGCTGCTGGACTAGGCACCTGCCCAGGAACTCCCCGGATCGGCCAGGAAGAGCCGCGAATCCCGCACATTACCCTTAAAGACAGCTTCGGCGAGGGGCGCGGGCATGGCGGGACTTGGCGGCGAGGCGGCGCTGCGCGAGTACGTGGACTCCCGCGTCGCCGAACTGGTCCGCCGCGCCGAAGTGGACCACGACCAGCTCCGCCGCGCCCTCGACGCCCACGAATCCGCCGGGCAGCAGGAAATCTCCCGCCTCAACGACGCGATCATCCTGCGCACCGACTACCTCGCCGAACGGCTGCGTATCCTCACGGGCCTGATGCAGCTCCAGCTCGACCAGCGGTACGCCGCCGTCGCCGAGCGCATCACCGTCCTGGCCGAGAACTGGCAGCAGATCGCGGACCTGCTCCGCGACGAGGCCCGCGACGCGTCCGCCGCCGCCCTGGCCGCCCAGGAGAAAGCCATCGCCAAGTCCGAGGCCGCGACGCACGCGCAGTTCGAGTCAGCCAACGAGCGGTTCCAGCAGATGGCCGCGTTCGCCACGCAGCTATCGGGCCAGCACGGCACGTACATGCTGCGCGCCGAGGGTGACACCTCGATCAAGGCCCTCGCCGACAAGACCGACAGCCAGGTCGCCGTGCTGACCCGCCGTATCCAGGAAGAGGTAGCACGGTCTGACGCTTCCCGCAACGCGCTGGAGCTGCGGCTCACCTCGCGGCTGGACCTGGCCGAGGGACGCCTGTCCGGCGCCGGCGAGCAGCGGTCCGACACCCGGCTCAACATCAACACCGTGATCTCGGCTATCGCCCTGATCGTGGTCGCGGTCAGCGTGATCATCGCGATCCTCCACAAGTAAGCCTCCGTTTAGCCGCCGCCTCCGTGACCAGCATGATCCTTGATCATTCTTACCTGCGCCCGCCGGCGGGAGACCAGCCCCGACGATCACGGCCTCCGGTTAGCTGGAGGGTTCGTGGTTATCGCCGAACATGCCCGCCGGGCAGGTGAGCAGGCCCAGCTCGTCGGCCCACGTGCCGCCTGAGCGCACCGGGTCGTAGGCGATGAGCCGCCCGCACCGGGCGCAAACTGTCCGGAAAGGCGTCTTCGCCGGCTTCGCCGGTTCCGGCAGGTAGTCAGTGGTCAGCGGGTGCATCGCCAGCATCGCCGCCGCCGAGCCGTACACCGGGATGCCCAGCTCCTGCTCGGCCATGATCTGGAACGCCCGTGTCCCGTCCGCCGACGGCTTCCACCCGTCCGTGATCCCGCCGGCCCCGGTCAGCGCGTGGTAGGTTTCCATCCCTTGCGGGCCGCGCCGGAACATCCCCGGCGGCGGCCGGTACCGCTGCGGGTTGCAGGCTCCCAGCGCCGTCCGGCGCATCACCTGGAAACCCAGGCAGATCGCCACGATCCTGGCCTTGGCGCAGCGGAACCCTTTCGGCCCGATCAGCGTCCTGCCGTACCCCTGAATCACGCCGAGGACCGGGGCGGGGCCGGCCGACGGGTCACCACCCGCCGACTGGGGTTCCCAGTAGGCCCAGAACCCGCACCCGCAGCGCCGCGCCGGCACGTCGTGCGCCATGAACTCCCCCAGGCACCGGGCGGTGTTCTCACCCGGCTCCCAGTAGTCCCGCATGCCCAGCAGCCTCAGCCGGTCGTCTTCCTGGCGAAGCTGCCACCAGCGCGCGCCGTAAACAGAGCCGGCGGCGAACTCGCCGGCGTCGTCGAAACCGTTCACGCCGGGACCGGCTCCCGCGCCGGCTCAGGCACCCGGTCAGGCGCGGCAGGCTCGGCCACCGGTTCTTCGTCGGGGAACGGTTCCAGCTCGATCTCGGTCAGTTCTTCCTCGCGGCCTATGTCACCCATACCCCCCAGTGTAGCGCAGGGTAGAATGGACGCATGCCCAAACGTGACAGGACACCGCCCGAGATCAAAGCCGTCCGCCAGAGGCGCGAACGCAAGCGGCTCTGGACCGGGATCGGGTTCTTCGCCGCCTGGTGGATCATCTTCATCACCGCGATCATCACCCGCGACGAGCTGCTCCTGTGGATCGGCTGGCTCGCGGTATCCGGCGAGGTGATCGTCCTCCAAGGACTCCACGAACGCGCCCTCCGCAAGATCGCCAGCCGGCCCGCCGCCGACTACGACAAGATCCGCAAGCTGGAACGGAAGGAACTCCGGTGAGCCCACGCGCCCGCCTGCACGACATGACCCTGTGGGTCTGGACAGGCGTCCTCTGCGACTACACGTGCGGCATGATCGTCGCCCTCGCCCCCACCCTGGAGATAGCCATCCGGCTAGCACGCGAATCCGACGTAGCCAACTCCGCACCCGGCGAGATGGCCACCGAGCCCGTCGCCGCCATCCCCGTCCGAGCCCCAGCCGGGTCCGAAGGCGTCTGGGCCGTCTACGGAGGCGGGTAGCGGTGAGCGAGCCCACCCCGACCGCGCTCGCGGCCAAGGCGCACGGCGCGGGTTTCGATGACCTGCTGGTAGGCCGGGCCGCTGATGCGTTCCATGAATGCTGGGCCGGTGCCCGAGGCGCAGGGCTGTGGGACACGAAGGTCAGCGACGCTGTCGCCAGGGGGGCGCTCGGGGCGGTCATGGAGCTGTTCCGGTCCTGGGCAGCGGAATGCGACGCCGAGAGCGACCCGGCAGCGCGGATCGCCCGCCAACTCCCCGGATCTCCGCCAGATGGCCAGGAACTCCCCGGAGTAGGAGGCGTGGCTTCCACGTGATCAACGTCATCCGGCCGCTGCTGCTGGACCTATTCTGCGGCGCTGGCGGCGCATCCGCCGGATACCACCGCGCCGGATTCGACGTGGCCGGCGTAGACGCCGAACCCCAGCCCCGCTACCCGTTCGCGTTCATCCGCGCCGACGCGCTAGCCGTCATGGAAACCCTGCTCGCCGGCGAAACCTTGTACGCCGATGACCGCGCCTACGTGCTCGCAGACTTCGCCGCACTCACCGGCAGCCCCCCCTGCCAGGACTACAGCAAGAACATGCGCCACCTCGCATCCGGCTACCCGCGCCTCATCGAACCCGTCCGCGAAGCATTCCAGGCAGCCGGCCGGCCGTGGGTCATCGAGAACGTCGCCGGCGCGCCGCTGCCAGCCCAGGACGACTTGTTCGGCGCGCACGGCACCGAACTCTGCGGCTCCATGTTCGGGCTGCGGATCTACCGCCACCGGCTGTTCGAGACGTCGTTCCCGGTCATGGCCCCGCGCGGATGCGACCACTCGCTGCTGCCGATAAACCCGCACAACGCCAGGAGCCGCCAGCAGTGGCGGCAGATCCTCGGCCCCGGCGTGCCGATAGAGCGCACCTGGCGCGAAGAGATGGGCGTCGGCTGGATGAACGGCGCCGAAGGACGCGAGGCCATCCCGCCCGCGATGACCGAGGAAATCGGCCTCCAACTACTCGCCCACCTAGCTTCCACGGAAGCAGCTTCCACCCCCTCTGAGCTGCGGGAATAACGAAACCGGCAGTCTCGAATCCGTCAAGATCATCCCCGGGATATCTTGACATAGAGAG
>Ga0318558_10000073_pt1 | contig 17034 bp, 17 predicted proteins | sample GRESIP065b5f20_FD_203669 | JGI IMG/M metagenome (GOLD analysis project Ga0318558, IMG submission 203669) | Tropical soil microbial communities from Luquillo Experimental Forest, Puerto Rico - GRE.SIPMG.065b5f20 | ecosystem: Environmental > Terrestrial > Soil > Tropical forest > Bulk soil... | reverse complement strand
TCGCGGCGGCCGGTTCCACTTCATCGAGCGGCACCGGCTGGCGCGGGCCCGGCCCATCTACCCCGGGCACGCGCAGCAGCCCGCGCAGCGTCATCAGCCGGGCCGACTGGTCGTCTACCAGCGCGGTGTACTCTTTGAAGATCTCATAGCGCCGGGTCCTGGTGGCGTGCTGGAGCTTGAACACGGTCTCCGGGCTGAACAGGTGCGGCTCGCCGCCGCGCCGCCACTGGTACTCGCCGCCGGTCTCCAGCCGCCGGTGCGCGGGCGGGCCGCCGTGCGGCGGGAAGGCGCGTGCGTGCCGGTGGGCCACCTCGGCCGCCAGCACGTCGAACCCGATCCCGCCCAGCCGGGAGGTGGTGCCAGCGAAGCAGGTGCCGATGACCTCCGGGCCCAGCCCGATCGCCTCGAAGATCTGGGCGCCGGTGTAGGAGGCGACGGTGGACACGCCCATCTTCGACATGATCTTGAGCACGCCCTTGCCCAGCGCCTTGATCAGGTTGTCCGCGGCCTGGGCCGCGGACAGGTTCTCCAGCTCCCGCCGCCGCGCCATGTCCTGGACGGACGCCAGCGCGAGATACGGGTTGACCGCCGCGGCCCCGTACCCGATGAGCAGCGCGATGTGATGCGCCTCGCGGGCGTCCGCGCACTCCACCACCAGCCCCGCCCGGGTGCGGGTCCGCTCCCGGATCAGGTGATGGTGGACCGCCCCGGTGAGCAGCAGCGACGGGATGGGGGCCAGCGCCGGGTCCCAGCCGGTGCCGGGACCGGCGGCCGCGGCCGGGCCGCGGTCGGAGAGCACGATGATCCGGGCCCCGCCGTCTATCGCATGTGACACTTCGGCGCAGATCGCGGCCAGCCGCCCGCGCAGCGCCGCACCGCCGCCCGCCACCGGGTACCGCCCGTCCACCACGTGCGCGGCGAACCCGGGCAGATCCCCGTCATCGTTGATGTGGATGATCTTGGTGAGATCGTTGTCGCTGATCACCGGGTAGGGCAGGACGATCTGGCGGCAGGAGGCAGGCCCCGGCTCGAGCAGGTTCTCCTCCGGCCCGGTGGCCGACGCCAGCGAGGTCACCAGCTCTTCCCGGATCGCGTCCAGCGGCGGGTTGGTGACCTGCGCGAACAGCTGGGTGAAATAGTCAAAGATCAGCCGCGGCCGGTCTGACAGCACGGCGACTGGGGTGTCGCTGCCCATTGACCCGACCGGCTCGGCCCCGGCCACCGCCATCGGGGCCAGCAGCACCCGCAGTTCCTCCTGGGTGTACCCGGCGAGCCGGTGCATCGTGGCCAGTTCCTCCGCACCCGGCAGCTCGCGGTCACGGTCCGGCAGGTCATCCAGGTGCATCAGGCCGGCGTGCAGCCACTCCTGGTAGGGGTGCTCGGTGGCCAGCGCCGCCTTCACGTCGGCGTCCTCCAGCAGCCGGCCGCTGGCGGTATCGGCCAGGAAGATCCGGCCCGGCTGCAGGCGGCCCTTGCGCACCACACTGGCCGGGTCGAGGTCCAGCACCCCCACCTCGCTGGCCAGGATGACCAGGCCGTCACCGGTGACCCAGTACCGGCCAGGGCGCAGCCCGTTGCGGTCCAGCACCGCCCCGATCAGCGTGCCGTCGGTGAAGGCCACGCAGGCCGGGCCGTCCCAGGGTTCCATCACGGTGGCGTGGAACTGGTAGAAGGCCCGGCGGGCGGGATCCATCTCCGCGTGGTTCTGCCACGGCTCGGGGATCATCATCAAGATGGCGTGCGGCAGCGACCGGCCGCCCAGGTGCAGCAGTTCCACGCACTCGTCGAAGCTGGCCGAGTCGCTCGCATCCTCCTCCAGGATGGGCAGCAGCCGGGCCAGCCCGCGCCCGTCCGCGGCGGCCGGCAGCAGGCTGCTGGCCAGCATCGCCTCCCGGGCCCGCATCCAGTTCCGGTTGCCCCGCACGGTGTTGATCTCGCCGTTGTGCGAGATGAACCGGTACGGGTGGGCCAGCGGCCAGGATGGGAACGTGTTGGTGGAGAACCGGGAGTGGACCATGGCCAGGGCCGAGCCGAAGGCCGGGTCGGACAGGTCGGGGAAGAACGGCCGCAGCTGGAGTGCGGTCAGCATCCCCTTGTAGACGATCGTCCGCGCGGACAAGCTCGCGAAGTAGAGACCGGCCTCGTGCTGGGCCCGCTTGCGCAGGCAGAACGCCCGGCGGTCGAGGGTGAGGCCGCTCTCGGCGACGGCCGGGCCGCCATCGCCGCCGGCTGAGGCCACGAAGAGCTGGGCCAGCCGCGGCAGCACCGCCCGCGCGGCCCGGCCGCAATACGAGACATCATGCGGCACCTCACGCCAGCCGAGCACGGCCAGCCCCTCCTCCGCGGCGAGCCCCGCCACCGTGGCCATTGCCTGGCCAGCCTCATCCGCGCCGACCGGCAGGAAGGCCAGCCCGGCCGCATAGTGCCCGGGCGCGGGCAGGGCGAAGCCGCAGGCGCGGCGGAAGAATGCGTCTGGGATCTGGGTCAGCATGCCGGCCCCGTCGCCCGTCTCCGGATCGCTCCCCTTCGCTCCCCGGTGGTCCAGGTTGCGCAGCACGGTCAGCGCCTGGCTGACCGTCCGGTGGCCGCGGTGACCGGACAGGTCAGCGACGAAGCCGACGCCACAGGCGTCGTGCTCATGCCGGCTGTCGTACAGTCCCTGCTGTCCCGCTGCGGCGGCAGGCGCCATGTACTCTCCCGTCGTCCCGTCCGAAGACGCGTGTGATCGCATGCGGTGGGACGACGTTGGCCCTGCCGCGGGCGGCTGCTGACTGCCGCCGCGGGCGGATGGAGCTTCGAGCTAGCGACATTACCTGCTGACGCGTTACCGGTGCATTCCTGCCCACCCGGCGCGGGTGCGCAAACGCCGGGCAGGCCCCGGATTCGCCGGGCCGGACGCCGCCCGCCGGGCACCCGGAACAGCCGCGGATGGGCAGCGCCTGAGGCGCCACTCGCCCGGCCGGGCTGGGGCGGAACGCCACCGGCACACAATGTCCCGGTTGCCGGTCAGCGGGCTCCCGCCGTCCGGGCCGGCCGCCGGACCCCTGCCGCCAGCTCGGCGGCGAGTTCCGAGACGGCATCCAGGCCGGCCGCGAGATCGGGTGCGGCCAGCAGCCGCTGGACGAACGCGGAGCCGACGATGACGCCGTCGGCGAACGAGGCCACCTGCGCCGCCTGCGCCCCGTCCCGCACCCCCAGGCCGACCCCGACCGGCAGCGAGGTGATCGCCCGCACCCGCGCCACCAGGCCTGCCGCGTCGCCGCTGACCGTGTCCCGGGCGCCGGTAATGCCCATCACCGACGCCGCGTAGACGAACCCGGAACACCGGCTGGTGATCAGCTCGATCCGTTCCGCCGGGGAACTGGGCGCCACCAGGAAGACCGGGTCGAGCTGGTGGGCAGCGGCCGCCGCCAGCCACGGGTCAGCCTCTTCCGGGGTCAGGTCGGGAGTGATCATGCCGGATCCGCCAGCCGCCGCGAGGTCCCGGGCGAACGCCTCCGCACCGTATTGCTCGACCGGGTTCCAGTAGGTCATCACCAGCGTGGGCACACCGGCCGCCGCCACCGCCTCAACGGTGTGCAGCGTGTCGGTCACGTGGGCGCCGCCAGTGAGGGCGCGGTGCACCGCCTCCTGGATGACCGGGCCGTCGATGAGCGGATCGGAGTAAGGCAGGCCGACCTCAATGATGTCCGCGCCCGCCGCGGCCATGGCCAGCGCCGCCTCGATCCCGTCGGCCACGGTGGGGAAACCGGCCGGCAGGTAGCCGACCAGCACGGCCCGGTCCTGCTGGGCGGCGCGGCCGAAAGTGCCGCCGATCGCGGTCATCGGCCCGGCCCGGCCCCGGGCAGGTGCCCCAGCCAGGCCGAGGCGGTGGACACATCCTTGTCCCCGCGGCCGGACAGGTTCACCAGCACCACTGCCCCGGCGCCGAGTTCCCGGCCCACCTGCAGTGCCCCGGCCAGCGCGTGCGCCGACTCCAGGGCCGGGATAATGCCCTCGGTCCGGCACAGCAGCGAAAACGCCGCCATCGCCTCGGCGTCGCTGACTGGCCGGTAACTGGCCCGTCCGGTGTCCTTGAGCCAGGCGTGCTCCGGGCCCACGCCCGGGTAATCCAGGCCCGCCGAGATCGAGTGGGTGGCCAGCGTCTGCCCCTCGCTGTCCTGCAGCACATACGTGCGCATGCCATGCAGTACCCCCGGCGACCCGGCGGCCAGGGTGGCGGCGTGGCGGCCGGTGCCGATCCCGTCCCCGCCAGCCTCGCAGCCGATCAGCGCGACCTGGCCGTCGGCGATGAACTCGTGGAAGATCCCGATCGCGTTGGAACCGCCACCGACACAGGCGACCACCGCGTCCGGCAGCCGCCCGGTGGCCGCGAGTACCTGCTGCCGCGCCTCCACCCCGATCACCCGCTGGAAGTCCCTGACCATCATCGGGAACGGATGCGGGCCACCCACCGAGCCGATGCAGTAATGGGTGGTGGCGACCGTGGCGACCCAGTCACGGAACGCCTCATTCATGGCGTCCTTGAGGGTCTGGGTGCCGATGGTGACCGGGATGACCTCCGCACCCAGCATGCGCATCCGGGCGACGTTCAACGCCTGCCGATGGGTGTCTTCCTCGCCCATGTAGACCATGCAGTCCAGGCCGAACAGCGCACAGGCGGTCGCGGTGGCGACGCCATGCTGGCCGGCCCCGGTCTCAGCGATCACCCGGGTCTTGCCCATCCGCTGGGCCAGCAGCACCTGCCCGAGCACATTGTTGATCTTGTGCGAGCCGGTGTGCGCGAGATCCTCCCGCTTGAGCAGCACCGTGCAGCCGGCTTCGGCAGAGAACCGGTGGGCGGGCGAGAGCAGGGTCGGCCGGCCCGCATAATCACGCAGCAGGGCGGCCAGCTCGGCCTGGAAGCCCGGGTCGCCCCGGGCCGCGAGGTACTGGGTGGTCAGCTCGGCCAGCGCCGCCATCAGTGCCTCTGGCGCGAACCGGCCCCCGTAGATCCCGAAATGCCCGGCCGGGTCGGGCAGCGCCGGCGCGGTGCCCGGACTGGCCGTGGCCGCGGCGTCCAGGCTCACGGCCGGTCTCCGCGCAGGGCTGGGTGCGAGCCCGCGGTCACCAGGTCGGCCACGGCCGAGCGCGGGTCTTTCCCGGTGACCAGGCTCTCCCCGACCAGCACCGCGTCCGCGCCGGCCGCGGCATAGGCGAGCAGGTCGCGTGGCCCGCGGATGCCGGACTCGGCGACCTTGACGACATCGGGCGGCATCAGCGGGGCGAGCCTGCCGAAAACTCCCCGGTCCAGCGCCAGGGTGGCCAGGTCCCGCGCGTTCACGCCGATCACTTTCGCGCCGGCCGCCACCGCCCGCACCACCTCACTGTCGGTGTGCGCCTCCACCAGCGGCATCAGCCCGATCGACAGGGCCCGCTCCACCAGCGACACCAGCGCGTTCTGGTCCAGCGCCGCCACGATCAGCAGGATCATGTCGGCCCCGTGCGCCCGGGCCTCCCAGAGCTGGTAGGAGCCGAGCACGAAATCCTTGCACAGCATCGGCACCGTGACCGCCTGCCGGATCGCGGCCAGGTCCGCCAGGCTGCCATGGAACCACCGCGGCTCGGTGAGGACGCTGATGATGCTGGCCCCGCCGGCCTCGTAGTCCCGCGCCAGCGCGGCTGGGTCGGTGATCGGGGCCAGTGCTCCTTTGGCCGGGCTGGACCGCTTGACCTCGGCGATGACCGTCACATCTGGCCGCCGGAGCACGGCCATCACATCGCGTGGCGCAGACGCCCGCCGGGCCGCATCCTTGAGCTCGTCCAGCGGCGTGTGCTGCTGCCGGACAGCCAGATCGGCACGAACGCCGTCCAGGATCTCCTCGAGCACGGTCACGCGGTTCCGCTATCCCCTCGGGTTGGATGTCTTGCGCCCTGATGGTAGCGAGCCAACGGTGATGGGCCGGCAGGCGGCTCCCGGATCGGGCCGCCGGCTACTGGGCGATCCGGCCGCCGAGCGACTCCCCAGCGGTGCCGCCGAGCCCCGGCTCGGCCTGCTGGCCGGCCGGGCGGCGGGACAGCCGGACCGAGAAGGCCCGCACGACCGCCGGATGGGCCAGGGTGCCGACGGTCAGGATGGCGAGCAGGGTGCCGCCCAGGTAACGGGCGGCGAAGAAGCGGGACAGCCCATAGCCGACGAACGCCAGCTCGAAGCCAACCGCGATCAGCCAGGCCGCCCTGGTGCCCGACCGCACCAGCAGCGCCAGCCCGGCCAGGGCCACCACCAGGGCCAGCGTGATGAGGATGGACGGCAGGTGCCGTCGGCTCATCGGCAGGCCGACCGCCGCTGCCGCGATCGTCTGCGCCACCACCAGCCGGGTAACCAGCTGGATCAGTTCCCGGCGCGGGCCGCCGGGCCCGTCCGGTGCTGCCCTCACCACTCACCTCCGGGGTCCGGCTGCATACCCGCCGCCCGGCACCGCCGTTTCGTGCTCAGCGGCTGCCGCGCCGTCCGGGCTGCTCGGTAGGGTCTACCCCTTTGCTCAGAGATTCCCACAGGGTGGCCGCATCCGCCACCGTTGCCTCCCCTGCCGGGGCGGGCCGGTCGTACCGGCTGGACAGGGCCGGCCAGCGACCGCCGCGCCAGGCGATGGCGCACCCGGCCGCCAGCACAGCCAGCGCGCCGGCCACCGCCAGCCACCGCCACGGGAAGCTGGCCAGCACGATCTGGTGGGCAGCGGTGACCGCGGCGGCAGCCGGGGCCGCCTGACCCGGCCCAGCCCCGCCGGTCACCGAGCCCGCCGGGCTGGCCACCGCTGCCTGCGCTGCCACCAGCACGCTGGCCGCGCTCACCGGGAGGCTGACCAGCACCATGATCACGGCGGCGGCCACCACCAGCACCAGCCCGACCAGCCGCCGGGCCAGGCCGCGGGTGGCGACGACCGCGACCAGCCCGGCCAGCGCCACCACCGCCAGCGCCGCTGCCAGTGGCATCAGCGCCTGCCCGGTCACCAGCAGGGAGCCACTGGGCAGCGGAGCCGGGGCGCTGGTGCGGACCTGCGCCCATGCCTGCCGCAGGCAGCCGAGCGTGAGCGCCGCCCCGGCTCCGGTGAGCCCGAGCGCCAGTGCCAGCTCACGGCCAGACCGGGCCGGCCGGGCTGGGCCGTCAGCTGCCGCTGCCACTGGGGCGCCGCCGGTCACGGCCAGCCCACCGGGAGCGGCCTGGCATCGAAACAGGTCCGGTCGCCGGTATGGCAGGCGGCACCGGCCTGGTCGACCTTGACCAGCACGGCGTCCCCGTCACAGTCGAGCGCCACCGAGACCACCCGCTGCACGTGACCGGAGGTCTCGCCCTTCACCCAGTACTCCTGCCTGCTGCGGGACCAGTAGGTGCAACGTCCGGTGGTGAGCGTGCGGTGCAGCGCCTCGTCGTCCATCCAGCCCAGCATCAGCACCTCGCCGGTGTCGTGCTGCTGGGCGACGGCCGCGACCAGCCCGGCGGCATCGCGCTTGAGCCGGGCGGCGATCTGCGGGTCGAGCCCGGACGGGCGCGCCGCGCCCGTCCCGCCACCCCTGGTCGGTCCCATGGCCCCGATCCTACGAAGACCTGGCGACCTTCCGCAGTTGCTGGTCATGCCAGTCGCGCTGCCAGCCTGCCGCTGCCCGCGGGTCGGTGAACTGCTGGCCGGCCGCGAGGCGGTCCAGGTACCCGGTGTCGGCCCCGGCCCGGCGGCGGAACCCGGCCGCGCCGGTGACGTGCCCATGGCCGGGCACCAGCCAGCGCACCCCCGGGACCTCCACCAGCCGCCGCAGGCCAGCCCGGTAGTCGCCGAGCGGATCACGGGCGGCCGTGTCCAGCAGCGGAATCTCGATGTCGGACAGCATGTCCCCGGCCACCAGCACCCCGCTGTCAGGCAGGAACACCGCGGCGTGGCCGGGAGCGTGCCCGTCGTGCACGATGACCTGCGCTGACGGGCCGTCCCAGGGGATGTGCGTCGCGCCGCCGGGCAGTGCCACCAGATCGGCGAACAGCGCCAGGTCATGACCGGGGGCGGCCTGCCCGGCCGCCGCAATCATCTCCTCGCGCATAGCCGCGGTGACCGCCACCGCGGCCGGTGCCGCGTACCGGGGAACCACTCCCAGCTCACCGCTCCACAGGACGTGATCCCAGTGCGGGTGGGTGGCGAACCCGGCCCGCGGCCGCAGGCCTCGTCCGGCCAGTTCGGCGGCCAGCGCGGACAAGTCGGCAACGGTGACGGCCGGGTCGATGACCAGGCAACCCCCGTCGGCGGTGGTGATCACGGTGGTGCTGGTCGTGGCGTATTCGGCGGTGGCGACCAGGACGCCGGGCGCGACTTCGGTGAGGCGCTGCATGCTGCCTTTTCTAGCTGACCGGCAGCCAGGGCGTACCATCGCGGGGTGAGCTTCGCCCGCGACGAGCGCGCTGCCCTGTGCGCGCTGCTGGCTGAGACCGGCCCGGCGGCGCCCACCTTGTGCGAAGGCTGGCGGACCGCGGATCTGGCCGCCCATCTGGTGCTGCGGGAGTCCAGGCCGGACGCGGCGGCAGGCATCGTCGTCGGCCCGCTGGCCCGGCACACCGAGCGGACCCGGCAGGCGCTGCTGGCCCGGTACTCATATCCGCAGCTCGTGGAGCGCATCCGGACCGGCCCGCCGGGCAGCTCGGTGTTCCGGCTGCCGGGCATGGATGAGCGGCTCAACCTGGTCGAGTACTTCGTCCATCACGAGGATGTCCGGCGGGGCGCGGACGGCTGGCAGCCGCGTGACCTCGATCCCGGGCTGACCGAGGTGCTGTGGCAGCGGCTGGGCGGCGCCCGGCTGGTGTTCCGCAAAGCACCGGTGGGGATCGAGCTGGTACGGGACGACCAGCCGGCCCCCGGCCAGCGGGTGCGGATCACCGCGAAGGCACGCACGCCGGTGGTCACCGTCACCGGCACCCCGGCCGAGCTGACCATGTGGTCGATGGGCCGGGTCAGCGCCGCCCGGGTCCGGCTCGATGGCAGCGAGCCCGATCTGGCCAAGCTCGCGCAGGCCAGCTGGCGAGTCTGAGCCCAGGCCAGGTGCGGCATGCCGGGCACGCGCAACCCGGCTGACGGCTGCTGGAAACACCGGCGCGGTCTGCATGATCTGCAACCGGAACCCGGCGGGCCGATCGGCCTGCCCGGCGGCCACCCCGTGCCGCCGCACTATGAGAAGGTCATCAGCAGAGGTGGGATTAAGCCGCACCGCGGCGCAGCAGGGACGCCGGACCGAACGGAGACTTCCCGTGGACGTGCTCGGCATCGACATCGGCGGATCCGGCATCAAGGCCGCCCCGGTGGATGTCGCGGCCGGCGCGCTGACGGCGGAGCGGGTCAAGGTGGCCACCCCACGGCCCGCGCTGCCGCAGCCCATCGCGGCTGCGGTGGCCGGGCTGGTAGCCGATTTCAGCTGGACCGGGCCGGCCGGCATCACGTTTCCCGGGGTAGTGACCAGCGGGGTGGTGCACAGTGCGGCCAACCTCGATCCGGCCTGGCTGGACGTGGACGCGGCGGCTCTTTTCGGCGCGGAGACCGGGCTGCCGGTCGTGGTGCTGAACGACGCGGATGCGGCGGGCGTGGCCGAGATGAGGTTCGGGGCCGGCCGTGGCGAGATGGGCACCGTGCTCATGCTGACCTTCGGCACCGGCATTGGCAGTGCGCTGTTCACCCACGGTCAGCTGGTGCCCAACACCGAGTTCGGCCATATCGAGATCCACGGCGAGGAGGCCGAGAAGCGCGCCTCTGAGCACGCCAGGGAAGTGCACAACCTCAGCTGGGGGAAATGGGCGGGCCGGGTCGAGGAATACCTCCATCACATGGAGGCGCTGATCTCGCCGGATCTGTTCATTATCGGGGGCGGGATCAGCCGCCGCTCGGGCAAGTTCATCCCGCGCCTGACCGGGCTGCGGGCCCGGGTGCTGCCGGCCGCGCTGTACAACGACGCGGGCATCGTCGGCGCCGCCATGGCCGCGGCGGACCGGCCGGCTGACCGGCAGGTTACCTGACCGGCTGCCCGGCGGCCCGCAGCGCGTCCTTCACCTGGCCGATCCGCAGCTCGCCGAAGTGGAATACGCTGGCCGCCAGCACCGCGTCCGCGCCGGCCGCCACCGCGGGCGGGAAGTCGGCCGCCGCGCCGGCGCCGCCGCTGGCGATCACCGGGACGGTCACCGCCGACCGCACCGCCCGGATCAGCTGCAGGTCGAACCCGGCCTTGGTGCCGTCCGCGTCCATCGAGTTGAGCAGGATCTCGCCGGCTCCCAGCCGGGCCGCCTCGGCCGACCACCAGATGGCGTCGAGGCCGGTGCCGCGCCGCCCGCCGTGCGTGGTCACCTCGAAACCGCTGGCCGGCCCGGCGGACCGGCGGGCGTCCACCGACACCACTACGCACTGCGCGCCGAACCGCCGCGCCGCCTGGGCCAGCAGGCCAGGCCGGGCGATGGCCGCGGTGTTCAGCGAGATCTTGTCCGCGCCGGCCCGGAGCAGCCGGTCCATGTCTGCCTCGCTGCGCACCCCGCCGCCGACCGTGAGCGGGATGAACACCTGCCCGGCGGTCCGGCTGACCACGTCGTACATGGTGTCCCGGCCGGCCGCCGACGCAGTCACGTCCAGGAACACCAGCTCATCGGCACCGTCCCGGTCGTAGGCAGCGGCCAGTTCGGCCGGGTCGCCGGCGTCGCGCAGGCCGGTGAAGTTGACCCCCTTGACGACCCGCCCGGCCGCAACATCCAGGCACGGGATCACCCGCACCGCGAGCGTCACCGGCCGGCTCCCGGCCGGTAGGCGTCGGCCTCCACCTCGACCAGCATCCGGGCATCGATCAGCGCCGCCACCTCCACTATGGTCGACGCGGGCCGGATCTCCCCGAAGGCGGCACCGTGCGCCTGCGCGTACTCGCGCCAGCGGGCGATGTCGGTGACGTACATCCGGGTTCTGACCACATCCGCCAGGCTGGCGCCGAGCCGCTCCAGCGCGGCCGCCACGTTGGCGATCGCCTGCGTGGTCTGCGCGGCCGGGTCACCCTCGTGCATCACCTCGCCATCCAGCACCGACGTGCAGCCGGCCACGAAGACGAAGTCCCCGGCCGCGACCGCCCGACTGTAGCCGGCCACCGGTTCCCACGGTGTGCCGGAGGAGATCCGCCGGGTCATCCGGCCACCGCCGCCAGCGCCTGCGGCAAGGTGAACGCGCCGGCGTACAGCGCCTTGCCCACGATCACGCCTTCCACCCCGAGTGGTGCCAGCGCCACCAGCTGGGCCAGGTCCGCCAGGCTGGCCACCCCGCCACTGGCGATCACCGGCCTGCTGGTGCGCGCACAGACGCGGCGCAGCAGGTCCAGGTTCGGGCCGGTCAGCGTGCCGTCCCGGGTTACGTCGGTGACCACATACCGGGCACAGCCATCGGCGTCGAGCCGGTCCAGCGTCTCATCCAGATCCCCGCCCTCCCGGGTCCAGCCCCGGGCGGCCAGCCGGCTGCCCCGCACGTCGAGCCCGACCGCGATCTTGCTGCCGTGCCGGGCGATGACGCCGCGCAGCCAGTCCGGCCGCTCCAGCGCCGCGGTGCCGATGTTGACCCGCTCACAGCCGGTAGCCAGCGCGGCCGCCAGCGAGGCGTCGTCGCGGATGCCGCCGGACAACTCGACCGCCACGTCCAGCCGGCCGACCAGGCCGGCCAGCAGCGCCGCGTTAGAGCCGCGCCCGAACGCGGCGTCGAGATCGACCAGGTGGATCCACTCCGCCCCGGCTGCCTGCCAGGCCAGCGCGGCCTGCAGCGCGTCGCCGTAGCCGGTCTCGGTGCCGGCCGCACCCTGCACCAGCCGGACCGCCTGCCCGCCGGACACATCAACGGCGGGCAGCACAGTGAGCGTCATCGGATGGTCTCCAGCCAGTTGGACAGCAGCGCGGCACCCGCGTCGCCGGACTTCTCGGGATGGAACTGCGTCGCGCACAGCGGGCCGTTCTCGACCGCAGCGATGAAGCGCTCGCCATGGCAGGCCCAGCTGACCAGCGGCTTTGCCAGCCGGCCTGGCCCGGGTGGAAAAAGCGGCGCGCGGGCCGCGTAGGAGTGGACGAAGTAGAACCGCTCGCCGGCCAGCCCGGCAAGCAGCGCCGACCCGGCCGCCGCCTCGACCGAGTTCCAGCCCATGTGCGGCAGCACCGGCGCGGGCAGCTGGTCGACCGTGCCCGGCCACTGCCCGCACCCGGGTGTGCGGACGCCGTGCTCCACCCCCTCGGCGAACATCACCTGCATGCCGACGCAGATGCCCAGCACCGGCCGTGACCCGGCCAGCCGCCGGTCGATCACCTGATCGCCACGGACCGCCAGCAGCCCGGCCATGCACGCGGCGAAGGCGCCCACCCCGGGCACCAGCAGCCCGTCGGCGGCCAGCGCGGCACCGGGGTCAGCGGTCACCTGCACCTCCGCACCGGCCCTGGCCAGGGCCCGCTCGGCCGAACGGAGGTTCCCGGAACCGTAGTCCAGCACCACGACCCGTGGTTTCACAGGACTCCTTTGGTGCTGGGCACACCGGGCGCCCGCGGGTCCGGGGCCACCGCCGCCCGCAGCGCCCGGGCTACCGCCTTGAACTGGGCCTCGATGATGTGGTGCGGGTTCCGGCCGGTGACGCTCAGGTGCAGGCAGATGCCGGCGGCGGCGGTCAGCGATTCGAAGAAGTGCCGGGTCAGCGTGGTGTCGTAGCTGCCGATCAGCGGCGCCATCCCGGCCGGCTCGGAGTGCACCAGGTACGGCCGGCCGGAAACATCCACCGCCGCCCGGGCGAGGGCCTCATCCAGCGGCACGGCCGCGTCCCCGAACCGGCTGAGGCCGGATTTGTCGCCCAGCGCGGCCCGCAGCGCCTGGCCGAGCGTGATCGCGGTGTCCTCGACCGTGTGGTGGGCGTCAACCTCGATGTCGCCCTCGGCCTGGACGGTCAGGTCGAGCAGGCCGTGCTTGGCCAGCTGGGCCAGCATGTGGTCGAAGAACGGGACACCGGTGCTGACCCGGGCCGTGCCGGTGCCGTCCAGGTCCAGCTCGACCAGGACGGAGGTCTCCCCGGTGATCCGCTGCTGGCGTGCGGCCCGGCTCATCGGGCGGCCCGTTCCCGGGCAGCGGCCAGCACCGCCCGCAGCGCGGCCCGGAACGCGGCCATCTCACCCGGGGTGCCGATGCTCACCCGCAGCCAGCCGGGCGGCCCGCACTCCCGGATCAGCACGCCGCGGGCCAGCAGCGCCTGCCAGATCAGGTGGGCGTCGCCGAACTCACCGAACAAGATGAAGTTCGCATCCGAGCTGGCCACGGTCAGCCCCTGGGCACGCAGCCAGGCCACCGCCTCATCACGCTGTGCGCGCAAGGTGGCCACGGTGGCCAGTGGCTCGGCGGCGTGTGCGAGCGCCGCCCGGGCCACCGCCTGGGTGATGGCGGACAGGTGATAAGGCAGCCGGACCAGCTGCAGTGCCTCGATCACCGCCGGGTCCGCGGCCAGGTACCCGACCCGGGCGCCGGCCAGGGCGAACGCCTTGGACATGGTGCGGGTGACCACCAGCCGCGGGTAGCGGGGCAGCAAGGCCAGGGCGGTGGCGCGGGGGTCGCGGGCGAACTCGGCATATGCCTCGTCGACGACCACCAGGCCGGGTGCGGCGTCGCAGACCGCGTCGATCGCGGCCAACGGCAGCGCGGTGCCGGTCGGGTTGTTCGGCGAGGTGAGGAACACCAGGTCCGGCTGCTCGTCGCGGATCATCCGGGCCACCCGGTCCGGGTCCAGCCCGAAGTCGCGGTCACGGGCCCCGCTGATCCAGCGGGTCGCGGTGGCCTGGCAGATCAGCGGGTGCATCGAGTACGACGGCTCAAACCCGAGCGCGGACCGGCCGGGGCCGCCGAAGGCCTGCAGCAGCTGCTGGATGACCTCGTTGGAGCCGTTGGCGGGCCAGAGCTGGCGGCCGGTGAGCCCGTGCCCGAGATAGCGGGCCAGATCGGCGCGGAGTGCGACCGCGTCCCGGTCCGGATAGCGGTTCAGGGCCGTCGCCACCTCGCTGACCGCGGCCGTGATGGCCGCGGTCAGCCGGGCCGACGGCGGATACGGGTTCTCGTTCGTGCTGAGCCTGGTTGGCACGTCCAGCTGGGGTGCTCCATAGGCGGCGCGCCCGGCCAGATCAGGCCGGATGGGCAGCCAGGCTGGCAGCGTCACGCCTGCACCGCCAGGGTCTCGGCGGGCACGCGGATGCGGACGGCCGCCACGTGGGCGGCCAGATCCTCGGCGCCGCCGAGAGCGTCGATGTGCGGGGCCACCTGAGCCAGGGCCGGCCGGTCGCAGTTCACCACGTGCATGCCGCGCAGGAAGGACAGCACCGACAGGCCGCCGGTGTGCCGGGCGGTGCCGCCGGTGGGCAGCACGTGATTCGACCCGGCAAGGTAGTCGCCGAGGGCGACCGGGGCGTAGGGCCCGACGAAGACAGCACCAGCGTTGTGCACCCGGGCCGCCAGCGCGCCGGCGTCGCGGGCCTGGATCTCCAGATGCTCGGGTGCCCAGGCGTCGGCCACCGCCAGTGCGGCGTCCGCGTCGTCCACCAGCACGCAGGCTGCCTGGCCGGCCAGCGCCTGGGCGACCCGGTCGTGGTGCCGGGTGGCGGCCAGCTGCGGCCCCAGCGCCTTGCCGGTGCGGTCGGCGAGAGCCGGGTCGGTGGTGATCAGCAGGCAGGCGGCCAGCGGGTCGTGCTCGGCCTGGGCGATGAGGTCGGCGGCGACGAACGCAGGGTCGGCCGTGTCGTCGGCGATGATCGCGACCTCGGTCGGGCCGGCTTCGGCGTCGGTACCGACCGTCCCCAGCAGCACCCGCTTGGCGGCGGCCACATAGACGTTGCCGGGGCCGGTGATCACGTCCACCGGGGCGCAGTCGGCAGTGCCGTAGCCGAGCATGGCGATCGCCTGCGCGCCCCCGGCCGCGTGCACTTCCTCGATGCCGAGCAGTGCGCAGGCGGCGAGCACCGCGGGAGCTGGCAGGCCGCCGCGGCTGGGCTGCGGCGGCGACGCCACCGCGATCTCAGGTACGCCGGCCCCCTGGGCCGGGATGACGTTCATGAGCACCGAGGACGGATAGACCACCAGCCCGCCGGGGACGTAGACACCGGCCCGGCCGACGGGCAGGTAGCGCTCGGTGACGGTGACGCCATCGGCCACCTGGGTGACATGGCTGGCCGGCCGCTGGGCCTTGTGCACCAGCCTGGCCCGCCAGATGGCTTCCGCCAGTGCGGCCCGGACCGCCGGATCCAGCATGGCCAGGGCATCGGCCAGGGCCGCCGCCGGGACCCGGGTGGTGGGCCGGTCGACGTTGTCGAAGCGGGCGGTGTATTCGCGCACCGCGGCCGCCCCGCGACGGCGGACATCGTCACAGATGGGGCGGACCTGTGCGACCGCGGCGTCGGTGTCCAGCCAGGCCCGCGGCAGTACCCCGGCCAGCCGCTGCCTGGTCAGGGCGGCGGCCGGCTGCCCGCGAAGATCGATTCTGGCTAGCACCCGCTCAGTCTATGGAGCACCCGGCCGCAGCCGGCCTGGGTCAGCCGCCCCCGGGCGGGCGCGGCCCCGGTGGCCATCGGCGGCGATCGCTACCAGCGCACCGGCCGTCAGGCCAGCCGCCAGTGGCCAGAACGCGAGCGCTCCGGCGGCTCCCAGGGTCAGCCGGTCCGACACGTGGGCACCGGCCGGCAGGGTCGCCAGCAGATGGTGGAAGGTGGCCAGCCCAGACTGTTCCCCCACCCACCGGGCGAGGTAGGCGGCGGCGACGGCACCGGCCAGCACGCCGGCCATGGCCAACGGGCCGTGCCGGCGCACTGCCAGCCGGTATCCAAGCGCCCCGGACACCACCCCGCCGGCAAGCGTGAGCAGGCAGAACAGCGCGTCGGCCGCGATAAAGGCGCTGGTCTCGACCTGGATCAGGGCGGCCGATCCGTGGCTCACCATGACCAGCGCGGCGCGGGGGGCCAGCAGCGACCAGGCGTAGCCGGCCAGCAGGCCCAGCAGCGCGGTCCCGGCGACCACGGCAAGGCTCGCGGCGACCGCGGCCAGCCCGAGGTCAAGTGCTGGCACCGGGCCGGCGGCACCGGGCCCGACGGCCTCGGGTGGCTCGGGCAGCACAGTCATGGTGGGGAGCAGCGTACGCGACTGTCACTGGCCGCGGCGCCGGGCCGCGCCCAGTAAGCCCTTGCTAGCGTGTGTGCTGTGCTGGCGGCTGCGGTATGGGTGAGAGGACCCAGATGATCGAGGTACGTGACCTCACCAAGCGTTTCGGGGACAAACTCGCAGTTGACCATCTGAGCTTCGATGTCGCCCCGGGCAGGGTGACCGGTTTCCTCGGGCCGAACGGGGCGGGCAAGTCCACCACCATGCGGCTGATCCTGGGCCTGGACCGGCCACAGTCGGGCACCGCGACGATCGACGGGCTGCGGTACGACCAGCTGCACCGGCCATTGTGCACGGTCGGGGCGCTGCTGGAGGCCAAGGCGATGCACCCTGGTCGCAGCGCCTACCAGCACCTGCTCTTCCTGGCCGCTTCGCAGGGCCTGCCCCGCCGCCGGGTGAACGAGGTGGTGTCGCTGGTCGGGCTGACCGCGGTGGCGCATAAGCGGACCCGCACCTACTCGCTGGGCATGAGCCAGCGGGTCGGCATCGCGGCCGCGATGCTCGGCGACCCGCGGGTGCTGCTGCTGGACGAGCCGGTCAACGGGCTCGTCCCGGAGGGCATCCTGTGGATCAGGAACCTGATGAAGCACCTGGCCGCGGAGGGGCGCACCATCTTCGTGTCCAGCCACCTGATGAACGAGATGGCGGTCACCGCCGACCACCTCATCGTGATCGGCAAGGGCAAGCTGATCGCCGACGGCCCCACCCAGGAGTTCATCGAGCGCAGTTCCGAGCGATCGGTGCTGGTGCGCTCGCCGCAGGCAGCGGCGCTCACCGAGCTGCTGGCCGCTGAGGGCGGCAAGGTCACGGCCGGCCCGGGCAATGGCGGCCAGGCCGGTGACGGTGAGCG
>Ga0318558_10000052_pt1 | contig 18916 bp, 29 predicted proteins | sample GRESIP065b5f20_FD_203669 | JGI IMG/M metagenome (GOLD analysis project Ga0318558, IMG submission 203669) | Tropical soil microbial communities from Luquillo Experimental Forest, Puerto Rico - GRE.SIPMG.065b5f20 | ecosystem: Environmental > Terrestrial > Soil > Tropical forest > Bulk soil... | reverse complement strand
GAACCCCGAATCACTCAGAGTCTCGGGTCGCGCCCAAAGGGCCCATGAATTCAATAATTCATGAGTTCATTAGTTGAGGATTTTATGAGCTCATGAATCCATGATTTACATGAATTCCTGAATTCAAAAGGAATGACGACGGCCACGCTTGCCCTTGATCTCCTCTGCGGTCACCTCGATGCCGAGGCCGCGGATGCCGCGCAGGATGAGCGACCGCAGGCTCGTGCGCTCCTTGGCGACCATGATGCCGAGCTCCTGACGGATATGGGCGGGCACCAGCACCTGTAGCGGCACCTCCGGCTCTTTTTTTGCGGCTGGCAGTACAGCCCGGCGTGGCGCCGGGGCCGGTTTTTCGACCGCAGAAACGGGGATGATCTCCGGGGCCGCACGTGCGGTCGCCGGCGGCACCGACTTCAGCAGCGCGCCGAGTTTCTTGCTGGTCATGGGTTCACCACGTTATTCATGAATTCATGAACAGATGAGTCCATGATTTCATAGTTTCCGAAAATCATTCGTTCATAAATGGCTGCAGTCGGCGGCAAACACTCGTGCGGTGGCTTGGTCATGCGCCAACCCCCTTATCTATGAGTTCATGAGCGAATGAATTCATGATTGCATGATTTTCTAAATTCAGCAGTTCATGAACGATTTCTGCAATGTCGTGCGCCGCCGCGCCGTCCGGCTCGACGACATTAGGGCTAAGGCCTTGAATACTGGCCTCCGGATAAGACACGCGGTGGGGCATTTCCGCTTGGAGAAGGGGATAGCCGGCCGCCTCGAGCTCGTTGCGCACATGCCGCGCGATCACTGTGCCGCGCATGGTCATCGTGAGGATCATTGCGGCCCGTATCGGGTGCCCGCTCCGCTCCGGCGTCTCGTTGATCTCCCGGATCAAATTATACGTGGCGATCGCGGCATCCACGTCATCCGGCGCGGGCTTAAGCGGAATGATCGCGAGATCGGCCGCCACGAGCGCTGCAATGGTCGTGCGATTGCGGAACCCGGCGCTGTCGACGATCACTGGCCTATGCCGGGCACGCAATTCCTCAATCACCTGCGCTACTAGCTCTTCGGGTTCGGAAATCACCGGAACGGCGCCGAGCGGCCCTTGTTCATTGTAGCGATTGAAGAGGCGCTTCTCAGGATCGGCGTCGATCAGAGCCGGCTTGTGCCCGATGGCGAACCAGTAGGCGGCAAGTGAACGGGCTAGAGTGGTCTTTGCGACACCGCCTTTGGATGTCGCGAGCGTAATGACGTCGTACCAAGCCGAGCCGGTCATTAATGGATCCCCCGAATCGCACCCCCCGATGCGCGAGTTCTGCTTGGCATGAATTCATGAATTTAGCAATGCTGCGGGACACACAATCCGTACAGGCCGTTAAGTTAGCGGTCATCAATTCATGAGTTCATGATTTATTAACACCCCAGTTCCGACCGAATCGCGGAGCGGCGGGAAGGGAGGGGCGTCACGTCGAACGCCGGTTCGGCTGCGGGCAAACCCGAAAGCGACACAGGAGGTCGCGCGCGCGGTGTTAGCCGATCAACCGTTGGCCGTATCGAGCGCAGAATCCGGCAGGGCGCTGCCGCGGCGGCCGGGTAAAGCGCAGCCGGACGTTAACTTATCCGTCCGCGACCGCGAGGCGCGCGCCGATCGTCACGGCGGCGAACTGATATACGGCGTTGCGGCCGGCGCGCCAGTCGGCAAGCTCCTCGTCGTCGAGGCGATCGGGCATATGCGGCTGCCATTCGCCACGTATAGGCCGAATGACGGTGCCTGGATCAAGGTCGCAACAATTGATGCGCATCGTGCAGCGGAAGCGGCGGCCGACATCGAAGGTGGATTCGATGATGGTGTTGCGGGCAAGGCGCGGCGGGGCCGGCTCGAAATACGTGATTTTCCGGGCGGGCTGCGCGGGCCATTCCGTATCCTCCTCCTCGGTCGCTTGATGGCGAAGCGTATATGGGGAGGGAACGATCCGGCCGGGATGTGTATTGCGTGGACGACCTTGAACGGCGATGCGGCCTTCCGGAAAAGGAAAACCCCGGCGGGGGATGACCGGGGTTTTCGCGGGTCGACGGCCGGGCAGGGGGGTATGCGATCGGGCAGTCTGGTGGGTGGCCTGTGAACTGGTCAGAGCATGCCGCGACGACGCCGCGATCATCGCGATCCTCCTCAATCGCGCCTACGGGATCTCGGAGCAAAGCGATCCCAAGCGGGCGGCGCAACGCGCCCAGGCTGATGTTATCAGCGGTGCGAAACCCACGATAAATGTTCCGGGGCGCGCAAGGTCAGCCGCCAGACCGAGCTACTGCTCGGCTTCATTGAGCGCGATGCCGCCATTGCCTGGGTGAACGCGGCGCTCGACCAGAAGGCCGCCTCGGCCCAGGCTCAGCCCGTGACACCGCCGTTCGCTCGCCGCCTCCCCGAGCGCCCGGTCCCGTGGGAGAGAGACCGTGGGCCGGTCAAGACAGTGCGGTTTGATGTGGTTCCGCCAAAACGCGACCGCTTGACGGTTCGCATGCCCATCGTCCTGCCACCTGTATTGCTGGGCTACGGGCGGCGCGAGCGCCGCCCGTATTTGGTTTACCTGGGCGTTAGCTCGGGCAAGTTCTCGTATTAGAACGGCGGGAACGGCACATATGTTACATCGAGGATCGGGGCGCCGTTGGTGCTCGTGTTGAAAACGTACCTCCGCTCCAGGAAGGAGTTGCCGATCGAGCCCTCGATGGTCAAGACCAGTCCGATCAGGGTCACGGGGTCGGCTGGTTCGAGCGCACATCCAAGGTCAGCAAGATTAGGAATGTCTGGTTGAGCGCGGCGGCGGGAGTCGGAGCGTTATTCAGAAATGCGTTGTTCAGCGCCATCAGCCGACCGGCTGAATTCGCGCTGTTGTCCGTTGTGTTGATGGCGAACGTGTGCCCTTGCACCGTAAACTTCGTGCATGACGGACCGGCATTAGGCGCCGAAGGAATCCCCGTGAAGGACGCGTGCGCTCCCGCGCTTCCTGCTATGATAAGCGCCGCCGCGGCGGTCGCGATCCTGGTCAACATCTTTAGTCACTCCTGCTTGGGTTGTTGAGATCGACGATCGGGCCTCCCCTCTTGAGCTCGGATCGCGTTCTGGGTGGCCAGCTGGGCCTCGCGCTTGGTGGTGGCGGCGCCGTCGGCGATCTTCTCGCCGGTGAAGGTGGGCGGCAGCCGGCGCTCGACGTACCACGCCCAATCGCCGCGGGTACCGCCGGCATAGCCGGCAAAGATTGCCCCGTGTCCAAAAAGAGAATGCCCGTGGGGATCCCGACACGATGATTACTTCGTCTTGCCCCACTCCTCGGTGAAGTTTGCCGAAATCAACCTCACCCACCTGCTCCTCTCATCAAATTCCCGGGGATCGGGATCTCGATCCACCGGCGGTGCTTCTCTTGACGCTTGCCGTCGGCGTTCAGTATGCCACCTTGAACGTCGGGCTGTCCTCGGGTCGGGTCTTGCGGTGGTCGTAGAGTTGGGTGGTCGCGATGTTGGCGTGGCCAAGCCAGTCCTTGACCTTGGCGATGTCGGCATCATTGTCGAGCGCGTTAGTGGCGGCGGTTGCGCGCAGTGCGTGAGCGCCGATCTCGAAGCCCAGTGCTGCCGAATATCCGCGCACCAGGCGGTAAACCGCATCGGGCGTGAGCGCCTTGTCGAGGTGGCCGGTGCGGTTGTTCTTGAGCGGTCGGAAGAGGGCACCGTTCTCGGCGCCACCGTGCGCGGCGGCCTCGAGGTAATCATGGATGAGTGCGTTGGTACCCGGGTGCAGCTCCACATAGCGGGTCTTGTCGCCTTTGCCGGAGACCTTGAAATACGGCACGCCGCGCCGGACCTGGTTGAAGTCTTTGACCTTCAGCTTGCACAGCTCGTCGCGCCGTAGCGCGTGAAACAGCAAAGTCGAGAGGATGGCGCGGTCCCGAATGTCTTTAACGGCTTCTTCTTCGCCGGGATCGGTATGCTTGCCGGGCGCCACGAGTAATTGGCGAGCCTGATGATCGCCAAGCGCCAGCGTCTTGCCCTGGCCGCTTTGGGCGCGCGGCCGTTTAACGCCCTTGACCGGGTTATGGGTGACAGCGTTCTTGTCGCAGAGATACTCGAACAGCGACGACAGTGCGGCCAGGCGGTGCCGGATAGTGCTGCCGTCGCGCGCCCGGCGCGCAAGGTCATCGCGCCAGGCGATGACATGAGCGCGCGTCACGGTGCGAAATTCCTCCGGACGCGCGATACCGGTGAAGCGCATGAAGTCTCCGATGGCTCGCTCGTAAGCGCGTCGTGTGCTCGGGTTGGTTAGATTGGCGAACCACTCGACCACCGGCGGTCTTGAAGGCGTCAAGAAAGCGTCCTGACAGAGGAGGGCTCGCGGATCTCGGCCCACATCATCGGAATGCGCAGCAGATGGCATGGTCTCGACCCGTGGGCGATACTCTCGGTGCCGTATCCGGCACTCAGACAGAGCCTCATGATCACGTAACCGGCCCCAGGCCGGCTGCTTGATCGCGAGCTCGACTACCGCCCGATCGATTTCGGTGCGGTTCTTCAACACTGGCTTACGCCGGCTGATCTCCTGCAGGGCCAGCTCGCCGCCTTTGTCGTAGAGCTCTTTGAAGCGGTAAAAGCTGTCCCGGCTGTAGCCCATTATCTTGCAGGCTTGGCTGACATTGCCGAGCTGCTTGGCCAACTCCAGCAAACCGAGCCTGGCTCGGATGATCTTCTGCTCCTGGGTCACGGTGATCCCCATCCCGCCAAAGGCTCCGTTTCGGATACCAACCAACAAATGTCAGATTAAGTTCGAGCTATTACAGGTATTTCCACCAGATTGCAGAGCCGATAGCCCCGACCGCGAACGGTCTCGATATAGTGTTTACCGCCCGTCGCATGTGCCAGCTTTTTGCGCAGATGGCAGACAAAAACACAGATGATCCTGAACCCCGGCTCGTCCCTTCCGCCGTAGAGGTGGCCAAGAAGCATCTCCTTGGTGACGGTGGCCCCCGATGCAGGCTCAGCAGCTCGAGAATGCCGTACTCCTTTGCGGTCAGCCACACCCGCTCGCCGTTTGCAGTGACAACGCTGGTCTCGAGATCGACGACAAGGTCCCCGGTTCGGATCGTTGAATAATGATCGCGTGAGACTGGGGATTCCGACGGCATTGGACACATTCTGCACGACCAACTGGGTTCATTAGCATCTGTGCCGGGCGGGGCTCCGCCGAGACTTTTCGAGAGCGCACCCAAGACCCAGAGGGCTCATCTTCAGTTTCGCCTTCTGCTTCGCATCGATTTGCGGGCCAGCTGGCGGCCGCGAGCCATCGCCTCGACAAGCAGGACCTCAAGACGATCGGCGATGAGCGCGCGCATGTGTCTCGGCATGACGATGTCGTCCAACAGACTCTCTGCCGTAAGTCTCGGGCGAGTAACTTGCCCTTCTCCAAGGCTATGGTTCGGCAGAGCCGAGTCAGCTCGGTTCATCCTCCTCGAAGGAGACTTAAATGATGCAGTCACGGGAATCCTCCATGGAGCTTGCCACGGGCTAGTAGCGGAAGGACACCAGTTGCTGTTTCTGACGCCTCCCAGCTGGGCGAGGCTCTTCGTCAGCGCCAGATCGAAGAAATCGCATGCGTCGCGGTCTTCAAGGCCAACGAGTATCCTCGCTGCGACCCAGGCAACAGCGTCGAGCGCGATGTAAGCGTTTTCGCGCCGCGGTTGGATACCGAGAACCGGACGCGCGACACGGAACAGCTTGGCAGCCAGCCGCCTGGTGCGGTCGTGGTTGACTTGTCTGAAGTCTGTGCGCGAGGAAAAGCCTCGATCAAGGCTTGGAGACCAGTAGCTGGACATCGGGCCATGCTGGCGTCGGTTTCAATTTGGATTAATCAAACCACGACAGCGTCAAAAAAACGGGTACCGTCGCGATTTGTGTTGGAATTGATTGACGCGGTCTCCGGTCGGGTGAGGATATTGGATCAGGCGGCAAGGTCAATCGGCTTATCGGCGAGTTTCTGGGTCAGGGTCTGCCAGCCGTCGACTTTGCGCATGGTGATCTGACCCGAGGCGAGCAGTGCCCAGAACAACATCGCTGCGGTCTCGGCGGACGGCAACACCGTCTGGGTCTTGATCCGGCGCTTGAACTCTTCATGGAGCCGTTCGATCGCGTTGCTGGTGCGCACGCTCTTCCATTGGCTGCGCGGCAGCCGGGCGAAGGTGAAGAGACGATCACCAGCCTCCTCGAGGCTGTCGGCTACCGCCTTGCATTTGAGCCGCCATTTGCGGAGGAAGACCCGGTGCCGTTCCTGGATCTCGACGGGGGAAGTGGCGTAGATCATGTCGTTGTAGTCGGCCGAGACCTCGTCGTGCAGCCGCCGGGGCGCGTGGGCCAGCAGGTTGCGGTGCTTATGGACGGTGCAGCGCTGGGTCGGCACATCGCCCCAGAGCGCGGCCAACGCCTGCTCCAGCCCCGTCCCGCCGTCGACAATCAGGATCTCAGGCTTGCGCAGCCCGCGCTTGACGAGGTCGTCAAGGACGGCGCGCCAAGCCTCGCTGGTCTCGCCCCCCATGTTCTTGATGGCCAACAGCATCTTTTGGCCGTCCTCGCGTACGCCGAGCACGACCAAGAGCACGATCGAGGTGGCCCTCCGGTCGAGCCGGACCCGCACCACAGTGCCGTCGAGGATCAGGCGGACGATCGGTTCTCCGCCGAGCGAGCGGGCATTCCAGGCGTCCCAATCGCCCTTCACCTTGCGCCACACCCGGCTCACCGTGTCCTTGCTGACCGCGCCGCCGAACACGGCGGACAGCGCCCGGCGCACCCGACGCGTGTTGGTACCGGCAAGATAGGCGCCGGCGATCAGCGAATCGGCCTGCTTAGTGCGCCGCTGGTAAGCCCGCAGCGCCCTGCTCTTCCATTCCGTGGTCTTGCCCTCTGTGGTATCGAGCCTGGCCCGCGGCACCGCGATCTCCACCCGGCCAAAGGTCCCCAGCAGCGAGCGCGATCGGTGGCCGTGCCGGTGGCCGGTGACATGGCCCGTGTCATCGGCATTCGCGGGATCCGCCTTGGGCCGGCGAGCGTACCGCGAGCGTGAGAGCACCGCCTCAAGCTCGCTCTCGATCATCGTCTGGATGAGCTCGCGCACCCGGTCGCGCAAACCGGTCTCGATCGGATCAAACCAATCGTCGAGAAGATGGACCGCCGTCTCGGCTTGCGAACCCTGAACCGGTGACTTCGTGCTATTGTTGGTCATGGCGTGGTCTCCACCGGCGCTCAACGCCGGGATCGTTTGGGTTTCAGCACCCGGAGACTACGCCACCTTCAATTCCAACCACACCCCGGACGGCACCAAAAAACGTCCCGAGTGCTTAGAGGCGGGCTCAAGCGCGATCGCCCAGACCTGGCGGCATCGGGGCATCGCTGGTGAGCTCTCGGCCGAATGCCGCGGCGCTCAAGGCCGGGTTCCGCAGGAAGCCGACGCCATTTCGAGACAATTCTACGGCTGTTGCCCAAACTCACCCATGACGAGCGCATGACTGCCGCCAGGATTTTCTGCGACTATGTCGACGATCCCCGCCCCGCAGTTCGAGGTGGCCTTAGATGCGCCCCTGACACCGCTCGCTGAGCCGTTGATGATGATCCCCCGACGGCGGGCGGAGGCGCTCGCCTGCGCCCGGCGCGGCGAGATCCGGTGGGTTCTGTGACTGGCGGGGCGTGCTATAAGCGGGGCGCGGCTGGTGTTGGGCACCAGGCGGCTTCCCTTGACCACATCGAGGATGATCTCGATCATGGCTGACAACGAGCTTACCGAATCTCTCTACGACGCTGATATCCTCTTGTGGTCGGAGCAGCAGGCGGAGTTGCTGCTGCGCCGCAGCGCAAACGCGCTCGACTGGGACAACCTGGCCGAGGAGATCAAAGACGTGGGGCTCAGCCAGCTGCATGCCGTGATGTCGCACCTTCGCTTGGCACTGCTGCACGACCTGAAGGCTGAAGCTTGGCCACTATCGCGTGACGTCGAGCATTGGCGGGCCGAGGCTCGTGGACATCGTGATGACGCCCGTGATCGTTTCACGCCATCGATGGCGCAGCGGATCGATGTCGAGAAACTCTATCGCCAGGCACGGCGGCGCATGCCGGCGAAGGTGGACGGTGTCGCTGCGCTGCCGGTACCGGACACCTGTCCGGTGAGCCTAGAGGAGCTGCTCAGCGAAAAAGATGCCGAGTAAAACAAAACCCAGATCTGCGTTCGTTCTCTGATTACCGCCGCTGTAAATTCCCGGTCTTACACGCTCTTGCGACGTGTCAAGTTCGACAGGAGGCGCCGGCCCATGCGGGACTGGCGCTGGCTCACCAGGCCGCGGGTGCCGTGGTGGCGAAGGTGGTTCCGGGGGTAACCTCGTTGCCCCAGACGAGCTTGCAACTCCCCATGCCCGCCGTGAGCGCCATGTCCGGCCATTGGCGCGGCTCGACACCGATTTGGTGACGCCTCGGCTCAGGTCATTCGGTGTTATGGTCGCAGACACTGCGACCATAAACCCGGCAATCGCTTATCGACCACGGCGAGGCGCCACAAAATTAGTCGAAGATTCTCCGACCAATTTCTTTTCATCCTACCCCGCTCTGTGCCGGTTTTCCCCGATGACCGGAACCGCCGCCGCCACCAGCGCATCAGCCGTTCAGTCGTCTCTGAAGCGACGATCAAGAGCTTGTCGGATATCAGCGACCGAAATGCGGTCGGTTAGCATGGCCTCGGCGAATTGCCGGACCAGCTCGTCGGCGATTCCTGCATTCCCCACATGATTCAACCATTCGTCGCGCCACAGCATCTAACGTCGGGTTTCTGCGTCTATTTGAGCTTTGCGCTCGAATGTCTGGTAAGCGCCGCACCGCTGCCGATTGCGCTCCCGTACGGCTAAAGCCTCGGTTTCTCTTTTTTCGCGCCGCAGCTTCCGCCGATGCCGGCGCTGCCGCTGCGCCGGCGTCATGGCGTGTTTCAGGATAGTCGGCCGACCCGATTGATCGCGACCGCGGCGTTGCAACAGCAGGCGGCGCGCCGGGCGATCGGATACCTCAAGCCATTGGTCGACAAGATGCCGGCCGATGCGGCGGCGTTGACCGTTCTAGGAGAGGCCTATATGGCGGACGGTCAGCCGGACCTCGCCCTGCAGCAGTTCCAAAAAGCCGCTGCTCTCGACCCCGATAACCCGACCATCAAGACACAAGCCGGTATGTCGGAGATCGATATCGGTCAACCCGAGCAAGGTCTCGCCACACTGGCACAGGTGTTCGGCACCGAGGCCGGCGCGCCAATAGCCGGACCCGCGCTGGTGACCGCGGAACTGCGGGCGCGCCGGTTCGACATGGCCGCGGAGGCCGCCGTCTCGCTGGTCAAGCGCGACACCAAGAACCCGATCTACCACACCCTGCTCGGGGTAGTCCGCGCCGCTCAGCGGGATTATCCCGGGGCGGAGAGCGCGTTCCGCGCGGCTCTGGCGATCAACCCGAATCTTCCCGACGCCACCGGCGATCTCGCGCAAGTTTACGTGGCAACGGGTCGCGCGGCCGAGGCGAGAAATCTCTATAACGATCTGCTGTCCAAAAATCCCAATGATGTCAGCGCTCTTCGGCCTCGCCGACCATAGCCGAGGAGAAGTGGACGGAAGCCATCGACGCGATCAACCGGGCGCGCACCGCGGCGCCAAATGATCCGGTGCCGGGGCTCAAACTGGTCGGCGTTTACCAAAGGCGCGGAGACTGGACCAATGCAAAGACCTTAGCGGTGGAACTCGCCGCGCAATTCCCAGGGAACGCCGATATCCTCGACACCCAAGGGCAGGCGCAGCTCGCGGCCGGCGATACCAACAGCGCAGTTTCCAGCTTCAAGCGGGCCTACGCGCTCGCGCCGAATTCGGCACCGATCTTGTCGCGCTATCTTAACGCGCTCAACGGCGCGAAATTTTTGATCCAGGTCCGCGGGGTGTTGCAGGACGCCATCGCACGCGACCCGAAGAACTCATCCTTGAAGGCCGACCTGATCCGGGTCGAAGGAGAGATAACGCACCCTGCTCGTCCGCGGATGACGCACCAGGTCAGAGACGATGTTGGTGTCGAGCAGCCAGCCCATCCTTTAGATGTCGACCGGCTCGGGCGGCGGGTCGTCGATCTCAGGGAATTCTTCCTCGAGCTCGTCCAGCGTATCGAGCAGCGCCAGCAGCGAGCGCGGCAGCGCCGGCTCGATGATCAGCCGCGCGCCATCCTTCTTCATGATCGCGTCGCTACCCGGCAATTCGAACTCACGCGGGATCCGCACCGCCTGGTTCTGTCCGTTGCGGAACAGCTTCACATAGCGCCCTTGCATTGCAGACCACATATGGGCTCTGCATATGCTTAGGCAAAGCGAGCGCCGCCACGCTGCCGGTTTACCTGGCGCTCGCATGGCTTGCTCGTATTCCTGTTCTCAGGACACGGGTGATGAAACGCAGCGCCCCCGAATCTTCCTGGTCGTGCTGTTCATCGGGCTTGTCGGCGTCATCCTGGCCGTCGTGCTGATCGCTGTGGCCTTGCGGATCGTTCCAGCCAAGGGTGCCGATCGGCCCTTCGACTGGGACCGCTACTACGCCCGCCAAGACGCTTGCCTGGAGGCCGACCGGCGCGCCGGGCCGCCGGGGCCATCGGGCAAAACTTCTGCAACGAGCTGGCCTTACGCGAGGCCAAGCGCAAGTGCTCGGCCTTCGGGCCACTGGGCGAGCGGCGGCCATGATCCTTGACCTCAGCGACGAACAGGCACGGGCGCTGCTCAACCTGCTGATCGAGGTGATCGAGGCAGACCGCTACCCGCGCTCGCCGCGCATCCGGCTGCTGCAAGAGATCCTCGGCAAGTGCGGCGAAGTCGGCGGGCTTTCGCCGGAACTCGCTGCGCGGCTGCGACGCTATGCGCCGCCGCCTCCCGCTCAATGGCCGACGCCGGAGGAACGCGATCCTTCACGGCGGCCAAGACCCCCGGCGGTGAGGGGGAGGCCACTGCTCAGGCTTGTGTTGGTTGTACTCCCGGCGTTGTTGTGGGTGATGATTTGGTGGATTTGGGGGATGATCGGGCTATGACTTGGTGCCCTTCCTCCCTCGGCAGGGGCGGTGAACCCGGTAGCCCCTCGGCCGGCTCGGCGGCATGATGGTGGTCGCGGTCGGCGTGATCCTCGCCGCCGCGATCATGATGGGCGGACGGCCGTAAAACCGGGATTTACCCGAGATCAGCCGCGCGAGCTGGTGCGCGCGATCACCGAAGCGATCGACCGGATCGCGCCGGGTCGGAAGCAAGCAACGGCACCGTCCGCGGCGTGATAGAAAGTCTGACCAAGGTCCCTTGACCCGAAAAAGCCGTGTCGTTGCAGGGAGGAGCGCGGATTGGCGTGGCCCGGCGCACTGCTCTTATGGGTCCTCGCAACCCGCTTCTTGTTTCAGGGGCATTGAGAGGACCGATTAGCCCGTCTCAGCGCAGCGTCGAGATCGAACGAATCGGGCATGACGGGAGACCTCCGCAGGGGTAGGATCGCAGTATCCCGATTGATACTTCGTCGGACTGCAAAACCGGGGCTTTTTTGTTGAGAAGCTGCGCCAGCGAAGGTTAATATGCGGCTGACACCATGCCTTCGGTGAAAGCGATCCCGAAGCCGAAGCTTGAGCATGGCGTCTCCCAACCTTAGCCCCGGCGTCGGTCCTGTCGTCGGGGCGATCTTTTATGCCTACACGGGTTCATCGTCGCCGGTATGCTGTTCGCCGCACTGCACTATTGGCCGCCACACGGCTGACCTTTCCATCGGTGTGATTACGGTGGGCAAAGCGATCATCACCGGGCTCGCGATTTCGCGCCGCCCATCGCACCACCTGACGCAACAATCCGGTACATCGCCCACCCACGAAAGAGGCGGAGCTTCCGCCTCCTGGCAGCTAACGAGCCCGCCCGATCAGATGAGCCGCGCCTCGAGATCGTGGCTCCAGGCCGCCCAGTCAGCCGCCGTCGCTCCTCGACCGGCGTCTGGTGCCGTGATTGCAGCCACGAGGTCGAGCCGGACCCGGCCGAGATGGCTCGGCACTATGGTGCCGAGACGACGGTCCCGGAGTGGCACAAACGCCTCGTCTGCGGCAACTGCGGCTCGAAGCAAGTCGATTTTGTCGCGACCGGCGCCCGGCGCTGACGGGATGACGCTCCCCTGGGTGCAGCCGATCATCCCGACCTTGAGGAAAGAGCCGTTCGACGATTCCGGCTGGTTGTTCGATGTGAAGTATGACGGGTTTCGCGCGCTCTGCTTCATCGAGCAGGGCCGCTGCCGTTTCATCTCGCGCACCGGCAAATCGCTCGACCGGTTTGCCGCACTCGGCGACGAGGTGGTGCTCGACGGCGAGGTGATCGCCGCCGACGCGACCGGCCGCCTGCGGTTCTGGGGTCTCGTGCGCGGCACGCGGGCACCCGCCTATGTGGCGTTCGACCTGCTGTGGCGCGATGGCGCCGACCTGCGCCCGTTGCCGCTGAGCGAGCGCCGCCGTGCGCTGCGCCAAAGGGATCGCCGGTGATCTCCGAGGCGGGGTCGGTCGAGGGCCGCGGGTGTGCGAGCTGTTCGAATTGATGTGCGCGCACGACCTTGAGGGGATCGTCGCCAAGCGTCTGGCTGATCCGTATGGCCCGCGCGTCCGGTGGCTGAAGATCAAGAATCCGGACTACTCGCAAAAGGAAGGCAGGAGCGAGCTGTTCAATAGGCCACGAAATCAGGCCCGATTCGCCGAATTGTAGGCGGAGGCGGCGGCCCAGACGCGGGCCTTGGCGTTGCCGTCAAGGCGATGCGAGGGTGCGGGTCCGAATATTTTCTCCCGGCGTCGCCGCAGATGACGCGGCAAAACAAGCTGCAATGCGGTCCTTTCCGCCCGCGTCAGGCACAGACCTTCCCGGTCAGCGGAAATTCACCGCTTGACGGCCGGTTGATGTCGGGACGGGAGGGTGCCCTCCTGTCGGAGGTGAACGCCGATCTCTGTTCACCTGTTTCATGTTCGCTCGCTCAGGAAAGCGGCGGCGTCAAATTACGCGGAGATCTCCCTGTTTGCGGGGCGCGACGGGTTCGTCCGGCTGTCGCGCTTGCGGCACCAGAGGCCGTCCCGTCAAATAGGTGGCAGCAAAGATATTTCCGCCGGATCGCAAAGCCGATAGCCTCGACCCCGAATGGTCTCGATATAGTGTTTGCCGCCTGTCGCCTGTGCCAGCTTTTTTCTCAGATGGCAGACAAAAACATCGATGATCCTGCGCCTCGGCTCGGCCTTTCCCCCGTAGAGGTGGCCAAGAAGCATCTCCTTGGTCACGGTGGCGCCCTGCTGCAAGCTGAGCACCTCTAAGATACTGTATTCCTTGCCGGTCAACCATACCGGCTTGCCGTCTGCAGCGACAACGCGGGTCTCAAGATGGACGACAAGGTCCCCAGTTCGGATTGCTGATTGGTGATTACGCGCGGGACTGGGTATCCCGACGGCATCGGGTACCTCTCGCGCGATCACAACTCTCGGGCGGGTAACTTGCCCTTCTCCACGGAGGCTACGGCCCGGCAAAGAGGAGACAGCCCGAACCGTCCCACTCAAGGGAGCCTCGAATGGTGCCCTCATCGGGATGACCCGTAGCGCTTGCTGCCGACTGGCGTTGGCTCGACATCGGTTGCTGTTTTTGACGCCTCTAGCTGGGCGAGGCTCTGCATTAGCGCCAGGTCGAAGAAATCGCGTGCGGCGCGGTCTTCAATACCGGCGAGGATCCTCGCTGCGACCCAGGCAACAGCGTCGAGCGCGATGTAAGCGTTTTCGCGGCACGGCTGGATACCGAGAATCGGGCGCGCGACGCGGAACAGCTTGGCTGCTAGCCGCCTGGTGCGGTCGCTGTCGGCTCCTTTGAAATCCGTGCATGAGGAGAAGCCTCGATCGAGGCTTGGAGAGCAGTAGCTGGACATGGTGGTATGCCGGCGTCGGTTTCAAGTCTGATTAAGCAAACCACGGGCACAGTCAAAAAAACGTCCCAAGGGCCAAGAAGGCCCATCAGGCGGCTCTGCCGGGGATTTGGTGCCGTCCGGGGTGTGGTTGGAATTGAAGGTGGCGTAGTCTCCGGGTGCTGAAACCCAAACAATCCGGCGTTTGTCCGCGCCGACGCCGCCGACCACTTGGAGGGCTTTCTCGACGCCAGTCTCGGCGACCTGGCCGATCTGGGCGCCGGCACGAGCGCCAGCCGCCGCCCCGCGCTGAACGCCGCCGACCACACCGGCAATGGCACCGCCGGCCAGTGAGCCGCCGAACTCATCGACGTTCTCGATCTGCACCTTGGGCACAAAGCCCTGGCCAGTGAGCCAGGCGCCAAGCTGCTGCGTCCGCCTGGCCGCAAAGTCGCCGGAGGCCTACGGCGCAAACAGCAGCGCTCCCTGCGCGCCGGCGAACAGCCGCTGCAAGCCGGTCGAGATATTGGCCGGCAATACCATCTCGCCGGCATGCGCGGCGATCGGCACGACGCCGCCCCGCTGAAACCGCGGCAGGGATCTGCGCGATGGCCGGCGCCAACGGCAGCATCGGTCCAGTATCGGACAAATGCCGCCCTGGCGATATGGCGGCAGTGCCGGAGCGGGCGCCGGCGCCGCCGGCGACGGGGACACCCGCTCCCGATCGCGGCTCTCTCGCTCGGTCGCGGCCTCCGCACCAAGGCACAGCACAACCGACGACGTGAGAGCGCGCGAGCGCTGGCCGATTATTGCAGCCGGCGCCAAGCTGGTATATCCAGAAGATCGACGCCGCGCCTTCCCCCAGCGCAACAAGGCAGAGGCGAGCAGACCCGCCTGTTCGGCCTGGACCGGCGTATGTGCGGGCTGTGTTTCGGGGGGAAATCGTGGTCGATGAGATTCAAGAACGCTGGCTGACCTATCGCGAGCTGGGTGAGCTGCTGGGCTGCACAGCGAACGCCGCACGCATGCTCGCCAAGCGGCGAGGCTGGTCGCGGCGAACGCCGAACGCGTATGGCGACAAGGCGATGGTTCTGGTGCCCGATGATGCTGATGTTCAGCCTCGATCGGCGATCGACCGCGATCACATGAGCAGGAACCCGAACGGCGCCGATCAGGTGAACGTGCGGGCGCTCGAAATCGCCGTCGAGACGCTCCGCGATCAGCTCGGGATCGCCAATCGGCGCGTCGACGAGCCACTGATCGCCCTGGCGGATGCTCGAACGGCCGAGATGATCTCGGGCAACGAGGCGGCGGTATTGCGGGCCCAGCTCGAGCTGTTGGCCGGTCGCCGGCCCTGGCGGCGGTGGTTCCGCTGATCCTTGCCGATGGGACAAAAATATCCTATGTGATGGAGCCGATGACCGGGAACGAGTTCCTGCGCAGGATCAATACGCTCGGTCGGGATCGCGGCATCGCCGTCTGCTTCGATCAGCGACACGGGCAAAGGCAGTCTCGGAACGCTGCATTTCGGGAGCCACAAGACGACGGTGAAGGATCTGCGCAAGGAAATCGGTGCCGGCTTGTTGCATGTGATGCTCGCTCGCTAGCCGCATTGTCGACGGCGAGGAGATCCCGCCGCCGACGCAGACCGAGGCCGGCCCTGATCAGCACATCATCTCGCCGTCGCCGACCATCGCGCTGAAAGCGGCCCTTTACACGGCGTTGCGCCACCGCGACATGACAGTTGCCGATCTCGCCGCGCGGCTCGACATGGACTGGCATCAGGCGGGTCCCAATCGCCCTTTACCTTGCGCCATACCCGGCTCACCGTGTCCTTGCTGACTGCGCCGCCGAACACGGCTGACAGCGACCGGCGCACCCGACGCGTGTTGGTACCGGCACGATAGGCGCCGGCGATCAGCGAATCGGCCTGCTTGGTGCGCCGCTGGTAAGCCCGCAGCGACCGGCTCTTCCATTCCGTAGTCAAACCAATCGTCGAGAAGATGAACCTCTGCCCCGGCTTCCGAACCCTGGACCGGCGACTTTGTGCTACTGTTGGTCATGGCGTGGTCTCCACCGGCGCTCAACGCCGGGATCGTTTGGGTTTCAGCACCCGGAGACTACGCCACCTTCAATTCCAACCACACCCCGGACGGCACCAAAAAACCTTCATCTGAAGCTCTCACAAGACAATCCGCTCGACCTGGTCGAGTGTGACCTGATCGTTGCGGCGATCGTAAAGCTTGGTCGTGCGCGCGCTCTCATGCGCCGCCATCTGCTGGGCGTACTCGAGCAGGCCGCCGTTGAGCAAATAGACGGTGATGCCGGTCGCCCGGAAGCTGTGGCAGCCGAGCCGCGTGAGAAGGCCCGCGTTCTTAGCCCGGCGAACAATCATGCGTCGGGCGTCCTGACGCGCCATGCGATCCTCAGTGAGGTGCTTGCGGCCGCGGCCGCCGAGTGTGCGAAACAGCGGGGTGTTTTTCTCGGCTCCGAGGCCGGCGCCCGTCACATAGGCGTCGAGATACTGCTCAAGCAAATGATGTGCGGGCATTTCGTGCTGCTTGCCGCCTTTTTCGTGCAGGCGAACCCACCAGCGCTTGCCCTGCGGATAATAGTCCTCGACATCCATCTGCAGCGCCGCCGAGATCCGGGCGAAGCTGTAGACCAAGAGGGCGATGAGCGCGCGGTCGCGCAATCCGATGATGGTCGACACGTCGATGCTGTCGAGCAGCTGCCGCGCCTCGTCCGCGAGGAGCACCGGCGTCTTACCTTTCTTGACGATATGCGTGGGTCCGCGCACCGGCGCCGCAGGATTCTGATCGATGACCTGGCCGACGATGAGCCAGTCGAACAGCCGGCGGATCGCCGCCAGGTGCTGCTTGACCGTCGGCGCGCTGTAGCGGCGGGTCAGAATCTCGATGTACGTCGAAATATGATGCGTGCGGATCTCCGTGAGCTCGGTGAGGCCGCCGAGCTCGAGCCAGGTGAAGAATTCCCGCACGGCGACGCCATAGGCGGCGCGTGTGTTCGGGTTGCGGATGTGGGCGGTGAAGAAATCGATGAACCTGAGCGATGCACGCTCGCCGGCGCCGGCGATCATCGCCGGCACGGGCAACCCGGTTGCCGGCTCGATAACGGTGAGTGCGGTCGTGGTTCCCAGGCGAGCGCCCGGGTCTTCGAGATCGGTCATGATCCCCCCGCCCCATGTTTCTATAGTGTACCATAAAGCTAGTTATGGGGTACTATTTCCGGAGAGGGGCCCGGGGTCGAAGCGGACGATACGGATGCGGAAGGGATCCCCGAGGGCGCGGATTGTGATCGCACAGCCCGGGCGAGGTGTTGTGCCGAGCTTGGGGGGAAACGGCTGGAACTGGCCCCTCCCCTCCTCTTCTCCTCTTCTCGCTGGCCTCGGTGATACAGCACGTTATCACAAGCAAGATCGAGCCGAGTAGGGGCCGATCGGCCGCTGTTGCCCCATTTCGGTCATCGTCGAGCTCCAGCCGTAGAGATCTCGAGAGGGCAGACAGCCGCCACTTCTAGGCCCGGCGCCCTATTACCTTGCTCTCCTGAAACAATACCAATTACCAGAGTGGCCAACCGACGATCAGGTGAACACCGATAGTGGCGGCCGGCGGTAGGAAAATCGGATGAATCGCAGCAACGTCTTGGGCAGCGAAACCGTAGGCTTATCGGCGGCATAGGGTCGGGTCCGAAGCATGGACTACGATCCGACTGGTAGGAAAATTGGACGAAAACTGCCAGCTCAGCCGCCAATTTCGCTGTAAGATATTGTTTAACAACGATTAAGCCACTGCCGGTTCAACAGCGCCACAGGCTCCCGTTTCTCATGCGGAATTGGACGCCGCGATGCGCGCAGATATAGCGTGTTTGGCGGACGCCGCCCGCAAAGTCGATGATCTGAAATCGGACGCAGGCACAATAGCAGTCGCTATCCGGGGAATGTGCAGCGCTACCTATGCCCGTGCGCGCCAAATCGCGGGGGAGAACATGAACCCACAGGCTCGGTTGATGTTCCAACACGGCATCGATGAGCGAAGATTTGAGATACCTACAACGATAGTGCTTGAAGAGCGCAAGAGGGCGCTAGGCGTTACCTGAACCACCGCCGCCACCACGGGCGGTGCCTTTGATCGGTCAGGATCGCCATAAGCGTCTGACGCTCCTCGGCCTCACGGTCGAGGCGCGAGCGCAAATCACGAATCGTTTATGGCGACTAATGCCGCCTGGTGTGGTCTATATCGGCCGCCCGATGCCGAGAGTGAGGCTTGCGCGCAGCAAATGGGCCAATCCGTTCAAGATCGGGTCGGCACGCGAGACGGAGTCATCGCCCAATATCGTGCTTGGCTTCTGCGGCGGCCGGAGCTGATGGCGGCGCTGCAGAAGCTACGCGGCAAGGATCTCGCTTACTGGTGCGCACCGGAGCGCTGTCACGGCGAGGTGCTGCTTGAACTGGCAAACGCCTGACCGAACGCCCGAACCCCGAGATGGGCTGAATAGGGGCCCAGGAAGCAAATCGCCGAGCGCCCGTCTCAGCAGGTAGGTGATCCGCCGCCGCGCCAGATGGTGCGGGCGGTCATGGATCATGTGGCAGCGCTGGCACAGGCTCTTGAGATTGCGAAGCCGGTTGTTGCTCGGGTCATGATCGAGATGGGCTGCGGCCAGGACGACGCGGGTTGGCCGCATCTGCGCCGCCTCCTCGAGGTCGGGCCACCGCGCCCGGTGGCCGCGTCCGTCCCGCCAGGTGCGGCGCGCGGCATCGAACCAGCGGCCGTCCGGCAGACAGCGAACCGTCACACCATGGGGCCGCCCACATCCCTGGCAGATGCCGTCGGCGCGCTCAAACCGCACGCGACGGCTGATCTGCGGCCAGTCGCTCGGATAAAACCGCCGCATCTCAGGCTTGATCGGCATCGCCCATATCCCCCCTTCGAACT
>Ga0318558_10000032_pt1 | contig 20825 bp, 19 predicted proteins | sample GRESIP065b5f20_FD_203669 | JGI IMG/M metagenome (GOLD analysis project Ga0318558, IMG submission 203669) | Tropical soil microbial communities from Luquillo Experimental Forest, Puerto Rico - GRE.SIPMG.065b5f20 | ecosystem: Environmental > Terrestrial > Soil > Tropical forest > Bulk soil... | reverse complement strand
AGGGCATGAACTGACAGGGCTTTCATGGCGAGTGTGGGCGCCGCGCTCCCGAAACTTCCGTTCGAGATTGTCCCCGAGGCGCCGTTCTACATTCCGGCGAGGGGCCCTGCGACGCGGCCGCGGCGCACCCTCAAGCACGACGATACCTTCCTCGTGCTCGACAGCCACGGCGATATCGGCGCGTCGGCCGGCGGCTCCGACGGGCTCTTTCATTGCGATACGCGGTTTCTCTCGCACCTCGAGCTTCTGCTCAACGGCGCGCAGCCGTTGTTGCTCGGCTCCAACGTGCGCGACGACAATACGCAGCTGACCGTCGATCTCACCAATCCCGACGTCTATTTCGACCATCGCCTCGTGCTGCCCAAGGACACGTTGCACGTCGTGCGCACGATTTTTCTCTGGCGCGACACGGCCTATCAAAGGCTGGGGATCCAAAACCATGGCGATCATGCGGTCGATCTGCGCCTGACGATGCTGTTCGACAGCGATTTCGCCGACCTGTTCGAGGTGCGCGGCTTGCAGCGGGAACGCCACGGCGTCATCTGCCGCCAGCCGATCCGGCCGGCCACGACCGTCTTGAGCTACAAGGGCCTCGACGCGCAGCTGCGGCAGACCGTGCTGAGCTTCGACCCGCCGCCGGCCGAGATCACGGCGACGACGGCGTCCTATCGTCTCACCCTTGCGCCCAAGCAGGTGACGTCGATCTGTTGCACCATCGGCTGCGGCGCGCCGGAACCTCCCAAAGCCGTATCTTTCGCGCGCGGCCTGCGCGCGGTCCATCGCAATCGGCGCGCCGTTTCCAGCAACGCCGCCACCGTCGAGACCTCGAACGACCTCCTCAACGAGATGCTATGCCGCTCGATGTCCGATCTCTACATGCTGATGACCAACACGCCGCAGGGACGCTACCCCTACGCCGGCATCCCCTGGTATTCGACCACGTTCGGCCGCGATGGATTGATCACCGCGCTGCAGATGCTCTGGTTCGATCCGCGCATCGCGCAAGGCGTGCTGCGGCGGCTTGCGGCCTATCAGGCCAAGACCGACGATCCGGCCTCCGACGCGCAACCGGGAAAAATTCTGCATGAAATGCGCGAAGGCGAGATGGCGGCGCTGCGCGAGATCCCCTTCGGCCTCTACTACGGCAGCGTCGACGCGACGCCGCTCTTCGTCATGCTGGCCGGCATCTACGCCGAGCGGACCGGCGACGACGCCGTCATCGTCGAGCTGTGGCCCGCGATCGAGGCCGCGCTCGCCTGGATCGACGGCGCCGGAGATCCCGATGGCGACGGCTTTCTCGAATACTACCGCGCGACCGAGCGGGGCCTCGCCAACCAAGGCTGGAAAGATTCCCAGGATGCGATTTTCCACGCCGACGGCCGCCTGGCGCAGGGCCCGATCGCGCTCGCGGAGGTGCAAGGCTATGTCTACTGCGCCAAGCAGGTGCTCGCCCGTTGCGCCGAACGGCTGGGGTGGAGCGAGCGGGCGCGGCGCCTCAAGGCCGAAGCCCATCAGCTGGCCGAGCGATTCGACGCAAGCTTCTGGTGCGAGGAGCTTGGCACCTACGCGCTTGCGCTCGACGGCGAGAAGGAGCCCTGCCGCGTCCGCAGCTCCAATGCCGGCCAGGTCCTGTTCACCGGCATCGCCAGGCCCGATCGAGCGATCAAGGTGGCCGATGGCCTGATGCGCCCGCAGTTCTTTTCCGGGTGGGGCATTCGCACCATCGCCAATACCGAAGCGCGCTACAACCCGATGTCCTATCACAACGGCTCGATCTGGCCGCACGACAATGCGCTGATCGCCCTCGGCTTGGCCCGCTACGGGCTCAGGCGCTCGGTCGAGCGCGTCTTCAAAGGCTTGTTCGATGCCGCAACCTATATGGAGATGCGGCGATTGCCCGAGCTGTTCTGCGGCTTTCAGCGCAGCCGCGGGCGCGGGCCGACCCACTACCCGGTCGCCTGCTCGCCGCAGGCGTGGGCGAGCGCCACTCCCTTCACGCTGATCGAGGCCTCGCTCGGGCTGCAATTCGATCCGGTCGCCAACGAAATCCGCCTGCGCAATCCGCGCTTGCCGTCGTTTGTGGACGAGCTGGTGCTGCGCAATCTGCAGCTCAAGCAATCGAGCGTCGACCTCAAGGTGCGCCGTCACGCCAACGAGGTGTCGGTCGAAATCCTCGAGCGGCGCGGACAGGTGCAGGTCTCGGTCGTGTTCAGCTGATTGTGAATCTGCCGATGGTATCTCAAGACAACGCGCATCGGATCGAGGATGTCTCATGTGCCGAAACATTAAGACGCTGCATAACTTCGAACCGCCCGCGACCGACGAGGAGATCCGCGCGTCCGCGCTGCAGTTCGTGCGCAAGCTGAGTGGATTCACGCGGCCCTCCAAGGCAAACCAAGCCGCGTTCAGCCGCGCGGTGGAGCAGGTGGCGCAGGCAGCGCATGAATTGCTCGACGCCCTCGTGACCGCCGCTCCGCCCCGCGATCGCGAGGTCGAGGCGGCGAAGGCGCGCGAGCGCGCCGCGGACCGCTTCCGCTCTTCCGAGGCGAGACGCGGCGGTTAGCCGCGCCGGGCGATCACCGATAGGGTCCAGCCGGCAAGCGCATCCATCATGTTCCGTTTGACGTCGGCGTCCTTGCGTCCGGCGCGGGCCGGCACGCGGAAGGAATGATCGGCATCCTGGATGAGCCGCAACAATGCGCGCTCGCCGAGCCGCTCGATCAACCGCGAAAGCAGCCCAAGGTCGGCGAGCTTGTCGCGGCTGCCTTGCAGAAACAGCATCGGGACCTCGACCACGAAAAGATGCTCGCCACGCTCGTCCGACGGCCGTCCCGCCGGATGCAGGGGAAAGCCGAGGAAGGCGAGGCCGTAGACACCCGGCAAGGGAGATGCGGCCTGCGCCTGCGAGGTCATGCGGCCGCCGAAGGACTTGCCGCCGGCGATCAGAGGAAGTGCCGGCGCAAGCTTCGCGGCAGCGGCCACGGCAGCCCGAACGGTCGCATGCGCGAGTTTGGGCGGGTCCGGCCGCCGGGAGCGTTGTTCCATGTACGGAAACTGATAGCGCAGCGTGGCGATGCCGCGCTCACCAAGCTCCCTCGCGACGACGTCCATGAATGGGTGGAACATTCCGGCTCCCGCCCCATGCGCGAGGACGAAGCAGGCGCGCGCGTTCGGCGGCACCAAGAGCAGCCCGGAGACGCTGTGCGCGCTATCGACCGTAATGGTCACGGACGCGACATCTGACCGGTTCATCGTGCGCTCCGACCTCGCTGTCGGTGGAAAGCGGAGCCAGTTTCGCTTACATTTGCGAGGGGCGGGCAAGCCGCTCGACGCTCGCTTGCGCCGAGTGCCACGTATCCCTGTTGTGGTCGCAGGATGGCACAATGAGTGCGAAAGACTTCGAAATCCTCCGTCAACACATGCTCGTGGAAATTTCCGCCGGCACATTTCACGTCCGCGACGTGATCGGCAAGACGGCGCTCGACGAACGGGTGATGGCGGCCATGGCCAAGGTGCCGCGACATGAGTTCGTACCGGTCGAGCTGCAACCCTACGCCTACGCCAACATTCCTCTGCCCATCGGTTTCGAGAAGACGATTTCGCAGCCGTTCATCGTCGCGCTGATGACGGATTTGCTCGATATCAGCGCCGAGGACACGGTGCTCGAGATCGGCACCGGGCTGGGCTACCAGGCCGCAATCCTCGCGCAGCTGGCGCGCAAAGTGTACAGCATCGAAATCATCGAAGAGCTCGCCCGACAGGCGAAGCAACGCCTGCGCCAGCAGGGCTGCACCAATATCGAGCTCAAGATCGCCAACGGCTATCACGGCTGGTCCGAGCACGCTCCGTTCGACAAGGTGATCGTGACGGCGGCTCCCGATCTCATTCCCCCGCCGCTGATCCATCAGTTGAAGGCTGGCGGGAAAATGGTCATTCCTGCCGGCCTGCCCGACGCCCAGCAGCTCGTCCTGGTCGAGAAAAACGGCAACGGCAAGGTGACGACGAAGGAGATTCTACAGGTGAGGTTCTCGCAGCTCGAGGAGACCGAACCGGGCATCACCTCCAACTGACGTTGCCGGAAAGAGAGCGCCATGATGCTCGAATTTACCGTCGGCATAAACGTCGCTGGCAAACACGAGAGCGTGACGGTGGCGGCGGAGGACGCGCTGATCGCCGCGCTCAAGGTGAAGTGCGAGCGGCCGGATGCCCTGATCAACTACGTGCGGCGGCGCAACAAGCGCGGCGATCTGCGTCATCCCCACGGCTCGATTGCCGCCAAGGCCAAGTGATTGGCCGAGTGATCGCGCGCCGCGCATTGGATGACGGCCGATGATCGAAAGCATCAGCGCCATCACGCTCGCCACCCACGACATGGCGCGCGCGGTCCGCTTCTATCGCATGCTGGGATTTGAGCTGCTTTACGGCGGCGACGACGCCGCCTTTACGAGCTTTCGGGCTGGAACGAGCTATCTCAATCTGATCGGCCAGCCCGCCGAGCGAACGTGGTCGTGGTGGGGACGCGTCATCTTCTACCATTCCGACGTCGACGCGCTTCATGCGAGCGTGATCGCGGCCGGCTATCGCCCGGACACGGCGCCGCGCGATGCCGAATGGGGCGAGCGGTTCTTTCACTTGACCGACCCGGATGGTCATGAACTCAGCTTCGCCAAGCCGTTGCGGTGATAAGCGAGTGCGGTGATGCGAGAGCCCCGCGACCGTCGGCATAGGATGGCCGCACGGCCGAGTTGACGCGCCATTGCGGCGTTGTGAAGCTAGTCTAGAAACGCCGAAAGCCGCCTGCGATGACCGACCTCGACCAAAAACCGCGACCCGCGGAAACAAGCTTCCGCTTCATCGGTCGGCCCGTCGTCCGCAAGGAGGACGAGCGGCTCACCACCGGCCGCGGGCGCTTCAGCGACGATTTCAGCGTCGACGGCCAGGCCTACGCGGTGATGCTGCGCTCGCCCCACCCGCACGCGCGCATCCTCGGCATCGACGTGACCCGGGCCAAGGCCATGCCGGGCGTGCTCGGCATCTTCACCGGCGCCGACTGCCTCGCCGACGGGCTCGCCGCCATTCCGCACGATCCGCTGCCCAAGACCAAATACGACATGAAGCTGCAGGCGGCGGGCGGCGGGGCGCTCTTCATCGGCCCGCAGCTCCTCTTGCCCACCGACAAGGTGCGCCATGTCGGCGAAGCGGTGGCGATGGTGGTGGCCGAGACGATGCCGCAGGCGCTCGACGCCGCGGAGGCCGTCGCCGTCGACTACGACGTGCTGCCAGGGGTCTACCATTCCGAAGACGCGATGCGGCCGGGCGCGCCCGTGATTTGGAACGAGGTGCCGGGCAACGTGGCGGTCGACACCCGGTTCGGCGATCGGGAGGCGACGGACAAGGCGTTCGCGCGCGCCGATCACGTCGTGGCCATGGACTTCCACATCGATCGCGTAACCGGCGTACCACTTGAACCGCGCTCCGCGCTGGGTGAGTACGATGCGGGGAGCGGACGCTACACGCTCCATGCCGGCAGCGGCGGCGCGGTGCGGCAGAAGCGCGAGCTTGCCGCCGTGCTCGGCATCGCGCCGGAGCGCCTGCGCGTCCTATCCTACGACGTGGGCGGCAATTTCGGCACGCGTAACCGCGTGTTCGTCGAGTTCGGCCTGGTGCTGTGGGCCGCGCGCAAGCTCGGCCGTCCGGTCAAGTTCACCGCCACCCGCTCCGAGGCGTTCCTCAGCGACTTTCAGGGACGCGACCTCGTCACCAAGGTCGAATTGGCGCTCGCCCGGGACGGCCGCTTCCTCGCCATGCGCGCGACCAATATCAGCAATGTGGGCGCGCGCTGCGTGTCGCTCTCGCCGCTCTCCAAGGGAGCCGGCCTGATCGTGGGTTCCTACGCCATTCCCTGCGCAACGCTGCGCGCGCTGGCGGTCTACACCAACACCATGCCGACCAACGCCTATCGCAGCTCCGGACGGCCGGAGGTGACGTTCGCCATCGAGCGGCTCGTCGACACCGCGGCGGAGCGACTGGGCGTCGATCGCATCGCGCTTCGCCGCAAGAACCTCATCGATCCCGAAGCGATGCCTTACCGCAACGCCGTCGGCATGACCTACGACAGCGGGCGCTACCAGGACAACATGGACCGGGCGATGGATATCGCCGACTGGACGGGTTTCGAGTCGCGCCGGCGCGCGGCGGCGAAACGAGGCAAGCTTCTCGGCCGCGGGCTCGCCAACTACGTCGAATCCTCGATCGGCGCGCCCAACGAGCAGGCGCGCATCGCCGTGCGCTCGGAGGGACGCGTGGACGTCGTCATCGGCACGCAGCCGAGCGGCCAAGGCCACGAGACGAGCTTTGCGCAGGTCGTATCCGATCTGCTTCACGTGCCGGTCGAGAGCGTCAACATCATCCTCGGCGACACCGACGTGGTGCGCCTGGGCGGCGGCTCGCATTCGGGCCGCTCCATGCGCCATGCCGCGACGTTGTTCGCGAAGGCGCTCCCCGACCTCGTTGCGAAGGGCAAGCAAGTCGCGGCCGTGGTCCTGGGGTCGACGCCGGACCAGATCGAATTCAACGACGGCAGATTCAGCGCGCGCGAGACCAACCGCACCTTCGATTTTCTCGAACTCGCCAGGGAGGCGGCGCGACACGCGCTTCCGCACGAGCTCAAGGACGGCATCGCGGTGGTCACCGACCACGAGATGCACGATCCGGTGTTTCCCAATGGCTGCGCCGTCTGCGAGGTCGAGGTCGATCCCGACACCGGCGCGCTTGAGCTCACCCGCTACGCGTCGATCGACGATGTCGGCCGCTGCATCAATCCGCTGATCGTTCATGGCCAGACCCACGGCGCGATCGCGCAAGGCGTCGGGCAGGCCTTGTGGGAGCAATGCTACGTGGAGCGCGACAGCGGCCAGCCGCTGATGGGTTCGCTCATGGACTACGGCCTGCCGCGCGCGGATACGCTGCCGCCGTTCGCGACCGAAATCGCCGAGGTGCTTTCGCCCACCAATCCGCTCGGCATCAAGGCGGGCGGCGAAGGCGGCACCACGGCGGCGCCTGCGGTGGTCATCAGCGCCATCGTCGACGCGCTGCGCGGCTACGGCGTGCGCGACATCAAGATGCCGGCAACGCCCTACAACATCTGGCGGGCGATCCAGGACGCGAAGGCGAGAAAACCGAAAAAAATGATCCGCGTACTGATAGCTAAAAAATAGGCCCAGCTCCTTCGCCAGAGTCGGAGCTCGCCCGCTGACCCTCAATACCTGCCACGCCCGCTGCCTCATCGCTATTCGATTATCCTGCTCGTGCCGTCACAACGAGCGCACGTGGCCGAATTGGTGCGGAGAATTTCATCAGTTCTTTACGCAATTTTTTCGCTGACTTAACCACGAACGGACATTCATTGCTGCCATACGGTTTCGGCAGTTTCAATCACGCGCCGCAGCTTCGCGTGCTCATCCGCCTCGGAGAGGGGATTGCCTCCGGCGGCGCTGGCAAAGCCACACTGCGGACTGACCGCGAGACGGTCGATATCGATGTAGCGGGCTGCTTCGTCGACCCGCTGCTTCAGCAGGTCGAGGTTTTCGAGATCCCGGACCTTGCTGCTAATCAGGCCCAGCACCACGCCCTTATTCTTGGGCACTGCGCGCAACGGCGCAAAACCCCCGGCGCGCGGGGTATCGTATTCCAGCAGGAAGTGGGTCGCGTCGATGCCTACAAAGATGCGTTCCGCCAAAGCGTCATAACCGCCTTCGCCGAGATAGCGGCCTTTGTAGTTCCCGCGGCAGATGTGAAAGCCGACTGCCATGTCGGACGGCCGCCCGGCCAGCGCCCGGTTGGTGGCGTCGATGTAGACGTCGACCAGATGATCCGGATCAGCGCCCTGCGCTTTGACGTGGTCCCGGATTCGGGGATCGGCGAGCAGCACGATGGCGACCTCGTCGAGCTGGACATAGCGGCATCCGGCCGATGCCAGCGCTGATATTTCATCCGAAAAAGCTTGGCTCAGGTCACCGAAGAAGGCAGCAAGGTCGCCATAGACGGCCGGCGGGCCGTAGTCTGCGGCGCCGTAGAAGTGCATGGTCGATGGCGAGGGAAGCGTGATCTTTGGCGTAGCCCTCGCGATCTGTTTTAGAAATACGAATTCATCCAGCGCCAGGGCCTGCGTTCTCCGGACCTTCCCGGTGACGTACGGCGCGGTGAATTCGTTTTGTCCACCCTGATCGTCCTTGAACGGCAATACCGAGGCGCGCAGTCCGAAGCCCTCGATCCGCTCGGTAAAGCGCGCCCAATAGGAGGCACGGCGGAATTCGCCGTCGGTGACGACCTTAAACCCAATGTCCTCTTGCATCCGCACGGCATCGCGAATGCACGCGTCCTGTACCCGGGCGAATTCGGCGTCGCCGATCTGGCCGGCGTGGTGGCGGCGGAATGCCTGCCGCAGTGCGGCTGGCCTCAGCAAACTGCCGACATGATCAGCGCGAAAGGGCGGGCAGCCATCGCTCCGGGTGGTCAACACTGCTCGCTCACGAATGGGAACATGGCGCATCGGACAACCGATTGACGTCGGCGCGACGGTTATCTTTTTTGTAGGGAGCCGGTGCGACGATCGCTCGGATTTCCTTCTGCGGCGTACCGGTACGGCCCCAGATGACGCTCACTTCGGTGCCCGGTTCGCAAAGTCCCGCGTCCAGCACGCAAAGCGAAAGCATCTGGCGGAAGAAGTAGCTGTAGCAGCGCGAGGTCGAGATGCCGACGATCTGGCCATCCTTCGTCACGCTGTCCGCGAAAACACAGCCGAGGATGTTCCGCGGCATCTCCATGTGAAGATACGGCGTGCCCCTGCGGAACAGCGATGCATAGACGTCGGCGATGTCATCGGCATTCCACACTAGCGTCACCATCGTCCGCTTTGGATCGGCAACCTCCGGTTCGAGCGCCGCCCGCCCGATGAAGTGGTGATCGAATTTGACGTTCTTATGCCACCCGAGTTCGACCGGCGTCCGATAAAGGGCGCTAATGTCTGAATACTCGAAGCTGCCGTCGGTCCTGCGGTAGTTCGCTTGCGCGTTCGGGCTGAAATAGGCAGCAGTGAATTCCTTTTCTTCCTCCCCGAACAGCGCAGGCACATAGTCGACCGACGCTGTCGGGAAGCAAGCCTCAACGTGATTGACCATTTTGGTGCGCCCGCCGAGTCGGCGGATGCCGTAGTGTCGGCCATGCTCCAGCAAGATATTGAAGATCTCCTGGGCATGTTCCATGGGGCCATGCAGTTCGTAGCCAATCTCACCCGCCATGCCTTGGCGTAGCACCTTGAATCCGACGTTACCGATCTGTGTATCGCGAAATCGCATAAAACCGATATCGCGTAGGCTTTCGCCGGTCGCCTTTTCCATCACGAATAGCGAGTTCGGCCCCTGCACCTGGAGGATGAATTGGCGCGGGCCGATCTGCGACGCTTCTGCCTCGTAATCGCCCTTGCGGAATTGATAGTCGGCCCAGGCCACGCCCGGACCGCTGGTGAAGAGGTAATCCTCTTGGGCGAGCTTCATCAGCACGCCTTCACCCATGATCTTGCCCGCGCGGTTGCACAGGATGATGTGCTTAGCTTGGCCGACGTCGAACTTGGAAAAGCTGTTCACGGCGATCGCGGAAAAAAATTTCAGCGCATCGCGGCCCCTCACCCGCAACTTCGCGAGCGGTGACCAGTCGCCGATATAGAGCGCGTCCTTCCAGGACATGCTCTCGTCGATCCAGCCGGTGTATTCCCAGGGCTCGAACGTCGCGCCGAACTTCGTGTAGGTGTGCACGTCGCGTGCGACCGGAATGGCGGCGGCATGCGGCAGGCTGTCCTGCGTCTTCGGCGCGGTCATGACTTCCGCCGTCGCGCCGGCCTGACTCCGCTGGCCACAACGCCCCCGATCACGATGCGAGTGTATTCCTCGATCATGGCGTCGACCGTTGCAGAGCGCGGCACGCCGCGGTTCGTGATGACCGAATTACACAGACCGAGCAGTGCGAGCGCCGCAAGCTTCGGATCGAGATCGGCGCGAAGCTCTCCGGCTGCGATGCCCTCGCGGAACAAGCGCTCGATCAAATCCTGGTATGTCCGCGCGAGCGTGGCCACCACCTGTCGCGGCCCGTTCGGCAGCTCGTGTCGGTGGCGCAGAAACACGCAGATGTAGTGGGCGTCCGGACGCGCGCGCAGCGGTGCCAGATGATTGGCGATGGCTTCGCGGAGCTTGCGAGCCGCAGGGGCCTTTCGAGCGATGATCGCCTGAAGGTTGGCGATGAAATCCTTGACGCCCAGTTCGCAAATCGCGCCAAGCGCGCTCTCCTTCGAGGGAAAGTAGTAATAGAGACTGGCCTGCCGCACGCCGAGCCGCTCGGCGATGTCGCGGGTGCTGGCGCCGGCGTAGCCTTTTTCAGCGAACACCGCCGCCGCCGTATTGAGCACCTGGCGATAGCGGCGCTCCCATCGCGGGGTGGGCTCCCATCGAGCGGTGGCTGGCGTTGACATTTGCCGCCATTTTCTATCGAATGATCGAAAGAAAGCAACCCCAGATGCCCGCCCAAGGGCACGTTCAGGAAACGTCACGCGGGCCGGCCCGCGAACCGGTGCTGCCGTGGTTCACGTCGACGAGGTCAGGAGTGCGACTGTGGTGCCGCGCGAGCCCGGCATGCCCCGCCGTCTTTGCGGGCCGCGGCTCGATCTTCCCCATGAGTCGCTGCTGACAATTCCAGGTCTGCTGTTTCATGTCGCCGACGAACGAGCGGCGCAGGCTGCACTTCGGGCCAAGCGCCGCGGTCTCTATCGTGAGACTAAATGGCTGGAGCTTGCCGACCAGATCACGCGCATCGGGCGCGGCCTGATCGCGCTTGGTGTGCAGCGTGGCGACCGCGTCGCCATCGTCGGCGACCCCTCGCCGGAATGGTTGCTGGCCGACTTCGCCGTCCAATGCCTCGGCGCCATCAGCTACGGCCTCTATCCCACCAGTGCGCGCGACGAGGCAGAATTCGTGCTTCGTCATGCCGGGGCGTCAGTGCTTATTGCCGAGGACCAGGAGCATGTCGACAAGGTGCTGCCGATGCTCGATCGATTGCCCGCTCTGCGCAAGCTCGTGGTAATCGACGACAGCAACATGTTCGGTTATGAACATGCGGCGCTGCTGTCGCTGAGAGAGCTCATCGAACTCGGCAATGGCGTGAGCGAGGATGATTTCGTGCGCCGCCGCCATGCCGTGCGGCCCGATGATCCGGCGACGATCGTCTACACCTCCGGCACCAGCGCCCATCCGAAAGGTGCGCTCTACACTCACCGCGCGCTGATTACGCTCGGCAAACAGTTCCACGCCTTCCCCGAGTTCGACGGCTTCCGCGATATCCGTAGCGTCGTACACCTGCCACTTAATCACCTCTACGAGCGCGCAAACACGCCGCAGGGCATGCTGGTGAAGGGGATCATTCCCCATTTTAGCGATGAGGCGGAGCGTTTCCTGGAAACGCTCTACGAGGTCGCCCCGCAGCATCACGCGTCGGTCCCGAGGTACTGGTCGAAGCTCGCCTCGCGCGTCATCGTGGGCATCGAGAACTCCAGTGTCTTGAAGCGCACCGCCTACCGCGCAGCAATGAGGGTCGGCCAAGTGTATCGGCGGCGTTGTTGGGGCGGCACGAGGCCTCCGGTGCTCGGGTTGCTTTACGGTTTGGCACGGCTTGTCGTCTTCGACCGCATGTTGAAGAAGCTTGGTCTGCATCGCGTGCGGCTGGCGCTGTCGTCTGGGGCGCCGCTGCCCGAAGAAGTGCAGGCGCTTTGGCAGATCTGGGGTGTGGATCTCAAAAACCTCTATGGCCAGACGGAAAGTGGCGTTATCACCGCTCAGTTCGAACCGTTTCCGCAGCCCGGTTCGGTCGGACTGCCATATCCAGGCAATGAGATTGCGCTCTCGCCGGATGACGAGATCATCTGCGTCTCTCCCGGGAGCTTCTCGGGCTACTGGCAGGACGAGGCAGCCTCCGTCGAAATGCGGCGTGCGGACGGCATCCGGACCGGTGACGTCGGCATGATTGACGGCCGCGGTGCCCTGAAGATCGTCGATCGTAAGAAGGACATCGTCATCACCGCCGGCGGCAAGAACGTCAGCCCGAGCCGCATCGAGACGATGCTGAAATCAAGTCCCTACATCAGCGAGGCGAGCGTGGTGGGTGAGGGCCGCAAGTACCTGACGGCGCTGGTCGAGATCGACGTCGGCACGGTCTCGGAATGGGCGCGCGCCAACGGGGTCGCCTATTCGACCTATCGTTCGCTCGCCACCAACGCTTCTGTCTATCGGTTGCTCGCACAGGACATCGAGCAGGCCAATGCCGCGCTCGGCCGAGTCGAGCAGGTGAAGGCGTTCCGCATCCTCGATCGTGAGCTCGATCCCGAGGTCGAGGGCGAAGCGGTCACTGCCACACGCAAGATCAAGCGTTCGCTGCTGCAACAGCAGTTCGCGCATCTGATCGAGGAAATGTACGCCGACGACGAGGAGCGTCGTATTGCACGCCAACTGCATTGATCAAAAGAGGGAGGACGGAATGTCGAAGCGAATGAAATTGCTGTGCGCCACGGCGCTAGCCTGTGTTGGCGTGACGGCGGGCGAGGGAGCCGGTTGGGCACAGTCGACCTTCAAGATCGGCATATCAGGTGCCGCGACCGGGCCGGCCTCGCCGAACTACTCGCCCAATATCGAGGCGCTTCGCATCTATGTGCGCGCGCTCAACGATCGGGGGGGCGTAAACGGCAGCAAGGTCGAGCTGATTGTGCTCGACGACAAAGCGGCGCCGAGCGAGGCGGCGTCGAACGCTAAGCGCCTGGTGGACGACGAGCAGGTGTTGACAGTGGGACTGATGAGCCTATCGTCGACCTACGCGCCTGTGTTCCAGGCTGCAGCACGCACCAAAACGCCAGTGCTGCTGCTCGGCATGGGCGTATGTCCTGCCACTGCGACAGGGCCCCAGATGAACCCATTCATTTTCTGCGGCGGCAGCACGTCCGACCCGAATACGGCGGCGGCGTGGCAGGTTCCGCTGGTCAAGGCCCTCGCCGACAAGAACAAGGACAAGGTCAAGCTCGCGCTGGTGGCGATGGATATTCCGATCAGTCGCCAAGGCGTCGACACCATGGAAAAGATCGCCGGAACAATCGGCGTGGAGGTCGCCGACAAACAGGCGATCCCGCCCGCAGCCGCGGACGTCGGCGGCGCGGCGGCCCGCATCATCTCCAAGGATGCGAATTACGCGACGAGCTACGCGCCAGTCTCGACGACGGTGCAGATGCTTGGGGCTCTGCGGCGTCAGGGCTGGAACGGCTGGTATGTTCACAACCATAGTTCGGACGCCGAGGACACGCTGCGGCAACTGAAGGACCCGAAACTCGTGATGAGTCCGGAATATGCCTTCACAGTTGAAAAACTGCCGATCTTTGACGAGATCGCCGCGGCGGCGAAAAAGTATGACGTAAACCTGCCGGTCGACAAGCTGACGCTCGGCTGGGCGAGCGGCCTGGTGTTGGAAGCTGCGTTGAAGAAATGCGGCGCCGGCTGCACCAAGGAGAAACTCCTCGAGTCGCTTGTCGGCCTGAACGTGCAGACGGGCGGCATCTATCCCGATCCGATCAACTGGACGAAGGATGATCACCGTCGGCCCGCGAGCTTCGTTGCATACGTCTGGGATGAGAAGTCGCAGTCGGTCAAGCGCATCACCGAATGGGCGAAGGTGAAGGATGGCGAGCCTGTCGTCGCCAAGATGGCGAACTGACGGGCAGCACCGGTTTCGAGAGGCATAACGCCCCGTGAACCTGCTGGTCGTGATCCTGATCCAGGCGAGCTTTTATGCCCTGCTGGGCATGGGCTACGTGCTGATCTATCGCGCCACGCGCGTGCTGAACCTGGCGCATGGAGACCTCATGGTCTTCGGCGCCTATCTTTTCTTTCAAGCCTTGGCGGCGACAGGCGGCAGTCTGACGCTCGCCATCACGGCGGCTGCGTTGGGCGCAGCGCTGCTCGGTGCGATGGTGTATCTCGGCGTGATGCGGCCGCTGGCGAGCTATCCCGTCGCGGTCGGTGTCCTCGCGACCATTGCGCTCGGGCTCGTGCTCCGTACGATCGTCACGGTGATCTGGTCGGCGCAGACGCGTTATCCCGCCGAGTTGCTGGGCCAAACTGGACGGCCGATCACGTTGTTCGCCGGCGTGAGCGTCAGCGGCATCGACACACTGATCATCGCCGCGGCGGTCATTGCCATGATCGGTTTTCCCCTCTTGCTGCGGCTCTCGACCATCGGGATCGAGATGCGCGGCGTCGCCGAGAATCCTTTGCTGGCTGCACAGCGCGGCATCAACATCCATCGCATCAACGCCTTCTCATGGGCCGCCGCCACCGTGATGGCGGCCGTCGCGGGCATTTTCTTTTCAATCAAGGTGCGGCTCGGACCGGATATTTGGTACGTCGGCCTCGCCGGCTTTGCGCCGGCGCTGATCGGCGGGATGGACAGCCTCAAAGGTGTTCTCGTCGGAGCGGTGATCGTCGCCGGAGCTGAAGTTCTGGCGGCGCTTTACATCGCGCCCCAGGTGGCGCTTGCGGCGCCGTTTCTGGTGCTGCTCGTCGCGCTATGGATGCGGCCATGGGGCATTTTCGGGTCGCGCGAGGAGCTTGAGCGCATATGACCCGGCGCGGGCTTCCCTCGACGCTATGGACAGATTTCCGCGACGACATCGAGTTGCTCGACTCCGGATTTGTACGTTTCTGGGCTGCCGCAGGCTTGATCGTTGCGCTTTTGCTGCCGCTGGCCTTGACGAACTTCTGGACCGGCGTTGCCAACCAGGTCTTCATTGCCGTCATCGGCGCGCTGGCGCTCAACCTGCTGACGGGCACGACCGGGCAGATTTCGCTCGGTCACGCCGGCTTCATGGCAGCGGGCGCGTTCACGGTGGCGGCGCTGATCACGCATGTCGAGGCTCCGATCGCCGTCACGCTGCCGGCCGCTGCCGTGGTCGGCGCCGTTCTCGGCGTTGCGGTCGGATTGCCCGCGCTGCGTTTGAAAGGCCTTTATCTCGCCGTCAGCACGTTGGCGGCGCACTTCGTCATTATCGTTGGCGTGGGCCAGTACCAGTCGGCGATCAGCTACGGCTCGGGCTTTACGATTCTGCCCCCTTCGATCTTCGGTCGGGAGATCGGCTCGGAGCGAGCCTGGTATTTCTTCCTGCTGCCGTTCGCGCTTGGCGTCCTGCTGCTCAATCTGAACTGGCTCCGTTCGGCCTACGGCCGCGCATGGATGGCAATCCGGCATCGCGATGTTGCTGCCGAGGCGCTAGGCATCAATGTCGCGCTGTACAAGGTTTTGGCGTTCAGCGCGAGCACGTCATTGACGTGCGTCGCCGGTGCCCTCTGGGCCTATCACACCGGGTTCGTGTCCGTCGAAGCCTTCGACTTCGGCATGCTGATCCAATATCTGGCCATGGTCATCATCGGCGGACTCGGCTCCGTGCTCGGCGCGTGCCTAGGCGCGCTGTTCGTTGTCGTGCTACCTCACATCATCAGCGTCCTTGCCGATAAAATTCCCGTCTTGCAGGGCCTCGGTGGCGGGGCCCTCGACCTGCAGGTCGGCGTGTTCGGGGTGGCGATGCTGCTGTTCCTGATTCTCGAACCGCGCGGGCTTGCCGGCATTTGGGCGCGAGTGCGCTTCTACTTCCAGCTTTGGCCGTTCAAGTACCGGGCCTGGGAGGCCTGATTGCTGGAACTCGAAAACCTCGAAGTGACCTACAACCGTGTCATTGTCGCGGTGCAGGGCATATCGTTGAAGGTGCCGCAGAACGGCATTGTTGCGCTGCTCGGCACCAATGGCGCAGGCAAGAGCACGACCGTGCGCGCGATTTCGGGCTTCCTGCCGGTCGACGATGCCGAAATCAGGAAGGGCGCGATCCGCTTCAACGGGCAATCCATCCTCGGCTTAGCGCCCTATAAGGTCGCGCACCGAGGCGTCGTGCTCGTGCCGGAGCGGCGCAAGATCTTCGAAACGCTTACGGTCCAGGAAAATCTGCGCATCACGTCGCGCTTCGGTGGTCCCCAAGCATCCGCTGATATGGAGCAGGTTTTCGGGGCATTCCCGGTTCTAGCAGAGAGGCGGCAGCAGACCGCGGGTTACCTGAGCGGCGGCGAGCGCCAGATGCTCGCGATATCCCAGGCGCTGCTCTGCAAGCCGAAGCTGATGCTGATCGACGAGCTGTCGCTTGGAATCGCTCCATTCCTCGTCAAGGAGCTGATGGCCCGGATTCACGAGATGCGTGCCAAATTCAACATCTCAATCTTGCTGATCGAGCAAGACGCCAGCTCGGCGCTCGCCATCGCCGACTACGGCTACATCATGGAAGGCGGCCGCATCGTCTATGAGGGCGCAGCCGAGAAGCTCCGCAGCCACGGCGATGTCCAAGAGTTCTATCTTGGCTCGGGCGACAGCGCCCGCGTCAGCTACCGCGACGTCAAACAATATCGCCGCAGCCGGAGGTGGTGGGGATGAGGGCTGTTCTCGACGTCGCCCATGTTTCGTTGCAGTTTGGCGGCATTAGGGCCCTCGACGACGTCTCGCTCGCCGTCGAACAAGCCGGACTCGTCGCCGTCGTCGGCCCGAATGGGGCAGGCAAGACCAGCCTCCTTAATTGCATTACAGGAGCTTACCGCGCGAGTTCGGGCCATATTTCCTTTCAAGGAGCCGATATCACCCATGCTCCCGCGCACACGGCAGCAAAGCGCGGTATCGCGCGCACGTTCCAGCACAACGAGCTGTTTCCACAGCTGACCACGCTGGAGAACTTGCTGCTGGGCCGTCAGACGGCGCTCGACTATGACCTGATCAGCGCCGGGCTTTTCTTGAAGCGCTGCCGCAGCTGGGAGCTTGAGCAGCGCGAGAAAATCGAGGCGGTCATCGAATTCTTCGAGCTGGAGGCGTACCGGAAACACTCGGTCGGTGACCTGCCGTACGGCGTGCAGAAGATCATTGGTCTGGCGCGGGCCTTCGCCGCAGAGCCGGCGCTGGTGCTGCTCGATGAGCCATCGGCGGGGCTGAACCGTCAGGAAAAGGAAGACCTCGCGCGTTACCTGCTGCGAATGCGCCACGAGTTCGCCCCGACCATCGTCTGGATCGAGCATGACATGCAGCTTGTCCGCGACCTCGCGGATCAGGTTTTCGTGCTGCACTACGGCAAGAAACTCGCGGCTGGATCAACACACGAGGTCCTGTCCAATCCGATCGTCATCGAGGCGTATATTGGAGGTTCGAGCCGATGAGCCGCTGGACCAGTGGTTGTCACCGGATCGCGTCGCTATCGCGAGCGGATCGGAAAATCATACGCCGGGGCGCCAGCGGATCCCGCATAGGAAAAGTGCCACCATTCATGATCGTAATTTGCAAATCCTTGTTTGCGCATGGCCGCGACTAGGACGTTTCGCCAGCGCCGCTGCTCGGCGCCGATGGCGGCGGCCGCGGTGTGGCTGGCGGCATCGAAGCAGTCGAAACTCGTGCCCATGTCGACAGCGTTGTCGGGGCTGCGCTGCGCGAGCGGGGCGGTGCAAGCTCCGTAGGCGACCTTCGGGTCGAAGGCCGCGGGCGCCGCGGCCCCAGTCCGCATCAGCGTGAGATCGATTGTGGTCCCGCTCGAATGCCGCGACCGTGACGCGATATAGCCCGCCCGCAACAACGAACTCTTTGCGAGTTTCGGGAAGAACCGCTTGGTCGCGGCCTCGGAGCGGCCGTCGTTCACCCACGCGGCCATGGCACGCACGGCGCGTACCGGCCGGTAGCAGTCGTAAACCTTGAGCGAGAGCCCCGAAGCCGCGAGGTCCGCCTGCACGCGCTTGAGCGCGGCCGCGACGTCGCGCCGGAGAATGCACTCCGCGGCCTCGTAGCCGGGAAGCGGCCGTCCGACGAAATTGTCGGAGCCGGCATAGCGAATGTCCTGCGCGATGGTCGGATCGACGGCGCGAAGATAAACGAAGCCCGCGGGCAAAGCGCCCTGCGCGGCCGCGCCTTGCACCATTGCGGCGAGCACGATCGCGGCGGCGATGACGATCCCCGCTCGGCCGCGAATCATCGTGACGGCTGCCTTGGGGCAGCGACTCTCATCGGCCGCTCGCGCTCATTCTAATAAATCCCGGGGAGGAGCCGCGACGTGCGGCTGCGGTAGGCGTCGTACGCGTCGCCGAACTGCGCACTCAGCAGCCGCTCTTCCGCGCGGATGCGCGCGATGAGCGGCGGGATCGTGAACGCCGTCAGCAGCACGCCGACTCCCGACCGAAACGCCAGCGCCCATCCCAGCGAGTTGACGAGCAAGCCCAGATAGCTGGGGTGACGAATGACGCTATAGACCCCGCTCGTGACCAGCGTATGCCCGGGCTGGATGGCGACGAGCCCGCTGAACCGGCGGCCGAGCACGAACACCGGCCAGATCCGCAGCGCACCGCCGGCGGCGAAGAGGACGACGCCAAGCCACCGAACGGCATCTCCGTCGAGGGTCCACACGTCGGTGCGGTCCGTGTAGGCCGGCAGATAGGCGAGCAACAGCCCGATCACGCCAAAGGCTGCGAGCACCCAGCGGTTCCCACGGTCCTCACGCTCGCCGGGACTGAGATTTCCGCCGCTGAACAGCGCAACGCCCGTCAGCACGATCCCCACGATCGCAAGGGCAATCAGCGCCGGGTGGGAGAAGAAGGCCGCAAAGGAGCCCCAGCCGAGGATCGCGAGCCCAAAATAGGCAAGGCTCCCCACGATGGCGATGAATGCCACTTTGGGCGTGGGCGTCATGGCGGCCTCGCTTGCACGATCTCGTTTTACGCGAGCGCAGGCGACGGCGAAATGGCCACGCTTGACGCTGTGCAGATCTTAACGCGCCGCGGATCGTTTCATGCAGCGTGCTTTCGGGTGCTGCCGAGCGTCTCGGCGCGTATCCCGCGCTGCTCGAAGTAGCGCCGCAGCGAATCAACCGCGCCGGAAGGTTGGGCGAGGGCGACATAGGTATCCGGCCGGATCAGATAGAGCGCGTCTTGCGCGAAGCCGGCCGTCCCGTATTGCGGCCGCCACGCGAATACATGCAGCGGCAGGCCGCGCTCCTGGCACCAGGTCTTCAGTTCGGGACTCGCGGCACCATAAATATGGACCTGCCAAGTCATTGCCTTCAGGGGCTCGTAATTGTCGACATCGCCGGCGATGACCCACGGCAGCCGATCGCCGCCGTGAACGGCGCCAGCCCGTCCCTCGCTCAGAGCGCAATGGCGATAATTGATCATGATCTGAGATACCGTCCGGAATAGAAATTCACGAAAGAAGCCGAATTTTACCAGCGCCGGGAATATCGTCGGCACGAGTCGCGTGCGGATGATGTCAGCGAGCTTTCCTTCGGCGGTGGCAAGGGTGAACACCCGGTCCGTGGTCTTGACCAGGCGGTGTGCGAAAGCGATGCGCTCGGCTTCGTAGCTGTCCAGCAGCGCGTCGGGCGCGCCACCCGCAAGAACCGTCTGCAATTTCCAGGCGAGATTGATCGCATCGCCGATGCCGGTATTCATGCCCTGTCCGCCGGCGGGGCTATGGATGTGCGCGGCGTCGCCGAGCAGGAAGGCGCGGCCTTTCCGGAAGTTCCTCGTCACGCGGTGGTGGACGCGATAGGTCGAGAACCAGTTGACCTTCTCGATTTCGATCTTGACATTGTCGATGATCCGCCGGCTGACATCCTCGAACTTGAGCGTATCAGCATGCTTGGCGCGTTCGCCTCGCACCGTGCCGATCAGCCGCGCACGTCCTGTTCCGGCGAGCGGAAATACCGCGAGGAAGTCGGCCTCCTCGAGATCGGCATGGAGTTCGCCGTCGACTGCTGGGCCGGAGGCTTGGACATCCGCGACATAAAACAGGTGCTCGTAGGTGCCGCCCGGATATCCCGTGCCCATTGTCTCGCGCACGATCGAGTGCGCGCCATCGCATCCGGCGATGTAGGCTGCCTCGCATGTTTCTTCCCGGCCGTCGGGCCGGCGCAGACGCGCGACGACGCGGCCGCCTTCATCACGGTAGCCGAGGAGTTCGGTCCGCCGCTCGACCGAGACGCCGAGCTTTTCGAGCGTTGCAATCAATAAGCGCTCATGCTCGTCCTGCGGAAAGATTTGTAAGAAAGCGTAGGGTGTCAAATCCGAGCCGATCTCCGCGAAAGAAACGCGCGCCCGGGGTTCGCCCTGGACCCAGAGCCGGACGGCCGGGACCTTGTGACCGCGCGCGACAACGAGATCGGCGAGATCGAGCTGGCGGTAGAGTTCGAGCGTGCGCGCGTGGACGGCAAGCGCACGCGACGTCGTGCCGGGCTCGGCCGTCTTGTCGATGATGCGCAGCTTCACTCCGAGCTTGGTCAGCCAGAGCGCGAGGACGAGACCGGTGGGCCCGGCGCCGATAACGAGGACACCGCTCCGTGGCATGTGTTGCTCCATGACGACGTGGTCGCCCCGCTGCATCGCAAGCTTGTCAAACAGGCGGGGGAACTCCCCGCCTGTTTCTTTTGAACTCAACGTCCCAAAATACGCGACGTTCCCCCGCCGTGCATAGCTGATACGAAGGTGGTGCGGGCTATGTGGCCCGCGTCAGGCGATGAGATAAATCGGACTCGACCAGGCCTGGTGACCGTCGCTTTGCGTCACGCGCACATAGACCGGAAGATCGGCGCCGCCCGGAAACGTCACGACGTGGTCGACGGCGAGCCGGCGGCTCCAGTCTTGCTCGGGCGGACGATAGACGCTGATCAGCCGCCCGAGCAAGAC
>Ga0318558_10000031_pt1 | contig 20889 bp, 15 predicted proteins | sample GRESIP065b5f20_FD_203669 | JGI IMG/M metagenome (GOLD analysis project Ga0318558, IMG submission 203669) | Tropical soil microbial communities from Luquillo Experimental Forest, Puerto Rico - GRE.SIPMG.065b5f20 | ecosystem: Environmental > Terrestrial > Soil > Tropical forest > Bulk soil... | reverse complement strand
CGGCCACGCCGATGACCGCCAGGGCGGCCAGCGCCACCAGCCCCCACCAGCCACCGGGCACCGCCGTGGCCCGGCCGAAGAGGTGGCTGAGGAAGGTCGTCAGGAAGCGGAGGATGAGCTGCTCCAGCGAGAGGTGCTGGTGGTAGATCGGCTTGGACAGCTCGGCATGGGCCAGCCGCTGCGCTGCCTGCCGGCCGATGAGCCGGCCATGGCCGCCGGTCATCGCGGCAGCGGGCAGGCGGGGGAGGCTGAACGGTCCGTGGCCGCCGGTCACCACGTCGGCGGGCCGCCCGGGGGCGGCGCTGGCGGCCCGGCCGGGGGCGCCTGGCCGGGTGGCTGGGCCGGCCAATCAGGTGTGCTGGCGCCGCCCGGCGCAGCTGGCGTGCCCGGCCCCATCGGCCCCGCCGACGGAGGCGGCCCGGCCGGTGGTGGCGGCGTCCAGGCCGGGGCGGGCCAGCCTGGCCCAGCCTGCCCGCTGGCACCCAGCTGACCGATGGGCCGCCAGACGGTCGCGAACTCATCACCCGCCATCGGTCCCTCGCTCGCGGCCGTCTGCAGCGCCAGGTCCAGCCCCTCCCGGCGCATCCGCAGGTCCACATAGAGCAGGACGGTGACCCCGGCCGACACCGGCTGGGTGATGGCGCCGGCGATGATGCTGCCGATCGCGGTGATGATCAGCGCCAGCAGGCTGGGGTGCCCGGCCGCGGCGGTGATGAAGCCAGCCCCGCCAAGCGGGCTCGCGCTGCTGCCACTGGAGAACACGCCGCCGATGATGGTGAACGGCAGCCGCAGCACCGATGCGGCGATAAGGACGATGATCGCGGTCAGCAGCAGGATGCCGAACACCCGCCAGAAACTGCCGCGCACCAGCCGCCAGGACCTGCCCAGCGCGGCGGCCGGGCCCTGCCGCTCCAGTACCACCGCCGGGGCCGACATGCTGAACCTGATGTACAGCAGCACGTCGAAGATCAGCGCCGCGATAAAGCCGACCACGGCGACCAGGGCGACCAGGGCTCCGGCGGCGTGGGCGACCGCCAGCACGGTGATCACCAGCGCGAGCGCCAGCCAGGGGCCGATCACCGCCAGGAACGCGAGCACACTCGCGCCCAGCAGGGCGGGCAGCCGGGGCCGGGCGATTTCCCAGGCTTCGCCGGGCGTGATCCGCTGCCCGAGCACGCTGCGGCCGATGACCGCGGTCAGCATCCCGGTCAGCAGCAGCTGGACGAAAATCGCCAGCACGATGGCCACCAGTGCGGCGATCCCCACCGAGCCCAGCAGTTGTGTGACCTGTGCGCTGGTCAGCGACTGGCTGGTGGAGCTTAGCGCGGGCTGCCTCAGCAGGCTGTATTCCAGCGCGGTGGTGATGACGGCAGAGACCGTCAGCACGATGGCGGCGATGCCGATGGTGGCTTTCGGGTTGCGCCGGATAGAGGTGAAGGCGCCATCCAGAATCTCCCCGACGGCGATCGGCCGCAGCGGGATGACCCCTGGCTTGGGGGCCGCCGGCGGCGGTGCCCAGCCGGGCTGCCCGGACCCCTGCCCATACCCGGGCTGGCCGTAGCCGGCCTGGCCGTACCCCTGCCCGTACCCGGGCTGCCCGTATCCCTGCCCGTACCCGGGCTGCCCGTACCCGGGCTGCCCGGAGCCGGGCTGGCCGGAGCCGGGCTGGCCGTAACCCTGCGGGCCGTACGCTGGCTGGCCGGAACCGGGCCCTGGCGGCGGGCCGCTGCCAGCAGCCGGCGGCGGCCCGGGCTGGCCTGCGGGTTCCCCCGGCGGGAACCAGGGTTGCCGCGGCTGCTCCGGTTCCTGGCCGTCGGCCTCGCCCGCGCCCCCCGCGGGATTGTCAGTCATGGTTCTCCTCACCGCCTGGCGGTGCTTGCAGTCCGGTTGCGCGCCTTGCTGGCGCCCATACTCGCATGAAGCCCGCAGGTGCTGAAGGTGGCCCGGCCAACCGCGCCCCGCAACCCACGGGGGGTCGACCCACCGGCCACCGCGGGCGCACACTCAGGGCATGAGCACCCGGGCGCTGCGCTGGCTCGACCCACCGGCCGGGCCCGCCGTGGTCCTGCTCGACCAGACCCGGCTGCCGGCTGAGGAGACCTATCTCACCTGCACCGACGTTGCCACATTGGAGGACGCGATCCGGCGGCTGGTGGTCCGCGGGGCACCGCTGCTCGGGCTGGCCGGGGCGTTCGGCGTCGCGCTGGCTGCGCACCGGGGCGAGGACGTGGCCGCCGCCGCCGCCACCCTCACCCGGTCCCGCCCGACCGCGGTGAACCTGGGCTGGGGTGCGGCCCGCGCGCTGGCCGCGTGCCGGCGCGCCCAGCAGCACGCCGCCACGCCGGTGGAAGCGCAACGCCTGGCGGCCCGGGCCGCACTGGCCGAGGCCCGGGCCATCGCCGCCGATGACGCCGCGGCCAGCGCGGCGATCGCGGCGCACGGGCTGACGCTGGTACCCCGGGGAGCCCGGATCCTGACCCACTGCAACACCGGGGCGCTGGTGTCGGCCGGGGAGGGGACCGCGTTCGCGATCATCCTGGCCGCGCACCGGGCCGGCCGGCTCGCCCAGCTGTGGGTGGACGAGACCCGGCCACTACTGCAGGGCGCGCGGCTGACGGCATATGAGGCGGGGCGGGCCGGGCTGCCGTACGCGGTGCTGCCAGACGCGGCGGCGGCCTCGCTGCTGGCGGCCGGGCAGGTGGACCTGGTGCTCACCGGCGCCGACCGGGTGGCCGCTGACGGCAGCGTGGCCAACAAGGTGGGCACGTATGGGCTGGCCGTGCTGGCCCGGCATCACCAGGTGCCGTTCGTGGTGGCCGCCCCGCTCTCCTCGATCGACTTCGCAGCCGGTGACGGGGCCGCGATCGTGGTCGAGCACCGGCCGGCCGCCGAAGTGACCTCGTTCGCCGGGTTCCCGGTGGCCCCGGCCGGCAGTGACGCCTACAATCCGGCGTTCGATGTCACCCCGGCCGCGCTGGTGAGCGTGTTGGTGACCGAACGCGGGCTGGCCCGCCCCGTCAATGCGGGTACGCTGCATCTTCTGGGCACCCCACGGGCCGCTGGAGTAGCTGCCCCGGCCATTGTTTCCATGGAACGATGAGGTCTATGAAAGGTCGCGTGCTGGTCGTCGACGATGACGCCGCCCTGTCCGAGATGCTCGGCATCATGCTGCGCAGCGAGGGTTTCGAGCCCACCTTCGTCGCCGACGGGGATCACGCCATTCAGGCATTCCGGGAGACGCACCCCGATCTGGTGCTGCTCGACCTGATGCTGCCGGGCGTCGACGGCATCGACGTGTGCCGCCAGATCCGCACCGAGTCCGGTGTTCCCATCGTCATGCTGACCGCCAAGAGCGACACCGTGGATGTGGTGCTGGGCCTGGAGTCCGGGGCCGACGACTACATCGTGAAGCCGTTCAAGTCCAAGGAGCTCATCGCCCGGGTGCGGGCCCGGCTGCGGCGGACCGATGACCCGGCGCCGGAGATGCTCCAGATCGCCGACGTCACCATCGATGTGGCCGGCCACTCGGTTCGCCGCGACGGGGACCCGGTTAACCTCACTCCGCTGGAGTTCGACCTGCTGGTGGCGCTGGCCCGCAAGCCGCGGCAGGTGTTCACCCGCGAGGTGCTGCTGGAGCAGGTGTGGGGGTACCGGCACGCGGCCGATACCCGGCTGGTCAACGTGCATGTCCAGCGGTTGCGAGCGAAAATCGAGAGGGACCCTGAGCACCCGGAGGTCGTGGTGACCGTCCGGGGCGTGGGTTACAAGGCAGGGCCGGCCTGACCGCCGGGCAGTTCACCGGAGTGCTGTGCAGCGACCGAAGGCGATAAGCGGGGCCGTGGCCGGGAGCCCGCGGCTGGGGCGGCCGGCCCCGGTGCGGCGGTTGCTCGATTCCGGCCAGCGGCAGGTGCTGGCGCTGGCCGGGCAGCTGCGCCGCAGCTGGCGCCGGTCGCTGCAGCTGCGCGTGATCACGGGCACCCTGGTCATATCGGCCGTGGTGGTGGCGGTGCTCGGGTTCTTCCTGATGGGGCAGATCGCCGGTGGCCTGCTGGCAAACGCGCGGACGGCCGCGCTCACCCAGACGGCGGACGGCCTGGCCGTGGCCCAGTCCCGGTCTGACATGCAGGGACCGCACGGCGGCAGCGCGTCCGCGCTGAACTCGCTCGTCAACGACCTGCAGGAGCGCAGCGGCCCGGGCGACCTGTACGACGTGGTGATCCTGGCGCAGCACAGCAATCCGGGCATGGCTGGGCTGGTCGGTAACCCGGCGCTGGCGCTGAGCATCCCGTCCCAGCTCCGCAGCAAGGTCACTGCCGAGCAGCTCGGCCGCCGGTACGACCGCCTGTACTCCACCCCCACCCGGCTCACCTACACCAATGGCCGGCCCGGCCCGCCCGCGCTGGCGGTCGGGGTGCCGATCTCCAGCCAGGATCAGCTGTACTACCTGTTCCCGCTCACCCCGCAGGTGCAGTCGCTGTCGCTGGTGCAGACCACGTTCATCAGCGCTGGCCTGGTGCTGGTGCTGCTGCTGGCGATCATCGTGTCGCTGGTCACCCGCTGGGTGGTGGTCCCGCTGCGGCAGGCGGCACAGGCCGCCAGCCGGCTGTCGGCTGGCCACCTGGATGAGCGGATGCCCGACCAGGGCACTGACGACCTGGCCGCGCTGGCGCACTCGTTCAACGACATGGCCGCGAGCCTCCAGGACAAGCTGCGGGAGCTGGAGGAACTATCCAATGTGCAGCGGCAGTTCGTGTCCGACGTGTCGCACGAGCTGCGCACGCCGATGACCACGATCAGGATCGCCGCGGACGTGCTGTTCGCGACCCGGGACGAGTTCGACGCCGTTACGGCCCGCAGTGCCGAGCTGCTGCAGAGCCAGCTGGAGCGGTTCGAGGAACTGCTGGCCGACCTGCTCGAGATCAGCCGGCACGATGCCAACGTGGCGACGCTGGACGCGGAGTCGGCCGACGTGTGCGACCTGGTGCGGCGGGCCGCCGCGGATGCCGAGCAGCTGGCAGCCCGCACCGGCACCCGGATCGACTTCCGGCTGCCACCGGAACCGTGCGTGGCTGAGGTGGACCGGCGGCGGGTGGAACGGGTGCTGCGGAACCTGCTCGACAACGCGGTCGAGCATGGCGAGGGGGCGGATGTGGTCGTCACCGTGGCGGCCGACCGGGACGCGGTGGCGGTCGCGGTCCGGGACCGGGGGGTCGGCTTCGGGCCGGGTGAGCAGCACCTGGTGTTCGACCGTTTCTGGCGGGCCGACCCTGCCCGGGCCCGCACCACCGGCGGCACCGGGCTCGGCCTGGCCATCGCGCTCGAGGACACCCGGCTGCACCGGGGCTGGCTGCAAGCGTGGGGAGAGCGCGGGAAGGGATCGGTGTTCCGGCTGACCCTGCCCCGGCGGCTTGGTGAGGAGCTGGCCGGGTCGCCGCTGCCGCTCGGGCCGGACGAGGCGGATGAGGCTGCCGGGGTACTGGCCCGGCCTGCTGACGGGACCGCCGGCCCGGCGGGGAACGGGATGCTGCCGCCGCTGGGCAACGGGCTGCTGCAGCCGGCCGGCGATGGTGCCAGCGGGGGCGATGGCCCCGGCCCGGCTGATATGGCCGGTCACGCAGGGGTCACCAGCGGCGCCGGGACGACCGGCGGTGCCGAGGTGGGCGGCCACCGTGAGGTGGCCAGCCCGGCCAGTCGCGGTGCGCCGGGGCCAGCGGGGGAGCGGTGACCGGGCGGGGGCCGCGTACCACCTGGGCCGGGTGCCGTGCGCGGCTGCCGGTGGTCGCCGGGGTGGTGCTGGCCGGGCTGCTGGCCACGGGCTGCGCGACCATCCCCGACTCGGGCCCGGTCCTGTCGACCCCCACCCCCGCGCCGCCGGGAGGTGGTGTCACCTCGGCCGGGCTGGTCGTCGAGGGCCCGGAGCGGGGCTGGACGCCGGTCCAGGTGGTCAGCGGCTTCCTCCAGGCCAGCGCCAGTTTCGCGCACAACCACGCGGTCGCCCGCGAGTACCTCACCGCCGCTGCCAGCAAGCTGTGGCAGCCCGGTACCCAGGTGACGATCCTGGCCCAGAGCCCCGCGGTGCAGCGCCAGATCGGGCAGCTGCGCGGGCAGACCGGTCACACGAACGTGATCGTGAGCTGGCAGAAGATCGCCACCCTGGAGGGCAGCGGGCAGTACATCCCGGTCGGTGGCGGTGCGGCCGAACAGCAGGTGTTCGGCCTGGAATCGGTCAATGGGCAGTGGCGCATCGACAGCCTGCCCACCGCGGGCGGGCAGAAGGTGTCCACCGAGCTGCTGCTACCGAGCGTGCTGTTCCACCTGGTGTACGCGCCGCGGGACCTGTACTTCTACGCCCAGCCGGGCCAGTTGCTGGTGCCGGACCCGGTGTTCGTCCCCATCGAGTCCACCGACGTGGTCAGCTACGTGCTGAACGGGCTGAAACAGGACCCCAACGGCTGGCTGGAGAACGCCGCATTCACCGCTTTCCCGCCCGGTGCGAGGCTCCGGAAAGTGCAGGTCCTGCCCGGCGTGCCGGGCGGTAAGACGGCCATCGTGGACATCGGGCTGCCGGCCAGCACCCCCCGCACCGCGGTGCGGGCCATAGTGGCGCAGATCGTGTTGACCCTGACCAGCTCCTCCTACAGCCCGCCGCTGCTGCAGGCAGTCAAGGTCAAGGTGAACGGCCGCCTGTGGACGCCCGTCCCGGGAGACGCGGTTCAGGGCCCGACCGACTTCGCGCGGTATGTGCCGCGTGTGCCCAGAAACGCCAACCTGTACTACCTGAGCGGTGCCGGCGCCGTCCGCATGTTCGGCCGGCTGGCGCACAGCATCCCGGTGCCGGGTGAGGCTGGGACCGGCCGGATCCCGCTGACTCAGGTCGCGGTGTCGCCGGACGGGCGCTACCTGGCCGGCGCGGCCGGCCCGGCGGACGCGGTATACACCGGCAGCCTTGCGGCAGCAGCCAAGGCCCATGCCAGTGAGGAGACAGGCAATCTGCACCTTCGGCTCACCGGGACCGGCTTCACCGGCCTGTCCTGGGACAGCTCGGACAGCCTGTGGGTGGCCGGCCGGGTCCACCGCTCACCCGGGGTGTGGGTGATCCCGGCCGCGGGCGCTCCAGTCCGGGTGACCCTGCCGCCCGGCCTCGGCCCGGTGACCGGGCTCAAGGTGGCCCCGGACGGGGTGCGGATCGCACTGGTCGCTGGCGAGGGCCCGAACGCGCGGGTCGTGCTGGGCGCCATCGAGCGCGCCGGCACCACCGTGACCGTCCCGCAGGTCGTGCCGCTGGCGCCGGGCCTGACCGAGCCGTCCGCCCTCACCTGGTACGACGAGGACCACCTGCTGGCGATCACTCAGCAGGGCACGGCCAGCCAGCTCTGGGAGGTGCCGGTCAACGGGGACGCACCGGTCAGCAAGAACTCGCTGCCCGGCATGGTTACCATCGCGGCGGCGGGCGCCCAGAATCCGCTCTACCTGGGCATGTCGGCCCGGCGGCTGGAGAACTCGGTCGGGCTGGGTGAGCCGTGGCGGGATATTGCGGCCGGCTGGGACGCCACCTATCCCGGCTGATCAGCTGCGGCGCCGTCCCGCTGATCCGCTGCTACCGCCCTCATTCCCCGGCTGATCAGCCGCACCGGCGACCGCGACGGATTACCTGCCTCCGCCCTCCTGACATCCGGCCCGGGTCAGGCTACTTTCGGAGAATGGCACCCGCCCGGGTCCGTGGTTGCGCCAGAGACGGCGGCCCGCTGCCCGCGGACCGCCGCACCTGGCAAGCCGATGCCAGCCGCAGGCGAAACGGCCCACGTAAGGCGACTTCTTGTCGACCGATCACGGTGCGGCTTAGAGGTAAGTCCTGCCCCCCCGGTGGATCCGATGTCCGCTGGGTAGGGAGAAGGGCAGTAGTGGCCAGCAGTTGCCGCGAGCCCCTCAGCAGGCGGATGTGGGGTCGAAGACCAGGTCGGCCGGGTGGGTGCCGCAATGTGGAACTGGCCGAAAGGGGGGTTCCCGCGTGGACGTCATCTTCAAGGGCCGGCGTACCGATGTCCAGGATCGTTTCCGCAGGCACGCCTCAGCCAAGCTGGGCAGGATCGAGAAGCTGGACCGCAGGGCGATCAGGGTCGATGTAGAAGTCACCGCCGAGCGCAATCCGCGCCAGTCCGACCGGCGGGAGCGGGTCGAGCTGACGATCCAGTCGCGTGGGCCGGTCATCCGGGCCGAGGCGGCGGCCGACGACAGGTATGCGGCGTTCGATCGCGCGCTGGCCAAGCTCGAGGCGAGGTTGCGGCGGCTGGGGGACCGCCGCAAGGACCGGCAGGCTGCCACCGCGGCCGAGCGTGCCACCGGGCCGCTGCCGGTGGTGGCGGACGGTGCTCCCGGCCAGGCTGGGGCGCCGGATGGGATGCTGGTGCCGCCCGCCGCCCCGCAGCCGAGACGGGGCCGCCGCTCGTTCCCGGGTTTCGATGCGTTCGGCCGCCGGGAGCGGAACGGCCGCGCCCGCAAGCCGGCGCAGCCGGGCCCGGACACCGAGGCCGAGGCTGACCCGGAGCCGCCCATCCCCATCCAGATGGAAGGCGATGGGCCGCTGGTGGTGCGGGAGAAGTTCCACACAGCCAAGCCGATGAGCATCGACCAGGCCCTGCTGGAGATGGAGCTGGTCGGGCACGATTTTTACCTGTTCCGGGATGACGCCTGCGGCCATCCGAGCGTCGTCTACCGCCGTCACGGCTACCACTACGGGCTGATCCGGCTGGTCGAGCAGCAGCCTGCCGCCCGCCAGCCCGGCCAGAGCGCCTGACCCGGGGCGGCAGCGGCAGAGTTTGCATGGCGTGCCCGCGTCGGCCAGAGTTTGATCCAGGGCCGTGGGGGCCGGCGCCGCACGCAGCGTGGCCACGCATCGGTCAGGGGAGGCACGACATGAGTGGAGATTCCGGGGCCAGCGGGGAGGCAGATGATGCCCGCCCGGTCCCCGATCCCATCCGCGTGCTGATTGTCGACGATCACGCGCTGTTCCGGCGCGGCCTGGAGATGGTGCTGGCCGAGGAGAGCGACATCGAACTGGTCGGTGAGGCCAGCGACGGTGCGGAGGCGGTAGACAAGGCCGGCGAGGCGCTCCCCGATGTCGTGCTGATGGACATCCGGATGCCCCGGAGCAGCGGCATCGAGGCCTGCCGGGCAATGAAGGAGGTAGCCCCCAGCGCCAAGATCGTCATGCTGACGATCAGCGACGAGGAGGAGGACCTCTTCGAGGCGATCCGCGCCGGGGCCAGCGGCTACCTGCTCAAGGACATCCCCTACGACGAGGTCGCCGATGTGGTCCGGGCCGTGCACGGCGGGCAGTCCCTGATCAACCCGTCGATGGCGGCCAAGCTGCTGACCGAGTTCGCGGCGCTGGCCAAACGGGACGGCGAGGAGCGCACGCAGCAGGTGCCCGCACCCCGGCTCACCGACCGGGAGATGGAGGTGCTCCGGCTGATGGCCCGGGGCATGAACAACCGTGACATCGCCAAGGAACTGTTCATCTCCGAGAACACGGTCAAGAACCACGTCCGCAACATCCTGGAGAAGCTGCAGATCCACTCGCGGATGGAGGCCGTCATGATCGCCGTGCGGGAGAAGCTGATCGAGTTCGGCTGAGGCGCCGGGCTTCCCGGAGGGCTGCTCAGGAGAGTTCGGCGCGGAGCCGTTGCGCATAGTGGGGTGGGTCGGCCCGCTCCACGGCGATGGCGGAGCAGCCCACCCACTCGGCCGCCTCGCGCAGCGCCCGGGCCATCGGCCGGACGGCGGCCGCCGAGGCCAGCGACAGCTGGCGGGCGACCAGCGTCTGGCCCTGCCGTACCGGGTCCACCCGGCCGGCCAGGCGGCCGCCAGCCAGCAGCGGCATGGCGTAATACCCGTGCACCCGCTTGGGCCTGGGCACATACGCCTCCAGCGAGTGCTCGAAGCCGAACATCCGCCGGGTACGCCTGCGGTCCCAGATCAGCGAGTCGAACGGCGACAGCAGCGTGATCCGGTGCCGCCCGGTGCCGCCACCCGCCAGGACTCCCGGATCCGCCCAGCCCGGCAGCGCGCTTTTCCCGGCCACGCCAGCCACCGTGACCGGGGTCAGGCCAGCCGCCTGTGCCGCCTCGGTCACCAGGTCGGCGTGCCGGGCCCCGGGGGCGGCCAGTTCCCGCAGCCGGTGATAGTCGATCAGATCGGCCCGGGTCACCACGCCGAGGGCGCGGGTGGCGGTCGCGGCCAGATGGGCCAGGCACTCCTCATCGCCGGGCTCCTGGCTGAGCAGGGCAGCGGGCAGGACCCGGTGCGGCAGGTCATACACCCGCCGCCAGCCCTCCCGGCGGACACAGATCACATCCCCGGTGTCGAGCAGCCACTCGACCGCGATCTTGGTATCCGACCAGTCCCACCAGGGGCCGCCGTTCTTGGCGCCGCCGAGCTGGCTGGCCGTGAGCGGGCCTTCGGCGCGCAGCCGGGCCAGCACCTCGGCGCAGGTCTGCGCGTGGCTCTGGTGCCAGCGCTTGCCGCGGGCGCGCAGTCCCCGGCGGCGGAACGCGTAGTACGGCCATTCCTCGATCGGCAGCACGCAGGCCGCGTGCGACCAGTACTCGAACGCGGCCGGATGGTGCGGGTGCCAGTAGGCCCGCTCGACCCGGTCCCGGCCCACCGGGCCGAGCCGGGCATAGGCGACCAGCTCGTGCGACCGGGCCAGCACGCTGATCGTGTCGAGCTGGACCGCGCCGAGCCGGCGCAGCATGGCCGGTACACCGCCGCGGCGGGCGCCGGTGCCGACGAAGCCTTGCGCGCGCAGGGTGATGAGCCGCACCTCGTCGGCCGACAGCGTCAGCTGTGCTGCCGGTGCGAGCGAGGTGGCCACAATTACGGCAGCTTAACCATGGCCGGTGACATTTCCCGTGCGTGCTGCGGCCCGGGCGGCCGGTCGGTACCTGTCCTCGAACCGGTCAGTACCAGTCATCGAAGATGTGTGTGCCGAGCGCGAGCAGCCCGCCGATGACCACCATCGCCCCGCCGGCCCAGAACAGCCACCAGGTGGGGCCCAGCACCAGGCCCAGGCCGCCGGCCAGGAAACCCGCCATGATGATAGAGACCGCGACCCAGGACACCGTCCTGCCGTGGAACGACTCGGGCGCGGTGTAGCTGGCCGGGACCGGCTGGGCGAGTGCAGCCTCCTGGCCGATGCCGGCCAGCTGGCCCGCACCTGGCTGGTCAGCCATGCATGCTGCTCCTCTCTGGTGGGCGGCCGGTGCCGCCGTGACCATCTCATTGTGGCGAGGGCCGGCGGGGAACCCAAACCGGCCCCCGGTTAAGCGTGTCCGCCCGGCCCGGCCCGCCGTTCCGGGCCTCGGCTGGCCGCGGGCTCGATTTCGGGCCTGCCTCGCCTACGATGGCGGTGAAGGGTTTACGCCTGCACGCCGTCAGCGGTACCGCCGGCCGACGGCCGTGATCTGGTTACCACCACTGATCCGCAAGGAGCGCACGAGAAGTGCCCGCTTTCATCGACAAGGCCCTGCGCATGGGTGAGGGCAGAATCTTGCGCCAGCTGGCGCGGATCGCCGACCAGGTCAACTCGATCGAGGACGAGTTCCACCAGCTGAGCGACGCTGACCTGCGGGCCATGACCAGCGAGTTCCGGCAGCGCCTGGCCGATGGCGAATCGCTGGACGACCTGCTGCCCGAGGCGTTCGCGACGATCCGTGAGGCAGCCCGGCGGACGCTCGGCCAGCGCCCGTTCGACGTGCAGATCATGGGCGGCGCCGCCATGCACCTGGGCAACATCGCCGAGATGAAGACCGGCGAGGGCAAGACGCTGGCCGCGGTGCTGCCGTCCTATCTCAACGCGCTGGCCGGCGAGGGCGTGCATGTCGTCACCGTCAACGATTACCTGGCCAAGCGTGACTCGGAGTGGATGGGCCGGATCCATCACTTTCTGGGCCTGCAGGTCGGGGTCATCCTTGCCCAGATGACCCCGGAAGAGCGGCGCAAGCAGTACGCCGCGGACATCACCTACGGCACCAACAACGAGTTCGGCTTCGACTACCTGCGCGACAACATGGCCTGGGCGCTGGACGAGTGCGTCCAGCGCGGGCACGCCTACGCGATCGTGGACGAAGTCGACTCGATCCTGATCGACGAGGCGCGCACGCCGCTGATCATCAGTGGCCCGGCCGAGCAGAGCGCCCGCTGGTACTCCGAGTTCGCCAAGATCGCGCCGCGGCTCCGGCCGTCGGTGGAGGAGGACGACGGCGGCGACTACGAGGTCGATGAGAAGAAGCGGACGGTCGGTGTTCTCGAGCCCGGGGTGGAGAAGGTCGAGGACTGGCTGGGCATCGAAAACCTCTACGACCCGGTCAACACACCACTGGTGAGCTTCCTCAACAACGCCATCAAGGCCAAGGAACTGTACAAGCGGGACAAGGACTATGTCGTGATGAACGGCGAGGTCCTGATCGTGGACGAGTTCACCGGCCGGATGCTGCACGGCCGCCGCTACAACGAGGGCATGCACCAGGCGATCGAGGCCAAAGAGGGTGTCTCGATCCAGAACGAGAACCAGACCCTGGCGACCATCACGCTGCAGAACTACTTCCGTCTCTACCGCAAGCTGGCCGGGATGACCGGTACCGCCATGACCGAGGCGAACGAGTTCCAGCAGATCTACAAACTCGGGGTGGTGCCGATCCCCACCAACATGCCGATGATCCGGGACGACCAGGCGGACGTGGTGTACCAGACCGCTGCGGCCAAGTTCGAGGCCTGCGTGGCTGACATCCTCGAGCGGCATGAGGCGGGCCAGCCGGTGCTGGTCGGCACGACCAGCGTGGAGAAGTCGGAGATTCTGTCCCGCATGCTCAAGCGCAGCGGTGTCCCGCACGAGGTGCTGAACGCGAAGTACCACGAGCGCGAGGCCATCATCGTTGCCCAGGCCGGGCGCAAAGGTGCGGTCACCGTGGCCACCAACATGGCGGGCCGGGGCACCGACATCATGCTGGGCGGCAATCCGGAGTTCATCGCCGACACCGAACTGCACGAAGACGGCCTGTCCCCGGTGGAGAGCCCGCAGAAGTACGAGGCAGCCTGGCCGGCTGCGGTCGAGAAGGCCCGCAAGGCGGTGGCCGCCGAGCACGAGGAGGTTGTCGCCGCCGGCGGGCTGTACGTGCTGGGCACCGAGCGGCATGAGTCCCGTCGCATCGACAACCAGTTGCGCGGCCGCTCCGGGCGGCAGGGCGACCCGGGTGAGTCACGCTTCTACCTGTCACTCGAAGATGACCTGATGCGGATGTTCAACGCCGACAAGGTCGCCCACTTCATGGAGTGGCTGAAGACACCGCCGGAGGTGCCGATCGAGTCCAAGGCGGTCACCAGGTCCATCCGGTCCGCCCAGACTCAGGTCGAGCAGCAGAACTTCGAGATCCGCAAGGACGTGCTGAAGTACGACGACGTGCTGAACCGGCAGCGCCAGGTCATCTATGGCGAGCGCCGGACCGTGCTGGAGGGTGCTGACCTGCACGAGCAGGTCAGGCAGATGATCGACGAGGTGATCGAGGCCTACGTGGCCGGGGCAACCGGCGACGGTTTCCCCGAGGAATGGGATCTTGACCAGCTATGGCGGGCCTTCCGTGAGCTGTACCGCCCGTCCATTACCGTCCCCGACCTGATCGAGGAGGCGGGGGGCGAGCGGGCGGGGCTGTCCGCCGACTTCATCACCGAGACCATGCAGGCCGACGCGCAGGGCGCCTACCAGCACCGGGAAGACGAGCTTGGGCCCGAGGTCACGCGGGAATTCGAGCGCCGGGTGGTGCTCTCGGTGCTGGACCACAAGTGGCGTGAGCACCTGTACGAGATGGACTACCTGCGGGAGGGAATCGGCCTGCGGGCGATGGCGCAGCGCGATCCGCTGGTCGAGTACCAGCGGGAGGGCTTCGACATGTTCGCCTCCATGATGGAGGGGATCAAGGAGGAGTCGGTCGGCAACCTGTTCAACCTCCAGATCGAGGTGCGCGAGAACCCGATCGTGGAGGAAGACGGCCAGCCCGCCGCGCCCGAGCTCGGCCCGGCCGCCCCCGGCGGTGCCGTCAGTGGTGCTGCCGGGCCCGGAGCCGCGCCGGAGCGGGCAGCCGTGGGCGATGCTGCCGCTGCTGGTGTGGTCGCGGACGGCGCGGTGACCGGGCAGAACGGCGGTGCCCGGCGCGGGGCACGGGCCAGGCGCCGGGGCGGCCAGCCAGGCCGCGATGGCCAGCCGGGCAGGGGCGGCCAGCCGGGCCGGAACGGTCAGCCCGGCCCGGGCAGTCAGCCGGCCGCTGGCGCCCCCTCGCTGAACACTCCTGGGCTGGCCCGGCCGCAGCAGCCCAGCCGGCTCTCCTACAGCGCGCCCTCGGTGGATGGGGGGGCCCAGGTCCAGCGCCACACCGAATCCGCGCGGGACGGCGAGTTCGGGAAGGTCGGGCGCAACGCCCCCTGCCCATGCGGGTCGGGCAAGAAATACAAGCTGTGCCACGGCGATCCGCGTAACCGCCCGGTGGGCTGACCAGCCGGTCACTCGCTGCGGGGCCCGGTCCGGCCGTCACCGCCCGGCGGCCTGAGCCGGCGGCGGTCGCGGCCGGTCAGGCCGCCTCCACGGTGGTGCACAGCCAGCGTCCATCCGGGTTGCCCCGTTCCAGCCGGAGGGCGAGTGCGTGCACCCGTGGCCCAAAATCCACCACCACCGTCATCTCCATGGCGTCGGTGGCCGGCCGGAAGGTCACCACGCGCCGGATCCGGGGCCGCTGCCCGGCCGCGAGCCGCGGGCCGAGCTGCTGGATGCGGCTGCGCGCCCGCTCGGTGGTCCACGGCACCAGCTGGCTGGCCGGCCGCACGCCAGCCAGCGCCTCCGCCAGCACCTGGGCGAAATAGCCCGGCCACGCCGGTGCGGCCGCCGGAACTGGCCGCACCCCGGCGGCGCCGCCAGGGTGCGGCGGGGCAGCCGCCGCGGTGGTGCGGCCAGCCAGCGCGGCCTGTTCCCCCGGGACGGCGGAACCGGGCGGACCAGCGGGCGCCGGTGGCGAGGATGCCACCCGCTCGCTGTCATACGGCGGGGCGGAATCCGGTATGCGGCACAGCCGCACGGCTGCCGGGTCGGGCAGCGGGCCAGGGTCGCCAGCCGGGCGCGGGCGCGGCCTGCGCGGCCGGCCCGGGCCCGGCGGCCGGGACGGCCGATCGGGTGGTAATACGGGCATCGCACCTCCGGGATCGGGCAGCGGGCGGCCGCCAGACCGGCCAGGCAACCACTACCGCCGCCTGCCGCAGTTGTAGCCCGGGCCAGTGACATTTCCCGGGCCCTTCCCGGCCAGCCACGGGGAATGCGGTACCCCGGTGACGGGTTAGTGATGAGGCCGGGTGAAGCAGCCCGGAGAGTCGTCATCTGGAGAGTTGCCGTGCCGCTGCCCCCGCTGGTTGCCCCGGCCGAAGACCTCACCATTGCCGAGGTCAAGCGCTATTCCCGGCACCTGATCATCCCCGAGGTTGGCAAGACCGGACAGCGGCGGCTGAAGAACGCCCGCGTGCTGTGCGTCGGTGCAGGCGGTCTTGGCTCACCGGCGCTGCTGTACCTGGCCGCCGCCGGGGTGGGCACCCTCGGCATCATCGACTTCGATGTGGTGGACGAGTCGAACCTGCAGCGGCAGATCATCCACGGCCAGTCCGACCTCGGGCGGCCCAAGGCCATATCGGCGATGGAGAGCATCCGTGAGGTCAACCCGCTCGTCAGCGTGATCCTGCATGAGGAGCGGCTCGACTCTGACAACGCCATGCGGATTTTCGAGCCTTATGACCTGATCGTCGACGGCACCGACAACTTCGCCACCCGCTACCTGGTCAACGACGCATGTGTGCTGCTCGGCAAGCCCTACGTGTGGGGATCTATCTACCGGTTCGACGGCCAGGCCAGCGTCTTCTGGGCCGAGCACGGGCCGTGCTACCGGTGCCTGTACCCCGAGCCGCCGCCGCCGGGCATGGTGCCGTCCTGCGCCGAAGGCGGGGTGCTCGGCGTACTCTGCGGCGCCATCGGGTCGATCCAGGTCACTGAGGCCATCAAGGTCATCACCGGTATCGGTGAGCCGCTGACCGGCCGGCTGATGATTTACGACGCGCTCGAGATGAGCTACCGGACGGTCCGGGTCAGGAAGGACCCCGAGTGCCCGGTGTGCGGTAAGAACCCGTCGATCACCGAACTGATCGACTACGAGGAGTTCTGCGGCACAGTCTCCGAGGACGCGCAGAAGGCGGCGGCCGGATCGACGATCAGCGCTACTGAGCTCAAGGAGATGCTGGACCGCGAGGACAACATCTTCCTGGTGGACGTGCGGGAGCCGAACGAGTACGAGATCGTCTCCATCCCCGGCGCGGTGCTCATCCCCAAGGGCGAGTTCCTGTCCGGTGCAGCCCTGGAGCACCTTCCCCAGCACAAGCGGATCGTGCTGCACTGCAAGACCGGCGTGCGCAGCGCCGAGTGCCTGGCCGTGGTCAAGGACGCCGGTTTCGCCGACGCGGTCCACCTCGGTGGCGGGGTAGTCGCCTGGGTCAGCCAGGTCGATCCGTCGCTACCCAGCTATTGACCATCCCGGCCCGCCCGGCCGGGCCAGTGTGGGCAGCGGACCGCGGCGGCACGGGGGAGGCCGTAACATGCCGGTGTGGCAGTGCGGCCGGAGCCCCCGGATGGCGGCGGTCCGGGGCCGGGCGCGAAGGACATGGCGCCACCCGGGCCGCTACCTGGTCTGCCACAGCAGTTGCGCCCACTGCCCCGCAACGCCCCGGCGGCCTGGCCCGAAGCACTGCCCGGCCTGCCGGTCGACCAGCCGGCACCCGGCCTCGCGGGGGGGCCCGCCATCACCGCGCGGATAGATGCCCGGCGACGTCGGCGTGGCCTGTTTTTCCTGCTGCTGGCGCTGGCGCTGGCCGGGCTGGCCGCCGCCCTGGCCGGGCTGGTGGTGCAGATCCTGCCGCGCACCTTCAGCGCGGCGCAGAAGCAGCAGATCATGGCCTGGGAGATGGGCAAGCGCTGGCGGCAATGGCCAGCCAGCGAGATCTTCCCGCCCGCCATCCACTACCGGATACCGGCGCTGGCGCTGAGCGGGCCGCGCGGGCTCACGCTGGCCGCGCGCCGGGCGGGCATCGCCAGCCAGGCTTCGTGCCCGGCCGCCACCGACCCGGCGGCGGCACAGGTGCTGCTCAGCCATGGCTGCAGCGCAGTGCTGCGGGCCACCTACACCGACGCGACGCAGAGCCTGGCGGTAACGGTCGGAGTCGCCGTGCTGCCCAGCCCGGCCGCCGCCCGCGCCGCTCAGCGGGATCTGCCCAGCATTAACGGGATCCGCCTGACCCCCGGCCTGCGGGCGGTGCCGTTCCCGGACACGCTGGTGGCCAGGTTCGGCGACCGGCAGCGCCAGCTGGCCTGGGACCGGGCCGCCGGGCCCTACCTGGTGCTCGCCACGGTCGGCTACGCCGACGGCCGCCGCCGGGTCAACGAAAGCTCCAACCGGTACGCGACCGCGGAGATGGTCGGCCTGGAGAACGGCATCGGCGGCTGGGTGGCTGGGCATCTGGGCGTTGCCCCGCCGCCGCCACGGTGCCCAGGCGGCCCGGCATGCTGACGGCACGTGGGAGCGCCGTCAGGTGGGCCGCCGCGGTGGCCGCCTGCGCCGTGGCCATCGTGCCCGCGCTCGCGGGCACGCCCGCGGGCGCGGACGTCGTGCGGGACCAGGAGCTGTGGGTGCTGAACATGGTGCACGCCCCGCAGGCCTGGAACGTGACCCGCGGCCAGGGCGTGACCGTCGCGGTCATCGACAGCGGGGTCTCCCCGTCGGTGTCCGACCTGGCCGGCTCGGTTATCAGCGGCCCGGATCTGTCCGGGGTCCGCACGCGGATGGGCAACACCGCATGGGGCGTGCACGGCACCTGGATGGCCTCGCTGATCGCCGGGCACGGGCACGCGGGCGGGTCCAGCGGGATCATCGGGGTGGCCCCGGCCGCGAAGGTGCTGTCCATCCGGGTCGTCACCGACCGCGGGGACCCGCATTTCCGCGCGTACCGGCACGAGTCGAACGCCGAGGTCCAGCGGGCGCTGGCGACGGCCATCACCGATGCCACTACCCGCGGTGCCCAGGTCATCAGCATGTCCCTTGGCTACGGCGCGGCCAGCCGGCAGGTCCGGCTGGCCCTGCAGAACGCCCTTGATCACGGGGTGATCGTGGTCGCCTCGTCCGGCAACTCCGGAGCCAGCCTGGCCGCCCGGCGGGACGGCCAGGCCCCGTACTATTTCCCGGCCGACTACCCGGGTGTGCTCGGGGTGGGAGCGGTTGGCCCGGACGGGCGGGCGGCCAGCTTCTCCAGCGACAACCTTTCCGTGGAGGTCGCCGCACCGGGGGTCAGGGTGCCCGCCCAGGGCCGGGACGGGCAGTACTGGCTGGTCAGCGGCACCAGCCCGGCCTGCGCGATCGTTTCGGGGATAGCCGCGCTGGTCCGGGCCCGCTACCCGCACCTGCCGGTAGCGCTGGCCGACCAGGCGATCACCGGCACCGCCCAGCACGCGCCCCCCGGCGGATACGACGACCGGGTTGGCTTCGGGACCGTGGACGCTGCCGCCGCACTGGCCACCGCGGGCCGGCTGAGCCGCGACAGCGCGGTCAGCCACGGTGTGCGGCTGACCGCCCACTTCGGCGGCGGGCCGGCCGCGGTGCCGCCGGTGCCGGTGCCGGTGCGCGGCAAGACCGCGCTGGCCGTCTATGCCCTGCTGGCGCTGTGCTGCCTGGCGGTTGCCGGGTTCGCGGCCGCCGGGCTCCGCCGGACCCGCCGGTCCCGGGGGACCCGGGGGATCGCCAGGGGAAGCCGCGGGACCGCGGGTTCCCGGCCACTGCCGGGCGCATGACCGGCTCTCCCCGCGAACCCTTCAGCGGCTTCGCCGAGCAGGTACTGGACGTGGTCGATGCCATCCCGCCGGGACGGGTGATGTCGTACGGGGACATCGCCGAATACCTGGGCCAGGGTGGGCCCCGCCAGGTCGGCCGCGTGCTGGCGGTCTTGGGCGGCGGCGTCGCGTGGTGGCGGGTCATCCACGCCGACGGCTCGCTGCTGGCCGGTCACGAGCCGGCGGCCCTGGCCAGGTACCGGCAGGAGGGAACCCCGCTGCGTGAGGTGGCCGGCCGTTTCCGCGTCGACATGCGCCGGGCCCGCTGGGCTGGCTCGCCCGCTGACCTCCGGCCCGGCCGCGGCTTATGCTGCAGGTTGCGGCTCGGGCTGGTGGAAGCAGCAAGTGCCGGTGGAGCCGTGCGGCATGCTCTTGATGCCCGCGTCCGGATCGGTGCTGCCCCGTACGATCGCCCCGCCGTAGCCTGGCGTGCCCAGGAAGGCACCCCACCACAGCACCCACGGCTCCGGCCCGGGGGCCGCCGGGAACGGCTCGGCCATGGGGTGGACGCGGCGCTGCAGCACGTATGGGCCATCCATGGCCGCGGCCAGCCGGTCCCGCCATTCAGCTGGGCCGGTGAGCCAGCCCTGGATCACCCCGGCACCGGAGTGCAGCGCAGTCGGCTTGAGTACCAGGTGCTGGCGCTCGGCCCGGGCATAATCGGCCATATCCGCCTCACTGCCGCCTTCGACCGTGACCGGCCCGGGCCGCACCATCCGGGTCCACGGCAGGATCCGGTCCAGCCGGGCCAGTTCGGCGGGGGTGAACAGATGCCGGTGGGCCTCATCCGACAGCAGGGCGAGAGCGCCCTTGCTGCCGTAGACCTCGGCATCCATCGGTGCGAACAGTTTCACCTCGCCCCGCCCGGCGGCGCGCAGCAGCGGGCCGGCCAGTTCGCCTGCCTCCGGCCGGAGCAGGTCCTTGATCAGGAAGACCCGGTAGACCACATCCACCGGGCGGCCACCGAGCCAGGCCCGCCCGCCGCGGTAGCTGAGCTCCCCCACCTGGCAGGCCACCGCGGTCAGCCCGTACCGGGCTAGCTGCGCGGCACCCGCCCGCAGTTGGCTGTGCAGGATGCCGAACGAGTCCGGCCAGTCGGCCACCGCGATGAGCGGCTGCTCGCCGTCCCCGATGCCGCATTCGGCCCGCAACGTGGCGGCCAGCACCTCCATGGTGTCGGTGTAGCTGAGCCCGTGCGCCGCGACGAACTCGGCGACCGTGGGCTCGGTCAGGAAGGCGCGGTTGAGCAGGGCGTTGTCGAGGCCACCGAGGGCACTGCCCAGGTTGAGCTCCATCACCCGGAAGGCCGTGGTGTCCCGGAACAGATCGGCCCGGCCCAGCCGGGTCGGCGGCCGGCCACCCGCCAGCTCGACGGCTGTCAGCTGCAGGCCGGTCATCCCGACCGCCCGGGCGAAAGCGGTGACATCCCCGCCGAACAGTCGGCCGGGCAGGCAGGCCAGCATGGCGTGCAGGGCCAGCAGGTCGCCGCGCAGTTCCGCGAACTCGGCGTGCGCCAGAAAGACCGGCCTGGTCAGGCAGCTGCCGTCATAACTGCTGGCGGCCAGGTCGACCTGCTCGCGGGCCACATCGATGAGCCGGTTGTGCGGCACCCCGCGAGCGGCGACCTCAGCCAGGTAACGGCTGGTGAGCGACGCGGAGGCGGCCACGCCTCATGGTAACGGCGCAGCCGGTGCCCGGCCGCGGCCGCGGCCCTGACGACGTTCGCTGGGGCCGGGGCGCAGCCGCCGGGCCGGCCGGCGGCGGCCAGCATGGCGCCGCGCTCCGCGCCGGCCGGGGGTAGCCGACCAGGAACCAGCGTCAACTCATGGGCGTGGATCGGCGCGGAGTGTCGTGGCCGCGTGCTACAGGTAGAGGCGATCCGCGCATACGCCGCTGGGACCGCCCCAGACGGACCATTCTGTGCGGTACGGAGA
>Ga0318558_10000011_pt1 | contig 30430 bp, 36 predicted proteins | sample GRESIP065b5f20_FD_203669 | JGI IMG/M metagenome (GOLD analysis project Ga0318558, IMG submission 203669) | Tropical soil microbial communities from Luquillo Experimental Forest, Puerto Rico - GRE.SIPMG.065b5f20 | ecosystem: Environmental > Terrestrial > Soil > Tropical forest > Bulk soil... | reverse complement strand
CAACAGGGCAACGCAAGCTGATCGTTGATGCAGTCGCAGCGCATCGTATTCCCGCCATCTACCCATATCGCTTCATGTCTGAAGAGGGCGGCTTAGCTTCTTATGGCGTTGACCTCACCGATCTCTATCGGCGAGCGGCAGGCTATGTCGATCGCATTCTTCGCGGCGAAAACCCAAGCAAGCTTCCGGTTCAGGCCCCAACCAAGTTTGAGTTTGTTATCAATCTCACGACTGCCAAAACGCTTGGGCTGACGATCCCCGCTTCATTGATGTCGCTCGCCGATGAACTAATCGAATAAGGAATTTTTGCTGCACTGCATGAGTCTGCTTTCGGCACAAAGCGGACATCCCAACGCGCTCGATGAATGTCCGCTTTTGGGAGTATAGCGGACAGTGCTTCACGTCGCCTTGATGTCCGTTATTGACCCAAAGCAGACATTAAAGCGATCTGCGACCACTGTTGCCGGCTACAGCATCATTAGTGGACATCGCCCGATCAATTAAATACGAATTCGGCCGCTTGGGGGTGGAAGGCACCTCATCGTCCTGGCGCAATCCGTACACAGACTGATGCTGACGGAAGCCGCGCAATTCGAATTGGCCAATCTCAAAGACCGGTGCCGCAACTTTCACGGCGAAAGCATCAGTCATGAGCAGTGGCCGGCCGACATCCTTGCAGAGCAGTTCTAGTCGGCTGAGGATGTTGATGTCGCGCCCGACGGCGGTGAAGTCGAGACGATCGCCAGAGCCAATATTGCCATATGCGGCATCGCCATAGTGCAGAGCGATATCGATGAAAATATGCCGCTGGATCTCAGGCGGTAAAGCTTGGAGCGCGGCTAGCGTTGTCTGCGCCGCAGCCAAGGCCGACGCGCAGGCTCGCGCTGGATCATCGCCAGCGACCGGAAAGATCGCGATGACCGCGTCACCGATATACTTTAGGACGTCGCCTCCGCTCCTGGTGACGCTCGGGACCACCAGATCGAAAAAGGCATTAAGAAGTTCAATGATCCTTTCCTCCGGAAGCTCATCTGTAAGTCGGCTGAAACCGCGCAGGTCGGCAAGCAGCATCGCCGCCTTGATGTGGTGGACGTTGCCGCGCTGGACGGCGCCCGCCATAATCCGCGCGCACGGATCTTGACCGACATAAGTGGCAAGAAGTTCACCATAAATCCGCCGTCCCGCCGTCACTTCGAGAACTGGGGCAAAGGCCGGCACCAGATCGCGAAAAAGTTCAACATCTGCTTCCGTAAATCCGCTGGGGGCGTCGCTTCCCCACGATATCGGGTTGATGATTCGATTCGAAAAAGTAAGAGGCGCCATCACATAATGCGTAATGCCTTGCGCCCGCAGCGTTGCGAGGATCGGAAAGCGCTGGTCGGTGGCTTCGCTAAGAACAGCATCAAGCCATTGTCCGGTCTCGATGACATGTTGAACGGGACTATTCTGGTAATCTGACGTAGACTCGATACCGTGCCGCGACGTTCGGATCTCGGTACTCTGTCCACGCCGCCAGATACGCGATACTCCCCGGAATTCTGGATGGAGCGTACGGACATGCGCCGTGGCGCGGGCTATCGGTGCCCCCAGCCCGGTGAGCTTCTCGCAGAGCATCTCAAGAAGGCAACCGGTATCGGGCGCAAAACGCCCCTCTTCGGTTAACCAGCGCAGCAGCTCGGCCTTGCGATCGGCAGGCGGGGAATCGAGAGCGTTGGTCACATATCACCCAAAGTTTCCCAGCGCTGACAGCGCGCGGAGTCATCCGAGGCTTACCAGCGTGATTGTCCCCTAGCGATACGGTCGGTCGCTCAAGCAGGATAGTTCCTGCACCACACGCCCATATCGCGCCCAATGCTGAATTAAGCCCAAGATCGGTGATAACATGGATTTGGTCCTGCGTTGGCAATACAAATGTGGGTTTGTATGATTGCGCTGCAATGCGATTTACCGCCCTGCAGCTAAGCATCAAACGCATGGCCAATGGCTAATTGAATAGGTCTTTGGAATTGGGGTGGTGAAACCGTGGCCAGCGCGCGTGATGACAAGGTAATCAAACAAAGCGGTGGAATGGCTGCTTTTGGCACAAAGCGGACATGCCCGACGCACTCACGAATGTCGGCTTTCGGGGGAAAAGCGGACATTCAGCTGACCCGTTGCAATGTGCGCTTATGACCCGAAGCCGACATTAGCGACGGCGTTTTGGTGTAGCGCACAAGAACTTTATCCACATATGCGCCGATTGAGGGGCGGGCAAAGTCAGCTAGCCTTTCCCATCCCGTTGACCAGTGCGATCATGACTGCGAAGCCGCCTTCGGTGAGTACACGATGGAAGAAAATCAAAAAGAGCTTCCAGTGATCGCAAGGTTTGAGGTGCGTCGGCGAGCTTATCTCGCGCCCGATGGTACGATCCTCCGCGATCTTCCAGATTTTGCGACCGATCAGAACTTGGTTGTCGCCATGTACCGCGGCATGGCACTGGCCCGCGCCTTTGATCTGAAGGCAGTATCCCTGCAACGCACCGGCCGGCTCGGGACCTATGCCACGTCGCTCGGCCAAGAGGCAGTCGCGGTCGGCATTGCGAGCGCCATGCGCCCGGAAGATGTGCTTCTTCCCAGCTACCGCGATAATGCCGCGTTGCTCTGGCGTGGGGTCACAATGGACGACATCCTTCTGTTTTGGGGCGGCGACGAGCGCGGTAGCCGCTGGTCCGGACCAGTGGATGATTTTCCATTTTGCATTCCGGTCGGTTCGCAGGCGCCACACGCAGCCGGCGTCGCCTACGCCTTCAAATACCGCAAACAAGCGCGGGCCGCAGTCTGCATTCTTGGCGACGGCGCGACCTCGAAGGGCGACGTGTGGGAAGCGATGAATTTCGCCGGCGTCTGCAGGCTGCCTGTCCTATTCTTGGTCAACAACAATCAGTGGGCGATCTCGGTGCCGCTCCGGCTGCAGACGGCGTCGCAGACGCTTGCGCAGAAGGCTATCGCCGCAGGTTTCCCCGGAGAACAAGTCGACGGCAACGATGTCATTGCTGTGCGCGCGGCAGCCGATGAGGCGATTGCCTCCGCTCGTGCAGGAGAAGGACCACGCCTAATAGAGGCTGTCACTTATCGGCTTGGTGATCACACCACCGCCGACGACGCGTCGCGTTATCGCTCGACGGAAGAAGTTCAGCAGCGCTGGAAGGAGGAGCCGATCGCCAGGTTGCGAAACTATCTCGTCAGTCGAATGAATTGGAGCAAAGCGGACGAGGAAAAAATCACCACCGAGTGCGAGCAAAAAGTGACGGCGGCCATCGAGCACTATTTGGCGACCAGTCCGCGTCTGCCGGAAACGATGTTCGACCATCTCTACGCCAGATTGCCAAGCGCCTATGCCGGCCAGCGTAGGGAAATCGAGGACCTCAATGCCTGAGGTGACGCTGGTCGACGCTATCAATTTGGCGCTCGCTCGGGCGCTGACGGATCATCCTGATGTTGTGGTCTTTGGTGAAGATGTCGGTGTCAATGGCGGCGTGTTCCGCGCAACGGCTGGCTTGCAGCAGCGTTTCGGTGCCGAGCGCGTTTTCGACGCGCCGCTGTCGGAAGCTTTGATCGGGGGACTCTGCGTGGGCATGGCGGCGCAGGGGCTCAAACCTGTTGGCGAGATCCAGTTCATGGGATTCCTTTATCCCTGCATTGATCAACTGGTGAACCACGCGTCCAGGCTCCGCAACCGAACTCAGGGGCGGCTTTCTTGCCCGATGGTTTTGCGAACGCCACATGGCGCGGGCATTCGCGCCCCCGAACATCATTCGGAAGCAACTGAGGCAATGCTCGCTCACATCCCAGGCTTGCGCGTGGTGGTCCCGTCAGCGCCAGAACGCGCCTATGGTCTCTTACTCGCTGCGATCCGCGATCCCGATCCGGTGGTTTTTCTTGAACCTACGCGAATCTACCGAGCGGTGAAGGGTGATGTCGAGGATACAGGCGAAGGTTTGCCGCTGGATATCGCTTTTGTTATTCGCGAGGGACACGACGTGACACTGATCAGCTGGGGAGCGATGGTCAAGGACACATTGGAAGCGGCGGACGAAGTGGCTGCCGAAGGCATAGACGCGGAAGTGATCGATCTGGCAACCCTCAAGCCCTATGACGAGCAAACAATTCTTGATTCGATCGCCAAGACTGGACGCTGTGTCATCGTGCACGAGGCGGCGCGTACCGGCGGATTTGGCGCGGAGATTGCCGCGCTGATTGCCGAGCGCGGGCTATTATCGCTGCTGGCCCCAGTGATGCGCGTGACCGGATACGATACGGTGATACCTCTGCCGCGGCTCGAGCGGCAATACATGCCATCAGTAGCGCGCATTGTTGCTGCCGTCCGTAAGACTTGTAAGTTTTCTTAACTTGAACCGAATCTCATGCCGCGTCAGTTCACATTGCCCGATCTTGGGGAGGGTCTCGAAGAGGCTGAAATCGTGGCTTGGCTGGTGAACGAAGGCGATCATGTCGTGGCCAATCAGCCGCTGGTGTCGGTGGAGACCGACAAGGCTGTTGTGGAGATACCTTCTCCTTGGAGCGGAACCATCGCGCGGCGATTCGGCGCAAAGGGCGAACTGATCAAGGTCGGCGCCGCGCTGGTTGAGTACAGCGAGGGCGCCGGTGCGGACACCGGCACAATCGTCGGCGAAGTTCAGCGCAGCGAACCGACGCGCGAGGTCGAGGCGCCAGGTCGCACGAAAGGGTTGCAGGTGCTCCCCGCGATTCGGGCCCTGGCGCGCAAGCTCGATGTTGATCTCAACCTCGTGCAAGGCAGCGGCGCCGGCGGAATGATCACGCGCGCCGATGTCGAGCGCGCCGCTCGCAGCTTGACAGAAGCGGGGCCTGCGGAGCAGCTCAAAGGCATGCGGCGCGCGATGGCGCAGCGAATGGCATTGGCGCACGCGCAAGTGGTTCCGACGACGGTCATTGACGAGGCCGATATCGACGCGTGGTCGAAGGAAACCGATATCACAATCCGGCTCGTGCAAGCGATGGCAGCCGCATGCAAAGCGGAACCGTCGCTTAATGCCTGGTACAACGCCGAAGCAGGCGAGCGTCGCTTGCTGAGCCGCGTCGATGTCGGCATCGCCGTTGACCTTGAAGGCGGGCTCTTGGTGCCGGTGCTGCGCAATGTCGGCGAGCGCGACAGCGCGGATTTGCGCGCAGGCCTCAATCGGATGCGAGCAGACGCCGCAGCGCGCTCGATTCCGCCGGAAGAACTGCGCGGCGCTACAATAACTCTTTCAAATTTTGGAATGATTGGCGGCCGCTTTGCGAGCCTTGTTGTTGTTCCGCCCCAGGTGGCCATCGTCGGTGCCGGCCGCGCTGAGCGGCGTGTGGTCGTCAACAATGATCAGCAAGTCATCCACCGCATGCTGCCTCTGTCCCTCACCTTCGATCATCGCGCCGTCACCGGAGGTGAAGCAGCGCGCTTTCTCGCCGCGCTCAAATCGAGTCTGGAAAAGCCCTGATAGCTGCCATAGTAGAAACGGCCGCCAGAAAACTGCCCTTTTTGCTGCATCGCACCTGGTCCGCTTTTGGCACAAAGCGGACATTGCGCGGATACGCTGCGATGTCTGCTTTTGACCCAAAGCGGACATCGGCTGGACATTCAGAAACGTCCACTTTTGATCCATCACCGACATTGGCCAGAAGATTGCCACGTGGGCAGCTTGCCAGATGCTCCGGCCAGAGCATCGAAAAGCTCAGTCATCTTGCCTCATGAAGCCATCGAAGAAGGCCGCAAGCTCCGTGTAGGCATCGAACGGCAAGATGTGGGCAACATACTGGTCCGGTCGCACGACGACCATGCAGCCGCCGTCTCGATCGATACCGCGCATATCGAAAATGTCGTCGCCGCTTTTCAGGTCGGGACAGAACATCTTCTCGTAGTCACGAAGCGCATAGCGGCCCTTCCGGGGCAAGAGAAACGATGGCATAGCCTCGATTGCAAGTTCGCGATGACCCTGCTGGAAGATTGCCCGGACATCGATCACGCTGTCGATGTCTGCACCGTTCGGAGTGTATTTCCTGACGGGAGACTCCTGTGACCGGGCAAGGAAATCGCAGAGTAAATTGATGTCGGAGCGCGCCGCGGTCGGGTCTTCCGCGCCGGAAAAGGCGAACACGCGCCAGCGTCCGTCGGCCTTGACTGTGTGGCCAAGGTGAACCGGCTTGGCGTCCGCCAACCGGATGACCGGAGCGGAATGGAAGCGCATGCCGATCACTAGGCCTTTGGCGAGATATTGATATTTCGGCTCGGCGGAGATGATCGAAGGCCGGTATCTGGTCTCCGTCCCCGCGGTAAAGCGCCCCTGCTTGACGAAGTATTTCTGAAATTCGGTTAGATCGACACCTTCGCTGCCGGCATCCGCCGCGGCCTTCGGTGGATCGCTAAACAACTTGGCAAATTTGCGATCGAAGTCGATCAGCTCCTTGGCTACGGCCTGACGTTCAGCTGAGTAGGTATGGAGGAACTGCGGCGGGCACCGCCCCCGGAGGACGGATGCCAGTTTCCAGCCAAGATTGAAGCTGTCCTGCATGGACACATTCATGCCCTGTCCAGCTTTCGGGCTGTGCGTATGGCAGGCATCGCCGGCTATGAAGACACGCGGTGAGCGCGTACCGACCTCCTCCTCCGGCACGTCGTCAAACTTGTCGCAAAGTCTCTGGCCGATCTCGTAGACCGACCACCATGCGATCTCCTTCACCTCAAGGGCGTAGGGATGCAGGATTCGCTGCGCCGCCGCGATCACATAATCGACAGTGATGTTCCGGCTCGCGATCCGTTCGTCTTCCTTGAGCTTGTCGAGCTCCACATAGATGCGGACCAGGTAGCCGCCCTCCCGGGGGATGATCAGGACGCTGCCTTCGTTGGCCGACTGTATCGCCGTCTTGAGGCGGATGTCGGGGAAATTGGTGACCGCCAGCACGTCCATGACGCCCCAGGCCTGATTGGCCGAATCACCGTAAAGCGCCCGCCCGAGGCACCGGCGCACAACGCTACGCGCACCATCACACCCAACCACATAACGGGCCTTCACGGTTTCCACCTGGCCCACGTGCTCGGGATCGGTTCGCTCGAGGTTGACCGTCACTGGGTGCGTGGGCGTGCTGACGCTGGAGGAAGCTGCAGGATCGATCTGAAGATCGATCACGCGCCGCGCATAGTCCGGCTCCAGCCGGTTCGGTGCATTGCGCATGACTTGCAGGTAGAAATCATGCACACGCGCCTGGTTCAGGATCACATGTGGAAATTCGGAAAGCCCGTCTTCAACATCCTGGAGCCTGCCACTGCGGACGATGTTGCTTCGCTGGGTATCGTCGGGCTTCCAAAACGTGGTCTCATTGACCCAGTACGCCTCCTTTAACAGGCGCTCGCTAAATCCAAAACTGTGGAACATTTCCACTGTGCGGCAGGCGATCCCGTCGGCTTGACCAAGAAACAGCGGACCGGACTTCTGCTCGACGATCCGTGTATTGATTTCCGGAAATGCTGCCAGTTGTGCCGCCAGTGTCAGACCTGCTGGCCCGCAGCCGATGATCAGGACGTCGACTTCCGCGGGCAGACGCCCCGACGATTGCGGATCATTGTAATGATCAGCCGGTTCGAAAATCTCCGGGTCGCCCGGTCGGAATCCGTTGAGATGAAATTCCATAGGTGTCGACCTCGTTCAAACGCCTTCGATTGTCGTTTCGAACTAAGGAACTATCGCTGCGGGTTTGGATTATCAATCCGCGCGGGCTTGGCCACACCGACGGTCATTCACCCAAGATGCCGGCCCCGCAATAATTGGCCCAGGAGCCAACCCCTCTGGGGCCATGATCTTTTCCGACGATTGACAGAGCTACAGACGCGACGACGGGCGATCTGACGGTCATTGAACGGATGGATTGGCGCTGGAGTCCGTGTCCGCTTTCGGGGGCAAAGCGGACATCACGATCGTGCCGAACAATGTCCGCTTTTGGGGGTAAAGCGGACATCACGTGGACATGCCCCGATGTCTGCTTTTGACCCAAAGCGGACATGAGCCAGCCGCCCGTGATGCACTGCACAGTCGTAGCTTACCGATGTGGTAGACTGTAGCTCCTAGGGCTGGCCATGAAGCGACGCGAATTTATCTCGCTCATCGGCGGCGCTGCCGCCATGGTGCCGCTCGTTGCGCGCGCGCAGCAGGCAGCGGTGCCGGTCATTGCGCCGCACTGGTCGCAATCGATCGGAACAGCTGGTCGCGATTCATCGGTGAGTGGTCGCGATTGTCGGAATGCACAACTTTTTAGCGGGATATATTTCACCAAGAACTGATGTCCATCAGATGCGCGAAAATCTGTCGCTGTTGAGCTTTTGGGGGCTTGTTTTCTCGCTGATAGCTGTAACGCTTTTTGTGGTCATTTACTCGTACCAAAAAAGTAAATATGCCAATCGAGAAATTGTAGAGGATCTGCGCCAACGCTCAGTGGACGTTTATTTGGCAGCAAAGACACCTGAAGCTGAGAGTGATTCAAAGAGATTCCGAGAGGCCAGCAATGAAATAGAGCGGCTGCGTGCTGAGACTAGGGTTTTGTTTTGGCTCATCATTGCGATGAACACGGCCGTAATAATTATCTTTATCCTCGCTTACCAATATTTCTAAGAAATACTGTATTCACCGAGTGTTATCATTCTGGCGCCATTCCGAAAATGGCCATGAGCTTCGCATGACAGATAGCGATATCCGGGCAGCATTGAGCCAACACTGAGCTGCTCCTCGCTGACGAGGTGATCAAATAACGACGTTCCGTACCGCAGTGCAGAATGTCTGCGTTTGGCACAAAGCGGACATCACTGTTGCGCGGACGAATGTCTGCTTTGGTCTCAAAAGCGGACATCGAGCGAATGGTATATTCGATTGACGGCGATGATTTTGCTTCGCGGCTGGAGCGCTGCATCGAGCCCAGCAATTGTGCAAAGCTAATAGAGGGGAGGGTGATTGAACGTGACCATTAATCATCAGGTCGATGAAGAGATGACCCTCAGAGACGAAGTCTCCCACGAGGCGTTGAAGGCCGCTGCTCTCGCCGCACCCGGAGGGTTTCCAACACTTTTATCCGGAGGGTTTCCAACACTTTTATATGGTACTTATTGCTTCACTTGTCCGGCCAGCGATGTGCTGCGAAGCTACTCAGCCGCGACGAGGTCAGGCCAGTTTCCTGCCTGACCTTCTCTTTTCCTCGGCACCTTGGGAGGTCTCAGCTTTCCTTGATCCCTGCGGGGTGCCGCGCCAGCGACACCAACCAATCAACGCGATCAGGCTCAGCACTCCCAAAGCAATCCTTTCTGCGGTGCTCAAGTCTGCCGAAAAAAGTTCCATCGGGCTTAACTATGGTCGCTTATGTCGGGGAACTGTCTTAGGTTCATTTGATTAAATGTTTGCGCGAGGGGCGCCCAGATATGGGGTGTCCAGCATGCCACAAGCGCAGTCATTTTATGAGAGGCAGTTAGAACTTACGTGGTGGTTCGTCATGGCGCGAATTGGCCAAGACCTCAGAGAACAATACGAAGTTCCGAAAGAATTGCCGCCCAAGTTGCTGAGGCTGGTCAGGAGATTAGACGACAGCGATGTGTTTTTTGGGAAAATCAGCCGGCAAAACGACGTAGACGTGTTCGGAGGTTGAAATCTTCGCCTTCATGGTTGGTCATTCCAGGAGTGCGCCTTAGAGCTCATCTGCGCCCGACGCGGCGTTCTGTGCCCGAATGCATGCGGCCATAATGGTGGGATTAGAAAGCGCGCCGATTGGCATCATCACTACGTGTAAACCCTCTGTGCGTCTCGCACCTAATCGCGAAGTATCAAGCGCCAGCGCAACGAGTGGCGAGCGAAAGGCGGCGGGACTTGTCCCGCCATTCCCGCAAGTGTGCGTAGCCATCATTTCACCATCCGCGCTTCGCAATTCGGCCCAGTCTCTGGATTCTGATCGTGGGCGCTGGGGACAAGGGGGGTGAGCAACCAGTCGTCGGCCTTGACGTAGGTCGGGGTCATCGGCTGACGCGCTCAGTAGATACATGACCAAGCGTGGGAACGCGAAGCGCTCCGGCGTTAATCGTCCGGAACCCAATTCGATTTTGAAGGTGGTCTTAATCGAAGAGGCTGTTAGGGAATATCTCAAAGCTGAGCCCGGAACATTGAGGCCTTCACTCGAGCGGCTTTGCGACGCCATCGATCGCGAAGAGGCTGAGAAGCGTCCAAGCGAAGATTGGAGCATAGCGAGCGATTAGTCCGCTCGCAGCTTCGTAGGCTGGCGAAAACTCGGCGCGACTTGAGTTGCAACAATAACGCAGGATCGTCCGCGTGCGAGCGGCGCTTTCAAAAGCATTTGATCGTTCAGCGTAAGATCGTCGGACAAGGGTCACAAACCCGGCCAACTTTGGGACGACGCTTCGCTAATCGTGCAAACCGTCCGTATCAAAGTCGAGGGTGGGGCACGGCTTCGGCAACGGCGCCTTCGATCCCCAGACCCTGGTGCTTTTAGAGGCGGCTTTCGACGAAGCGTGGCTGACGCTCAAGTCGGTCGGCAATGAAACCGCGAGGTCCGATGAATTGGCGCGCGCTGTTTTGCGCTTGGCAATGGAAGGGGAGCGCGATCCCATTCGATTGCACGACGAAGCGCTAGAGGGACTGCTACCCGCTGCAGCCTGGCGCGAGGCGAGCTGACCGTGGCGTCACGGAACTTGCTTGCGTGCCCACGCACCGAACCCGACAATGCACAGAATCAGCACCGCGAATACAGCAACATTCAACACTGCATCAATCATGCTTCCCCTCCACTGAAAGCATCCGCTAAAGGTATTGATCTGTGGTAGGCCAGAACTATTACCGGCGATTGATGCGTCGTTGAATGTCCGCTTTCGGGGGTAAAGCGGACATCGCGCACATCCCTTAACGATCCTGATTTGAACCGCTACGATACTCTATCCTGAGCTGCGGGCTGGCCATGAGACGGCGAGATTTTATCAGAGTTGCTGTCGGCTTAGCGGCTGCGTTTCCGTTCGCGGCCCGCGCACAGCAGGTCGACCGCATACGGCGGATCGGCGTACTCAAAGGTCTGCCGGCGGTCGAATTTTTGCACCCCCGCGTAACACGGTATCAGTGCTTACAGATTTGCCATTCGGAGTCTGCCGTGTAAGTAGGATTTCCCCTTAGGTCGGGATTTCAGGTCCCGACAAGCGGCATCACGTGACAAACGACAGCGACCATATCGTCACTGAGTCGGCGGCCCGAATTTTTGCAGACCTCGCCGACCCACAGATCATTAACCGGCTGGATGACGGTGCTTGGAAGGCGCCATTTTGGCTGGCACTTGCCGATGCCGGCCTGCCACTTGCTTGGGTTCCGGAACAGCTTGGCGGTGCTGGCGCTAGTCTTGCCGACGGCTTCGCCGTGCTAGGCGTTACCGGGCGCTTCGCTGTGGCCGTTCCACTCGCGGAGACGCTGTTGGCAGGATGGCTGCTCACGCGCGCCGGAGTGGCAGCGCCGAATGGGCCCATGACAATTGCCCCGAGCCGACCTTCCGATCGCATCATTTTCGATGCGGACGGCGCGCTGAGCGGTTCCGCAATCGGGATTCCATTCGCCTCCGAGACGCAACACATAGCTGTCTTAGCGCAAGGTGAAGAAGGAGCGTTCGTGGCGCTAGTCGCTGCAAGTGATTGCATGATTGGTGAAGGTCAAACTCTGGCAGGTGACCCATCAAACATTGTGCGCTTTCAGCATGTGAAGCCTTTGCGCTATGCGCGGGCGCCGTTCGGTCTTGACCATACAGCCTTGATGATGATGGGGTCGGTCGGTCGTAGCGTACAGATTGCCGGCGTACTTGAGTCGATTTTGTCGTTGAGCGTCTCTTACGCCAATCAGCGGGTCGCCTTTGAACGACCAATTGGGAAATTTCAGGCCGTCCAACACAATCTCGCCCGGCTTGCTGGGGAAACGGCAGCCGCGCTTGCGGTGTCCGGGTCTGCCGTAAACACAATAACCCAAAGCGATAGTTTTGATGAAGCAGCGTTTCTCGAAGGAGCTTCGGCAAAAATCCGCTGCGCCGAAGCCGCTACAGAAGGCGCCGGCATCGCCCATCAAGTATTTGGTGCCATCGGGTTCACTAAAGAGCATGTCTTGCATCGGTTCACACTGCGCACGCTAGCTTGGCGCGACGACTTTGGCAGTGAAAGTTATTGGGCAGCCGAACTCGGCAGGCACGTTGCCAAGTGTGGAGCGGACGAATTTTGGCCGATGGTTGCGTCGCGATGAGCAGGAAATTGCAATTCGATCAAATTCGCTTGCCCCCCGAATGCGACGCTTTGCGGCAAGAGGTGCGCGCTTTTCTCGCCGAGGAAATTGCCAAAGGCACCTTTGATCCGCACCGGCCGGGGCATGGCGATTCGCACGACCGCGCCTTCAGCAAACGCATTGGCACTAAGGGATGGATCGGTATGACCTGGCCAAAAAAGTATGGCGGGCACGAGCGCAGCTTCCTTGAGCGTTATGTGGTGACAGAAGAATTTCGCGTAGCCAGTGCGCCAGTTCGGTCACATTTCGTGGCGGACCGCCAAAGCGGTCCGATTTTACTCAAATACGCGCCCGAACACATTAAGGCGAACATTCTGCCGCGTATCTGTCGAGGCGAATTGTGCTTCGTCATTGGCATGAGCGAATCAGGCTCTGGCTCAGACCTGTTTGCCGCCAAAACCAGAGCGACAAAAGTTGACGAAGGCTGGCGTATTAACGGCAGCAAGATCTGGACGAGCAATGCAAATATTGCCGACTACATGATCGCGCTGTTTCGTACGTCGCCGCCGACCAATGAGAACCGGCGACATGGTCTTACACAATTTCTCGTGAACATGACGGCGCGCGGTATCAAGGTCAATCCGATCTATCAGATGAGCGGTCAGCAAGATTTCAATGAAGTCGTGTTCGAGGATGCTTTTGTGCCCGATGACCACGTCCTGGGCGAGATCGACGGTGCCTGGAAGCAGGCCACTAGCGAACTGGCTTACGAGCGCAGCGGTCCGGAACGTTTCCTCGAAACGTTCTATCTCATGCTTGAATTGATTCGTGCCATTGGGCCAGAACCCGACACCCGCAGCGCCGAAGGTCTCGGTCGGTTGGTTGCGCAGCTCCACACATTGCGTCGCATGTCGGTCTCTGTGGCTGGCATGCTGCAGGCCGGCAAAGAACCTGTCGTGGAGGCCGCGATCGTGAAAGACCTCGGCACGATCTGGGAACAGAAGTTGCCAAATCGGGTGCGCGAGCTCACGGCATTCGTACCGCCCGAGATCGCCAATCGTGTGACGCTGGAGGAGCAGCTTGCGTTCGCGACAACCATCGCGCCGAAGCTCACCATCCAGGGTGGCACCACTGAAATCCTGCGCGGTATCATAGCGCGCGGACTGGGCCTCAGGTAGGCTCATATGGCTGACATCGGAAAACTGTTATGGCCGCAATCGGTCGCTGTCGTCGGTGCCTCGTCCGACGTTCAAGGATTACGCGGGCGAATTCTGCAAACGATTTTGAGCCATCCCTTCGCTGGCAGAGTTTATCCGGTCAGCCGCAGCGCGACTGAGGTTCAAGGGTTAAAAGCGTATTCTTCGGTCGAGATTCTCCCCGAACCTGCCGACTTCGCAATCCTGATTGTTCCTGCCCAATACGTGCCAGCGGAGCTTGAGCGTTGTGGCCGTGCGGGTATCAAGGCGGCGATGATTCTGTCCTCTGGTTTTGCCGAGGAGGGCGAAGCGGGCGCGCGCATGCAGGACGACATCTGTGTCATTGCACGCCGCTATGATATGGCCGTGAGCGGCCCCAATTCAGAAGGGTTCGTCAATATACCTGCGGCGTTCTGCCCGACCTTTAGCCCGGCATTGGATAAGAATGCTGGTCCAATCAAACCTGCCCGCGCGCTCGGTGCAGGCCAAGTGTCGGTAATTTCACAGAGTGGCGGCCTAGGCTTCGCTGTTTTCGATCGCGCTCGCCTGCGCAACCTCGCTTTCCGGCATATCGTCACCACCGGCAACGAAGCCGCTCTCGAGGCCGTCGACTTTCTCGATTATATACTCAACGAAGGTATGACTGACGTTTTTCTCCTGTTGCTTGAAGACGTGAAGTCGCCGGAGCAGTTCAAGCGTGTCGCTGAAAAGGCGCTGCGTGCCGGTAAACCGATCATCGTCGGCAAGATTGGTCGATCAGAAGCAGGCGCGCGCGCAGTCGCTTCCCACACCGCGGCACTTGCCGGTTCAGAGGCGTCCTATCGCGCTGTGTTCGATCGCTATGGCTTGATCGAGGCACGCGAGCTCGATGACATGATTGACTTTGCCGTTGGTTTCCTCGCCTGCGGGGATCGTATGCCAGCGGGCAAGCGCATCGGCATCTGTACCGCGTCTGGCGGTGCCGGCGTGTGGATGGCAGATGCATGTGTCGCGGCAGGTTTGGAGGTACCGGTTCTCGACGAGGCGACGCGCAAATCAATCGACGTGCACATTCCCTCCTACGGGACATCTCAGAATCCGGTCGATTGCACCGCGCAGGGAGTTCACAAAGTGGGCTACGCAACTTTCGCGCACCTGGTCGCGCAATCTTCTTTGATCGATGGAATCACGGTGGTCGTGACCGCGCGGCGATCCACCTTCCTCGAAATCGACTTGCCGAAACTTGAGAACCTAAAAAAGGATACTCGCAAACCAATATATATGTGGACTTATACGTTGCCGTCTGATCGTAGCGTGGAGATTGTCAATGCGGCGGGTTATCCACTTTTTACAAGCGCATTTGGCTGTGCCCGTACTATACGCGCCATGGGCGATTACCGTGCTTCACGGGAGCGGACATTAAATAAGCCGCGAACTGCGTGCACACCCCATCCGGCCTACGAGAAGGTCCATGCGGCATTAGCGGCGAGCGCCACTGTCTTGAGCGAATACCAGACACGTTCACTACTCCAGGCGTACGGCATCGATGGGAATGTAGGCAGGCTTGCAGGCTCCGCTGCAGAGGCTGAAGCGGCCGCTAGGATCATTGGTGGACCGGTGGCTGTGAAAGTCCAGTCTGCCGATATCCTGCATAAGACCGAGGTTGGCGCTGTAGCATTAAACGTGGGCCCTGAGGACGCGCGGGCTGCCTATGAGAGCGTGCTTGAGAGCGCGAAGCGGTTGGTGCCGACCGCCGAGATTGAAGGCGTCTTAGTGCAGCCCATGGCACGCGCCGGACGCGAGGTGATTGTTGGTATCAGCCGCGATGAATGTTGGGGCCCGCTGCTCATGCTTGGCCTCGGCGGTGTCCTGGTCGAGGCAGTACGCGATGCGGTGCTCGCGCCGGTGCCACTCGATCACGACGTGGCGCTCGCGCTAATCCACCGCCTGAAAGCCAGCGCTGTCTTTGGCTCTTACCGCGGTATGCCGCCCGCCGATACCGAGGCATTAGCGGATCTTATGGTCAAACTCTCACAATTCGCATTCGATCATGCGGACGACGTCGCTGAAGTCGATCTCAATCCTGTCATCGTGCGCGCCAGGGGCGACGGTATCACCGTGGTGGACGCCTTGATGATCAAGCGCACCGTGCAACGCGTGGAACGCACGAGTAAGAGGGCTCACGCATGAGTGACATCGGCATCGAAAAGAGCGGTCACGTCGCCTTAATCGAGATCCGCCGACCACCGAACAATTTCTTCGACATACCTTTGATCAAAGAACTTGCCGGCGCTTTCGAGAGCTTCGACGAAGACATCCATATTCGGGCCGTTGTCTTGGCGGCCCAGGGCAAGGCATTTTGCGCCGGTGCCAATTTCAGCGACGGTTCAACGCTTGACGCGCAGGGCCGCCGTCCCAATGAGCCAGGTCCAGGTGTCGCGCCACTTTATGTCGAGGGCAACCGGCTGTTTCGCACCAAAAAGCCGATTATCGCGGCGGTACATGGGGCAGCTGTCGGTGGTGGCCTCGGGCTTGCGATGGTGGCCGACTTCCGCGTGGCCTGTCCGGAGGCGCGCTTCTGCGCCAACTTCACGCGCCTCGGTTTTCACCCCGGCTTCGGTCTTACCGTCACGTTGCCGGCGGTGATTGGCCAAACCAAAGCGGCGCTGATGTTCTATACCAGCCGCCGGATCGCTGGTGAGGAAGCCTACGCGATGGGCCTTGCAGATATGCTGGTGCCGCACCATCAGGTGCGCGACGCGGCGATCAAGCTCGCGAGCGAGATTAGCGAGAATTCGCCACTTGGGCTTATCGCCACGCGTATGACTCTACGCGGCGATCTCGCTGATCGGGTGCGCAAGGCAACCGACCATGAATTGAAAGAGCAAACAAGGTTACGAAAGACAGGAGATTTCAAGGAAGGCGTGAAAGCGGTATTTGAACGGCGCTTGCCGAATTTCACGGGTCATTGAGTCCACCATAGCTGAATACATCACTGATATTTCCACATCGACCCACGAGGTGTCTGCACGCCCTCCATGTCCCGCTTGTTGGGGTAAAGCGGACATCGCACAAATCTTCGAGAATGTCCGCTAATGACCCAAAGCAGACTCGCGGCTCAAGTTTGCTGCCGGTGGTTTTCGCGATTTTGCGGTCGTTGGGATGTTAGCTTCCTATGGGGCCAGCTTGTCAGACCTGTATCGAAGAAAAACCGAATTCATTGACCAGATCCTCCGGGGCGCAAACCCGGCCAGCCAACGAAGTTTGAATTTTTGATCAAAGCGCTTAGCCTCACGATCCCTGCGGCAATCCTCTCGCTGGCAGATGAGTTGGTCGACTGAAAAATTCCGCTATTGGCACAGAGCAGATCTAGTGGTTGCGCTAAAAGAGTGAAAGCAGCGGACAAAGCATCGCCGCTTTGCCCGCTTACTTAGAGATCGACATTTTTGTGCCGAGTTGTTTAGCGCTGTTTTCGTTGCACCATTGCCTTGTACGCATTGTTGCCGTTGAAGCCGTACGGGTCCTTGTAGATACCGTTGGGCCCGCCCGCAGCGCCGCCACCAACCGCAACACCACTAGTTTGTGCGAATAGACTGGTGACTGTACCCAGCATAACGGCAGCGCCAAGCACGATGGTCAAGATTTGCTTCTTCATAGTTTGCTCCTGTTTGCTTCGAGGACTTTCAGGTACATCGCGAAGCCATATTTTCTGCCCGCGAAATACCTGTATCGTCGTACCGACAACGGAGACTTCAGTGAAATGCCGAGTCTTTATGGTTTCGATAGCTCCCGGGTATGCAACACATCGAAGTGGGGATCTTCGCTCTCAGCGAGTCCAAATTGTGGATTGCTTCTGTTCGATTTCTCCTATTGGGACCACCAATCGATGGACATGCCTTGTAGCGATGACGGCATGATGCAAAGACACGGCCGGAATTGGCCGATTTCGCGGATGAAATTTTTTCGCACCAGAGATCCGAAAGAAGGATCCGCAATTATGCCGCAACGCAACTACTGCAAAGGTCTGAATTCCTGCATCATGGTCGGAAGAAATTCTGAAACCGTTGGATGAATGTGCATTGCACGTTGCATGACCGTATAAGGTGCTTTGGCGTACATGAGATCGATGATGCCGTGGATGACCTCGTCGCCTGCAAGCCCAAGCAATGAGGCGCCGAGAATATGTTTGCTGTCCCGGTCGACCAGGATTTTCATGAAGCCCTTGGTTTCGCCTTTCTCATAGGCGCGACTGACGTCTTCCATCGCCATGGTTGAAATCATCGCCGGCTTGCCGGTGTTGCGAACCTCTGCTTCCGTCATGCCGGCACGGCCGAGCGGGGGATCAGTGTACAGGGCATAAGCGCTGATTCTGTCAGACACGCGCCGCTGTTCGTTATCCAAGATGTTCGCTGCCACGATCTCGAAATCATTCCACGACGTGTGGGTAAACGCGCCTCGGCCGTTGCAGTCGCCCATTGCCCAGATACCGGGCACGCTGGTACGCAACTGATCGTCCACTTGAATATAGCCGTGCGAATCGGTGGCGATGCCGGCTTTGTCGAGGCCAAGGTCGTCCGTATTCGGCCGCCGACCTATCGCTACCAGCATGTGAGTGCTGACGACCTTTGAAATCTTTCCCGCTGATTCGACCTTCACGGCAATCGAGTTTCCTTGCCTTTCGACACCGACCACCTTGCTGTCGGCTCGAACGTCAATGCCTTCCTCTTTGAGGAAGTCGGCCACGGCGCGGGAGACATCTTCGTCCTCGCGTGCGATCAGGCGCGGTGCCGCCTCGATCACCGTTACCTCGCTTCCGAACCGGCGGTAGACCTGCGCAAATTCGAGGCCGATGTAACTTCCGCCGAGGATGATGAGATGCGACGGGAGGAAATCGACGTCAATCATCGAGCTGTTGGTGAAGTAGGGAACCTGGTCGAGCCCAGGGATCGCAGGAATCGAGGCTCGCCCACCGACATTGATGAAGATGCGATCGGCACCGAGCTCTATTCCGTTCACCGCCACTCTCTTGTCTCCGACAAAGCGGGCATGGCCTTCGTAAACCGTGCAGCCTTCCAGTGTTTTGAGCGAGCGCTCGACGCCTTGCCGCGATGCCCCCACGATAGCGTCTTTGCGCGCCTTGACGGCCCGCATATCGACTCCGACCGGACCACCGATGGTCACGCCGTAATCACCGGCGCGGCGCGCGAGAAAAGCTGCATAGGCGCTCGCCACCAGTGTTTTGGTGGGCGTGCATCCCGTGTTGACGCACGTGCCGCCGAAGTACTTTCGTTCGATGACGGCAACCCTCTGACCGGCAGCAACGAGGCGCCGCGCCAGCGCAGGGCCGGATTGTCCGGTTCCGATTACGATCGCATCATGGTTACGCATGGTCTTCCCTCGATAAGGTCAAGTAGTTATTCCGCCGCGATCGCCAGATCGGGCATTGCGTCGTGCAAAATGACGCCCTCGATCGGGTCAAACTCCCCCTGCCATGGGGACTGCTTGAGTGCCCGCATTGTGGCCTCATAGCCTGCCTCGCGGCGCATGCGGATTCCGGACGGGCTGAAGTCGATATCCTTCGTGTGGTTTTCGTTTTTGAGGCGGGGCGCCAATAAACGCACAACGTGCATCTGTGTCACGCAGCCGTAACTAGCGAGCTCGCGCACTGCTTCGCTCTTGCGCACATCATCGGGAAGGTGCCGGACCAGCTGGCTTACCACGTGGCGCAGTCTATGGGTCTGCTGCTGCCGACTGATATGGCTCGCAATACGGCTCGAGTACTGGATATCCTTCTGACGGTGGAGGACTTCCCATATTGATCGCGGCTCCGGCCCGGTGGGATTCCACAGGTGAACGGCGAAAATGAGCGAGTTGCGCCGAGGATCATCTTCAAAAATCACTTCGGTCGGCGTGTTTGACAAGATGCCGCCATACCAAAAATATTCGTTATCGACACGGATGGCTGGAAAGGCCGGGGGCAGCGCTCCCGACGCCATGATATGTTCGGTCGTGATTTCGGACAAACGGCTGTCGAAATAATGCATCATGCTAGTGCAGACGTTGGCAGCGCCAACGGTCAGTCGCGGCGATCGCTTGTTGATAATCGAGAAGTCAACTAACTCACCGAGCGTTTGGCGCAGTGCTGTGGTCAGGTAGAACCCCGCGCGATCTATCCCAAGCGGGATATGTGCGCCCCAGAATGCTGGCCAATTGGGCTCGAAGAATCCGGAGATACCGCTGACGAGTGTCGACCAGTACGACCACGTGTCGGAAATGCCGGTCCAAGTGGGAATAATAGGCGAGCCCATGGGACGCTCCACTCTGTTCCAAAACTCGTTGAGTTTGGCGAGGCGATCCTGAGGCTTATTGCCTGCAACGATGCTGGCGTTGATGGCGCCGATCGAGGTGCCGATGATCCAATCCGGTTCGATCCCCGCCTCGTGCAACGCCTCATAGACACCAACCTGATAGGCACCTAACGCTCCGCCGCCTTGCAGAACGAGCACCACTTGTCCATTTGCGTTTGAGCGAAATTCCTCGACCGCTTCTTGAACCATCGTTTTAGACGCACCCATCGCGATCTCCATCGTGCCATTAATTGTGTGTGCAGGCGTCCTGTCCGTATTTCCAGATTTAGTGCGCTGTCCAACCGCCGTCGACTGGTAATGCGATACCGGTAATTGATGCAGCGGGGTCGGAGGCAAGGAAAACCGATAGCGCGCCAAGCTCTTCAACGGTGGCAAAACGCTTATTTGGCTGCTGCGCGAGGAGCACGTCGCGGATCACCTTCTCACGCGAGATGTTGTGTGCCTTCGCTTGATCATCGATCTGCGCCTCGACCAGCGGCGTATAGACGTATCCCGGGCAGATGGCATTGCACGTGATCCCTTGTTCGGCAGTCTCCAGCGCCGTGACCTTGGTGAGTCCGACAATGCCATGCTTTGCGGCGACATATGCTGATTTGAATGCCGACGCGACCAAACCGTGCGCTGAGGCAATGTTGATGATGCGGCCCCACTTATTGCGAAGCATCGATGGCAAGGCCAATCGCGTGGTATGGAAAGCCGACGACAGATTGATGGCTAAGATTGCGTCCCATTTTTCGGGCGGAAAATGCTGCAATGAAGCTACGTGCTGGATTCCCGCATTGTTGACCAGAATGTCGAGTCGGCCGAACATTTGCAGTGTCTGCTCGATCATTTCGCGGATAGCCGCTGGTTTCGACATATCCGCCGGCGAGAACGACACGCGCACCTTGAAGTCGGAGGCGATTTTAGCCTGCACATCGGCAATCTCGTCCGGTTTGCCAAAGCCGTTGAGGACGATTTCCGAACCGGCTGCCGCTAAGGCTCTGGCAATTGCCAAGGCCAATTCCACTCGTGGATCCCGTAACCAGCGACACTTTACCCGCAAGTACCTCTCGGGCCGCGACGTTTTCCGGTTTGATGGCAATGTTCATGGTGCGCGCTCCTGTTCGGATGGATGCCGCAGCTCCCCTTCGCACCAATTTGCCGGAGGCAAGCCATGAACTGCCAATGCCTATTGGCTAATGATTTGATACAATACGGCTATGGCATGCATCGGGCTCGAATTTTTGTTTGCCAGATAGGTTTTTAGGTCACATCCGGCGAACGCGATTGTAGATCACGTCTGGCGAGCGCGAGATGACAGTCAACCACTTCCGCTGGTAGTATTGAAGCAGCAGGGGTGCTTGCGGAGTGCCGGCATGGAAATGCATCAAGTCCGTTATTTTCTTGCGGTCACGCAAGAATTGAACTTCTCGCGCGCGGCTGAAAAGTGCAACGTTTCGCAGCCTTCACTCTCCCGGGCCATTCAGCAGCTCGAGGGAGAATTCGGCGGTCCCCTCTTTCACCGTGAACGCCATCTCACACATCTCACCGACCTCGGTGAGATGGTTCGACCCCACCTCGAAACTGTCTACGAGGCTGCCGTCAAGGCAAAACGGTTGTCTCAAGATCTTAGTCAATTGAAAAGAGTACCCCTCAAGCTTGGAATCATGAGCACGATTTCGCCTGACGAGATGGTCGACCTTATTGCAGGTCTCAAGGCGCGCCATGACGGGCTTGAACTACGCCTCTGTGATGCAAACGCGAAGGACCTGAGGGAGCGTTTACTTTCCGGCGAGCTCGAGGCCGTCATCTACGCATTGCCGGGTGAAGAAACCGATGAGCGCACCCACGTGATGCCCCTGTTTCAAGAACAAATGGTTATCGCGATTCATCGTGGTCATCGCCTTGCGGGCGAGCCTGCTTTTCCGGTCAAAGAGTTGGACGGCGAATGTTACATCCATCGGATGAATTGCGAATTTGCTGGGTATGCTGATCACATACTCCAGGAAAAAGGGGTCACATGCACACCGACCTATTGGAGTGAACGGGACGATTGGACCCTGGCCATGGTTGCCGCGGGACTCGGCTTTGCCTTCATGCCCGAAAATGCAGCTAAGTACCCCGGCGTAGTTGCCTTGCCCGTCGTCGAGCCTGAGTTCTGGCGAAAAGTGAACCTGGTCACGGTCAGGGGTCGACCGTATTCGTCCGGAGTAGGCGCGTTAGTGCGGGAAGCCATGCGAAAAAAATGGTTTGGCAGCAAAGCGATTGCCGCTCGCCTGGCTGAAGAAAATCTCGCCGGTTCGGGAGACTCGAAGCGCCTCGCGGGATAATCTTGCGGATTCGTGTCTATCGAGTTGCGCCTAGGGACTCGGATCAGAGACGCATTGCCGCGAGCATATCCGCGATCGTCATCCGGCTGCGATAATCGGGATCGATGAAGCGCGCCCTTATGAGCGCGTCGTGGCCAACAACGAAAGTAGCCGGAATCGGGAGCATCCAAGAGTCGTTTCCCTGAAAAGCCGGAAGGTCCAGACGGCCTTCCATCATTTTCTGGATTTCGGCGCCGACCCAGACGGTTAGATTAAGCGAGAGGGCATAACCGTTGTCCATGTCCGTGAGGATGGGAAACGGCACATTGGACCGCAATTTGAGATCGGCGACGAATTTCTGACGGTCGGGCATGATAGCAACGATCTGCCCTTCGCCAGCAGACAACTGCCTGTGCGCCTGCGCCAATGCATTGATGTTGATACGGCAATAAGGACACCAATGGCCGCGATGAAAAGTCACGGCAACAGGGGCTCGGTTCAGAAGCTCCTCGAGGCTGACCATCCGCCCGGTCTCGTCCGGCAGGACAAACGGAGGCATAGGCTCGCCGATTCTCGGTGCTGACTCGCCGGCGCCATATTGGCGAAGCCGCTCTACGAGCCGATCGACGGCAGCGGAAAATTCCGGCCGCCGATATCGTGGAAACCATCGCACATGAATTGTCCTTCATCAGTCTCGGTCTGCTCGCTGGCCTCGTATTGGTCCGCACCTTTCTTGGCCGGACGCTGGTCCTGGAAATCGACGGTCGGTGGCCGTGGCAGCGAGAGCCGTGCCCATGTCTTCGAGAGCTCGGACCGAAGGAATGGTCGATACACGCTGAGCGTTCCCCGAGCTTCTTCGACGTCATTTCCTCGGCGTCATCAAAGTCCTCCCCGGCGATAGCCATTGCGTATCGATTCCAGAGCCATTCGGCATTTCCGTTCGGCGACCGTTTGGTCAACTCTTAATACCGTTGCGACCTCACTTCCGGGAACGCCTTACAGAGGAGACCACGAACATGTTTGATGGCATCACGGGCGGCCGACGCTTCGGCCAATACCTAGTTCTGGCTGGCATCACCGCTGGAGCGACACTCGTCGGCGTTTCCGCCGCGGCTGCTGGCAGTTGTCCCTCCGACAAGATGAAAGCCGACGTACGTCCGCCGGTCACCGATGCTGCCAAGGGCGTGACCGACACGGTCCTTGCCGCCATCGATCTTGAAAAGGAGCCGGCAAACATCAAGGAGCGCCAGCTTCGGTTCCGTAAACTTACTATCGAGCCAGGCGGCATCGTGCCTTGGCACAGCCACAGCGATCGTCCTGCGATCATCTACATCGCAGAAGGCGAGATCATCGAATATGCCAGCAACTGCTCGGTTCCGATCGTGCACAAAGCTGGCGAGGTACGGCCAGAGACGAGTGGCACCTCCCATTGGTGGCAGAACTCGGGAAACAAGACCGTCGTTCTGTTTGTGGGCGACGTACTACACGACAAGAGCGATCACAATATGTGATGCAAGATTCGGCGTTGTTCGAATCGCGTGTGACGCAAGAAACGCGAACCATTCAATAAAGGCGTCACATCGCTCCTTCCACCGAACTGAGGGTTTCGAAATGGCGCACGCAGTACCTTCGGAAGCGGTTCAGATGGAAATGCAGAGTCACCCTTCCGGGGTGCTGCTGCGCACGATCGTGATCGGCTTGACCGCCTTTCTGACGGTCGTCGATCTGTTTGCGACCCAGGCGATCCTACCGTCCCTGGCGCGCGCCTATCACGTCACGCCAGCGGCCATGGGCTTTGCCGTCAACTCCAGCACCATGGGCATGGCGGTAGCAGGACTGGCAGTCTCGCTGTTTAGCCAGCGCATAAACCGTCGGCTTGGCATCCTGATCAGTCTGTCGATCCTCTCGATCCCGACAGCGCTGCTCGCGGTTGCGCCGGATTTGACCACGTTCACTGCGCTGCGCATCACGCAGGGCCTTTGCATGGCGTCTGCCTTTACACTTACGCTCGCTTACCTCGGCGAGGAGTGCAGTGCCGCCGACGCTGGCGGTGCATTCGCCGCCTATATCACTGGCAATGTCGCGAGCAATCTCATCGGCCGCCTGGTCTCGGCCGCGGTGGCTGACCACCTGGGCCTTGCCTCGAATTTCTACTTCTTTGCGGTGCTCAATCTCGTCGGTGCAGTCCTCGTCTACTATACCGTGGCGCAATCTACCCCGATGACGCAAATGGGGTCCGCTGCACGCTCGCCGTTTGCGGCCTGGATCGCGCACTTGCGCAATCCGCAACTGCGAGCCGCTTTCGGCATCGGATTCTGCATCCTGTTCGCTTTCATCGGCACGTTCACCTACGTGAACTTCGTCCTGGTGCGACCGCCGTTATCAGTCGGCCCGATGCAGCTTGGATTTGTTTATTTCGTATTCCTGCCTTCCGTCGTGACGACGCTGCTGGCCGGCCGCGCCGTTGATCGCTGGGGTACTCGACCGACCCTCTGGAGTTCTTTGGCATTAGCTGCAGTTGGATTGCCACTACTTTTGCTGCCCAGTCTCGCCGCGATCCTACTGGGTATGGTGTTGGTTGGCGTTGGAACGTTTTTCGCTCAGGCCGCGGCGACCGGCTTTGTGAGCCACGCTGCCACCGCAGATCGTGGATCCGCGAGTGGCATCTATCTCGCATGTTATTTCGCCGGTGGTCTGGTCGGCACGGCAATCCTTGGCCAAATCTTCGACCGGATCGGATGGCCGGCCTGCGTCGGCGGAATTATGGTTTCACTCAGTGTAGCCGCAGTTCTAGCTCTTCGCCTGCAAATGACGCCGACGGCGAAAACTTAGGTCGAATGTCCGCTTTTGGCACAAAGCGGACATCGCACTAGTATCGATGAATGTCCGCTTTTGGGGGTAAAGCGGACATTGGAGCGACCCTTAACGGGCGCCGGTTGAACCGATACGATACGTCATGCACAGGCTCCTTTTCCTATGCAGACTTAGCGTTGCCTTGGGTATCGTCGGTTGCGCACAGGCATCCGCTGCCGGTGCACCTGACAGCGACCTTCGTCAGGAATTCGAAAAATACTACTACGGTCGTGGGGTTCCCGAGAATCAGGCGAGAGCCAGACAATATTTAAGTGAGGCTGCACAATTAGGTTTTGAGTGGGCGATTCTGCTGATCGCGCAAGAGGAGGAAAAATCCGCACCACAAAAGGCGCTCGACGCCTATCTGCGGCTTGCTCGAAACGACAATTGCATCGCGCAAGTCCGGATTGCCGACGCGTATGCAGCCGGCACCCTTGTCCCAAAGAATCTAACACAGGCTTATTTTTGGAATCTGCTCGCAAAAGCTGGTGAGTGGAGCCGCAAATCAAATGTAGACTACGATAGTGCACGAGGGATCAGTTATAGTTCGGGCGACGCAAAGCCGTGCGGGCATGCTGACCATTTTTCTGCCGACGTTCTGGAAATCAAGATAAAGACACACAAGCTGCTTCCGGCAGAATTGAAGCAGGCGGCAGAAGATGCGGCGACCCATTGGGTAAAGGGTACCGTCGAAAATTTGCTGCCCGCTCCGGCAATAAACGCGGCGGCATCTGAAGTTAGTTCTCAAAAGGTCGCCACAACCACGCCACCGATATCGTCGGCGGTGAATAAAAAATCGCTCTCCGTTGTAGAAGTGCCGTTAAAGGAAGACTCAGGAATATTCGTTGTACCGGTCGAGATTAACGGCGCTATTACGTTAGATTTTGCGGTCGATAGCGGCGCGGGTAACGTGACGATACCCGCTGATGTTTATTATACGCTTGTACGCACAGGCACTATTAAAGACTCGGACATTACCGGCCAACGGACGGTCGTCTTGGCCGACGGTTCGCAATCGAAATTGCCCACTTTCACGATTAGGTCGCTAAGGGTCGGCGACAAGATCATCGAAAACGTCAACGCGAGCGTTCTCCCGTTGGAGGGACAGCTATTACTTGGTCAATCGTTTTTTGCGCGCTTCAAGTCTTGGTCTCTCGACAATACGAAGCGTGTTCTTCTTCTTAATCCATAATAAGCGCGCGCAATAATGGATGACGGCCCGAAGAGCTTGGCCGGTACCACTGAATTAACCGACCACGTTCCGATCTGAAGGCGACATTTTTTGATCTAAATCAAACTAGGAGCGCTCGCGTACAAATTATCGTCTATGCTCATGCGCTATGTGGATCAATACGCGCATAGTAATTTTGCGCAATCGGGAGGGCATCTGTGATGTGCAGGATACTTCACTTTACAATACTTGCGTTTTTCACCTGCCTTGTGAGCGCGTTCGCGCAGACATCAATTCCGTCGGACAGCCGTCTAAAATCTATCGTCGAAAATAAAGCTATCCGAATCGCATATCGCACAGACGCAACGCCGTTTTCATTTAAGAACGAAAAAGGGGAGCCGGCAGGCTTCTCTCTCGATCTGTGTCAACTGGTTACCAAATCGATCGGGCAGCAGTTCGGAATACCGGACGTCAAGATCGAGTGGGTACCAGTTACAGTGCAAACCCGTTTCTCAGCAATTTCGAGCGGCCAAGCTGACCTGGAATGTGGCTCCAGCACGATAACCCTGGGGCGCATGAAAGAGGTGGATTTCTCAAATGTCACATTCGTTGAGTCTACGGGCGTCGTGGTAGCCCGGGCAGCAAACTTTCAGACATTTTCCGATATGGCGGGAAAAAAGATTGCTGTTGTAGCTAGCACAACGAACGAGGCAGCTGTTAATGAACAGAGTCGCGCGCATAATCTCAACATCACCGTGGTTACCGTGAAGGATCGAGAGGAGGGCATCAGCGCACTGGAGTCCGGCAAAGTGGACGGATATGCCAGCGATAAATTGCTTTTGGTGGGAACACAAGCCAAGCAACCAGAGACGCTTGTCATGCTGCCAGACGATCTTTCGATCGAAGCTTATGCGATTGCATTACCGCGCGGCGACTGGGCGCTGCGACTCGCGGTGAATACAGGGCTCGCCTCAGTGTTCCGCAGTGGCCTTATCTTCGCTGGATTTAAAACATGGTTCGGTCAGATGGGCATTCAACCGGGCGTTTTGCCAAGAGCAGCCTGGGCACTGGGAGCACTTTCGGATTAGAGAAACCGGTCCTCTATTCGATTTCCTTTATTGGCACTTAGGCGGACATGCCTAGCGCGCCACCAAATGTCTGCTTTCGGGGTTAAAGCGGACTTCGGCGATTGTCCTGTGAATGTCCGCTTTTGACCCCAAAGCGGACATCGACGATTCAGATTCGCCGTGATGCACACTGCCACCCTCAACGTGGTAGGCTAACCCTGCCTGAGGGGCATCCGTGAGACGACGAACTCTCATCTCATTGCTCGGTGGTGCGGCGACGTGGCCGCTCGCTGCGCACGCGCAGCAGTCGGCGATGCCGGTGATCAGGTTCCTTAGCAGCGCCTCGCCTGTACGAGAAGGCAAGGCTGAAAAGGCGCTGATGTTCTATACCGGTGCTGGCGCAACAGTGGCGAAAGCAACGGTAGAGGCTTTCGAAAAGCGCTTCCCGGGATCGCCGTAACCCGCAAAGGTGGCTTTAGCAACGTCCTGGACCAGGAGATCGATCGGCAGCTTAAGGACAATAAAGTTACCGCCGACTTCGTACAATTTCAGACCGTCCAGGATTATCGCCGTTGGGACAAGGTGGGCGCGCTGATGCATTTCAAGCCGGAGGGCTTCGACCAAGTTCTCCCGTCAATGAAGGACAAGAACGGCGCCTGGGTTGCGGTGAACGCCTTTTCCGATGTTCTACGGCTACAATACCGAGAAAGTGCCGCAGGCCAACGTGCCAAAGTCGGCGCTCGATTTTCTGAAGCTCGACTTGCGCGGCAAAGTTGTTACCGTCTATCCAACCGAAATACGGCTGGGATTTCACATGGAGAAGTACATGGCCAACGAATCCATATTTTATCCAAGGCCATCGGGATGTCGCTACTCGCCTGCGATCGGGCACTAGCTTTGTCAGCCTCGATAACAGCGCAGTACCCGGCGGCACCCTGAAAATCGCCATGTCGGAAAAAGACAGGACGCCGGTGTTCTTCACCGCGGGCGGCATCCTTAAGAGCGCCCCACATCCCAAAAACTCCTTGTGACTTGGATGCTGAGCGAAGAGCGTCACAATCCCGCCCTCTATTCCCCGCGGGGCGACATGCCGCCGCCCGCGGGAATGCCGTCGCTGACGGATCCCCGCTTCGCTAATGGCTATCGCGATTTTCTCGGCGACGGAACGCGTCTTCCGGCGCTACGGAAGCGCTTCGAAGCTTTTGTCGGCCCGGTCGTTAATAAGGCCACTCTATAGGCTGCTCCGCGACGCAGTTTATGAAGTCTCCGACTACTTGGTCCGCGCGCTTGCGTCCAGGGGGCACTGGGCACGGCTGCCCCCCAACCCTCCTCGCCCGTGCTGATGAAGTCATCGAATAGCGGTAGCAATGTCCGCTTTCGGAGGTAAAGCGGACATTCAACTGATCCGTTGGGCGAACATCGGCCGCTTCGTCGCTGACTTAGTCGCGGCGTTGCCCTAGAATTGTTGGGCTATCGGGGAGCTGCCATGATTCTCAGCTTGCGAGTTGCAGCTATCGCCAGCTTGATGGCTGTCGCGTCCACACTTGCGACAGCCCAGACCACCGGTACCCTTCCACCCCAGCCGCCACCTTACGGGGTCGCTCCTTCCCCATCGCCGGCGACAACGGGCCAATTCTCGTTGAACGAATTGATCGACGCCGGACATCGGTTCTTCGGCACCGTTTCACACGGGCTCGCAATGGTTGTCGAGAAAGCCGTGAGCCAGTGGGGACTGCCGAACGGTTATGTTCTAGGTCAAGAGGCGAGCGGTGCATTTATCGGCGGCCTGCGCTATGGCGACGGCACGCTTTATACAAGAAATGCCGGTGACATGCGCGTGTTCTGGCAAGGACCGAGCGTCGGATTCGATGCCGGCGCTGACGGTGCGCGGACCATGATGCTCGTCTATAACCTGCCGCAGGTCGGAGCAATTTTCGATCGCTTCGGCGGCATCAACGGCTCGGCTTATTTCATTGGCGGTTTCGGCATGACGGCGCTTACAGCGAACAACATCGTTGTGGTTCCAATCCGCTCAGGTATCGGTCTGCGACTTGGAGCCAACCTCGGGTATTTGAAGTTCACCGACAGTCCCACGTGGAATCCATTCTGACGTACGATCGACGTCCTCGATCCGAACGAGGCAGACGAGGATAAAAACTGATGGGCACTCGATCGTCGACACCCGACCTGTTTTCGCTTGCGTCGGACCGCGAGCCGTCTTCCTCGTCGGCAAATCCACCGTCAGCGTCGCCTGTGATCACTCGCACTTCGTCAAGGCATGTCTTGCCCGCCGATCTGTCAAACGCAATCAAACACCTCGGAAATCAGGAACTCGATCGATTGCTTGCAGCCGTACTTTCTGAGCGAAAACGACGCGGCAAAAAGCTCCCTGCCTCAGATGAAATCTCACGTGAGAGGAAAGTGGAAGCAGTCTCCGTTCCTTTAACGCAAGGCATATTGAATGCCGTTCGCGCTGCTTTCAAAGCAGGTGTCACGCCCTCTCGAATTGCCCGACAGTTCGGAATTTCTCAATCCGATGTCCGGAAGGCGTTGGCGGATAATAGGCGAGAAAGCTGAAAACGAGCTGTTTCGATATACGAAATCACGCTAGATTTTGATCTAAGTTTGGGTAGCCCATCCTCGGCGCTCAAGAGCTTCCGTTTCCATCATCAGATTTAAGAGAATAACGCTATGGCAAAATATGAGGAACCTCTCAAGGCTTTGACGACCAGTGCGACGCAGACCACCGAGCAGATCACGAAGCAAACTCAGGGTGCGCTGGAAAATTATTTTGGTTGGCTCCAAACGACCATGTCAGCGGTTCCTTGGAGTAACACAAATCTAAATAGAATACTCCTGAGCAACGCAACACAAAATGTTACTGCCAATTTTGCATTCATGCACAAACTGAGCCAGGCCAAGAGTTTCCAAGAAGTCGTCAGAATTCAAACCGAGTTTATGGAAAAGCAAATCAATTCCTTTAACGAACAGACAAAGATCCTCGGCGAGATATATGTCAAGGCAGCGGAAGATGCGATGAAGAGTCCGTTCGGTACGCGTAGATGACTCGTTTTTCATGAACCCGACTAACCACGATTTCAATAGTCCCCTTGTGAGGGACGCCTCGAATAAGCTTATTCGCCGTCTGTCCAACGATGAAAAGAGAGCGCACCAAAACTGATCTAAATCGCGGACATCTGATCGATCAGGTATGCACGATAA
>Ga0318558_10000010_pt1 | contig 31834 bp, 39 predicted proteins | sample GRESIP065b5f20_FD_203669 | JGI IMG/M metagenome (GOLD analysis project Ga0318558, IMG submission 203669) | Tropical soil microbial communities from Luquillo Experimental Forest, Puerto Rico - GRE.SIPMG.065b5f20 | ecosystem: Environmental > Terrestrial > Soil > Tropical forest > Bulk soil... | reverse complement strand
GCACCCTGCCTGCGCAGGAGATCTGCATCAACCAAGGTCATCGCTTTGACGGGCAGCGATACTACATCAAGACGCTGCCCACTCCGGAAGCAGATCGAGAGCACGAGATCGTCGTCTACAATGGCATGCTAGAAGATCACTGGTACCGCTGGTCGATTCTTGGTGGCAAGTGCACCATCGAGAGCACGCAGCCATTTCCGGGCGAGGAAGTCGTCACCGGCTACAAAGCGGTGAACAATGACTGTGACTGCTTCCAGGATTACGTCCACCGCTGCGGCAGGTGGGCGGAGTGGCGTCACGGTGTCACCATGTACAATGCATACAACAAGGCGGGGGAGATCGCGAGGAACCTATGACCGGAGAACACTTGCAGCAAGTCATTCAGACATTCGGGCGAGGTACGCTCGTCACCAGTGACGTGGGCGACTACTTCGATGTGGTACGTGATGCGTACAACGTACACCTGGATCGTGAGGAGATCAGGTGTGGGCTGTGGAAAGAGTACACAGCTATGGACCAAGTCAACACAATGCGCTTGAAAGTCGACCGTGTAGTGCGCTCACTCGAGAGACTCGAGATCATGCGCAATGGCGACCAAGATGGCTTAGCAGAGTTGATCGAGCAGCTGACCTTCAGCACAGCAAGTGAGCTACATGACATCATCAACTATGCGAATTTCGCGGTGAGGCAACTTGGCTGAACGCGGACACGAACGTAGTGAACACGGACTAGACGAACTCAGCGTCCGCGTACCCGTTTATAGAGACGAGCATGTACAAGCACCTGTTCTGGTTCGAAAAGTCAAACGCACACGGCGACTACCGCAACGGTCAAGGGAGATGACATTTGCGAGTCTCCATCATCATACAACCTTCTCGTACGGAGACGGTTATTCTCTCCCCGAAGCTCACGTTAGACGAGCAGCGGAGATTGGCATGGCATCTCTCGCAGTCACTGAACACGGAAACATTTCTAGTCACGTTCAAATGGAAGTGGCTGCGAAGAAGATGGGTATCAAACCCATCTACGGCGTGGAGCTATACACCGGAGGGCTCGGAGAGACAGCTACACAACGTAAGAATCACCTTACAGTCCTTGCTGAAGATACCAGAGGATACCAAAATCTCCTTCAACTGGTAAGCGCAACCTACGCGGAGGGTTTCTATCATGAGCCAACTGCTGATGGAAGAATGCTTGCCGCCCATAGTGGTGGGCTTGTTGTTCTATCTGGTTGTCAGGGCAGTGCGCTCTTCACGGCACTCGTCGGAGGAAAGCATATTGCTGAGTCGGATGCTAGCTACTCACGCGCTCGAAGAGTTGCCTCACAGTTCAAGAGGACATTCGGTGACAGCTACTACATTGAATTACAGGCCTTTCCTGAGCTCGAGAAGACGCGTCGGGCCAATCCGTTACTGGCTCAGATTGCGGAGGAGCTACATATTCCATACGTGGTGACGTTCGACTGTCACTACACCGTGCCCGAGGAGAAGGAGATGCAGAAGATCCTGCACAACCTTCGCCCCGGCGAGCGACGATCACTGGAGGACATGGCGCGTGAATGGGGATATGATTCCAATCTCTGTCCGCCTTGGACCGACGCCATGGTCATACGTAAACTTATGGGTACAGGGCTCACACGTGCTCAATCCATTCGGGCAACACTTACCACGAGGGACGTGGCAGACCGTTGTCTGGTCACGCTTCCCTCGCTGCCTATGGTTCGCTATCCTCTCCCACCAGGGTATTCAGACCCGGTACATCTATGGCGAGACTGGCTGAAAGAGGGGTGGAAGTATCGAGGTTGCCACCGACTATCGGCAACAGAGCGGCGACGCTACAAGGAGAGGCTCCAGCATGAGGCCAAGATCATCGAGGACAAAGACTTCGTCGACTACTTCCTCATCATCAGTGATGCTGTACGATACGCAAAGGATCGGGACATTGCTGTGGGACCGGCAAGAGGATCTGCCGCTGGTTCCCTCGCTTGTTGGCTCCTCCGCATCACTGAAGTCAACCCCATGCTCTACGATGATCTTGTTTTCGAACGATTCATTGACGTCACGCGCCAAGATCTGCCTGACGTTGATATCGACTTCTCTTCGGATCGCCGCTCGGAGGTCTACAGTTACTTTGTTGCAAAGTACGGAACAGATCAAGTCAGCAACGTCGGCACCTTCACGCGATTCAAGGGGAAGAACAGTCTGGACGCTGCCGCCCGAGTCTTTCACGTTCCCAAGTGGGAAATCGACAAAGTCAAGGATGTTCTCATCGAACGATCTTCGGGTGACCTCCGGGCTAGTGCTACTATTGAGGACACAGCTGAGCAATTCCCGCAAGCTCGCGATGTCTTTGAGCGATACCCCGATCTTGGAGCGGCGCTCGATCTGGAAGGAAACTATGCAGGATTTGGCGTCCATTCTGCAGGTCTTGTCATCTCAACTGGACCAATTACAGAGGTCGCAGCTTTCTACGAGCGGGATGTAAAGGGTGAGAAACGACGTGTCATCAGTATGGACAAGTACGACGCTGAGAAGAAGGGTCTGCTCAAGATCGACGCGCTGGGACTCAGCACTGTGCAAGCCCTTGATCATATGCGAAAGGAGATGGACTGGACTCTTGACGAACTCTACAATCTACCACTGGACGATCCGGAAGTTATTCAGGGATTCAAGGAGAACGACGTCACCGGCGTCTTTCAGTTTGATGGGCGTGCGTGCCGATACGTCAACGGTGCTCTCCAACCGGAACACTTCAAGCACATCTACGACGTTACTGCCCTCGGACGACCTGGACCCCTCCACAATGGAGCCGCCAACGCCTACATAGACATCAAGTGGGGACGCGCTGAGCCAGAGCTCCTTCATCCGGCGATGAGCAATATCTGCGATTCCACCTACGGACAGATCGTGTACCAGGAGCAGATCCTTCGCATCTTGGGAGACGTGTTCGACTTCGACTGGACACACAGAGCCGAGGTGCGAAGGATCATCTCGAAGAAGCACGGTGATCAGGAATTCAACCGTAAGTGGGAGCAAGCACTGACCGGCGCGATGAAGCTACACGGTGACGACGGTATCATGACGCCTGAGCTCGCACGAGGAATCTGGATGCGGTTGATCACGGCAGGATCCTATGCCTTCAACGCATCCCATGCGGTGAGTTACGGGATGATCGGATATCAAACAATGTGGTTCAAGCGCAAGCATCCAGAGGTCTTCTATCTGGCGTCACTCAATGTCACGGACGACGACGATAAGGTACGACGCCTGCTCCGCGACTCGCAGCGGTTCGGTCGTAGCGTGGAGATTAAGCCACCGCACCCGAGATCTAGTAGGGTACGGTGGTCTAAGGAAGACGACGCACTTACGGCAGGCTTCTCGCAGGTGCCGGGTATCGGGGTCAAAACGGGCAATGCGATTGTTGCCTACCGTGAAGAACATGGTATGGAGGACTGGGAAGATCTACTCAACGTCAAAGGCATAGGACCAATCACAATGGAAGCAATCCGAAAGTTCTCACAAAAGGGCGATGATCCATTCGGCGCGCTATGGCTTGACCGTGCCATCGCCTCGGTGAAGCACGAGATCATCCATCCCGACGGAGAGCTCTATCGTGAGGTGCCCCAGCCTACACATGTGGCGACAGACCTGCCCTACGAACGGGGCGACGACATTGAGGTGATCTGGCTGGGTTGTATCTATACGCGCAACGAGCGCGATCTCTTTGAGTTCAACCAGGCTAAGGGTGCTGAGTTAGACATGTCTGATCCGAAGCACCCAAAACTCAACGGTCAGCCCATCCGCGATCCGCACCTAGATAAGTGGGTTGTTATGGTGGGTGACGACGAAACAGACCAGCTGGGTCTGCGCGTGGATAGGTGGCGCTATCCCCGGCTGAGAGATCAGGTCTGGAGACTGCGTCCAGGGAAAGACCTGGTATTGGTAAGAGGGGTCAAGCCGGGGTGGATGCCCACAAGACAGATTACAATCAGCGAGATGTGGGTTATCGACCCAGAGATGTGAGAGGAGGTGTCACCATGAGCGACGAAGAGAAGCAGGAGGAGTTGTCAGAGGATCAGCAGGCCGCGCAAGAGTCAGGCCGGCAACCGGACGACCCTGTGGACGAGTCCGCAGGACAGGCTGAGGAAGCCGAGAGCGACGAGTCAGAGGACGAATAGGAGGAAACATGCCCGGACAGTCAGTAAGGCGAGCTTCAAAGGCTAGCAGCCCCAAGAAGCGTCGTGCGAACCCTGCCCTAAGCCGAGTCAGGGGTGCACCGAAGTACGTGCACGAGATGATGTATGCAATCGTGCAGTCGGCTATCAGGACATTCCGCAAGGAAGGTCCGCAGGAACTGATCATCGACAAGATGTTCTGGTCCTACGATAATGCAAACAACTGGCTCCACGGCATGAAGCGTGGGTTCTTCCGTACCATCTTGGAGGAAAGACCTACGATTACCGTCAAGATCAACGGAAGCGAGAGGGTCTATTGCGACCTCGGTGCCAAGTTGATGGGTAAGGTCGATACATCCAAACTGGCAGATGGTCGTCAGTTCTGGTACATCGTCCTAACCGGATTGGCGGAGTGAACATGCGGGAGCGTAGCATTTGGATAGTAGAGGGGCTGCGCAGGCGTGGTGGGGTAACCATGCCATCATATTGTCAACCCAAGGAGGGCTGTGAGGGTAACGGCCATCACTCTAGCCGCACTCTGTGTGGCGTTCGTACTAACGGCTTCTGCGTCGGCGAGTCGCAAAGACTACGTGACGCAGGGGTTGCTATGCATCCATCATTACGAGGGTGCCTGGAACGATCGTGGCGCTCCGTACTACGGCGGATTGCAGATGGACTACTCCTTCCAGTGGACGTATGGGAGGGCGTTCCTCCGTCGATGGGGCACAGCAGATCACTGGCCGATATGGGCACAGTTACAAGCCGGACGGAACGGATACAGGGCGCGCGGCTGGTGGCCGTGGCCCAATACTGCCCATATGTGCGGGTTGCTGTAACTGAACCGAAAGGGAGCACATGCTGACTAAGAACGACATCGCACAGGAGATCGAGGAGATGACCGGGGTCAAGCCTAACCTGGTCAAGAACGTGATGGACGCTATGGCCGAGATCGCTGCCGACGAGGTGGCAAACGGTGAAGACTTCGCCATTCCGGGCATCGCGCGTATTGTGTGGCGGTATCGCAAGCCACAAGCGAAGGGAGCACGCTGGAAGAAGGGCGAAGAGGTCCAGGGCTTTGGAGGGATAGTCCAGACCAAAGACAGTGACAGCCCACCTGTGAAGGCTCAGGCTCGGCTGGTAGCTGTGCCGACCGGCGATGTCAACCGGGCCAAGCCCAAGCGTGACCCGGTCTCTCAGGCAGCATTCCTGAAGACCCGTGCAGGCAAAGCAATAGCTGCGCGGCGAGGCTAGCATGAGCAAGGAAATGCTCCGCTGGGCAGACGCTGCGATGTACGAATCGCAGCCGATGCTCGTCGAGGAGGACACGGGGCTGGTGAAGCCCCGTGTCTTCCTCATCAATGCGACACCAGATCCTCTGGGTACGCTCGCGGTGGACATGCGTATGTACCGTGGCGATCCGGTGTACAGCCTGAAGGAGATCACCAATGAGGAGCGACACTGGGCGTGGGAGGAGCTAAGCAAGACGCATCTCAACACGCCGCTTGAAGGTGTCCACCTCAAGTTTATGATCGAGGCGGTGACACGCAGCTTCACTCACCAGATGGTCAGGCAGAGGGTGGGTGCGTACTACGTGCAGGAGAGCCTGCGCTTCGCCGTCAAGCGTGGACTGGCTGATGAGGTGGCGATACCGCCCAGCATCGTTGACGGTGACGAGTCAGCACAGATGATCTGGGAGACCGTCATCAAGCACATCGAAGCAGCATACGAGAGCCTGGTCAATGCCGGCATCCCTGCCGAAGATGCGCGCGGAATTCTTCCGCACTGTACCACCACGCGCATCATCTACAACACTAACCTGCGGGCATTGTTCGAGCATGCGGGCAATCGGCTGTGCACGCAGGCACAGTTCGAATGGCGCGCGGTGTTCTTGGAGATGATGAAAGCGATCCGGGAATATGGGACGCCACACCTACGTGAGGATTGGCAGTGGAAGATGATCGCCACGCCCACACGGTACACGTTCACGCCGATCTGCTATCGGCTCGGCAGGTGTGCGTTCATGAGTATGCTCGACAGAGGCTGCACTATCCGCGAGCGCGTCAATGCCGGCGAGTGGGACAAGATCGAGCCGGACGAGTGGATGGCCTCACCGACTGCTGGCGTCACAACGGAGGACAATCCGCGTCCTGAGTGATGCCCAAGGGACCATTCTACAGAGATGGGAATGGGCGACGACACCAGGAACGCCTCTACGGTGTACCGTGGTGGGAGCAGTGTGCCTACGTGGATGTAGAGGCGTTCCGTGTCGCGTACCATGTTGAGGAGCGTAGGAAGAATGGCGGCCTCTCATATGAAGAGCGGCAGATCGTGCGAGCCAGAATCTCTGAGATTCAGATTGCGAAAGAACTGAGAACACGCCAGGTTGAGAAAGCGCAGCGGAAATCGTACAGGAGCCGCATGAATCTGAACAGAGCACAAGCACTCGGACTATGGAAGCTGACGATGGAGCTTCCGCGTGATGTGGAGATCATCCTTGATAGCGTAGACAACTACGGTGCCATTCACCTATCAGCCGTCTCGAGCAGCATCAATGCTGTAGAGACCGCTGATGGGTCTTTTGTACAGCGATTCACACTTCCAAGGGCTGGCGGCTACCGTGAGCTCCCGCTCCCACCGGCGGCTCCTCCTCCACCAGTTTCCAAGCCATCGGAGGCTTTGGAGTAGCCATTTTGCACCACCGGGCCACACCGAATACCGGGTCGTACACCGCGACCACACTCCAACCACTAGAGACACGCGGGGCTAGATCCCTGTACCTAGAAGCGTACCCTTCTCCGCCGTGGCTGTGTATCTTCTGCGGTCGCATGATCGACAGACCTCGGGATCTACAAGTTCATCACCTTGATGGCGACTATGAGAACAAAAGCCTGGACAACTTACACGGGAGTCATATGCCATGCCATCACAGATATCACGCCGTGATACGGAACAGAGCGTTGAGAATGGGTATGAGCGCAAAGAATCCACTAGAGGTTGAGAGAGCATGGCCTATCTAGACGCCTACCTAGACCCCGCGCTCGATATCCCGAAGGGCGAGACGCCCAAGAAGATCACTGTTCAAGAAGTCAAGCGACTCAACCATCTGTTGGCCGTCGCTACAGCCGCCCAGAAGATCCAACGTAGACTCGGCGCTGATGCAAGCGATGAAGAAATTGCACGCGATAAAGTCCAATCAAGGCGAATCGCCCATGTGGCGCGACAGTGCATCGCTGCCTGGGATGATGTGCCCAAGAAGCGGCTGGAGAAGTGTGAGAGTGAAGCTGCTCAAATAGTCTGGGCGAATTGGGCTGCCGAACACCAGACACGCCTATTGAACAGAATGCGCTACATCGCCACGTGGCAGTACAAGTACAGCACCGAGGAGCTATGGGCGAAGAGCGCAGTTGTCCGACTCAACAACGAGTTGAGTTGGATTGACTACGCTCTTCGGGATTGAGACGTCGCGACAACCACGGCGCTACCAATAGCGCAACGGGAAACGACAGAAGGATCCACAAGGACACTCCGAGAATCACCCAAGCCCACCAGTTCACTACTGACTAATCCACCTACACAGAATCGTCGAATCTCCGATCTGTTTGTTGTAACCCGTACCAGCAGCCTTGCCCCGACCCTCGATGACGAGCATCACCCCATCTGCCGGCAGCGAGGCCGGTGATCCCCACGGTCCCTTGAACCACGTCCAGTTACCAGCGGGCACCGGTGTGATTTGCGGAGACACTGCAAACTCAGTCACAAACGCCAAGTTTGACTCATAGACATAGCCACCGTTCGACAAGTTGGTCGGAGCGCAGGTGATGGCTGCAATCCCATGCTCGATGGGGTTCGGTGTCCAGTCAGCCATCTGGAATTGCCCCATGAAACAGCACTCGATGGTCAGACCAGCTGTGCGCTGTGCCGTCCAGGGCAGAAAGAAGTACCGGGATCCACGCTGATATGCTGCATTGTTGATACTATATGTGTGCCCCACATCGGTAAAGGTCATAGTGCTGCTGACCCACTTACCGCGCGTCGCACTGTAGAACACTGGAATGATCTCGTATGGCGATGAACCACATACGATCATCCCTGCCTTACCGTCGGTAGCTACGCCCAGGCCGGCAACTGTGCTGGCCGGTACAACACTCAGACCGGGAAATGCTGGCCAAGTTCCATCGCCAGCCAGGTACTGCGCTGAGTTCCCCGGATAACCGGCCAACTTCGAGACCCCAATGCCGGCAGCCGCTGCGATCATCGCATTGGTGATCTGCGCCCAGGAACCGTCTGCTCTCAGCGCACGTGTGGCGTCGTTTGGGAAGCCAGCGAGCTTCAGGATCTGAATGGCAGCCGAGGCGCTGATGTCTGCATCTACGATAGAACCATCAGCGATCTTGCTGCTGTCAACACTGTTGGCCGCTAGCATGGCGTTGGTGACGCTCAGCGGACCAGGAGGACCACCCACGACAATCCACGCCGAAGCGTTATCGTAGTAGTGCAGCTGTGTATCTGTCTCATAATAGATGCGTCCCTGCACACCGGCTGCTGGACGAGCAGCGTGAGTGCCTTGCCCGTACTGCATGCCCAGAGCCTCCAGCTGCGTGACAATAGAGCCAATATCACGCGGTACATCTGCCGTATCCGTGCGAGTCGGATTCGGGTAGTTGATCTGGAACCTGGAGCTAGTGAGCATGCTGCCTCCTTAGTACGTGTCCAGGAGCACGTCGTTGTAGGTTGGGTATGTTGTGAACGTGGCCTGGTAACTTGCCTCGTCCGTGTACAGCTTCTGGTAGTCCTGTCCAGCCAGGTACTCATACACGAGCACTAGGCCAGCAGGCTTCTGAGCCATGAGCGCATTCAACACCAAGGTCGGGTTCGGTGTCTCAGCAGTCTTACTGATGAATGTAATCCCATATGCCGGCTGTGAAGGGCAAGCAGAAGCATCACGCTCACGCACGATGAGTGACTTAGTCCCTACGAGGTACAACTGCGCCGCAGCTATCATGGCGTTGAGCGTACCCCTGTTCCATCCGGCCACGCTACGAATCTGCTGGCGCTGTAGAGCCTCAGACAGACTGTCGTCAACTGAGACGCCCACGAACTGCCCTAGCCAGGGTAAGACCTCTGCAGGAGCACGGTTAATGTCCATGACCTGAGACCAACCCGGAGCAAGTAGATTGCCCACCATCTGGTCACGACCATAGTCGTCAAGTAGCTGGAACATCTCGCCGATCGCTCCCAAGAAGTTCGCCAGTGCGTACTGCTGGTTGGCCTCGTCGTACGTGAGCGGACCCATGCGGGCATATATGTCCGCGGAGAAGCTCTCGAGCATCGGCTCAGACATCAGCTGATCACCCCGGTGATTGTTCCATCATTAGCCAGCGGCGCGATTCCGGTCATCGTGAGATCAGACGTGCCCATAGAGCCACCGTGGATACCGATAGTCAAGCTCACGATGTAGTCTACACCGGACACATCGTTGATCACATTCGCTATCTCGAGATAGCGGACCGTTGTCACGTTGTTCCAAACCTGCGGATCGCCGCTGATGTCTGTCCCCCACGTAGCAGGATTCAGGTAGCCAGACAGAGCCGTATTCACCGCCGTTGCCAAAGCCGTAGGATCTTGACCCACAAGAGCCTTGGCGTTGTACGTTACGTCGATCAGGACGACATTCGCGTCGGCGGTGTTGACGACGAAGTTGACCTCGCGCCGCGCAGTGAGATCAGCGGCCACAGCTGCCTTCACGGGCGTGCTGACCGGATTACCGTTCTGGTCGATCGAGATCACCGTCACCATACGTGGGTTGCCCGTGGAAGGACCGGAAGGATTGTAGCCATCGATCGTCGTCGCCCGATAGACACCAGGGATGTTGCGCGCAAACACGGAGAAGTCGGCCGGCAAGATCGGACGTGGCGCTAGCAGCTGAAGCTCTGCTACTAGACGGCTGAGATAGTCATCATCAGCCTCAGCGTCTACACCTCCGGCAGTGGGGCCAGTCAGTGTAATGGTCGACACAAACGTGAGCGGATCAATCAGGTCAACCGTACTGCCTGGAGCGCCCAGGTTAGTTGAATCAGCGCCGGGATCCTGTGCGATGATGGTGATAGTCGCCGTGGTGCTTCCCGGAGGAACCGTCACATCACCCGAGGTTAGGAACACATAGCTCACATCGCCAGATGCGGGAACGCCCACCTGTGTACCGTCCGGAATGGTGTAGCCAGCATTGTCTAGCATCGTCCACGTCGTCGTCCCCGAGGCAGGCTGCGCATCCTGCGGCGGCAGCTGAAGCAGGTTTGCTCCAAACCAGCGGAAGATGCTCGATGGTACTGCACTCGCCACATCGCGCGACTCAGCGGCGACAAACGCCATGGACATAAGCAACCAAACATCAAGGCTACCAGGATTAGGCGTCCACCCCGGCACGACGGTCTGAAGGAAGGTGTAGCATTCGTTCAGGATGTCCTGAGGATCAGTGTCGATCGGGATATCAATGTACGTCATACGTTCACCTCCTTCGCCGACACCGCCAACAAGACGCGAGCGATGAGCTGATCAAACTCGTCCGGAGACTGCGACATGTACAGAGCAGCACGTGGTTCGTACTTCAAGACAGCATCGATGATTCTCTGCACATCAATCGGCTGAATTCCGAATGTAGGGTCTGGAATGCCGAAGTCAGGGAGCTCTTCACGCTGCCCGATGATGGTGAGGCACGATGCCTCAACACATGCGCTGATATCTTCGATCGTATCCTGCTCAATGACAGCCGCACTGCTACCGTCCCAATTGAACGGGATAGCCAGATGCGGGACTAGAACGGCCACCATGCCACCACCCAGGGAGTACGACGATTGTCCCAAACGATCAAACACGGATCCCCCTTTGCGGGCAGGGACGTTGCATCCCTAGCCTGCCAAGGGCAAGGACCCCATTCAAGCTTCGGATCAAATTCTGGTATGATTACATACGCCTTCTTGGCGAAGTCAGTCACGGCGTGCGCGAAGAAGCCAAATAGCCTATCGGGCATCTCTGTATGATCCGGCATCAAGTCGCGAAAATCAGCCATCAGTTATGCGCCACCTGCGCATTCATGATATCCTGGATGTCGGGATGCCCCTTAGCCGGAGGATGTACACCCAGATGCACGTGATTGGCACCACCGTACTTGGCATAGTTCCCGATCGTCGCGATGACGTTGCCCTCGCCAACGCGCTGCCCCACATGGCAGGAGCGCGTCCCCAGGTGGGTGTAGAAGTAGTCCGCACCCGAGTCGCCGTGCAGATAGATGTTCCAGCCGAATGGCCCATGAATCCCGAGGGTAGGATCCCACGGTCCCAGGGCAGGATCTTCTCCTGAGAAACGAGTGATCGTGCCGCTCTCAACCGCAAGCACGGGAGCGCCAGCATTGCCGCCGAAGTCGCAGGCTGGATAGCCAGGTAGGCCAGCTGTGGGGTGTACACCCTGAATGATGTGCGTATCGTACCCTGCCGGGACAGGCTGCACTAGTACCCCAGGATCGATCGGATAGGAGGCTGGTGGCTTAGGCTGCGGTGTGCCACCCCAGGTCCACTTGTTAGTGCCCGCGCCCTGTGTCGTACTAGTGTTGCTACCAGACGGCTCAGGTAGGCTGGGCAATGGCTTCTTCAGGGTGATGGTGCCCTCTCGGCTGAAGACACTACGGCTCACATCATTGACTAGCCAGCGTCCATTCCACGGTCCCATGTTCTGTAGCTGTATCACGCTGCCTGGTGGAGACGTCCAGCGACCCATCATCACATTCAAGGTTACTGTCGCGGCCTTGGTATTTTCATCGTAGTCACCATCAATAGACATCACACCGGGTGACCACTCGTTGAGCGTGGCGATGGGCTGTGATTTGAACAGATCATCTTCAGAGATAAAGTAGAACGTACCGCTTACGAAGAATGCGCGCCACTGCACCTCGTTGGCTAGACGCTGCCAAGCTTCCCAAGTGCTCTCCTTGCCCCAGGAACCAGCCTTACCCTTCTTCTTCTGGGTGGAGCTCATGGGCGGAATGCCCCTGTAGAACTCGTAGTCACCCATACTACCGCTGGTTGTCTGTTGCTCCCACTGGGCATTCATTGCAGCAGAAGAACCATCAGTCACACCATAGGCATTCACGATACGTTCTGCTTCAGTGCGCCACTGAGCATAGGCTTGACCGTTACCGCTGTTTTGCACACGCTCGATCAGCGTGTAGTATTGCTGCCCCTTGCTAGACTGATAGATCGGCGAGAGTTTGTTGTAGAATGCTAGCGCATCTCTCGAGACATCACGCGAGGCAGGCCAGCCCCACTTGGCAATCTGCTGGAAGCAACCCACCGGATTTCCGCGCGGATCGGGACCCAGATAGTTGCCAGAGCCCGGAGACCCGGCCATCAAGTTGATGATCGAGCTCTCCTGCTCAACGCACATGATTGCCATTACGAGCATCGGACGAGGCAGCGCATGACTCGCGCCCACGTCCAAGATCAGATTTGCGTTCTTGCGTTGCTCGGCAGAAATCGGCTGACCCTTGACGGTCAGATCAGTCCCAGCAGGGATGCCAAGTGACTTGTCGTGTTGCTTCTGCTCCGCTTTCTGCGAAGCCTGTGCTGCATTACCGATCGGCTGAATCTTGTTAAGCTCGGGAATCACGTAGGGGATCTTGCCAAACTCCTTGATCTCGCGCAACATCCGTAGAACGAACTGTGCGCGCGTGACCTTGCTACGAGCCGTCTTCATTGAAGCCTTGATTGGCTTGTTGTAGCTACGAGCGACAGCGATCTCACGGTCTTCAAATCCAAGTGTGAGAATAGATCCGTTCTTACTCACCGTCTTGAGCCTGAAGTACAGACCGTCGATCTGAATGTCCTCGTGCTTAAACAGGCGTCCAGAGTTGAGTAGACTACGATCAATATCAGCAACAGTAAGGGTCACAGTACTAGCACCCTCGATCGTTCGATCTACCGTGATGTCTTGAATTGCATCGATGATGTTGATGCTTGATCCCGAGATCCCTTGTTGGTTAAGCGAGAGATACAAGGACGTTAGATCAACATCATCACCCATCAGCTCCAGCTGCGTCGGACGATAACGCGATAGCTGCAGCTTCTCGACAGCAGTCGGCTTCTTGGGTGCGTTCTTGACCTTGGTCATCCGGGCGGAATCCTCAGCCTATCTCCTGCGTCCACGGTCTTAGGATCACGGATGTGATTCGCGTCAGCAATGAGCTTCCATTTAGAAGCGTTGCCATAGAACTTCTGCGCGATCTTGCTGAGCGTATCACCCTTCTTGGCCGTGTATACCTTGGGCTTACCAGTCTTCCCCTTGCCCTTAGCAACATGTGGAATCGGTGATCTGAATGCTTCATTATCATCCGGCCGATATTCCAGCAGATTCACGACACAATCCTGCCGCACCCGGACAGCCTGACCGCCAACATAGTTCCACAGAACATTCGTGCCCCACTGGAAGTTCTCGATCACCCAGAGTGCTACGCCAGGGTTCGGAACAGCAAAAGCCTGCCATGTAACAACAGGAGGTTCACCACCGCTAAGAGGCGGCAGTCCCATACGGCTGAGACGACTGATGTTGACTTCCTGCCCAATGCCGGTGCGAATGCCGTCAAAGATGATCGGGATCGACATGCGGAGGGGATCCTTGCCGTCCCATTGCGTCAGGCCTACACGACGTTGACGACTGAGAACCGTCCAGCCACCGTAGCCACTTACCACCTGAGCAGGCGTAGCATCAAGGAATGCGGTCACATCAGCGATGCCATCGGCGCTGAAGGTGATGGTGTACCTTGGCCGGTTGTACAGGAAGGGATCAGCCATCACGCTCTCGCTATGTAGGCAGACTGATAGGACCAGACGATCTGTGCAACCTTCTTGCCGTCAATGTAGACATCAGAGGGCTGAATCTGAGATGGCATCCAAGATTCCTGCAAGTTGAATCTGCCGTGCGTCTGTAACGGGGAGACCTGCGCCCCACCGGGCAGGCGCATGAGCTCTGGGCCGTGTTCTCCCACCATCACCATGCCACCACGCTGTACGACGCCGCCAGTTTGTAGGCCGAAAATGCCTCCCAGGCTTCCGAATGGATGTGTTACCATATTCAAAAGCGAGCTTCCGATTCCCTTGAGTGTGCCCAGTGGGTGGAAGATATAGTCCATCAGCTTCTTGCCGATGTTCCAGATGTCCACCATCACCTTGTACAGTTCCTTGAACACCCAGAGCAGGCCGTTCTTGATCCCGGTGGCGACCAAGTTCATCAAGTTGTGGAACCAGCGCCATTTGAAGTAGAGCAACACGATCAACCCTACAAGCGCGACGACAGCGGCGATGATCCATGCGATCGGTCCGAGCGTAGCGATCCACGCAATAGTGGCCGCGATCGCTTCACGGATGAACGCCGGCACTAGTCTCTCGTACAGAGCAATGGCCAATGCAATCGTTTCGGTCTTCAGAGCCAAGAACATCAGCCGAAGCCTGAACACATATTTCTCGAGTGTGGTCATCGCCCGGAATGAACCGTTCACATCTCGGACATAACCGTTAAATGCTACGCTGAGAAGACCCTGCGCAATCTTCCACGCCGCCATACCCCTGATGATCATTCCCTGAAGGAAGTAGTAGGCGCGCAGAGCGTTGTACATCAACCACTGCGCGAAGGTGAGATCCTTCGTCTCGGTAGCATCCGCAACCTTCCAGAAGGTGTCCAGCTTGGTCATCATCGCGGCAGCGAACATAGCTGTCTTGTAAGCAATCAATGCCGGGATCAACAACCACAGCAGCCATCCGAAGTGCTGCACAAAGAAGTTAAGTGTTATCAGAATGGGCAGCAATAGCTTGAGACCAACGTAGAATATGTCCCAGACAGCGTGTGAGCGCGCCACATCTCTGACGAGTCCTGTGAAAATTGACCAGAGTTGCCTTAGATCCGCCATCATGGCATTGAGCAGCTTCTCTCCACCACTGCCGAAGATGATACCCACGATCCCGCCCACGGTCGGATGCGGACCGGCACGTTTCTGAATTGAATCAAACCACTTGTTCATATCAATCAAGCGACCCTGAATGCGCGCGAAGAAGCCGCTCTCGATCGAGCCCATGATCTGCGACAGATCATCCTTAAACGTCGTGAACAGACCGTGTAGTGATCCTGTGGCGATACGGTAGGCAGCGTTGGCGTAGCCAGGCGTCGTCTCGATATATCTGTTCAGAGCCTGTAGCACTACGTTGGTAGGGATGCCCAATTGCCCCACCTGGTGCATCTGGTCGGCAGTAAGACCGAGCTCTTTGCGCAGCGCAGCGTAGATTGGCAGACCGTCGCGCGCTAGCTGCAGAGTTGTCTGGCCGGTGAGCCTGCCCTGAAAAGCCATGTGCTGTAGCGCGACAGCTACACGATTCAGAGCACCTGGTGTCGTGCGGCCCACGAATGCGAGCGCATCCGACATAGACTTGATAGTTTCGTTCGTCGTATGTACGCTGATGCCCAGCGGGTGGAACGCACCGTACATCTGACGGAACGCGACCGTAATGTCTTTGAACTGGAACGGCGTGTACTTCGTGAAGTTGAAGAGATAATCTAGTTCTTTGTTGACATTGAACGTCGCACTCTGTAGCGGAGCCAACGCCACACGCGCTGTCTGCATCGCGCTATTGAATTGCCAGCCCCATTTCAAAGCCATCACACCACTGGCGACCAGGGCAAGCGTCGTACCGTAAGTCAGACGCCGCATGGTGAACAACGCCTGATTCATCAAGAAGCCGCGCTCGGCAGTTCCCTTGAATGCGACGCCTGTTTCCTCAGAAGCAACTGTCAGTTCTTCGAGGGCGGCAACCTCGGCTTCAGTACCGGCGATGAATTCACGTGTACCGGCTAGGCGGGTGAGGATGACGACTTCTTGCTCAGCCGCCATCCTCAGCCTCCACCAAACAGCTTACCTACATTGTTGGCGATCTGCACGGCGAGATTATGCTGATCTTGCAGGTAGAGCTCCCGGTGGGCAGCAGCGATGGCCTGCATGATATCACGCTCGTACGAGCTCCTTGTCGTTAGGAATCTCATGGGATTCATACCTGCCATCGCTATGAATGCTGCCTCACTGATCTCGTCGTGCTCTAGAGGTTTCCCGTGAAGAACTCCTGCGTCACATCAACGCTGGTGTCCGTGAACCAGCGGTTGAGGACGAAGTTATGCTGCGCGATCGCGGCGTCGTTATTGGCGAACAGGCCGAAGACGACGTCACGTGCACGGTCAGCGTCCTCGATCTTGTCGTCAAACTGCAACGCTTCAGCCAGATCTCGCGTAAAGCCGGTGATGGGTTCACCGTGGAACGTGAGTGGCTGTATCTCACCATCACCGGCGACGTCCACGAACATGCCGGTGCAGGAGATGATGATCATCTCTACTGCCGCGTTAATCTGGCGCTCCCAGCGCGACTTGTGCTCCCGCGTGATCCTACCGCCGATCCGCTCGATCTCAGGACCATCGAGCAATCGGTGTCTGGCAAGGAGAAGCGGAGGCTCTTTGTCATATCCAGGCACAGGAATATGTGTCTCTCGTGTCTCAGAGATGACTCTCCGCTTCTCCGCCAGCTGTCCAAGCAGATTCTCCGGTTGGTCACTGTTACTCGTAGCCAAATCCGAGAGAACCGGCATATCAGGTTCGACCATCTTTGCTCCCTCCCTTTGATGCTTCCTACGACGCCGTTGGGTAGCCCTCGACAACCATCTCGAGCTCGATCAGGCCTGCATTGGCTGCTTCAGAATCCACCTCCGGTGGTGTGCAGCGATCGAGGATCCCGTGATAGACGATGGGCTTTCCGTAGACGTTTCCGTCGATGTCGAGCGGCTGCTTGCTCACAACCATGTTTGCCTTACCGACCCCGTTGAGGAGACGTTGCACATGATCGTGGTCGCGCGCGAGCCGATACAGCCGAGACACGACGACGTTGGCGACGGACACCAAACCGCCGAGCGATACGGGCGGAGCCATACCGCCAGGCCGGTACTGCGTTGAGCTTGCCGACTGCCCACCGCCGGTCATCTTGTCCCAGGTGCCGAGATTGATCAGGCTACCTGGGTCTGCGACGTCCTCGACGTGAACGTTCAGCAGATAGGTATCTGACCTAGTCGGACCGCCAGCCATCATGCCACCGCCTGGGTGATCGGAGTATTCACGATCTCGATCGTGACGAGCTCAGCCATCGGAGATGGCCTCACCGCGATGACTGCCCTGAGCTCGTTATTGGCAAGCACCGCTGGTGTGTTGACTGCTGGCCCAACGTCCACATTGAATGCCTGGTCGGACGTCGCGCCGTAGATCTCGCCGGCATTCCAGTCTGCCATGACGAGAGAGGTGAGCGCACCACCGTAGGCCGCGATGGTATGCCCTTGGCCGTCGATCATGTCGAAGACGTACTGTTCACCAACCGCTGCCGCCCGAGCCGCCAGTCCCATGAGGTAGCGCACAGTGCCCAGCGGGACCCAGTACGGATTGTTGACAGGATCTGCGAGTGAACGCCAGCCATAGATTGTCGGGGCACCATAGATGTCGCGAACGACATTGATGCCCTGAGTATTCCACGTCTGACGCGTGTTATCGTCGATTGCCGGCTGACTTACATCAACGGCCCAACTTGAGACGCCGTTGGCCAGACCAGCGGCTGGTTCTGCAGGACCGACACTCGCATCAACTGCCGACGAACGCCCCGCAACCAGAGCACACGGTGGAACGACGGACGTCGTACCAGCAACAACACCCGGACCCTTGATCCAAGGCCAGAAGAATGCAGCGTACTGACCGTTGCCTGTTGCCTTGGCCGCAGTTGCCGAGGCGGTGACTGTTGCCTGGGTCGGCGTGTCTGGCGAATCCAGAATCGCACACCGATTGTTGGCAGCAGCATGATCGGCTAGCTGCGTGTGTCCAAGGTCTGTCGTTCGTCCTGGAGCCGAAACATTGCCCGGACCCAGATCCTTGCTGAATAGAGCGAGCGCGGCTGCCCACTGCGCATCGGTGACGTTACCCCGATCGTCATTGCCACCCGTCATCGCGGTGAGTGCCTTGGTGGTCGGTGGGTTGGACGAAGCACCAAGTGCGATCGTGATGTACTGACTGGTCTCACCGTAGGTTACACCATCGGCCTGCGTTGTAAGCGTGGGCGACTGCTCCAGGATGTTGTTGCTGATGTCGGAGACCTGAATGACGTAAGTGCCGCCTGTTACGGTCACCCCAACCTTCAAGTTGTTTCCGTAGGCTCCTGGGCCCAGAGCACTGACGACAAGTGAGACTGCTGCGCCGGCATCGTTCAGATTCGTAGTCGCCTTAGCAGCTGCCGGACCAACCACACGTCCGACATACGCCTGACTCCCACCCTCCCGGAAGAAGACATTGAGTGCATCGTACATGATACTGTACGAGACTCGCGCTCCTAGTAGACGGGTGAAGTCAGTCATACTCTGAATGAACACCGGCGCGTTGCTTGGCCCCTGGTCACACAACCCTACAGCGAACCAGACGCCGGTGTTGGTGGGAGCGGAGCGAGGCGGTGCAACGGTCAGCTGCACAACTTGCGTGCCTGGGCGCACGAGTAGCGCATAGAGCGTCGCGAGCATGCCGAAGACCAGATTCAGCAGGATCACTCCTCACCACCTCCTTCCAGGGTCGAGATTGACGCCACATCAACCAGAACGCCATCATCGATCAACGTCTGATTGTGCAGCAGACCTGCGTCGTCGGAACCCAGGTCCACCGTTTCGCCGATCGCAAGCATACTGCCGTCAGCGAGATCCTGGACGTGGGTGCCCACGAACTTGTACGTGGTATCACTACCGCCGCCACCGCCCGGTGGCTTCTTTGGTGCTGCCTTCTCCGCCATCACACCTCCTCCATGATCTCGATTTCGGCGGTTACGGTCTCAACTTCTGGCCAGGTACTCCCAGGCTGAGTAGGATCTGGCGGTGGTTCCGGTTGACCGTATGCTGCCGGACCACCATACCTGCTGACGACTTCCGCAACGTCAATCTCGAACACGACTTGTCCACATCCGAGGGTGAGCGTGTCGTTGAAGTTGAAGTTGTCGTCGTAGCTCTCATCGAGCCATGTTGCACCGTCAGAGTATCCGCCCAGTGACTGATGCTGCAGTATGATCGTGCGAGCCATCCCCGTATACAACCGGAGAAGACGCTTGGTGTCCATACGATCTTGCCCACTTACAAACACACCGATCGCGAGCGAGAACGTAACTCGGAATGTACCGTCCCCCTCTTGCATGGGGATCTTCCTGCCCAGACCAGGACTGACTACAACGATCGCCGGCAGCTGATCAGCATTCTCTCGGTCAAGCCGCTCGGCCGTTATGTAGGCACGCGGCAGGGGCAGAGCATCCTGAGGGATGTTTCTGGGATCTGGCGGAGCAGGTGACTGTAGCTCCACCTCACGAATGTAGACCGGGAACCAAGACTCAAGAGTGTTGACGGCTGCATTCTCGAGATCGTCCGCGATGAAGATCTGTCCGAAGACGCTACTCAACGGGAGCCACCCATGCTTCTAGAAATCGTTCACCGATGATCTGCGTAAACCGTTCCCGATCAGCAACTGTAAACTTCATGAATGGACGATACTTCTGAGACGGTTCCGCCTGTGGCAGTCTTGATCCGAAGTACATGCGATCTGGCCAGATATCAAGCCTTTGCCCCTTCGCACCCCAGATAGTGACGGAATTCATCAGATCACCCCTGGCGATGTTGATGCGAAGATCCCAGCCTAGCTTAGCCTTACGTTCCAGCCAATCTGGAGTGAGTGGCTTCCACGACCCACCACCCCGGCGACCCTGGCTCTGGAAAACTTCTTCTTCCATCGCCATCATGAAGACAGCGATCCGTCGGAAAGCAGGGGACATGTCCACGGCAGCAGCACCCATGCGGTTGAACCGCAGCTGCGCCTGTTTGATGCCTTGCGCTTCGACGAAGAAATTTACCATAAGGTCCTATACCCATAGGCGGGATATTGATCAGAGTCGGGGAATGTGCCGACCGCCTGCAACGTCGGACCCGTCTCGACCAGCTTATCCGTGCTGCCTGACTGAATCATGAGGGAGACCTGCGAGCTGAGCCGCTGTAGATCTTCCTCGTACAATTCTTTCAACTGCGGGTAGATGCTGCGGCCGGTGTTCACCTGCTCGCTGTAGTAATCGAGTTCAATCTGCATCGCCGTGCGCTCAGCCACCACACCGGCAGCATCGTCCCAGAGCGGCTGTGGGATATCGTCACCGATCACATCCGATACACGGTCAGCCTCGATGTTGATGAGCTGAATGACCTGCGTATCAGTAGGGCGTGTATCAGCGTTGAATGTACCAACCTCGTTACCGTACTTGTCCTTGGTGCGCGAGATGATCATATCTGCTACCTGTTGCACCGTCGGCATCCACTCTGCCTGAGGCTCAGGCAGGTTTTGGATGGGCTCTGATGCTACGAAGCTCCCGCTGGGATCCTCGAATAGTATTTGGTACCAGCCTTGTACCAGCGTCGCGTTGTCCGTTGTGAACGAACGCGCTGCAGGATGTGAAGGATCAGTATCAACAGGCGTGATGTCTTGCGTGTCGATTAGATTCCACGGGCCATCGGCAACCGCGCTCTCATTGATCTTGATAATCGTCCACGCTACACCGTCGAAACGGGCTGGCGGAGTGTAGTCAGTAAAGCTAACTGTATTCATGACACGCTCCCTGTTTTGACCGTTCCGATAGTACCATTCCGAACACCGCTGATGCTACCACCCCTGGTGAATGTCTGCTCAACAATTCCGATGTGTACAGTCATGACACGCCCGGTCATCGGAGTGTTGAAGATAAATCCGGCAGGCATGGTGCCAACCATGTGTTCCCGCAGTACCAGGGTGACTGCACCACTTACGGTGGCCGTAGCCAGAATGTTCCCACCTACGACACCCCTACCGACCGAAACGGTGCCGTAGACATTGGACGTGGCAGCTACAAAGCCGTAGATCACCCGTAGTCGTACGATCGCGCCACTAACGGTGCTGGTAGCCAGAATCTGGGCGGGTAGCACAGGCCTTAGCCGCTTCACCGACCCTGCAACTGTGCTCGTCGCATTGATGACTGCCGGTACAATGGGACGCGCTCTCCCGACCGACCCGCCCAGAGTTGAAGTGGCAAAGATGGCCGTCGGAACGATCGGCCTCTGACCCTGCCGGAAGATTGAGCCGGTGAACGTGCTGGTCGCTAGGATCTGCGCTGGCGTGATCTTGCGTAGTGCACGGGCAGAGCCGGTGAACGTACTCGTCGCAAGAATCTGCGCCGGAAGCACTCCGCGCGCGACGCGGATAGAGCCAGCGAACGTACTGATTGCATTGATCTGACCACCAAAGACGTGAAGGACGCGAACAGAGCCGGTGAACGTACTCGTCGCAAGAATGTTGACCGGACGTATTGCCCGAGACACAACAACTGCGCCAGAGAACGTGCTCGTGGCAAGCATGTTCGTCGTAGGCTTGATTGCCCGTCTTACCGCGATCGTTCCGGTGAAGGAACTCGTCGCACTGATCTGAGCAGGAATGATCGCACGCTTGATAGCTACCGTGCCGGAGAACGTAGACGTAGCGTTGATCTGCGCCGGTGTCGGCTGTGGATGACCACCCCTTGTGATTGCACCGGTGAAGGTACTTGTGGCGCTAATCTGAGCAGGAGCAATCTTACGCAGAACACGTACACTGCCCGAGAGGGTGCTGGTGGCCGAGACCTGCGCAGGAAGAATAGCGCGACGAACACTAACAGCGCCGCTGACCGTGCTCGTCGCGCTCATTTGCGCGGGCGCTACCTTGCGAAGCGCACCAACGCTACCTGAGAACGTACTAGCTGCATTGATCTGAGCCGGTATAATTGGCTTACCGGCAAATCCTTTCTGGATGCTACCCGAGAACGTGCTGGTAGCAGAGATCTGCGTCGTCGGCCGAATGCCACGCGCCACCTTGATAGCGCCAGAGAGTGTACTCGTAGCCGCGATCTGTGCCGGGAAGACACCACGCCTGACGCCCACCGTGCCGGCAAACGTAGACGTAGCACTGATCTGCGTTCCTACGACTGGTCTCCGTCTGCCGATACTGCCGGCAAGGGTGGACGTCGCATTGATTTGAGCAGGGACGATCTTGCGTAGAGCACGTGTACTACCTGAGAAGGTGCTCGTCGCAGCGATCTGTGCTGGAACAACCTTGCGCAGAGCTCCGATCGCTCCGCTGAAAGTAGATGTCGCGCTGATTTGCGCTCCAACAACCGCCTTCCTTCTACCGATGCTACCGCTAAATGTACTGGTCGCACTGATTTGCGCAGGTGCTATCTTGCGCAGAGCACGAACCGCTCCCGACATCGCACTTGTAGCAGAGATCTGCGCCGGAGTGATGATCTTGGGTGGTACAATCTTGCCGATCGCACCGGACATAGTGCTCGTCGCGCTAACCTGAGCCGGAGCGAGGGCCCAGGTATGAGCATACAGCAGATCAGGGTTATACACCCAGGTCGGGTGATCGGCATGAAGCGCCGAGTAACTCGACCAGCCGATGTTGACCTGCGAGTATGTCCGGGCTACTGCAGACACGTCAGTCCTGGACCACCGACAATGCGTTTTGGGCGACCTGCGGAGTGTCGCCTACGTTGATGGTCGTCGAGGTGACCGTGCACCAACAGATTCCGTTGTCAGCGGAGGTACCAGCATTAGCGTCAAGGATGCCGAGGTAGGTGATCGTGTTGTTGGTGCCGGTGCCCGTCGACGTCGGCCAGGACTTCGTGGCGTCCGACGGAAACGTCTTGGTGTACGTCGTCGTACCAGTGCCAGCAGCGAAGATCGTCGTGTTATTCGTGAGTGCCAACGCTGCGTAGCTCGTGTATGCGCACTTGCCAGTCGTACCGCCGTTGAACGTGTCGTCCAGCGCACTGGCCCAAAGGTTGATGTAGTTTGTCGTAACTGCGGTGTAGGCGGTCGCGCCGAACAGAAGATCCTGAATCTTCTTGCTGCTGTAGTTGGCGAGCGATCCTGCCATCATCAGAACGTTGTCCTTCAGATCACCCTTGAACAACTTGTCGATGTACTTCTTGATCGGCAGGTCAAAGTCCTGCCAGAACATCTCCGCCCCGACACGAGTCGGGACCCACGGCGATGTAGGCGCGATGAGCCTGGGCTTCTCCGGCATCCAGATGCCAGGCAGTACTATTGCGCTATCCACTGTATCCCTCCGTGTGGCCGCTGATCCTTGCCGATTGCGCATCCGGGAGCGACCTCAGCCGAACGCCAGTTGGCGAGTTCGGATCGTAGTTGGGATCGTCTTCGGAGATCTCCCAGTGATGCTCCATGCCTACCGGAGCATCATCGGGGCTACTGCCTGCATAACCCGGAGCATCAGGGTCTTCAGACTGCGTACCAGACATCTCTGCAAACCGTTCGTGATGCCGATCATTGTGCGACGGCTCGCCTGGCTGCAGAAAGACGTAACTGCCTTCGATGTAGGCAACAGGTTGACCAGAATCAGGACCCTCATCAGCCAACAGATTCCCGTTGCCATCGGCGACGAGCCTGCCGTGGTAAATTCCTCCAGCCATCATTCTCCTTCCAGAAGAAGAGCGGAGCCAAGTACCTGGTCTGCGGATGCAAGTACCGGACTCCGCTCTTCAGACATCGGCTCAGTCCTCGCTCGTAGCCGTGGTGAGCATGGAATCAAGCCGATCCGTGACGCCTTTGCGCGGATCGACACCCTTCGTCTGCGCAGCTGCAACCTCAGCATCATATACCTTGTTAATGCTGTCGGCGTCTCCTTCAGTTGCCAGCGCCACAGTCTCGTTGACACTCAGCTTGTTCTCGACGATGTAATCGGCAAGCTCGTCGGTGCTGAGGGTTGAGGTCTGTGGCCCTTCACCCAGAGCAGGCGTAACGACGCCCTGGGTGGCCGCCTGATGCTGGCCAAACGTCTCCAGCAAAGCAGCCTGCGGTCCATCGTACGTGCCATCACGGATCGCTGCTGCGTCTTCGTCGGAGAAGAATGCGTCGAGCTCCTCACCACGAGCCACGCTGGTCTCGTCGTTGATGTCGACATCTTCACCGAAGTGACTGATCCGCTCTGTACGCACTTCCTCACTCGGGTCGATGGGCGACTCGACGTTCTCGAACCAGGTGAAGAGACGCACTTTGATGATCTTCTGTGCCATCTCTCCCTCCCTACGTCAGTCCGGTGAACTTGAGGACAGCGTACATGTTGTTGGCGTACATCAGAGGACGGACCGAGCTCTGAATCCAGGTCTGCTGCTTGCCGTTGGGGTCACGCCACGTCTCCGTGGACAGCGGTGCCTCGACGCGCATCTCGCCGACCTGCCCCTCCGCCAGCGCGTATGCCGAACCAGCAGTCATACGGTTGGTAACGAAGATGTCGATGTCGTAGCTGTCGAGCAGCGCAGCGAGCTTGTCGCCATAGATGCCCTCCAGGTTGAACATCTCGTTGGGGTTCATGATCCAGAGGTTGTAGTCCATGTCCATCTCTTCCTGCTCGGCGACAAGATCCGCCTTGGCGAAGTCCCGTGCCGGGAAGAGCGGCCAGTTCGAACCGCTGGCATACGTCGTGTTGACTGATCCCCAGCTGACGCCCACCACAGATCTGGAGTTTGCGGTGATCCACGACTCCAAGATCTGGACGCCACGCTGGTTGATCTTGCGGACGATCGTGTTGCTGAGCTGCCGCATGGCCTTGGTGAACTCCGTCACCAAGTTGCGATCCCGAGCCTCATCCGTGAAGAAGAACTTACCACCCCACTTCTCCACGACCGCCGCAGCCGGGGCACGCCTGCTGAAGCTGACGATCGGGAACTCAGATCCCGGCTCGACGCGCTCCACATCCCGGTCCATGTAGAGGTCCGGATACACAACGAGGTCATAGACGACCGCGCCGCCCGTGACTCCTCCCGCTGACGTGAACGCGCGGTCCACGAAGAACCGCTGCCTTGTCAGGTCGAGGATCATGGGTGTGATGACCCGAGTAGGGTCCTGAAGGGCGATGTCGATGGAGAACGTCGTTCCAGAGATCGTTGGCGGAGCCAGCGGGTTCATGACCGCGCCAGGGTATGGCGCTGCCTGAACCGGCGGAGCCGTCACAGGCTGGAACCGGGCAGCGGTGAAGCTGTCCGCATGCGAAACGCCCAGACGCCGAAGCTCCATGCGAAGGAGTTCGGGATCGGCCTGACCACGTGCAACAAGCTCTTCCAGCGTCGGCAGTTCGACGCGGACGCGATCGCCGTGGTCTCTGGTCAGTGTCGTGTTCATCCCTCCCTCCTACATTGAGTAGAGCTCGACTTCGACGTCCACACCACCGGCACCTGCGGCCGTGTATGCACGTCCCACCTTGATGCCCGCTGAATACGGAACAACAGCGCCAGTCGCATCGACCTGCACTTCCTGTCCAGCAGTGATCGCCGCACCAGCCGTGACAGGCAAGATCGTGCCCGCACCGCTGATGATCGGTACCTTCGCATTGGCGGCTGCGTCCCAAGCCGCCACACCACCGACCGCTGCGGCAGCTGCCGGAGCGCCAGCGGTGACGTAGTCTGAGCCATCGTTGGCCGGGAGAGGATCCGTGGCCAAGCCGGACAGACCGCCGGACTGACGGCTTGCGATGGCGGCGACGAACTTCTTGCCGACAACAGCGCCAGTCGTGTGAACCGTGATCTTGCGCGTGTACGCTGCCTCCCGCAGCGGGATGCACTCGTTGTTCATGAGAACACCCTCCGGTACGTTCCGTCAGTCTGAATCCGCCTCGACTGCGGGATGTCGCCCATTGAGGCAGCGACGCGCGTCTCGGGGAACAACTGATGGGTCCACGCCTGCACGGTCTCTACGTCCGCCTGGGCGTGATCGGCTTCGTCAGGAGCTTGGCCATGACCACGCTCTCCAACCGGGATGAGTCCTGGCGCGAGACTTGCGAGGACCTGACCTGCACCCTCCTCGTCAGCGGCCAGTGCCTGGAGCCAGTGCTCGCGACGCGCGGGAGGAATGCGGCCATCGCCCATGGCGGCGTTGACTAATCCCTCGTGCCGCTCCTGCCTGCGCTCCCGAACGACCTCGGCAGCCGCACGACCGTTGTTACGGAGCTCGGTCAGCGTTGCTTCGTCGATCAGAACGGTGCCAGACGGAAGCGCAATAGACGCAGCAACAGCAACTGGCGTCGTTTGCTCTTCCGGCTCTGGCGCTGGAGCAGGCTCCGGTTCTGGTTCTGGAGCAGGCTCCGGCTCCTCCGTGGTCTCGGCAACCGGCAAGCCAGCTGCCGCGTTCAACGCACGGAGGGCTTCCCGGACCTCATCGTCGGACGCAGTGTCCGATAGGCCCAGGACACGGCGGATCTCTTGAGGATCCATCGCACCTCCTGATGCGGTTGTCGGGGGCAGGCTTGCCGCCCGATCGGACCAGCTGGCCAGGACTTCGCGTCCGATCGCCAGCGTTGCTGCGAGCATTGGCGCCGCAGCCTTTTGCGCTTCCCGGTCGTCCGGGATGTAGTCGATGCGAACTGCTGTGGGCTCGCCGAACTGCACGGTCCCATCCACATCGCTCTCATACGACAGCTTGTACAGCTGTCCCGACTCGTCATCCTCGACAACGAGTTCGTTGGGCCCTGTGAGCACAGCCTGAATCCACCACCAGTTGGCCAGTGGGTGATCAGGCAGGAACTCGTTGTAGAATGCACGACGCACGTCGTCGAGGTTTGCCGAGGCGGTAGTCTGCCTCCGGAACCTCATATCACCTCCTTGGCTCGCAGCTGCCGCCTGGACAGCCTCGACGATCGTGTCGTCGATGATGACACCCTCGGGGATCTCCTCTGTGTAGTACATCGGTAAATCCTCGAGGACTGTGACGCCGGGCCACTGCACACCCAACAGAGAGCAGGCGGACAGCACGAAGCGCCACTTGCGCCCCATCTGGCTTGGGATCCCCCAGAAGCCCTCGACCGAACGCGAGGGATAAGCGTATGGAAGGATGTCGGCTAACCATTTGGGGACTCCGGCAAAGTCGGCATAAACGGACGTGCCGTTCTCCGACAACCGAAGATTGATTGCACGCCCGAATGCCGGCGTAGCATCAAACTTCTTCGGATCGTTGAATCGTGGATCTACGTGTCCGATCTTGAGACGCGGGCTAGGAATGCTAGGATCTTCGTTCGCAGCCATGACCGCATCGCGCAAATCCTCCGGCGTGAATGTCGTGGGACCATTCGCTAGGTTGTATTCAATCCCAGCATGCATGATAGGGACATTCGGAACGGTCACCATGAATGGACCCTTCATCTACCCCTCCTCCACCACCGGTGATGAGCGGGAGCGGGGTCAGAAGAGGGAGGGAGCATCCGTTCCCCTGACCCCGCACTTGCGGTGGTCTTTGTGGGTGCTGCTCCGCCGCTAGGAAGACTGGTCATGGCCGGATTCGGGATAGGCTTATTGCCCGCTCCCGCTCCTGGCGCTTCGCCGGCAACCTCACCGGCTGTTGCCCTGTTCTCTCTCGGCTGGAGAGGACCACCAAGTGTGACCTCGGGACGCGGCTCCGTCTTCTTGGGCATGCGCGCCCTGTACCGCACCCAGTTCTCTGTCTCCTGATCCATCGTGATCACGCCGTCATGCACCAGCTGCGACAATTGTTCAGTGCCCAAACTGTCCTCACTAGTGCGCTCCCACGTGATGCGCGGCGCAAGCTCCTCATCCTCGCCGTAGTTCCAGTCCACGATGTCTTCGATCACGTGCTCGATCATCGTGTCGCAGTACCACTGCGCGATGTGACGCTGACCAACAAGGAAGAAGTCCTCAAATGTCTCACTCAGCGCATACGAGCCTACATGCTGTCCGCCTTGCGCCAAGTTGACCAGCTGTAACAAAAACCGTCGCGCCATGGACTCATCCAGGCGCTTGATGGTCTTGTCTACGTCACTGCCTGTTCCCCGCGCGATGTTTACTTTGGTGCCGAACGGCACAGCCAGCCCCGAGTTCTCTCCCAACCGGAACTGAGACATCAGCATATTCAGGCTAGCAAGCTCATCGTCCGTCATCCCCTGCGCACCCTCCGCATAAGGAACACCGCCGGCACGCTCGTGATTGATAGCCTCCACGCGCAGATCACGATCTTTGATAATCCAGTCCTTGTAGCAGTCGCGCATCATGCTGCGACCGGTCCAAGACATTGCTTCCTGCTGGAAGACGAAAGCAACAAGATTGTCCACGGGGATCTCGGGACCACCGATGTAGCCCTGCCACTGCTGCGGCTCCTGAAAGTTCCAGCCAACAGGTGCCCACTGAGTAATGCTAACCAGACCACCCTTGGGATCGATGTTGATCTGCCGAATGGTCTGCGGTGGACGCGGCGCGAGCTTACGCAGCCGCCATTTGCCGTCAACGATCTGCCCCACCTGCTCGAAGAAGTTGTGTCCGTAGATCGCCGCCAGCATCGCCTGCACTACAAACTTGCTGTGCGAGAACTTCCCTTTCAACCGACCGATCGGCTGCGGATCTTCACCTAGGAGCGGCAGATTGAGATCTTCGGCGACCTCATCAACCAATGCCTTACGAGCACCGTTAGGATCAATCACGAAGCGCAACTGTGCGATGCCCCACATCACCGCCGTCAGCAATCCAGACAACTGTGAATCAGTCCGCATCTGGTCATACAAGCGCACGTTAGTCGGCCAGCGCAGCTCAGGGACATATTCCCACTCGTCCACATACATGCGCCAGGGACCAGTGGGACCGAACAGAGGCGAGGCTGGCCCCGCAACCCCATAGCCGCCAAGACCGAGATCGGGGAAGCCGAGCTCAGTTGTAGGCGCGCGTGATCCCTGGCGCGTAGTTGTACGTGGTCTGCCTACAGGGGCCATTACTTGATCTTGACGTTGCTCTTCCCGCCGCCACCGTGCGCCATGTGCGGTGTTGCGCTTCCGGGATTCTTGATGCCGCCCGGATTGATCTTGCCACCTCTCTTACCCTTTGTCGGAACTGACATGATTCTCCTTCCGCTCTTGCTGTCGTCTTGCTTCTTCCAACCGTGCCAGGCGCTCAGAGACTTTCGACAGATAGATGCCGATGCCGATCAACGCTACGATCTGCGCGCCATTGATAGCAACCATCGCATCGTTGAATCCCCCTTGACTGAACGCGACAATCACTCACTCAGCCGCCTCGTCGTCCTCCCCTACTTCGTCTGTGTCCGCCGGCAGCGGCGTCGGCTCTGGGCTAAATGTCTCGCGGAATGCATTGGCAGCATTCTCGAGCGCCGTGGACACCAAATTGAGAGCCGATGCGATCGTGTGAATCGAACCTGCTACCGCCTCCTTCTCCGCAGAGAAGTCGATCTCGCTGACTGCCCGTGCGGCCTCCTCCAGACGATCCGCTGCATCCTGTAGACCCATCATTCCTCCTTTATGCCTTGGGCTCTGCGACACGGACGAATACCACGCCAATGCCGCCCAGATAGCGGGTGGCACGCATGACTTGTCCTCCATTAGATGCGTTTGCTGCGCCAGTGTTGCCCTCGACCGCCGAGAACGCAGTGCGGCCAGAGGTCCACTTCTCGAAGATGCCCACATGGTCGTGTACTCCGTCCCGATTCCAGTCGTAGCAAACGAGGTCACCAGGGATGGGATCGCCCGTGGTGACAAGACCGTTACGCTTCTGACGGGCATCCCCAACGATGTTAGGGACGTAGGAGTAGTACCGACCGGCTGCGAACGATGGTGATGCCTTCCCGCTGTTCTCATAACACCACGAGACAAAGATAGCGCACCACGGCACTCCGTTCATGCCATACCAGACCCCGTACTTCTGACGATTAGTACCACGAGGCGATTCGACAACCCCAATCTGGGTAATGGCCTTCTTGAGTGCGGCTTGCCGTGTGCTGCCGTCAGCCGAATTAGGTTCGCTGCCCTTGTACTTGGTGTAGGCAAGATTGATGAGTCGGACACACTCTGCGTCAAAGGCGGGCTTGCCGGCATTTGGCAGACCGTCCGGGACCTTGCACGCACGCAGCGCATTGAATGTGGGTTGTCCAACCCACCCTGTAGCGTCGATGTGCTGCTGTCGCTGGAACCCGGCTACGCCAGTGTCCTTGACGTTGCCAGACTTGCCATGAGAGAAGTTATTTGAGAATGTATCGTCGAACGTGGTCCACGGCCATCTGCCGAGACGGCTGATCGCGCGCTTGTATGCGACCACATCGAGACCGTCGCTGCTGGGCTTCTTGCCCTGCTTGGCGGCGTCCGGCGGAAACAGAGGACGCGGAAAACCTTTGACCACAACGAGTGGTCCCATCGGATACGGCTTCTGATACCACTCAGGCATCACAGAACCTCCACGAGTGCACTCGTAAGCTTCGTCTCATTGGTGGCGGTGCTGGTGCCGTTGATGACATTGAGAACAAGAGCGCACGCGGCCGTCGTATCGACCGCGCCAGTGTTGTAGCCCACAGCGTGCGCCATGTGGGTTGTCGCTTGCACGTCGTAGACTCCTTCACCCGTCGTGAACGCAGTGGTATTCGCGCTGGTGGTGTTGTTGGTCTTCATAAGGAACTCGAAGGTGACAACCTGAGCGTTGGTTGCGGTGTTCGCGATCGTCCCGCGCACGGCCCAGGGATACCTGGTAGCTGCCGTCGTGAGAACAGCAGTTCCGGCCGCGCCTCCCGTGTCGATCAGCGTCACGCCGCCGAAGATCAGCTGGTAGCGGTCGCAGAAGGAGGTGAGTCCGCTGTTGTTGAGCTTGTCTCCGAAGAACGTGAAGCGCAGGATTCCGGTCGCCCCGATTGCGTTCGCGGCGATAGTGATTTCTCCGTTGAGAAGATCAGTGGCAACATTCGTATTGAGTGCAGACCTCGCGGTCGTCTTGCGATACGTCAGCAACCCGCCAGCACCGGGTGCGGGTGCCGCCCAGGAGCCGTCACCGCGCAGGAACGTCGTTGTGTTGCTGGGATACCCCGCGAGATTGGACGCCGGAATCCCGGTCGGAAGATCAGCCGTTCCAATAGCTGCCCAGACGGCCGCACCGCCTACACCCTTGATCCACTGTCCATTCGTAACCGGCAGCGGCACACCCATACCGCCTGGTCCCATCGGTACCCACGGCGTCGTCGTCGGGTTCGGGGCCGTCTCCTGCACCGGCGTTTCGACGCTCATCACGCCACCTGCACGCCCGTGATGAACGGGTTGGTCACGCCGCCGGTGTTGGCGGCAGACCAGGTGCCCGTCATCGAGAGCGTGTCCCCGGCGGTGAGCGCGACGCGGAACACCAGGTCGGCCGGGCCGGACCCGAAGTTCGTGATCTGCGACCCGAGCTGGGAGCCGTTACGCAGCAGCGTCGCCGTCACGAACCCCCCGGATGCTCCCGAGGCGAAGAAGCCGCCCCAGCCCATCTCCCAGGTGCCGGTCGCGGGAACGCTCACACCGGAGAGCAGCGTGACGGTGCCGGTGAAGCTGCCGTTCCCCGCCCCGCTGCCCCACAGGCGGACTGTCCCCAGCGGCACCTTCCAGGTGCCGTTCCCGGCGAGGTACTTCGTCCCGTCGGCCGGGTACCCGGCGATATCTGCGGGCGTGATCGCCGCCCAGACGGCCGCGCCGCCGACGCCCTTGATC